>ENA-ORSL01001294-ORSL01001294.1-human-gut-metagenome-genome-assembly--contig:-NODE-1294-length-21630-cov-13.780765_pt1 | contig 21630 bp, 18 predicted proteins | sample MGYA00242190_ERZ509157 | MGnify/ENA primary metagenome ERZ509157 (study PRJEB26280, sample SAMEA2338664) | human gut metagenome | biome: human gut; feature: human-associated habitat; material: faeces...
TGTCGAATCTGATAAATTTATGGAGGTTTCCGGATTTCGGAAGCCTCCATGTTTTTTGTACGGCAATCTTCAACTGAGTTTCAGCCGCCGCTGCGGAACCGGACGGCAGATATTTTTCTGCTGCTTACCTGAATGTAAATTGGGGTACTGCCTTACATAACTGTTTTCATAAATATCATGGAATTTTGCGACAAAGAGAGCCTGCTGCTGTTCTCGCTCAGTTCCAGCCGTTGTTTGTGAGCCATAGACCTTATAGTCACCACAATTATCTGCCGACAATGATTCCAACTCAAATGATTTCTGGCAATGATATGACCGTGACTACTATTTGACTACTATCATCCGAAATCCTCAAAAAGCCGGTTTGCCCAGTGTTTTCAATGGTTTTCAAGAAATTCAGCGAAACAGGATGTTTTCGGTAAAAACCGTACAACCCTTGAAAACACAGCATTTTATCCGTTAATGCCTGAAAACTCCGACCGTCGACATTGCTCCTGTCAAGCTCTATCCTTATGTAAAAAAGCAAGACGCAAACTCATGCATTTGAGTTTGCGTCTTGCTTTTGCCCGTACCGACTGTACCCCCATGACACATTGTGTACCTATGGGGCGAAACAGTTGAAACTTCTGGGTTTTTCGCGTAGATATCTTTTTTGGTTCTACTAGATGGTGGACAGTACAGGACTCGAACCTGTGACCCCATGCACGTCAAGCATGTGCTCATACCAGCTGAGCTAACTGTCCATCAGCGGGATTATTATAGCGAATCCCGCTGGATTTGTCAAGCATTATTTTCTAGATACCACGCGATCAGAAGATCGGCGGCTTCGCCGTAGCTCTGGACGCCGGATTCCTCGGAAAAGGCCTTGAGATAGGTATCGTTGACCTTCTGCGCCGCGTCCTGCACCTTGCCCTCATACTGGGCGTAGTGTTCGTTCGCCGCGCGCAGGTCGGTGACGACGCCGTCGGACAGCGTCGACCAGATCTGGCTGGCGCCGGTCTTGTCGACCTTGGAGAGGGCGTTGTGGCAGTAGACATACGCGCCGAAGGCGCCGGAATAGCAAAAATCGTCGCTGCCGGACGCCATGCAGGCCAGGTACGCGCAGAAGTTCGCGTCGTCCTCGGCGGCGACGGCCTGGCGGTGGGCCAGCTCGTGGCACATGGTATAGGGGATCCAGGCGGTATAGGTATCCGGGTTGACGCAGGCTTCCGCCGTGAAGCAGACGAAGATCCCCGTCGTTCCCGTCTGGCTGAACAGCCGCCAGGAGGCCAGCGGCTTGACCGGGTCCAGCGCGCCCGTAAACTGCTCATAGCGCTCTGCGAGCGCCGCATAGCCCGCCGGGGCCTGGGCCGCAAGCTCGGAAAAGGCGGGATAGACGGTCTTGCCGTCGGCATCGCGGTCGACGCGGGCGGCGTATTCGTTCGCTTGGGCGGCATAATAGGCCGTGGCGGCGATGAGCTCCTGCTTGGAATACTCCCGCACATCCAGCCCCAGCGTCTGCCCGACGGAGGGGCCGAAATGGTTGAGCCCCCACAGCCCGACAAACGCGAACAGCCCCGCGCTCACCCCCAGCAGCACGCCCGCCAGCCAGCGCAGCAGACTCCGCCGCTTCGTGAACACGCGGATGAGCGTATAGAAAAACCACAGCGCCAGCACGGCCGCCAGCACCTCCCACAGCGCGATGGGCACCAGCGCGGAGACCGAGGAGAGCGCGCCCAGCGCCGCGCGGGAGAAGGCCGGATAAAACGAAAAGACAGCGCCGGGCGCAGCCTTTGCAAACGCGATCAGCAGGCCGGTCAGCACCAGCAGGATCGCCGATAAGATCACTCTTCCGATGGTTTTCAAGCTTCGTAAGTCCTTTCCGGGGAAAATATTTCTGAAAATGCATTTTAGAGTATAGCACAATCCGCGCAAAAACAAAACATGTCTTTCAAATTTCTCCCCGCGCGGTTGACTTTACGGCGTATTTCATTATAATAATAGGATAAAATCCTTGATCATTTACGTCAGGAGGACGAGAAGAATGATGAAAAACAGTGAAAAGTCCATGGACAAGATCATTGCCCTCTGCAAAAACCGTGGTTTTGTCTTCGCAGGCTCCGAGATCTACGGCGGTCTGGCCAACAGCTGGGACTACGGCCCTCTCGGCGTTGAGTTCAAGAACAACGTCAAAAAGGCCTGGCTCAAGAAATTCGTGCAGGAAAGCCCGTACAACGTCGGCCTCGACGCGGCCATCATCATGAACCCGCAGACCTGGATCACGACCGGCCACGTCTCGAGCTTCTCTGACCCGCTGCTCGACTGCAAGGCCTGCAAGGCCCGCCACCGCGCCGACAAGCTCATCGGCGAGGAGCATCACGAGGTCAACGTCGACGCCATGAGCTTCGATGAGATGGATAAATTCATCGCCGAGCACGAGGACATCGTCTGCCCCGTCTGCGGCAAGCATGACTTTACCCCCATCCGCAAGTTCAACCTGATGTTCAAGACCGCCATCGGCGTCACCGAGGATTCCTCCTCGACCTGCTATCTGCGGCCGGAGACCGCGCAGGGCATCTTCGTGAACTTCGCCAACATCCAGCGCACCACCCGCCGCAAGCTCCCGTTCGGTGTCTGCCAGGTCGGCAAGGCGTTCCGCAACGAGATCACCCCGGGCAACTTCACCTTCCGTACCCGTGAGTTTGAGCAGATGGAGTGCGAATTCTTCTGCAAGCCCGGCACAGATCTGGAGTGGTTCGCCTACTGGAAGGACTACTGCGTGAACTGGCTCAAGAGCCTCGGCATCCACGACGAGAATCTGCGCCTGCGCGACCATGAGCCGGCGGAGCTGGCGTTCTATTCCCGTGCCACCACCGACATCGAATACGCGTTCCCGTTCACCGACTGGGGCGAGCTCTGGGGCATCGCCGACCGCACGGACTATGACCTGAAGCGGCACCAGGAGGCCTCCGGCAAGGACCTGACCTATTTCGATCAGGAAGCGAACGAGCACTATATCCCCTACGTCATCGAGCCGTCGCTCGGCTGCGACCGCGTGGCGCTGGCCTTCCTGTGCGAGGCGTATGACGAGGAGGTCATCGACGAGGCCAAGAACGACGTGCGCGTCGTGCTGCACCTGCATCCGGCGCTCGCGCCGTACAAGGCAGCCATCCTGCCGCTCTCCAAGAAGCTGGCGGAGCCGGCCCGCAAGATCTATCAGGATCTGTGCAGCGACTTCATGCTCGACTACGACGACACGGGCTCCATCGGCAAGCGCTATCGCCGTGAGGACGAGATCGGCACGCCGTACTGCATCACCGTCGACTTCGCGACCGTCGGCGACGACAAGACCCCGGCCGACAACGCCGTCACCATCCGTGAGCGCGACTCCATGGAGCAGGTCCGCGTTCCCATCAGCGAGCTGAAGAGCTGGCTGGCCGAGCACACCAAATTCTGATCCAACCGAACTGAAAAGGGGGCCATTTGGCCCCTTTTTCCATATCCGAACACAGGAGGAAGCCCGAATGAAAGCCATTATCACCGTCGTCGGCCCGGACCGGGTCGGCATCATCGCCGAGGTCTGCACGCTGCTGGCCGAGCTGCACATCAGCGTCGTGGAGATCAGCCAGACCATTATGGAGGGCACGTTCACCATGATCATGCTCACCCAGTGGACCGCGGGCGCACCGGAATTTGACGTCGTGCAGAGCCGCATCGCCGCCAAGGGCGACGAGATGGGCCTGTCCATCCGCATGCAGCGGCAGGATATCTTCACGGCCATGCACACCATCTGACCGGGAGGAGAGCCATGCTGAACCACTCTGATATCATGTCCACGGTCGATATGATCGACCACCAGCATCTGGACATCCGCACGATCACCATGGGCATTTCCCTGCTTGACTGCGCCGATCCCGATCCCGCCGCCTGCGCCCGGAAGATCCACGACAAGATCTGCCGTCAGGCCGAGCATCTGGTGGCCACCGGCTGCCAGATCGAGCGCGAGCTCGGCATCCCCATCGTCAACAAACGCATCTCCGTCACGCCCATCGCGCTCGTCGCGAGCGCGTGTGAGACGGAGGACTTTGTCCCCTTCGCCCGGGCCATGGACCAGGCGGCAAAGACCTGCGGCGTCGATTTTATCGGCGGCTTCTCCGCCCTTGTACACAAGGGCATGGCCTCCGGCGACCGGCGGCTCATCGCCGCCATCCCGCAGGCGCTGGCCGAGACGGAGCTGGTCTGCTCCAGCGTCAACGTCGCCACGACCAAGGCCGGCATCAACATGGACGCCGTGCGCCTCATGGGCCAGGCCATCAAACAGACCGCGGAGCTCACGAAGGACCGGGACGGGCTTGGCTGCGCGAAGCTCGTCGTGTTCTGCAACGCGGTGGAGGATAACCCGTTCATGGCGGGCGCGTTCCACGGCGTGGGCGAGGCTGACGCCGTGGTGAGCGTCGGCGTTTCCGGTCCGGGCGTCGTGCATCACGCGCTGCAGGCCGTCAAGGGCCGCCCCTTTGACGAGGTGGCCGAGTGCATCAAAAAGACCGCCTTCCGCATCACCCGCGTCGGCCAGCTGGTCGCGCAGGAGGCGTCGCGGCGGCTGGGCGTGCCGTTCGGCGTGGTCGATCTGTCGCTCGCGCCGACGCCCGCGGTGGGCGACAGCGTGGCGCGCATTCTTGAGGAAATGGGCCTTGCGGTCTGCGGCACGCATGGGACGACGGCGGCGCTGGCAATGCTCAACGACGCGGTCAAGAAGGGCGGACTGATGGCCTCTAGCTCGGTCGGCGGGCTTTCGGGCGCGTTCATCCCGGTGTCGGAGGACGAGGGGATGATCGCCGCGGCGAGAAGCGGCGTGCTGACGCTCGACAAGCTGGAGGCCATGACCTGCGTATGCTCGGTCGGTCTCGACATGATCGCCGTCCCGGGCGACACGAGTGCGGAGACGATCTCCGCCATCATCGCGGACGAGGCCGCCGTCGGCATGGTCAACTCCAAGACGACCGCCGTGCGCCTGATCCCCGCGCCGGGCAAGCAGGTCGGCGACGAAGTCTCGTTCGGGGGGCTGCTCGGCGCGGCGCCCATCATGCCGGTGCATCCGGAATCCTCCGCCGGCTTCATCGCCCGCGGCGGCCGCATCCCGGCCCCGATGCAGAGCCTCAAAAACTAAAGGCAGCGGCGAAAAAAACAGATTTTTTTACGAATACCACTGGAAAAACGCGTGGGAATCTAGTATGATAGATGGTGGAATGCAACAAAAAGCAAAACGGATTTCCCGCGCAGGCAAATCAATCCCACACAAACGCAGGAAATTCCCATTCTATGAACAAAGGAAGGAAATTCATATGGAACAATCCAAACGGAAGGAACTTCAGCTGACCGCTGCCAAGGCGCGTCTTCTCGGTGTCCAGATGGTACACGACGCGGCTTCCGGCCATCCGGGCGGCTCGATGAGCTGCATGGACGTGCTGACGTATCTGTACTTTGCCGAGATGCACGTCGATCCCAAGAACCCGCATGACCCGGAGCGTGACCGCTTCGTCATGTCCAAGGGCCACTGCTCGCCCGCCGTTTACCCGACGCTGGCGCTGCGCGGCTTCTTCCCGGTCGAGGATCTCAAGATGTTCCGCCGCATCGACGGCCATATGTCCGGCCATGTGGAAATGAAATACGTCCCCGGCGTCGATATGTCCACCGGCTCTCTGGGCCAGGGCATCTCCGTTGCCGTCGGCATGGCGCTGGCCGGCAAGGTCGCGGGCAAGAACTACCGCGTCTATTCGATCCTGGGCGACGGCGAAGTTGCCGAGGGTCAGGTCTGGGAAGCCATGATGGCTGCCAACAAGTATCATCTCGATAACCTCTGCGCCTGCGTCGACGTCAACGGTCTGCAGATCGACGGTGAGACGAAGGACGTCATGCCCACCGAGCCGCTGGACAAGAAGTTCGAGTCCTTCGGCTGGCACGTCATCAAGATCGACGGCCACGACTTTGACCAGATCGAAGCCGCTTACAAGGAAGCCGAGCAGACCAAGGGTCAGCCCACCATGATCCTCGCCAAGACCATCAAGGGCAAGGGCGTGAGCTTCATGGAAAACAACGCCGGCTGGCACGGCAAGGCGCCCAACGATGAGCAGTGGGCCCAGGCCAAGGCAGAGCTCGAAGCGCAGATCAAGGAACTGGAGGGTTAAACAATGGCTGAAAAAATCGCAACCCGTGAGGCTTACGGCAAGGCGCTCGCCGCCCTGGCCGACAAATATCCCGATCTTGTCTGCTTCGACGCAGACCTCGCCGGCGCGACCATGACGAAGTTCTTCAAGGCCGCCTGCCCGGAGCGTTTCTTTGATATGGGCATCGCCGAGGCCGATATGGTCGGCGTTGCCGCCGGTATGAGCCTGTGCGGCTTCAAGCCGTTCGTCAACACGTTCGCCATGTTCGCCGCCGGCCGCGCGTGGGAGCAGGTCCGCAACTCCGTCGCCTACCCGCACCTGAATGTCAAGGTCGTCGGCAGCCACGGCGGTCTGTCCGTCGGCGAAGACGGTGCGACCCACCAGTGCATCGAGGATTTCGCCATCATGCGCGCGATCCCCGGCATGCTGGTCCTGTGCCCGTGCGACGGCAATGAGATGCGGCTGGCTGTTGAGGCGCTCGTGGGCTACGAGGGCCCGGCCTACATGCGTCTGGGCCGTCTGGCGGTCGAGACCGTGACGGATTCCATCCCCGGCTACAAGTTTGAGCTGGGCAAGGGCGCGACGCTGCGCGACGGCACCGACGTGACCATCATCGCCGTCGGCATGAACGTGCAGATGGCGCTGGCCGCCGCAGAAAAACTGGCTGCCGAAGGCCTCTCCGCCCGCGTGATCGACATGCACACCATCAAGCCGCTCGACACCGAGCTGGTTCTGAAGGCTGCGAAGGAGACCGGCGCGATCGTCACCACCGAAGAGGCCAACGTCCTCGGCGGTCTGGGTGCGGCTGTGGCCGAGTATCTGGGCGAGACCTATCCCATCCCCGTCGTCCGCCACGGCGTGAACGACGAGTTCGGCCGCAGCGGCAAGGCCCCGCTGGTCCTCGACGCCTACGGCATCAACGCCGACGGCATCGCCGCCAAGGCCAAGCAGGCCATCGCCATGAAGAAATAAGCAAATACCCCGCCAGCCGCCTTTCGCTTGAAAGGCGGCTGGTTTTTTCTATGCGTGGCAAAAGCCCCTGAGCCTTGGCTCTCCCTCTGGGAGAACTGTCGCCGCAGGCGACTGAGAGGGCTTTGCTGCGATCCCCTGCAGCGCCTCCCCTCTCCGTCTTCGCTTCGCTCAGCCACCTCTCCCAAAGGGAGAGGCAAGGGATGCCCGCACGAGATCATAACAAGAACAGGCACAGCGGATGATCCCGCTGTGCCTGTTAACTGTCTTATGCGGCCCGCTCATTGGCCGGGCTTTGGTTCATTTGGACGACGTCGGGTCGTAGTTGCGGCCGAATTTGAGGTCTTCAAATTTGATGGTCGCGCTTTCGGGATGCATGGGGCGCGCGGCAGGCTTGGCCGGGGCGGGGGTGGAGACGGTCTTCGTCTCCGGCTCGCTGCCGATCAGCTTTTCGAGGTTGTCGGAGATCTCCGACGCGATTTTTTCGGTGCTGACGCTCGGCGCGGGGGCCGGGGCGGGCTCGGCCTTGTCGGCCTGCCAGTCGTAGGGCTTTTCGTGCGCGGACTTCGGCTGGGCCGGAGCCTCTTCCTTCGTCAGATCCCGGGACTTGAGCGTCTCGAGCAGGCTCAGATGGCCCTGCACGTCCCGCTCGATCACGGAGATGAAGTTGAGCGCGGTCTGCTTCGCGTAGTCGAGCCGCTCCTGCTCGGCGTGGATCTGCTGGTTGAGCTGGGCCAGCTGGACGTTGGCGGCGTTGACCTGCGCGTTGGCCTGGGCATTGACCTCGGCGTTCTGGAGCATGGCGGCGCATTTGGCCTGCGTCTGCTTGAGCAGCTGGGCGCTCTTGGCCTCGGCCTCGGCGGTGGCCGAGGACTGCTGCGTCTCCTGCGCGCGGTATTCCTCCAGCTTTTCGACCAGGATCTTCATCTTGGCCTTGAGCACGGAATTTTCTTTGTAAAGGGTGATATAATCCTCTGTCAGCGGCTCGAGAAAATCATCGACCTGCTGCATGTCATAGCCGCCGAAGACGGCCTTGGAAAAGGTTTGCTCCTGAATTTCCTGCGGTGTGAACATGGAAGCTGCCTCCCTGCAAGTGAAGTTTGGATCAGAGATATACGCCCTTGTTTTCCAGCTCATCGATCAGATCGCCGACGATGTCAACGTTATAGGGCGTAATGATGTACGTGCTGATGGCGATCTTTTTGATCTTGCCGTCGAGCGCATAGGCACAGCCGGACAGGAAGTCGACCAGCCGTCTTGCAACATCCTTATTCGTGGATTCCAGATTCAGAACCACGGCATGCTTGCTGCGCAGATGCTCGGCGATGTCGGAGACGTTGTCGAACCGGTCGGGCTTGACGAGCACGACCTGCATCTGGGCCGTGGTGTGAATATTTACGACCTTGCCGTTCGAGGCATTGCTGCCGCCGAGCGTGCGCCGGCCGGTATTGGAGCTGCTGCCGGAAGAAGACAGATCGTCGTTATCGAGATCAAAGCCGGAATACGAGGGCTTCGGCGCGGTCGACGAGCGGCTGGGGCGGCTGGGACGGGCGTCGTCGTCGAATTCATCGAAATCGTCGTCATCCTCGGTATAGGGCTTTGTCAGCTTCTTCAGGTCATCCATAAATCCCATTGTAGTGTATCCTCCAGAATCGTGATTCTCTAGTTTTCGTAGCAATCAGGTATTGTAGTTTCGCTTTCCGAAAATAGCGGTGCCGATGCGCACCATGGTCGAGCCTTCGGCGATGGCGTCGGTAAAATCGTCGCTCATACCCATCGATAGGCATTCCATGGACACATTATCGTATTTTTTTGCCTTTATGTCAACAAAAAGATTCCGCATTTCGGCGAAATATCTGCAATTTTCGCCAGGAAATTCACTGACCGGCGGAATTGCCATGAGTCCCTTGAGCGCCACATGCGGAAATTCCCGCATCCGGGCGGCCAGCGCGGCGGCTTCTTCCTTCGTAAAGCCGGATTTGCTCTCCTCCGCGCCGATGTTTACCTCGAAGAGGATGTTCTGCACGACGCCCACCTTTTCCGCCTGCTTCTCGATGCACTCGAGCAGCTCCAGGCGGTCGACGGACTCGATCAGATCGACCACGCCCACCAGATATTTGACCTTGTTGGTCTGCAGATGGCCGATGAAGTGCAGGGGCTTTCCTGTGTAGGCGCCGAGGGGGCGCTTGGCCTGGATCTCCTGCACGCGGTTTTCGCCGCAGCAGTCGACGCCCGCGGCCACGGCCTCTTTGACGCGGTCGGCGTCGTTCATCTTCGTCGCAGCGCACAGCAGGATCTCCGACGGGTCGCGGCCGGCCTTTTTCGCAGCCTCGTTCATCCGGGCACGGATGTTCGCAATATTTTCAGCAATCGTAGACATATCAGTTGACGACCTTTCCATCGTATAGATTTTTCGCATTGATGATCAACTCGTCGCCCGGCCAGAGGTTGTCGGTCGAGCTGGTATCGAGCGCAGCGACGTAGCTTTCGCCGGTATCGTGGAGGATGGTGATGGGCTTCCACTTGGCGAGCGTGCCTTCGAGGATATACACGCCGGTCTGACCATTTTCGACACGGACAGCCGATTTGGGCACGCGCAGACCGGAATACGAGGCGAAGACGATCTCCGCCGACTGCTGCCGCAGGAGCGTCACGTTCTGCAGCGCCTGGTCGGACGACAGGATCAGCAGCCGCGAGCCCGCCTCGTTGCCGCTCAGCCGGGCGACACGCATGCTGACGGGCTGATAATAGTCGCGGGCGAAGGTCAGCGTGGCCCTATCGCCCTCCTCAACGCCGGAGAGCTCGTTGGCCGGGACAACGCAGGCGTAGTACCAGGTGGCGGAGGTGATGAGGCGGCCGATGGCGTTCGCGTCGGTCTCGTCCGGCTCGACCGACTGGAACTGGGCGACGGTCATCTCCATGAGCCTGTCCGGCGTCAGCACATATTCATAACCGTCGACCGCGGCGGAAAACGTCCCGGCGGTCCCGGCGCGGATGTCGCTGGTGTCGCCCGCGGCCTGCGATTCGAGCGTGGCGAGCTCCGCCTGCAGATCGTCGATCCGCAGCTGCAAGGAGGCGCTGTCCGCCGCGTCCGACGTGCGGCGCAGGACCAGGCCCTTGAGCTCGGGCGTGAGGTCCGAGACAGAGTTCATATCGCGCCGGGCCAGATACTGGCTCAGGTGCGAGAGGCTGTCGGCGATGCTGCTGTCGAGCGCCGCCTGGTCGTAGACGCTCGACGCGGCGCTCCAGGCGTACTGCAGCTGCTCGATCTGGCCGGTCAGCTCGTCCATGCGGGTCTTGCGGGTCTTGGCGTCGTCCGAGCGGTAGCCGGTGGCGACGACGTCGTTCGCGGCCACGTGCGCACCCTCGGCGCAGGCGAGGACGGTCGTGTCGTACTCGGAGGTGACGACCTCCTCGGCACGCACAACAAAGCCGGAGGCGTAGTAGCCCGCCCCGGCTTCATATTGTGTGACGGTCGCTGTCATCAGCGGCGCGTAGAGGCTGCTTGCCACGTTGTAGACGAAATACGCCGCGATCGCAGCAAGCAGGATCCATACGATGACGGTAAAATACGATCTGCCTTGTTTCATACTGCTCCTTCCCGCAGGACGGAGCGGCAGCTCAGTTCTGCGTCAGGTGAACGGGGACTGCGGGCGTCATGGTAGACACCGCGTGCTTATAGATCATCTGCTGGCGTCCGTCGGACTGCAGCAGGATGACGAACTGGTCAAAGCCCGTGATGACGCCGCGCATCTGAAAGCCGTTCATCAGAAAGACGGTCAGCATGGTGCGCTCGCGGCGGGCCTGATTCAAAAAGATGTCCTGATAATTTTCTGTGGTTTTCTGCATGGGTACCGGCTCCTTCTTTTTTGTAGTCTGTACCCATATCGTAGCATATTCAAAGCGCGGAAAAAGGAATATTCTGTCGGGCAGCGGCCAGGATCTGTGCAAAATCTTCCTGCCCCGTCATCCGCAGCCAGCAAAGCTGCGGGTTGCGCCGGAACCAGGTCAGCTGGCGCTTGGCGTAGTTGCGCGAGCGCTGCTTGCAGAGGTCTGCGGCGGCCGAAAGCGTGCTGCGGCCCTCCAGCGCGTCAAAGAACTCTTTATAGCCGATGGCCTGCATGGCGGTCGTCCGCGGGCTGACGCCGCGGGCGAGCAGCGCGCGGATCTCATCGAGCAGCCCCGCCTGCAGCATCAGATCCACCCGCAGATCGATCCGGCGGTACAAAACCGCGCGGTCGAGGTAGTCCAGCCCGATCCAGACGGGCCGGTAGCGCGGGGGGATCTGCTGGGTGTCCAGGTTATGCTGGGTGATGGTCCGGCCGGTCTCGGCATAGACCTCCAGCGCGCGGATGATGCGTTTTTCGTCCGCCGGGTGCAGCCGCGCAGCGGCGTCGGGGTCGACGGCGCGGAGCTTGCGCAGCATCGCTTCGCCGCCCTCCTGCCGCAGCTGCGCCTCGAGCGCTTCGCGCTTGCCGGTCTGCGGCACGGGCGCGAAGGTCCGCCCGGCGATGAGACTGTCGACATACAGCCCGGTGCCGCCGGCGATGACGGCGGTTTTGCCGCGGGAGAGGATGTCCTGCACGCAGCCGTCCGCCAGCTGCACGTATTTGCCGACGGAAAAATCCTCGCCGGGCTCGACGCAGTCGATCATGTGGTGGGGGACGCCCTCCATCTCCTCCGGCGTGGGCTTGGCCGTGCCGATGTCCATATGCTTGTAGATCTGCATGGAATCGCAGGAGACGACCTCGCCGTCATAGGCCTTGGCCAGCTGTACGGCGAGCTTCGTTTTGCCCGAAGCGGTCGGGCCGACGACGCAGATGATCCGGTCCATGCTCATACCCTCTTGAACTGCTTTTCCAGCTGCCGCTTCGTGAGCGTCACGCAGACGGGGCGGCCATGGGGGCAGTATTTGATGTCGTCGCGCGTCAAAACCTCCTGCACCAGCCGCCGCAGCTCCTCGTCGGAGGTCTGCCAGCCGGCCTTGATGGCCGATTTGCAGGCGATCGAGTGCAGCAGCTCGTCCCGAAGGCCATTGGGGTCGAGCGTCTTTCCGGCGAGCAGCTTGCCCGCCAGCTCCTGCAGCAGGGCCTTGGCGTCTTCAACGTCCACGTCGGACGGGATCTGCCGGATGAGCACGTCGCCGCCGCCGAAATCCTCGGCCTCAAAGCCGCAGCGCTCCAGAAGCGCCCGGTTTTCCAGCACCGCCGCCGCTTCCTCCCGCGAAAGCTCCGCGGAGACGGGCGCGAGCAGCAGCTGGGCCATGATGGGGTGGTCTTCCTTTTTGAGCGCCTCAAAGCGGATGCGCTCATGCGCGGCATGCTTGTCGATGAACAGGATGGCCTCGCCCTGCTCGACGATAATATAGGTGTGCAGCGCCTCGCCGATGATGCGGAACGGCTGCTCGTGGACCGGCAGCTCCTGCTGCGCGGGCGCTTCCTGCACGGGGGCAGGGACAGGCTTTGGTTCCGGCTTCGGTTCCGGCTTCGGTTCCGGCCCGGGAGCCGGGGCGGGGGCAGGTGCGGGGGCCGGACTCGGCTTCGGCAGCTCGATGCGCTGCTGCGCGGCGGGCTCGGACCGCGGGATCTGCACCGGGGAGGCCAGGACGGGCTGCGCGGGCTTGGGCGGCGGCGTCTGCGAGGCCTGGCGGCGGTATTCGGCCGCCTGCATGCTCTGGTAGAAGCCGGGCTTCGGCGGCTGGACCGCGTGCGGCTGGACCTGCGGCTGGGCTGCGGAGATCTGCTTTTCGGAAAGCTTCCACTCCGGGCGGCCCGCCGCCTTGTTCAGCGTAGACAAAACGGCATAGTGCACCGCGTCGAAGACCTCCCGCTCCGAGAGGAACTTGACCTCCGTCTTGGCCGGATGGACGTTCACGTCCACGGCCTGCACGGGCATATCGATCTCGAGCACGCAGGCAGGGAAGCGGCCGACCATGATCTGGTTGCGGTACGCCTCCTCCACGGCGGCGGAAAGCAGCCGCGACTTGATGTAGCGGTTATTGACAAAGAAGCTCTGCCAGGCGCGGTTGCCGCGCGTGGCGGTGGGGCGGGTGACGAAGCCGCGCACGCGCAGCTTTTCCCAGCTGCCGTCCACTGAGAGCATGTTGTTGGCAAGCTCGCGGCCGTAGATGGCGTAGATGGCGGCCATACGGTCGCCCTGGCCGTCGGTATGCAGCTGCTCCTGCCCGTCCTTTAAAAAGCGGAAGGAGATCTCCGGATGGGCCAGCGCCTGCTGCTGCACCACGGAGAAGACGGCGGAGGCCTCCGCCGCGTCGGATTTCATGAATTTCATCCGCGCGGGCGTATTGTAAAACAGCTCGCGCACGAGGATGGTCGTGCCGCACGGGCAGCCGGCCGGTTCCTCGGAGAGGACCTTCCCGGCCTCGAGATGCAGCCGCACGCCGTCCGCCGCGCCCTGCGCGCGGGTCAGAAGGTCGATCTTCGACACGGCCGAGATGGCCGCGAGCGCTTCGCCGCGGAAGCCGAGGGTGCCGATGCAGGCAAGGTCCTCTTTTTTGCGGATCTTGCTCGTCGCGTGGCGCAGAAACGCCGTGCGGGCGTCGTCCGGGGCCATGCCGCAGCCGTCGTCGGTGATGCGCAGGAAGGTCATTCCGCCATTTTGTAATTCTATTGTAATATTTTTTGCGCCCGCGTCAATGGAATTTTCGACCAGCTCCTTGACGGCGGAGGCAGGGCGCTCGACGACCTCGCCCGCGGCGATGAGGTCCGCGACGTGGCGGTCGAGCTGGATGATCTTCGGCATAGGTTCCCTCCCGGTCAGAAGTTCAGCTGCAAAAGCCCGAACGACAGCGCGTTGATGAGCGCATGCAGCGTGATGGGCGCCCAGATGGTGCCGGCCTTTTCATAGGTCCAGGCCAGCGCAACAGAGGCGGGCAGATACGGAATACAGCTGAGCAGCACCTTCCCCGCCGGATAGAGCAGGAAATACTGCCAGTTGTGCATGAGCGTGAATAAGACGACGGAGACGATATAGGCCATGACGCGCGAGGTCGGCCGGATGGAGCCGAACACGAGGCCGCGGACCAGCGTCTCTTCAATGACGGGCGCGAGGATGATCGTCACGGCCATCATGATGTACTCGTTGTCGGAGATGAGCGAGCCGACGGTCTCGTTGTTATAGATCGTGAAGCCGGGGGCCAGCTTCGTGAGCGCGAACTGCAAAACCCACGTGCCCGCGTAATACAGCGCGAACCCCAGCACCACCGCCTGCACGAAATTCCAGAACGAGCCGCCGAAATACGACTGCTGCAGAAAGCCGTGGAAGATAAGCAGCGTGGCGGCGAGATTGATGGCAAAATAGGCGATGTTGATCGTCAGCGCGCTCATGCCGAGCGAGAGCTTTTCGTTCGCCAGCTGCAGAAGCAGATTCAGAATGATGAGATAGAACGGCAGATACAGCCAGCCCGCGATGGTCTCAAACCTCGTCAGGCGGGAAGACATGCTGTTCGACGCTTTTCGGGCCATGCGGAACGGCTCCTTTCTTTCCGGAAATTACAGCAGCTGCTTGAGCTGGTACAGGACGTTCATCGCCTCGATGGGCGTGAGCGTCTCGACGGTGACGGCCTCGAGCGCGCGGCGCAGCTCGTCCGACTGCATGTCGAGCATGGAGACCTGGTCGGACACCGGCCCGGCGGCGGGCTTTGCCGTCTCGGGCGCGCCGGACTCGAGCTCCTTCAGGATCTCGCGGGCGCGGGTGATGACCCGGTCGGGGATGCCGGCGAGCTTGGCGACCTCGATGCCGTAGCTGTCATCGGCCGCGCCGGGGACGATCTTGCGCAGGAAGATCATGTCGCCCTGCCGCTTTTTGACGGCGATGTTGAAGTTTTTGACGCCGGGGAGTGTCTGCTCCATGTCGGTCAGCTCGTGATAGTGGGTGGCAAAGAGCGTCTTGGCGCCCAGCCGCTTGCGGTCGGCGGCGTATTCGAGCACGGCGCGGGCAATGGCCATGCCGTCGAAGGTCGATGTGCCGCGGCCGATCTCATCGAGGATGAGCAGCGAGCGTGGCGTGGCGTTTTTGAGGATGTCGGCGACCTCGGTCATCTCGACCATGAAGGTCGACTGGCCGGAGGCCAGATCGTCGGACGCGCCGATGCGGGTAAAAAGCCGGTCGACGATGCCGATCTGCGCCGACTGCGCCGGGACGAATGCGCCCATCTGCGCCATGAGGACGATGAGGGCCACCTGGCGCATGTAGGTGGATTTACCGGCCATGTTCGGGCCGGTGATGATGGCCGTGCGGCAGTCGTCGGCGCCGAGCCGCGTGTCGTTCGGGACGAACAGCGCGCCCTTGAGCACCTGCTCGACCACCGGATGGCGGCCGGCGGTGATGGAAACGGTATTGCCGAGGTCGACCTCGGGCCTGCAGTAGTTGTTGTGCACCGCCACGGCGGCGAAGCTGCACAGCACGTCCAGCTGGGCGATGGCCTGCGCGGTCTGCTTGACGCGGGCGGATTCGGCCGCCACGGCCTGCCGCAGCTGGGTGAAAAGCTCGTATTCGAGCGCGATGATGCGGTCCTTGGCCGCGAGGATGGTGCTCTCGAGTTCCTTGAGCTCCTCGGTGATGTAGCGCTCGCCGGTGGAAAGCGTCTGCTTGCGGATATAGGTATCGGGGACGAGGCCCAGCTGCCCCTTGGCGACTTCGATGTAATAGCCGAACACGCGGTTGTAGCCCACGCGGAGATTCCGGATGCCGGTCTTTTCCTTCTCCCGTGCCTCGATCTGCGTGAGCATGCCCTTGCCGCCGGACTGGACGGCGCGCAGGTCGTCGAGCTCCTTGTTCGCTCCGTCGCGGATGAGACCACCCTCGCGCAGCAGGAAGGGAGGATCGTCGACGATGGTCCGGTCGATCTGCTCCTTGAGATCCGCAAGCGTGTCGAGCTGCTCATAGATGCTCTGCAGATACGGCGCGCGCATCCCGGACAGGCGCTGTTTGATCTCCGGCAGCGTGGACGCGCCCTGCGCCAGCGCGGCCAGATCCCGGCACGAGGCCGTGCCGGTCATGATGCGGGTCATGGCGCGCTCAAAATCGGTGATCTCGCGCAGCGACAGCAGCAGCTCCTCGCGGTCGATGGTCTTTTTGACCAGCTCCTCGACGGCGGTCAGGCGGCGCGTGATCTGCGCGGGGCTGAGCAGCGGCCGCTCCATCCACGCACGCAGCAAACGGCCGCCCATGGCGGTCTTCGTCTTGTCGAGGACCCAGAGAAGGCTCCCGCGCTTTTCCTTGCCGCGCATCGTCTCCGTCAGCTCGAGATTCCGCCGGGCGGCAAGATCGAGCTGCATGAATTTGCCCGCAACATAGAGCTCCAGCTCGCGGATGTGCGGCAGGTCGTTCTTCTGCAGATCCCGCAGCGTCAGCAGCAGCGCACCGGCCGCCAGCGTCACGCACGGAAGCTCAGTCAGGCCAAGCTCCTGCGTGCTTTTGCCGAACTGCGCGGTGACCGCGGCCTCACACAGGGCCGGGTCAAACTGCGCGTCTTTGCCGAGGTTCACACAGGTGTGGAAGCGCTCGCGCAGCAGGTCGGCCAGCGTCTCATCCTCCGCCGCCGTACCGCCGAGGAGCGCTTCGGACGGCAGGAAGCTGCCGAGCTCGTTCTGCACGTCCTGCATCGCATCGGCTCCGGAGATCTGCGTCGCGCTGAACGCGCCGGTCGATACGTCGCAGAAGCACAGGCCGTAAGTCCCCGCCGCTCCGTAGACGCAGGCGTAGTAATTGTTTTTCGACTCCACCAGCATCGAGCTTTCCGTCACGGAGCCGGGCGTCACGATGCGGATGATGTCGCGCTTCACCAGACCCTTGGCCAGCGCCGGGTCCTCCATCTGCTCGCAGATGGCGACCTTGTAGCCCTTGGCGACGAGGCGGGCGATATAGCTCTCGGAGGAATGATAGGGCACGCCGCACATGGGGATCTTGTCCTCGGCGCTTTTGTCCTTGGCATGGTCGCGCGAGGTGAGCGTCAGATCGAGCTCGCGCGAAGCGATCCGCGCGTCCTCCTCGAACATCTCATAAAAATCCCCCAGCCGGAAAAACAGCAGGCAGTCCGGATTGCGTTCCTTGACCGCATAATACTGCTGCATCATCGGGGTGAGCTCAGCCATAATCAAAACCTCCGGTTTTCTCTCTCAAAAGCCTCGGCGAATCCGTACATCGCCAAAAAAATCTTCGCAGTGCGTTTTTTCGCACAAATTCAAAGGCACCTGCCATCAAATCCGGTGTATCGTATCAGGCGGCGCGTAGTATGATACCCGTAGGGTGAGTACCGCGTGGAACGACGCCTAAAGTATTGGTTCCTGCCTAAAATCAGAGGCAGGATGCACCAAACGCGCCCAAGCGCCCCTTTTCTCCCCCTTCTTTTCCGGCAAGGCGGAAAAGAAGGGGCCGTCGGAGACAATGGGAAGCTGTAAATTTGCTGCAACCTCTCAGTCAGCTTCGCTGACAGCTCCCCTGAGAGGGGAGCCTTTTATTTGACCTCTCCCACCAGGGACCAGGTCGTGCAGCCGGTGATGGTGACGTCGAGAAACTGCCCGATGAGGCTGTCGTCGCCTGCAAAGCGGACGAGGCGGCCGCCCTCGGTGCGGGCCGTGAGCATCTCCTTTTCCCGCCCGTCGACCAGCACGCGCAGCGTCCTGCCGACATAGCCCTGGTGGATCTCGAGCGAGATGCGGTTCTGCGTGTCGCAGAGGCGGTCAAAGCGGCGGTTCTTCTCCTCTTTCGGTGTCGGATCGTCCATTTTCGCGGCCGGAGTCCCGGCGCGCGGGGAGAAGATGAAGGTGAACAGCGCGTCGTAGCGCACCTTCTCGATGAGGCTGAGGGTATCTTCGAATTCCTCCTCCGTCTCGCCGGGGAAGCCGACGATGACGTCGCTGGTGAGGACCAGCTCCGGCATGATCTCGCGGCCGTAATGCGCCAGCTTCAGGTATTCCTCGCGGGTATAGTGCCGGTTCATGGCCTTCAATACCCGGTCGTTGCCGGACTGGAAGGGCAGATGGAACTGCTTGGCGATCTTCGGGTATCTGGCGATGGTGTCAAAGAGCTTTTTGCTCGCGTCCTTCGGGTGGCTCGTCATGAAGCGCAGCCAGAACTCGCCGGGAAGCTCGGCGATGCTCGCCATGAGGTCGGCAAAATCAACGCCGAGGCCGAGATCCTTGCCGTAGGAGTTGACGTTCTGGCCGAGCAGCGTGATGTCCTTATAGCCCGCGGCGATGAGGCCCTTGACCTCCTCCAGGATCTCCTCCGGTCTTCTCGAGCGTTCGCGGCCGCGCACGTAGGGGACGATGCAGTACGAACAGAAATTGTTGCACCCGTACATGATCGACACCCACGCCTTGAGGTTTGACGAGCGGACCACCGGGATGCCCTCGGCGATATTGCCCGCGGAATCGTCCACGGCGAAGATGCGCTTGCCGGTCTTCAGAACTCTTTGCAGAAGCTCCGGGAAGCGCCAGAGCTCATGCGGGTTGAACACGCCGTCGACGTGGCGGTAGCTGTTTTTGATGCGCTCGACGACCTGCGGCTGGCCCATCATGCAGCCGCAGAGGAAGATCTTCTGCTCCGGATGCCGGGCCTTGGTGTGGACCAGCGCGCCGACGTTGCCGTAGACGCGGGTCTCCGCGTGCTCGCGGATGGCGCAGGTGTTGATGACGATGCAGTCCGCGCCTTCTTCGGTGTCGACGATGTCATAGCCGCTCGCGCGGAGCATGCCGCGGATCCGCTCGGAATCCGCCTCGTTCTGCTGGCAGCCATAGGTGTCGACGTAGGCCCGCGGCGTCCGGCCGCGCGAGGCCCACCAGGCTTTGATCTCGCCGCAGACCGCCGCCTCTCTGGCCAGCTCCTCCTGCGCGATCACAACGGGTTTGCGTTCCATGTGCATATCCTCCGAACTGCATATACTGAATAATTGATTATAGCAGATTCGCCCCTTTTTTGCAATCCGGCAGCAAAAAAGCGCACCGCAAAAACGGTGCGCTTTCGCTTGTATCGTACAAAATTCACGTTTCGCCCGCCAGGCGGTCGTAGCGGAAGCAGAAGACGGCGTCGTAGGTGCTGCCGTCTTCGCCCTGCAGGCGGGCGGCGACGGTATAATCGGCGCTCTCACCCGGCAGCAGCGGCACGCGGCCGCCGCGCAGCTCGTCCTGCGTGAAGATCCGGCGTTCGCTGCCGTCCGGCGTCTGGCAGGTGACGGTATAGGGCTCCAGCAGCGTCTGCCCGAACTCCAGCCGCACGGTCCTTCCGCCGCCGGTCGTGCCGAAGGCGCTGTAGTTTCCTTCATCCGGCTCCTGCAGGACCTGCACGGTCCCGTCCGGCAGCGTCTGCGTCATGGAATAGACCCCGGCAAAGAAGCAGCTGTCTTCATCCTGCCCCGGCAGGCTGAACCAGACCCGCAGCGCCGGCCGCGGGACGATGAGCCGGTCCAGCAGCTGCCAGTCGATGGGCTCGGCCAGATAATAGCTCTCGCTCGGGGCGTTTTTCAGCCACAGGCGCGTCACGTGGATGGACTGGTTGTCAGTCAGCGTCACGCTCAGCGTGCCCTCCGGCGCGTCAAACAGCAGCTGCAGCGAGCGCGCCTCGCCGTATCGGTCGAGCGCTTCCGTATAGGTCTCCAGCTGCAGCGCGGCGAGATAGTCCTTGAGCGCCGCCTCGTCCGTGCAGCCAAAGTCGGTGCCGCTGCCGCGGTCATCATTCCATACGTCCACATAGCGCAGGGAGAAGTCTTCCGGCGGCCGGCCGTCGAAGATCCGCGCCGCACCGGGCTGCGCGTCGTAGGCCAGCGCCACATGCCCGGCGCAGAGCGTCAGCAGCAGAAACGTCAGCCCGACGAGGAGCGCGCCCGTGTGCTTCTTCCCCGGCGCCATGATGTTTTTGAGCCGGTAGCGCAGGGCGCTGGCCGTGGCGGACAGGCAGGTGGTGAAGCCGCGCTCGTCGCCCGCGGTCTTTAACAGCAGCTCTGCGTACTGCCTCCGGACGGGCTGCGGCTGGGCCAGGAGGACGGATTCGTCGCAGCTGAGCTCAAAATCGTCCGCGCTTTTGCGCATGGCGACCCACATCAGGGGATTGAACCAGCACATGGCCGTGCAGAAGACCATAAAAAATTTCGAGGCCGGATCCCGGCGGCTGAGATGGATGATCTCATGGCGCAGGATGAGCGAAAGCTCCTCCGGGGTGTAGCTGCACGCGGGCAGGGCAACGCAGGTGGTCTTCTGAAACAGGCCGATCGACAGCGGCGTCGTGAGCTGCGGCGCGCGGACGAGCGTCCACTTCGTCTCCCCGAGCCAGGCGCGCGCCAGCTCCGCCTGCCAGACGGCGAGCGTCTGCTCGTCCGTGACAACGACGGCGTCTTTCAGCACGCGGCGGCGGAAGCGCAGGTGGGAGATGATCTTCCACGCAAACACCCCGATCGCCCCGGCCGCCCAGACGGCCAGCAGCACCGTCACGAGCGTCCCGGACGCGTGCAGGACGAGCATCCGCTCGCCGCCCGGGTCCGCGCGCTGGACGCTGCTCACTTGGGCCAAAAAGTACAGATACCCCGGCAGCAGCCACAAGACCGCGCACACACGGGCAGAAATATGCCGCCGCAGCAGCGGCAGGACAGCCAGCAGCAGCACGTAATACACGCCGATCAGCAAAAACACGCGCAGCAGCAACCCCAGCAGATACTGCACCGCCATCTCCCGCCCGCCGATCGCAAAGCTGATGACCAGATACATCACCAGCATGGTCGGCAGCATCTCCACTGCGGCAAAGCTGCGGAAGCGGGGCATGCCGGTCCTTGTGTCCTCGTCTGTGGGTCGTTCCTCGAGCTCTGTATAGCTCCGGTCCCAGACGCTGAAGGTGAGGACGCCGCCGACGAGCAGACCCAGGATCAGCCGGAAGGCCAGTGTCGTGCTCATAGCGCATCCTCCCGCAGCAGCTCGCGCAGCTGTGCCAGCTCCTCCGCCGTCAGCCCGCTGGCGCTGAGCGCGGCGGCAAAGGCCGACACGCTTCCGCCGCAGAGCTTATCGTAAAATTTCCGCCCCTGCCGGGCAAGATAGTCCTCTTTTGCGACCAGCGGCCGGTATTCGGCGCTGCGCCCGGTCTTTTCGATCCGCACAAAGCCCTTGTCTGCCAGCCGGGACAAGACCGTCAGCAGCGTCGTCGGCGCCATCGGGTGCGTCCGGTCCAAAATCGCACTGATCGCCGCCCGCTTCACCGGCTCTTCACAGGCCCAGATCGCCTGCATGACCTCCAGCTCCGCATCCGGCAGCGTCCGCATTGCATCCGCCATCAGAAGCCCTCCTTCTACATTTGTAGTATGTTTTGATTCTACAACTGTAGAGCGGATTTGTCAAGGAGATTTCATGCTCTCCATCCCCTGATGGGCTTCCGGGCCGATGTGGGCATCGGCCCCTACGGCGTTTTTGGGAAGCTGTTCAAAGGCTGATACACTGCGGCAAATTTGCGACTGCAGTCCAGCATTTTCTTTTGCTTCTCCAAAAGAAAACGCTGGCAAAAGAAAAAGAGCCTG
>ENA-ORSL01001303-ORSL01001303.1-human-gut-metagenome-genome-assembly--contig:-NODE-1303-length-21495-cov-3.192957_pt1 | contig 21495 bp, 17 predicted proteins | sample MGYA00242190_ERZ509157 | MGnify/ENA primary metagenome ERZ509157 (study PRJEB26280, sample SAMEA2338664) | human gut metagenome | biome: human gut; feature: human-associated habitat; material: faeces...
AAACCCCCCGCCGGGCCGCACAGGCGCTGCGCGCGCGCCACCCAGTCGAGCAGCTCCGGCTCAGACTGCACCTTATCCATGCTCCACAGACGGGTTACATGGCGGTATTTTTCAAACTCCTTGAGTGTTTCGCCGCCCACGCGATGGGTAGGCGAATCGGCCATCTGCACGCCGGTTTCCTTTTCCAGGCTCAGCAGCTCATCATACAGCCGGTCGTACTGCACGTCGGCCATGATGGGCTCGTCCTTCGTATAATAGGCGTAGGCCGCGCGGTTGAGCAGCGCGACCAGCTCGCCCATACGCCGCTGCTTATCTTCCATGGGGATAATCACTCCTCAATTTTTACAATGGGGGCGATGGACTGCGCCAGCACCTTTTCGCCAAACACGGGGAACACGATATGCAGCCGGGCCGCGTCGCCGCTGCCCGTCACCTCGCGGATAACGCCCTTGCCGAATTTGGGATGCTGAACCTTATCGCCGACCTTGAACAGCTGCACCTGCACGCTGCGTGCGGGCGAAGGCACAAAGCCGCGCTGCACGCCGGGGATGTTCCAGGGCTGCTGGGCGGGACGAGCGGGCGCCTTGGGCGCGGGAGCGCGGCGCTGCGGCATGGTATCGCCGTAGCCATACTGCGGGCGGGACTCGTTATCCTGATAGCCGCCCTGCCTGCGCATGCCGCTGCCGCCGTAGCTGCCCCAGCCAGCGCCGCGCGCAGCGGGCGCGCCGTAGCCATAGGATGCGCTCTGGGCGGCGGAGCTTTGCTCCTCGCGGATCAGGCGCTTGGGGATCTCCTGCAAAAAGCACGAGGGCGCGTTGAACTGCATCTGGTTAAACAGCATGCGCCGCCGCGCATAGGAAAGATGCAGCAGCCTGCGCGCGCGGGTAACGCCCACATAGCAAAGCCTGCGCTCCTCCTCCACGCGGTTATCCTCCTGCATGGCGCGGGCGGATGGGAAAATGCCCTCCTCCATGCCGCTCATAAACACCACGTCGTATTCCAGGCCCTTGGCGGAGTGCAGCGTCATCATAGTGACAAAGCTGGGTGCGCTGTCCTGATTGTCAAGCTCCGTAACCAGCGCCACGTTTTCCAGGAAGGCGAACAGCGATTTATCCTCGCTCTTTTGCTCAAACTCGGTCACAGCGCCCATAAACTCGCGGATGTTCTCGATCCTTGCCTGGTTTTCCTCGTTCTCTTCTTTTTGATACTGGGCAATCAGCCCGCTGTCGTCAATCACCTTCTGCACAAACTCGGACAGCGGCAGCGTTTCCTTGGCCAGCAGCAGGGATACGATCAGGCTGGAAAAATCGTTTACGCTCTTGCGGGCGCGGCTGGCCCGGGTATCGGGCGGCGCGGCCACGGCGGCGTACAGGGACATATCGTTTTGGCGGGCGTACTGGGTCAATTGCTCCACGGTGCTGTCGCCGATGGCGCGCTTTGGCACATTGATGATGCGCGAAAGCGAGATATCGTCCGCCGGGTTTTGAATCAAGCGCAGATAGGCCAGCACGTCGCGCACCTCGCGGCGGTCATAGAAGCGCGTGCCGCCATACACATGATAGGGAATGCCCGCGCGCATGAGCGTTTCTTCCAATACGCGGCTGAGGGCGTGCATACGGTACAGGATGGCGATGCTGCCGTAGGGCGTGCCGCCGCGCTGCAGCTGGCGGATGCGCTGGCAGATCCAGGCCGCCTCGTCGCGCTCGTCCGCCGCGGCGTACAGGGTAATCTTTTCGCCCTCGCCGTCCTCGGTCCACAGCTCCTTTTCCTTGCGGCCCTCGTTGTGGGCGATGATCTGGTTGGCCGCGTCCAGAATATTGGCCGTGCTGCGGTAATTCTGCTCCAGCTTGATCACCGTCGCGTCGGGGAAATCCTTTTCAAAGTCCAGAATGTTGCGGATATCCGCGCCGCGCCAGCCGTAGATGGACTGGTCGTCGTCGCCCACCACGCACAGGTTGCGGCTTTTGCGGGTAATCAGGCTGACCAGCTGATACTGGGCATAGTTGGTATCCTGATACTCGTCCACATGCACATACTGAAAGCGGCTTTGATAGTATTCCAGCACCGGCGGATGCTCCACAAACAATTGCAGGGTTTTGACCAGCAAATCGTCAAAATCCAGCGCGTTGGCAGCGCGCAGGCGCTGCTCGTAGCGGGTCATCACATCGTGCGTTTTCTGTGAGCGGTAATCGCCGCCGCGCTTTTGCAGCCATTCGTCGGGCGAGAGCAGGCGGTTTTTCGCATCGCTGATATCGGTGCTGACCGCCTTGGGCGGCAGAAACTTTTCATCGATATCCAGCTCCTTGAGCACCGCCTTGATCACCCGCTGCTGATCGTCGTCGTCATAGATGGTAAAGCTGCGCTCATAGCCCAGCTTTTCGATATCACGGCGCAGGATCCGGCAGCAGATGCTGTGGAACGTGCCGATCCACGCCTCGCCCGCGTCCGCGCCGGCCAGGCGCTCGATGCGCTCGCGCATTTCGCGCGCGGCTTTATTGGTAAAGGTCAGAGCCAGGATATGCCAGGCCTTCACGCCGTGCTCCAGCAAATTGGCCACGCGGTAGGTCAGCGTGCGCGTTTTGCCGCTGCCCGCCCCGGCCAGAATCAGCACCGGGCCCTCCAGCGTTTCGGCCGCGCGGCGCTGCATGGGGTTCAAATCATTCAGGTTCATGCGTGCATCCTTTTCATCAAACAGTTGTTCGCGTTCAGTATATCACATCCGTGCGTAAATTGGAAGCAATAGAAATCAAAAGGGGCGGCGCAAATTGCCGTCCCTGCGCAGTTTATTTTCTTTTCAGCGCTTTTGTTTTGTACGCATATATAGCCAGAAAGATGAGTTCGGCTGCGCACATCAGCATAATCCACCACTTCAGATAGCTTAAGAGAATTGAAATCGGAATCAAAACAAACAAATTCATGTAAAAGCATGAGGCCGTCAGCATTTTGGGATCGCTTGCATATAGTCTGGTATATGTTAACCATATGGTTGCTAAAACGATTCCAATAAAAAGCTCGGGGTTTGCTGGCGCGTTCGGCGGTGTTATGGCCCAGGCGCACACAAATACGTTGAGACCCGAGAACGCATATTCCATTCCCGTCAGCCTGCGGAAGGAATCATCCGCAGGCCGAAGTGTAGGATCATTTTTTCTAAAAAGCATCGTCCGCTCCTTTCCGCCGTGTCATCATTTTCATTTTCTTTTCAGCGCTTTTGTTTTGTACGCATATATGGCCATAAAAATGATTTCGCCCGCGCACATCAGCATAATCCACCACTTCAGATAGCTTAAAAGAAGTGAAAAAGGGATCAACATGATGAAAACGCCCATATAAAATTCTGAAACTTTCAGTCTTTTAGGATCACTTTCGTATAATCTGGTATAAGCTGTTCCTAAGGTCGCTATAATGATCCCTATAAAAAGCTCAGGGTTTGCCGGCGCGTTCGGCGGCGTTATGGCCCAGGCGCACACGAATGCATTGAGACCAGAGAATGCAAAATTCATGGCTGTCAGCCTGCGGAAGGAATCGTCAGCAGGACGAAGCCTAGGATCTTTCTTTCCGAAAAGCATCGTCCGCTCCTTTCCGCCGTGTCGGCGCTTTCATTAATAGCATGATTACCGGCCAAGCCTTCGGCTTGCCTAATTATTATACCATAACCTCCCCGCGTAATCAACGCACGCAGTGCCCGTTCTATCTTGAATCGCCCAGGGAATTGATGCATTTTGTTTTACAAATTGCGCAAAATGTGCTATGATAATTTATTGTAGAAATCAAGGAGGTGCGCGTATGCTGCGAGTTGCCGGGCTGAATGTGCCCCTGTGCGCCGATGCGGACGCGCGTGCCTGCGCGCTGGCGCTGAAAAAGCTGCGCCTGACGCAGCAGGATATCGCCTCCTGGCGCGTGGCCAAGCACAGCGTGGACGCGCGCGACCGGAGCGACGTGCACTTTGTGTACGCCGTCGATCTCACCCTGAAGCAGGATGAAGCCGCCTTTCTCCGGCGCTTAAAGCCCGGCACGGCCGCATTGGCCGCGCCGGACGCGCCCCTGGCCCCTCCCCCTGCCGCATCGCGCGCGCACGCGCCGGTGGTGGTCGGCATGGGGCCGTGCGGCCTGTTTGCGGCGCTGTATCTGGCCCGCGCGGGCCTCAATCCCATCTGCCTGGAGCGCGGCGAGCGCGTGGATCAGCGTGCGCGGAGCGTGCAGCGCTTTTTCGACGGCGGCGCGCTGGATGAAAACAGCAACGTGCAGTTCGGCGAGGGCGGCGCGGGCGCGTTTTCGGACGGCAAGCTGACCACCGGCATCAAGGATCCCCGCTGCCGCCAGGTGCTGACCATCCTGCATGCGCACGGCGCGCCCGAGAGCATTCTCTATCAGGCGCACCCGCATGTGGGCACTGATCGCCTGCCGCAGGCGGTCGCCTCCATCCGGGAGGAAATTCTGCGGCTCGGCGGCCGGGTGCACTTTGGCGCGCGACTAACGGGCATTGAAACGCAGAACGGCGCGCTGCGCGCCATCCGCTATATCGAGCGCGGGCAGGAGCAGGAATTGCCCTGCGAGCAGCTGATCCTGGCTGTTGGCCACAGCGCGCGCGACACCTTCCGCATGCTCTACGACGCAGGCGTGACAATGGCGCAAAAGCCCTTCTCGGTGGGCGTGCGCATCGAGCATCCAACCGCGCGCAGTACGGCGCGGCGGCAGCCAGCCCCTATTTGGGCGCGGCGGAATATAAGCTGCACGCCAAGCTGCCCGATGGCCGCGGGGTATACTCCTTCTGCATGTGCCCCGGCGGGCAGGTCATCGCCGCGGCCAGCGAAGCGGGCGGGGTATGCACCAACGGCATGAGCGTATATGCCCGCGATGGACAAAACGCCAATTCTGCCTTGTTAGTGGATGTACGCACGCAGGATTTTCCCGACGCGCATCCCCTGTCCGGCCTGCCCCTGCAGCGGCAATGGGAACAGGCGGCCTTTGCCGCAGGCGGCGGCGATTACCGCGCGCCCGCCCAGCGTGTGGAAGATTTTCTGCATGACCGCGCCTCGCGCGCCCTGGGCGACGTCACGCCCACCTACCGGCCGGGCGTGACTATGGCCGATCTGCGTGCCGTGCTGCCTGCCTATGCGGCGGCCGGGCTCAAGGGCGGCATCCAGATTTTCGCCCGCCAGCTGCGCGGCTTTGACCATCCCGACGCAGTGCTCACCGGCGTGGAGGCACGCTCCTCCAGCCCCTTGCGCATTCCGCGCGATGAAGGGCTGCAATCCAACGTGCGCGGGCTGTATCCCGCGGGCGAAGGCGCAGGCTTTGCCGGCGGCATTATGAGCGCGGCAGTGGACGGGCTGCGTATCGCCCAAGCCGTGGCTGAACGCATCTGATTTTTTGACCTATCTTTGCTTTTTCCCGGAGGTTTTGCATGCAAACGCCCCCTAACAATAACAATCAAAACAGCGGCTATGAGCAGCGCGGCTTCACCGCCGTCCCCGCGGGCGGCCAGCAGCCGGGTGCCGGGCAGCCTTATTACGCCCCGCCCCAGCCGCAGGCTCCCGTACAGCAGCAGGTGGGGCCCGGCGCGCCGCCGCCCTATGCGCAGCCTGTTCAGCCCCAGGGGCAGCCCTATCCCCCGCAGGGACAGCCCTACTCGCCCCAGGGACAGGCGTATCCGCCCCAGCAGGGGCAGCCTTATCCCCCGCAGCAGGGGCAGCCCTATCCGCCCCAGCCGGGTCAGCCGCCCGTGCCGCAGCAGCCCAACGAATACTATCAAAGCGCCTATCAGCCGCAGCAGCCCGATCCCTTCCCGCAGCGGCAGCAGCCCTATCACGCGCCCAGGCGCCGCAGCTATGGCAGGCTCAATCTGGTTCTGGGCGCGGTCATCGGCGTGCTGATCATCGTGCTGGGCGCCATCGCGGTATCCCAGCTGCTGGGCAACCGGAAGACGCGCACGGCCTATGTCAGCGCGGGCACGCTAGGCTCCAATTATATGGGCGACGCGCTGATTGTGCGCAACGAGGTCATGTACACGCAGGAGGGCATCTCCCAGATTGACTACGTTGCCAACGAGGGCGAGGTGGTCACGCGCGGCAGCGACGTGTGCACGGTGTACACCTCGGGCTTTAACACCCGCGAGTGGACGACGCTGAACAACTACCGCACCCAGATCAAGGAATACCAAAAGACCCTGCTGGCCGAAACCAACGTGGAGGCCGATTCGCAGCTGAAGCGCTTCAATTCCAGCGTGCTTGAGCGCGCGCAGGAAACGCAATCGCTGGTGCAGGGCAAAAGCGGCAACCTGATTAACCAGGAGGAGCTGCTCAGCGATATCATCAACGAGCGTTCCTATTATCTGAAGCAGAAGTATTCCGACGATCAGAAGCTGAGCCGTCTCTACGACGATGAAAAGACGCAGCTTCAGCGCATTGAAACCTGGACGAAGCCCTTCGTAGCAGCCGATCCGGGCATTATCAGCTTCTATACCGACGGTTACGAGCGCGTGCTCTCCAGCCAGACCTACGACAGCTTCACCCCCGCCGAGGTGCGCAGCATGTACAAGGGCAATCTGCCCAAGTCCGCAGCACTGGGCCGCAACGAGGTGGCCGTCTATCGCCTGGTGCGCCAGGGCGGCTACACGGTGCTGATGCTGTGCGACGATGTCAACTGGACGCCCACGGTGGGCGCATCCTACGAGCTGCTGGTGGAGAGCTTTGACAACACCCGCGTGTCGGCCACGGTGGAATCCGTCACTCGTTCGGAGGGCGAACTGCTGGTGCGCCTCAGCGTGGTGGGCGACGTATCGCCCGTGCTGTACATTCGCTCCTGTCACGTGCAGCTGTCCGAAAGCATTTACAGCCTGACCGTGCCTGCCAACGCCATCACCACGGTGGATGGCGAAATGGGCGTGGTGGTCGTGCAGCCCGACGGCAACTACTTCCTGCCCGTTACCATCATCAGCCAGGATTCCAACGAGGCGCATATCGTGCCGCAGCTGAGCAATATTCTCTCCGTCGGCTCCGTTGTGCTGGTATTTTAAGTAAAACGGTCTGAAATTTACATTCTCTGCGCCCTGAAAGGTTGCATATTCTTCAACGTTTGTGTATAATAGGCAGGGTATGCTCGTGCTATTTCGGGCAATTTGCCAACCGGGCGGCATGCCGCCGTATGAGGAGGAACCATGGCTTTCCGCAATTTAATGGACAGCGTTAAAAATTTCTTTGGCCCCAACAATTCTTTCTTCAACGGCCCCCGCGCCGAGGAGGAAGCGGCCTATAATCCCGCCCCGGCGGCCAGCGATTCGGGCTATTATGCCCAGCCGCAGCAGCAGGCCGCGCCCCAGCAGAGCGCGCAGCCCTATGCGCAGCCGGCCTATGATCCTCAGCCGCAGCAAAGCGCCTATCAGGCTTCTGCCTATCAGCAGCCCTACGCGCAGCCTGCCTATCAGCAAAACGCCTATCAGCAGCCGGCTTATCAGGCGCAGCCCTTCCAGCAGCCGCAGCAGCCTGTCCAGCCGCAGATGCAGCAGCCCGCCTATTCCGCCTCTCCCCTGCAGCAGGGCTATCAGCCCCAGCAGCGCAATCGCCGCTCTGCCCAGCACGCGCAGCAGCCCCAGCAGCCCGAAGCTGAAAACGTAGTGCCCTTCCCTGGCATTGCGCAGCAGCCTCAGCAGGCGCAGCCCGCCGCGCAGCCCCAGCAGGGCGCGCCGGCCAAGCAGCTTTCCGCCTGCGTGGTCAACGCCCGCAGCATCGCCGATTGCCGCAACGCCATCGGCATCCTGCGCACGGGTGACTGCGTCATCGCGGTGATGGACAGCATTGCCGATCAGGCCGAGGTGCGCCGCTATGTTGATACGCTCAACGGCGCTTGCTTCTCCCTGGGCTGCACCATGACGCGGCTTTCCGCCCGCGTGGGCGTGTATCTGCTGGCGCCTGCCGGCATGCAGGTGTATACCGACCGCACCACCACCCAGATGAACGCACAATCCCGCGCCCCGCAGCGCGCCAATCCCGGCATGCAGCAGAGCGCTTTCCAATCCCCCTTCGCGCCGCAGCAGGGGCAGATGCCCTATGGTCAGGCCGCCTATCAGCAGCCGGTTAATCCCTTCACCCCGCCGCAGCCCGTATACGCGCAGCCTCAGCAGCCCGCTTTTTCGGAGCAGCAGCCCTCTCAGGGCTATGTACCCGATCATGAAGGCGCGGAGTACAACAGCGCGGTCATGTAAAAGCATCATCGGCCATCCGCAAAGATGGCCTGTTTCCTTATCAACGGAATATCATTGCAGCCACGAAAGGAGCCGTTTTCCATGCCTATCACCGTCGCCATGATCGAAGAAAAGGAATTTAAGACCAAGGTTCGCGGCTATGACCCCGTAGAGGTAGACGAGTTTCTGGATGATATCTGCGACGAAATGATCGTCATGCAGGAGGAAATCTCCAATCTGCAGGCGCGCCTGGCGCAGGCCTCCCGCACGCAGATGTACGCCCAGCCCGCTCCCCAGCCGCAGCGCGACGCCAACGCCGAAGCTTCCGACAGCGCCCAGCGCCTGCTGGCCCGCGCGCAGAAGATGTACGATGACACCATCGCCGAGGCCAAGCGCGAGGCTGATTCCATCCTGGCCAACGCCAACACCCAGGCGCAGAATGGCCAATCCGCCGCGCTGACGGCAGAATGCGACGCCCTGCGCAAGCAGGTGGAGGCTCTGCGCGCCTCTGCGCGCTCCTACCGCGATAAGCTGCTGCAATTGCTGCAGCAGCAGCGTGAGCTGCTGGATCAGAACTCCGAGCTGTTCTAATCCGCCTGATTACTATGGATACAAAGCTATACGGTGCACTGGAAGCGGGCGGCACCAAAATGGTGCTGGGCATTGCGGATGCGGATGGCCGCATCCTGCACTCCCACTCCCTGCCCACGCGCACGCCCAATGAAACCGTACCGGAGATGATCGCCTTTTTCTCCCAGCATGCCATCTGCGCGCTGGGCGTGGCCACCTTCGGCCCGGCGCAGGTGCATGCCGATTCGCCCGAGTACGGCGCCATCCTGCACACGCCCAAGCTGGCTTGGCAGGGCTATCCCCTGTGCCAGACGCTAAGCCGTGCGCTAAACGTGCCCTTTGCCTGCGATACCGATGTAAACGCCGCCGCGTTGGCCGAGATTCGCCTGGGCGCAGCCCGCGGTCTGCATAGCTGCCTGTACCTGACGATAGGCACGGGCATTGGCGGCGGGCTATATTGCGAAGATCGCCTGGTGCACGGTATGCTGCATCCCGAATGGGGACATATGCTGCTGGCTCCGCGCGCGGACGATCCCACGCCGGAGGGCTTTTGCCCCTTCCATCAGCACTGCGCTGAAGGGCTGGCCGCCGGGCCCGCCATGGAAAAGCGCTGGGGCGTATCCGCCCGCGATTTGCCCGCGGATCACCCGGCCTTCGATCTGGAAGCCTATTATCTGGCGCAGGTGTGCGTAAACGCGCTGATGACTGTATCGCCCGAGCGCATTTTGCTGGGCGGTGGCGTAATGCAGCGCGAGGGTCTGCTGCCCCGCGTGCGGCAATATGTGCGCCAGTTGCAAAACGGCTATATCACAGCCCCGGAGCTGAACGATCTGGACACCTACATTCAAACCCCTGCGCTTTATCCGCTTAGCGGTCTGGTTGGCGCGGCGCTGCTGGCGCTATCCGCCCGCTGATCGACAAAAGGAGCGTTCGCCATGCAGCCCACCGCTTCTCCCGCGCCTGATGTTTCCATCAGTCAGGATCTGCGGCACGCGGCCAGCGTGCTGTCCAAATTTTATGAAGAGCTGCCGGTGATACTCACGCGCCTGCTTACGGCCGGCGCGGCGATTATCATCGGTCTTTTGCTGCTGCGGTTATTCCGCCGCCTGCTCAACAAGCACCTGCGCTATCGCCCCGGCACCACGCGCCGCACCATGCAGCAGGTGGAAACGCTGCGGTCGCTGATTGGCAGCGTGATGAGCTATCTGATGTACTTTTTCATCGCGCTGGTGGTGCTGCGCATCTTCGGGGTGGATTTGGCCTCGCTCCTGGCCGTGGCCGGCATCGGCAGCATTGCCCTTGGCTTTGGCGCGCAATCGCTGGTGAAGGATATCATCAGCGGCATGTTCCTATGGATGGAGGGCAACATCACTGTGGGCGACATTGTGACGCTGGCCAACTGCACTGGCAAGGTGGAGGCTATGTCGCTGCGCACCACCACCCTGCGCGGCACAGATGGCACGCTGTACGCCATCCCCAACGGCGATATCCGCACCGTAGCCTGCCGTTCCCGCGGGGCAATCGTGGCGCAGGTGAATATCACCGTAGCCGTGGGGCAGGATATGATGCGCGCGCAGCAGGCCATCACGGAGGAATGCGCGCTGCTGGCCGCGCGGCTGGGGCTTTCCCACACGCCCACCCTGTACCCCGCCATCGCAGGCGACGCGCTGCGCGTCACCATGCGCGTGGAGTGCCCCTGCGAGCCCGATGAATGCTGGGCGCTGGAGCGGGAAATCCGTCTGAGCCTGTATGAACGGCTGCGCAAGGAAGAAATCAAAACCTGACGCTGATTGAACAATACAAAAAACGGCTGGCTGGAGCAATCTCCAATCAGCCGTTTTCTTTTACGTTCTTATAGCCGTCCGGCGGCGCGCAGAAAAGCCCGCGGGTCGTTGCACAGCGGCAGGGTGGTTTGATAGTGCATCGCGCGGGCAACCTGCTCAGGCGTATCCGCTGGGGTGCAGATGACGGTAATATCATGATCGTGGCATATCTGCACATGGGTATCGTCCAACATGTTATAGGGAATGCAGATACCCCACAGCTCACTCAGCGTGCCTTTCGGGCCGGGATGAAAATTGACCTGCCAGGGATAATCGTGCGGCGCGCCGATCACCCGGCGGCCAACGCGCTCAGTCAGGTAGGATACGATATCGCAGTCCACGCAGTTGAACACGCAGCGATCCATCATGCCCATCTGCTCAATCAGCGGCAGCGCCGCCTTGACCGTATCCAGCGTGTAATCGTACACTTTGAAGTCGATATCGATCAAAACATCCGGATAGTCGCGCATATAGCTTAAAAACTGCTCCAGCGTAGGCAGATGCAGTCCCTCGTACACAATGCCGCGATGGATGCCGAAATCCAGCTGTTTGAGCTCCTTGAGGGTGTAATTATGGATATTGCCCGTGCCGTTGGAGCAGCGCTCCAGGTGGTTATCATGGGCGATTACCGGCACGCCGTCGCGCGACAGATACACATCCACCTCCACCAGATCCACGCCCAGGGCAATGCCCTCCTGCACAGCCAGCAGCGTGTTTTCAGGATAACGCTCGGAATAGCCGCGGTGCGCGCCGATAAACAGCCCATCCCGACGCAGCAATCTTTCCAGCTTTGTCATAAGCAGTGCCTTCTTTCCTTACGCCAGCGCGTCATAGCGCCGCAGCAGATATTGACCGATTTCAAATGCCGTGCGGCACAGTTGAGGGTACAGTTCTTCCGGCGCGCGGCGCGTAGCATTCTGGATTTCAAAGGTGAAATCGCCCGCGTAATCCACCGCGCGCAGGCCCAGCAGCACGTCATCCCATTTAAGGGTGCCATGGAAGGGCAGCAGGTGCAGATCATCCATGCGGTTATTATCGTGGATATGCAGGGCAATCAGTCGCTTGCCATACAGCTTGATGGTATCGTACAGGTTTTCGCCCATGTAGTGCGCATGACCCACATCCAGGCAGATCTGCACATTTTCCATGTTGATCGCATCCACCAGATCCACCAGCTCCTCCGCATGGGTGCAGTAGCGCCAATACACGCTGCCGTCCATCCGGCGGTTGCTGAGCATGTTCTCCACCGCGATACGCAGGCCATACCTGCCGGCCATGTCGCCCGCACGGCGCAGATATTCCACATTGGCGCGGCGGCAGGCGTCGATATTCTGCAGTTCGCGTGAGCCCGGCGCTTCATAGGGATGATAGATAATGGTATCGATGCCCAGCATCACGCAGGCCTGCATGATGCGCTCGGTCATCTGATGCAGCCAGGCCGTGTGATCGTCCTGGGCAAAGTAATCATACATCGAACCATGCGCCTGATTGAACGCGATGCCCAGCTTGTCCGCCTCGTTGCGCTGGGCTCCAATCCATCCCTGCCATTCCGAAGTAGTAAAGGGGTTTTCGCCGCGCACAGTATCCTGATTGCTGAACGCCGTAGCGCACCAGTCCAGTACCTGAAAGCCCGCCGCGCCCAGGGTGCGGATGGTATCCAGGCTATGCTCCGCGCGCTGCACAGGATAAAGCATGTTGGTAGAAGTGGAAAGCCGCATGTTCGGTTCCTTTCCGGGCGAATCAGCCTTTGACCGAGCCGACCATTACGCCCTTGACAAAGTACTTTTGAATGAAGGGGTACACGCACAGAATGGGCAGGGTGGTAACGACGATGGAAGCGCACTTGAGGGTATGCGAGGTGGGGGCCTGCTGCACATCGTCGATGGTCACGCCCATATCCTCCAGCGCTGCAGTGGCCGAAATGATGATGGTGCGCATCACGTTCTGCACAGGCACAAGCTTGGCGTCCGTCAGGTACATCACGCCGGGGAACCACGCATTCCAGAAGGAAACAGCGTAGAACATGGCGATGGTGGCGATGGATGGCAGGCTCAGCGGCAGGATCACGCGGATCAGGATGGTAAACTGATTGGCGCCGTCCAGATACGCGGCCTCCTCCAATGCGTCCGGAATGGCATAGAAGAAGTTGCGCATGATCAGCATGTTCCAGGTGTTGCAGATATAGGGCAGCACCAGCGCCCAGCGGCTGTTGAGCAGGCCCAATTCCTTCACCAGAATGTAGTTGGGCACCATGCCGCCGGAGAACAGCATGGTAAAGAACACCATGCCCAGGATGCCGTTGCGGCCGCGCAGCTCGCGCTTGCTGAGGGGGTAGGCCAGGGTAATCGTCAGGAACATGCTCAGCGCCGTGCCCACGATGACCACAAACAGCGTGTTGGCATAACCAGTATACAGCTTATCGGTCTTAAAAAGAATACCGTAAGCCGAAGTATCCCAAACCTCCGGCCAGAGGATGAACTGGCCGCGCCGGGCAATCTCCGACGCGCTGACAAAGGAGGTGATCAGCACGCTCAGCAGCGGCACAATGGTGACCACCGCCAGCAGACCCAGCAGGATATACGATACGATAATAAAGATTCTTTCGCTTCTCGTGACGTTTTTCATAGCTTACCAGATCCCCTCCTGCCCCATTTTCTTGGCGACAAAGTTGGAGCCAAGCACCATCACCAGCGCGACGACGGATTTGAACACGTTGACGGCCGTTGAATAGGAATAGTTCAGGCTGACCAGGCCCTCGCGGTAAACATAGGTATCGATGATGTCGCCGGTCTCATACACGGCGGAGGAATACAGCAGGAATACCTGCTCAAAGCCGGCGTTAAGCAATTCGCCGCAGCGCAAAATGAACATCAGCGAGATGATCGGCGCAATTGCCGGCAGCGTTACATGCAGAATCTTATGGTGCCAGTTGGCGCCATCCACAGTCGCGGCCTCGTAAAGCTCAGGGTCGATGCCCGTCATGGCCGCCAGGTATACGATGGAGTTCCAGCCAATGGTCTTCCACAGCTCGGTAATCACCAGCACGCCCTGGAAGTACTCATTGCGGCCGATAAAGAAGATCGGCTCTCCGCCAAAGGCCTTGATGATCATGTTGATCAGGCCGCCGTCCACGCTGGTAACGGTGCGCACAATGCTGCATACCACCACGGTGGACAGGAAATGCGGCAGATAAGAAACGGTCTGAATCGACTTTTTGTAGATTTTTCCGGGAATCGCGTTCAGCAGAATCGCCAGCAGGATGGACGAGGGGAAGCATACCACCAGCTTTTTCAGGCTGATGAGCAGGCTGTTGCGGATCAGCCGCCAGGCGTAAATGGACTTAAAGAACCGGCGGAACCAGTATAGCCCCACCCACTTGCTGTTGAACATGCCTTTCAGCCCGCTGAAGGGCTGATACTTTTCAAAGGCAATCACAATGCCGAACATCGGCGCGTACTTGAACAGCACATACCACAGAACGCCCGGGATGAGCATCAAATACAGCAGCTTGTATTTATTAAAGGATTTCCGCCAGGTCAGGCGGTCGTTTATCGCTTTTGTTTTTCGGGCCAAGGCGTGGGCCTCCTTTCGGGTATGCGCCGGGAGACGGCAATGCGTGGCGAATAAAGGCCGGGGGAGGGAAATCGCTTTCCCTCCCCGCGGGATGGACGGGATTAATCCAGGCCCTTCGCGTGCTTATACTGGCTGGTCAGCTCTTCGCAGTATTCCTGCATGCCGATGCCGTACAGCTCCTGAATGAACTTATCCCAGTTTTCCTTGGTCAGTTCCTTCTGGCCGTTGAAGAAGCTCATGATATCCTCTTCCACCTTGGTCTGGATATCGTTGTAGCTCATCACATTTTCTGTCATTTCCTTAGTGTTGTAGTTGATATTGATATCAAAGGGAGCCTTGGCGGCGAAGGTATCGCCCTGATGGCGGATCCATTCGTTCTGCATGTTCTGCACGCCGTCCGCATCGTACATGACGCAATCGGATTCCATCGGCAGACCAATGGAGTACCAGAAGTCCTTGGAATACTTGGGATAACCGGCAGCTTCGTAATCCAGATCCTTCACGATATGCAGGGTCTTGGCTTCCTCGCCGTAGTTTTCCACATCATAATCCCAGTAGATGCCCTGCGGGCCCTTCTGCGCGCTGTAGTTGTTCGCCCAGTCGGAGAACAGGAACTCCAGCACCTTCAGATAGGCGCGGATGGTTTCATCGGAGGATTTGGCGTTGAACAGCATCGCGCCGCTGGCTGCCTTGATCTGGGTTTCGCACAGCTCGCCGTTGCGGGTCATGCCGTTGACGGAGGCCCACCACTTTGCTTCGGGCACGTTGGCGCGCAGGTTGATATACTGGTTGCACAGGTCGGTGGAGTAGGCGGCGGAGGCGGCCACGCGGCCGGAGGCCAGATACTGCTTTACGGTGTTGGTATCCCAGGAGTAGTTTTCCTTATGGATGATGCCGTCAGCGTACCACTGATGCATTTTCTCCAGGAAATCATAGTAGCCTTCCTGCAGATAGTAGGGTTTGACGAGGCCGTCGGTCTCGTCCAGCCAGTTGGAGTAGCCATGCTTGGTGAAGCCGCCCAGGAAATGATATTCCATGGTGGTCATGTTGCCGCGGGTGATCAGGGCGATGGTTTCGCCGTTGCCGAAGGGATCGGCTTCCTTGACGGCATACAGATACTTTTCAAATTCTTCAAAGGTGGTCGGATAGGTTTCCTCGGTGTAGCCCAGCTGCTTGAGGAAATCCTCGCGGATGAAGGACTGATAGAACACGCGGTTGCAGTTGCGCGGCAGGCCCCATACGTTGCCTTCGCTGTCAGTCACAGTGGATAAACCGCCGAAGTTTTCCCAGGTTTTCATGGTATTCGGAATGGCTTCCAAATACTCGTTGATGGTGCGGATCATGCCGTACTCGCTGTACTGCATCCAGTCGCCCCACCACACGTCGATGGTCGTGTCGCCGGTCAGCAGCGCGTTCTGCTTTTCGGTGTTGTTGGTGCCGTCCAGGGTGATCTGGTTGATCAGCACGCCGGTGTTCTCCAGGATCCAATCCTGCACCAGCTTGTAGCCTTCATTAGAAGAGTTGGTGGCGGACTCGGGGCCGATGACGGTCACGGTGATGGGTTCGTCAGCGATGGCGAGGGGCGCCATAGCGCACAGCAGCGCCAGCGCCAGCGCGAGAGCAAGCAGCTTTTTCATCTGATAAAAGCCTCCTTCTTTTTTTGCATTGCACAGATGCATTTGCTGTTTTCAGCCTACTTGATTTTCTTCATCGCGGCAAGACAAAAAATCGGACATTTCAACGCAATTTTGCAGTTTTTGTTTGTTTTGTCTCTGTGTGCGCCATTTTATACATCAAAATTTTTATTCTGGTCAACACATTTCCGTTTTTTCGGGTAAAAAAGGCAAAACCAGGCGCTTCAAAGCAAAAGCCTTCTCCCTGTGAGAGAAGGTCTTTTTGCTCGTTATCGCGTAGGGCGCGCTCAGCCCTCCATCCGCTTTTTGCGCATATATTCGCTGGGCGACAGTCCGGTATACTGCTTGAATATCTTGCTGAAATAATGTCCCTGGCTGTATCCCAGCGACTCGGCAATCTCCTGTACCTGCGCGTTATCAGCCAGCAGCAGCTCCTTGGCGCGCTCCATGCGGCAGTCGGTCAGATACTGCGTGTAGTTCACGCCCGTAACACGTTTGAACACCTTGCTCAGATACACCGAGGACAGCCCCAGTTTGTCCGCCGCAGCCGACAGGTTCATGTTGCTGCCGCAATCGTGCTTGAGCATTTCAAGCAGCGCCTGCACATAGCCGTTGGTTTCCTGCTTCTCCTGGACGGTCTCGGTTTCCTCCATGCGGTTGATCAGCGTATGGCAGATGTCCATCACCGCGTCCACGCTGTCCATGTTCAGCGCGCGGGTATACATATCCTGCGGGATATCCTTAAACTGCTCGGGCGCGCCGCAATGCTTGGAAAACGCCTCCATCACCGTGGCCAGGGTGTATACCATGCGGTGACGGATATGCAGATAATCCATCTGCTGCATGCTCTCCTTCAGCTCTGCGCGCAGGTTTTCAAGGTTCAGCCGCGCCTCCTGCCAGGCCTCCTGCCGCAGGTTGATGCTCAGCTGGCTGCTCATTTCCCACATACGCAGACCCACGGAGGATACGTAGTTTTCCACCTGCCGGTCGTACTGCATCTGGCGGCTGCCGCTGATGCGCTGATAGCGCAGCAGCATGGTGGCGCGAAGCCAGCACTCCTTGACGTCGCGCATATTTTCGCAATAGCCACCGATGGCCAGCAGGCTGGCGGATTCCATCTTTTGGGTCACACGCTGATGCCAGTCGGCCAGCTGGCCGCTGCGCTGATTGAAATCCCCCGGTTCGCAATGCATGGCGATCAGCAGCATGTTTTCAGCCATCAGCACGCTTTCCAGCCCCAGGCTTTCAAAGCTCTCCCTCAGGGAGCGATGCATCATCTGCAGTTCGCCCGCGGCGCGGTTCTTGGGAAGGCCCTCATCGTTAAACACATCCAGCACCGCCAGCAAAAAGCGCTCGCTGACAGCCGGCTCGTAGCGCATTTCCCCCTCGCGCTGTACGGGCATGCGCCCCAGGATTGCCCAGTTCCAGTAATGATAGCGCATGGCGGCGCGGCTTTCTTGCATCCACTGGCTCAGGTTTTCCATCTCGGTGCCGCGCAGCAGCAGAGGCATTTTTTCTATTTTTTCGCTGTCATGGTTCAGCACAGCCTGCGCCGGATAAATGGCCTGCCGACCGACATAGAACATCATGCCGATCATAATCGCCGCCATGCACAGCATGACCAGGCCGACCGCCGCCGCCGAGCTGCTGATCTGCCGCTGAAGCTGTTCGGTATTGCAGATCAGGGTCAGGTTGCGATCCTGCGAGGAAATATAGCGCTTGGCGCAGAGCTTGCCCTGCTTATACTGCAGAAAATCCTCTTTTTCCTGCAAAAAGTCCTCCAGCGGACGCTCGCCGGGCAGATATTCCTGGTACAGCGCCACCGCCTGCTTGGGATCGAGCAACTCCCCAGCCTGCCCGGCCAGCAGCACCTGCCCATCCCCCGCCGTCAGGATCGTCACATCATCCGCATCCTCCTGGCCATTGAGGATATAGCTTTTATACAGCCTTTCCGCATCCAGGTTAAAGACGATATAGGTTGTCGCCGCGCCGCGGATAATGGGCTTATAGATTACGCTGATTACCTGATATGCCTCGGTGGGCGTGGGATAAATGGTGCGCACAGGCAGAGTGGTGCTGCTGCGGGAAGTGGCGTTGAGCTCCTGCAGCCACATCCGATCGAAGAATTTTTCGATGGTGGAGTCTATGCGCGGATAGGTAATCACCACGTTTTTGGTCGCGTCATAATAATAGATCGAATTGATGATATCGCTGCTGTCCTGCGAAGTGCGCAGCAGATCGCGTACAGAGGCCTTGAGGCTGACGTAGGCCGCCGTACGCTGGATATCAGCATAAGGCGCTTTTTCGTTTTCCAGGTATGCGCCATCCAGCACCTTGCTGTACGCCTTGACCTCTTCGGAGGTCATCAGCGATTGATACAAGCGCGTAACAGTCTGATCCATCAGCGTCAGCGCCGTATCGGCCTGGGCCAGACGAGCACGAGTATATTCGGCCTGCTGTTCCCGCAGCATGGTTTGCACGTTTTTTATCCACTGTACGCAAATGATCCCTGCTGGGATCATCACGCACAGCATAGCAATCGTCAGCAGCCTTATGCCAAAGCGATTCTTTACATTTCTACCCAGCAAAATGCTACGCTCCTGTATACAAAATAAATCAAAATTCATTATAATCGGCAACGTGCATTCTGTCAAATGTGTGTTTTTACGCCAATTTTACCATGTGCGATGAATCTCGCGGTATCGTCCAGGCGTTTCACCGGTTTTAGATTTGAACAGGCGAATAAAGGAGGACAGGTCGTTATAGCCGCACTGGGCGCAGATATCTGCCAGCTCCAGCTGGGTATCCTGCAACAGGCGCTTGGCCTGATCCAGGCGCAGGGAGGTCATATAATCGTTCATGGTTTTGCCGGTAGCGTTCTTAAAGCGGCGGCGCAGCGTTTGGGGCGTGATGGAAAACTGATCCGACAGCGCCTCCAGCGAAAACTGACAATTGGCAATGTTTTGATCCATAATCATCAGGCAGCGCTGGATATCGTTATCCTGGCACAGGTTTTCGGTGGATTGCAGGTAGCGCTGCATTGCGGCCGACAGCTCGGTAATATGCCCGGCCAGTTCGTCGATGGATGCATACTCGCAGATGTGGAAAACGTCGAAGCTCTCCTCATTAAAGGGATGTGCGGTGCTGATATGGTGCGCCTCGCGCATAAAGGCGGTGCTGATCTCCATACACACGCACTTAACCTGCTGCAGCGACATCGGCGTTTCGCGGATATACTGCGTCAGCTTGCTCAGCTCACGGCTGATGGCCTCCACATCCCAGTTGAGCAGCCCACGCGTAAAGGCATCCAGCAGATGCCGGGGATACGCGCCCTCATTGGCCTCACTGACGCGCAGATAATCATACAGAATCACCGTATGCGTGCCAAACACCAGGCGGTAGTCCAGCGCCGCGCGGGCTTCAATGTAGGATACGGGAATATGCTGCATATCCTCATAGCCGTGTCCCATCGCCAGCGTAGGCGCAGGGAACTGGGGATTGGCCTCGCGCAGGCGATTCATGATCTGCTGGCCAATCGCGGGCAGCTGGTTATCCTGGGCAAAATTGATCACGCCCAATGCCGAGCAGCGATCGTCCGCCTGGCAAAAGCATGCCGTAAACCCATCGCCCGACAGATCGGCCAGCACAGGCTCCAGGCGAAAAAGCTCCTCGGTCACCGGCGCGCGATCCAGCAGCATCACGCAGGCACAAAAGCGACCATAGGGAAAGCTCAATCCCAGGTGCTCACAAATGTGATCGTTTTCCTCCTGCGAGGCATAGCGGCCGTTCATTACCCGCAGGATAAACATGCCCTTGAGCTGCTCGGAGGACAACAGCTGCGCGCTTCGGCTGGTTTCCTGTGAAAGCTTGCCATATTGCATAAACACCTGCCGCAGCGTACCGATATCGCTGACCGTCGTTTGCCCCGCCTCGGGATCAATCAGGCTTTGCGCGCTTTGAGCCAGCTGCGCAATGGGCAGATAGCCGCGCAGAATGCTGATGCCCAGCACCGCCAGACCGACAATAATCACCAGCACGCAGCACATCAGCGTCATATTGACCAGACGGTTCAGCCCCTCGAATTGATTGATCACACGGTTGAGCGTAACCAGCCGTACCCCATACGGCAGCGCATTCTGGGTATACAGGTAGCTATCATCCTGCACATGCACGCGCTTGGCCACGTCGTTTTCCTCCTGCTCGGCCAGCAGCGCAGTCAGCATGGCTTCGTCCGGCATGGTATCGGCATAGAGAATTTTGCCCGCTTCATCCAGGATCAAATGCAGGCTGTCGCCGCGGTCAGGTTGCCCGTCGCCCAGAAGGTTGAATACGTTCGCGTGATCCAGCACAAACAGCACCAGCATACTCTGCTTAAAAGAATAGGCAAATATCACCTGAGAATCAGATAGCTCCACGCCGTAATCCAGCGTGCTGAACACCGCCTGATCGTCGCTTTGCGCCAAATCGCGCATCAGCGTATCGCAATCCGTCACCTTGGGAAAAGCCACTTCCACCCGGCAGGTGCCGTCCAGCGTCAGCAGATAATCCTCACCCGGATAGTAAAGCATCAGGTTATCGTACTTATTATAGAAGGTCAGGTTATAATTCATCAGCGCCAGATAGGCATCGCGGTGGCCACGGTCATAGGCTTTCTTGGACAGCTTTTTATCATTAACAATCTTTGCCGACAGGTTGGATATATCGGTTAGCAGAATAGACACGTTACGGGCGCTCAGATCCGCCTGGCTCTTGGCCATATCGTATACATCCTGCTCCAACGACAGATAAACCGAGCGAAAAAAGAACGTGCTGAACAAAAGCACCACCAGAATGATGAAGCTGACAATGGCCAACAGCGTGGGCTTAAAAAAAGAATGGCTCAGCCGCTGAAACGCTTCCCTGTACTTTTGCAGCACGTTCCGTTCCCCCAATATAAATATGCATGTTCGATTTGGCATACCGGCGCGCGCGTTATATGCCGCTGCGCACGCGCTGTTTTTCATGCCTTTTCCAGTTTTATTATACACGCAGCGCGCGCTTTGTTAAATTGACAATTTGGAACAATATATGCGAAAACGAACAGCTTTCACTGCTGTATACCAAAAGATTTACAGCATTTTCCGTCCAAATGTTCCAAATTGCCGATTGATGTTCGGCGCCTCGCTGTGATATGATCATCAGGTAATAAGAAGCAGCTACCATACTGTTTTCCAACTCGGGAGGGATTTCGCATTGCAGCAGGTAAAAGCAATCAAAGCAAGCAGAAAAACGCACTGGAGGCACACCTGGAAGCTGGCCGTGCAGAACAGGGCCCTGTACCTGATGATCCTGCCCGCCTTCCTCTATATTGCGATCTTCCACTACTGGCCCATGTACGGCGTGCAGATTGCCTTCCGCAATTTCAACTTTGCCGACGGCATCACTGGCAGCCCGTGGGTAGGTCTCAAATGGTTCCGTTACTTTTTTAAATCCAACAACTTTAAAAACGTCGTCGGCAATACGCTGATCCTGAATTTCTACAATCTGCTGGCGGGCTTCCCCGTGCCCATCATCCTGGCGCTGGTGATGAACAGCATCCCCGGCAAACGCTTTAAGCGCGTGGCGCAAACCATCACCTACCTGCCGCACTTTATCTCGGTGGTTGTGCTGGTTGGCCTGATGAGCTGCATGTTCTCGGTCAACAGCGGCTGGGTCAATACCATTGTAAAGGCCTTTG
>ENA-ORSL01001304-ORSL01001304.1-human-gut-metagenome-genome-assembly--contig:-NODE-1304-length-21494-cov-6.660432_pt1 | contig 21494 bp, 16 predicted proteins | sample MGYA00242190_ERZ509157 | MGnify/ENA primary metagenome ERZ509157 (study PRJEB26280, sample SAMEA2338664) | human gut metagenome | biome: human gut; feature: human-associated habitat; material: faeces...
TATATAAAAACATTATAAAGCCTTTAGATAGAGCTCGTTAGCCCGAACTGAGGTAGTACCTTGCGGGTTTGTGGCGTGAGTTCAGCATCCATATAAGCCTGAATTGCCTCGTACTTTTCGGTCTCCCTGTCTATTTCGGCAATCGTCGCTTCCAGGGGAGCTATCGAAGGCGAAGTATCGGCTTTCAGGAGATGATGAACCCGGTCTTTCATCTTCTGTCGGCTCAACAGGTTGAGGCATTTATGGCGCACACACACCAGAAGGTAGCTCCCGGCGTTGGCGGAAGGCAGGGGCGGTTCGCTGGCTATTGTCTCGTTATCAAGCTCCAGTTGGGTCTTTCCGTTGAGCACATCGGCAAAGACTTCGCTTACCACATCCTTGCTGGCTGCATCATCCTTCAGAAGTACCCTGGCCAATTGGTACATCCTCAGATAATGTTGCCGGAAGAGCTGTTCTATCGTTTCTTTGTTTATTTGCATTACTTTATTTTCTTTTCTTTTGCCTATATTACAATCGAATTTTCATTTTCCTAACCCTTAGCAGAATATTTTTTAATGCAAATTTTTAAAACGTCAAAAATACCCTATCGGACTTGCTCCTTCTTCAGATGCTTATAAAGCCACAGGAAGGCGGGAATGAGGAAGAGATCTGCCATGACCCACGCTACAGGGTCGCCGAAGCAGACACCCGTCCACGCCAGGGCTGGCACCAGCCAGAGACTCACACCGCATCTCGCTATCATTTCCATTACGCCACTCAGCATCGAGAGATTGCTGTAACCCAAGCCCTGGATGCTGTAGCGCAGGATGGTGAGCAAGCCCAGACAAGGATAGAAATAGTTGGCTATGCGCATAAACTGGGCAGCATAAGTCACCACTTCTGCCTCGCCTTTATCCACGAAGAGCATCATCATCTCGTCGGCAAACGGATAGATGAGCAGGAAGGTGAAGACGAAATAAACCACCATCATCCTGATGGAAGCCCTTACGCCCTGACCAATTCTATCCAGCTTCCAGGCTCCCAGGTTCTGACCGCAATAGGTAGCCATCGCCACTCCGATGTTCTCGAAAACGCAGGTAAAGAGATATTTGATGCGCATAGAGGCAGTAAATGCAGCCACATAAACCGTTCCCAGAGCGTTGTTGGCACTCTGGAGCATGATGAGGCCGATGGCAGTAATGGAGAACTGCAATCCCATCGGAACGCCGTTGTTCAGCAGAATGCTTATCTTCTTATTATCGAAATTCCTTTCTTCTCCCTTCGGAATCAGAATCTGCATTTTCTTCTTGATAAACCAGATACAGAGCAGCACGGAAATTCCCTGTGAAAGCCAAGTGGCAATACCTGCTCCCTCTACACCTAACCCCATACCGAGAATCAGAATGCCATCTAGAATAATGTTGATGACGGAGGCTGTGATGAGGAAATAGAAAGGCTGTTTCGAGTTGCCCAGAGCACGGATCTGACCTGAGAGCAAATTGTAGCCTATGGTGAAAGGAATCGCCGCAAACTGCAGCATCAGGAAGATGTAGGCATCATCGAACACCTCTTTCGGCGTATTCACCAGATACAGAATCTTTCCGCAGAAGATGCAGGAAAGGAAGGTGATGACCACGGCAAACACCACGGCGATGCGGATGCTGTTGCTTACGTAAGTCCGCATCTTGGCATAATCCTTGGCGCCGAAAGCCTGGGCGACAGGAATGGCAAAACCGGCACAGGAGCCGTTGCAGAAGCCCATGATGAGGAACATGATGGAGCTGGATGCGCCAACTGCCGCAAGAGCTCCCACGCCAATCCATCTTCCCACGATGGCGGCATCGATGATGAGATACATCTGCTGAAGGATGTAACCCAGGATTAGTGGAATCGCAAATTTGATGATGGCTCGCAAAGGCGAACCTACAGTCATGTCGTTAGTAGAGTTCATTTCCCACTTTCTGTTTGATTTGTGCCATTTTATTGCGGCGCTCGATGGAAAACGTATCTCCGTGGGCTTCCACATAATCGAAGAGCATGAAAGCCTTGTTCAGGAGTTCGTCTCTTGTGGGCTGTCCCACGGTATCCGCCTCGTGATAGTAGAGTTCGGCAAGCATGTCCATCTTGGAGAGTCGCTTCTCCTCGTTCTCTATTCCTGCCATCGCCTTCATCACGTCTTCTATGGTAGCGATGCTGTAGAAGGCGTAAGGGCCTACGTATTGATTGTAGAGTTCCCTGATCTTCTCACGTCTCACCTCCACCTCTTTCTTTTCGAGCATTCTTTCGAGTGCCGCCATAAACTCGCGAATCAATCGCTGTATGTAGTCACGTTGTAGCATATTTTTTTATTTTGTTGTTATTGTTGCATTATCTAATAGACTCATTGGTATTGCCATGACTAAGGCAAAGTTCAGGAAGTATTGTGAGAAGAGTTCCTAGAAACTCTCCTCTACCCCGTACAATGGGACATTCTTCATCCACTCTTGCTCCTTGTATGGCGACATGGAGAAGCGGATGGCTCGCAAGTCGGGATGGGCGTCAAAGAAGGCGCGAAGTGACTTGGAACGCAGGTTCTCTTCCGCTTTTACCTCTATCGGAGTTATCACCCCTTGGTGCTGGGCAAGGAAGTCTATCTCCAAGCGAGCGTCTTCCCTACTATAATAATAGGTGTAAATGTCCTGTTGACATAATAGCTGGGTAAGGACGTAGTTTTCCGTGAACGCCCCCTTGCTCTCCGTCATGGCTTTGTTGGAGATGAGCATTTGGGCAGGTTCCATCTCGCTCAGCGCACCCAGGAGGCCGACATCCAGGAGAAACAGCTTGAAGGCATTGAGGTCTTCGTAAAACTTCAAAGGCATTCCAACTTCTCTTACTCGGGAAATGCGATAGGTGAGACCTGCATCCACCAGCCATTGTATTGCCATCTCAAAATCCTTGGCTCGTGCTCCGCTTCTCACCGCTCCATAGATGAACTTCTTGTTTTCCTTGGCAAGCTGGGAAGGGATGGATTGCCAAACCATGCTGATGCGAGTGGCTTCATTTGGGCTGACATGCTTCGACATGTCACTACGATAAATGGTGAGAATGTTGTTCTGAACCTGTCTGACGAGATTTGCATCGTTAGTTGCAAGATAAGTTTTCACAGCCTCAGGCATTCCCCCTACAAAATAATATTCTCTTAATATCTTGATGAGTTTATCATGAAGTAATGTGATGGTCTTCCAGTCTTTACTTTTCAATATGTTCAGCAACTGTTCTTCGTCTTTTGCCATAAGAAACTCTTCGAAAGACATAGGGTAGAGTCGAATGATATCAACCTTTCCCACTGGGGCGGATTCTCCTTGGTGCATGGCAACGCCTAAAAGTGAACCTGCTACAGCCACATGGTATTCTGGTGCATTTTCACAGAAATACTTCAGCGAGGAAAGTCCCTTGTGAAGTTCTTGTATTTCATCCAGAATGATAAGCGTTTTGCCAGGGATTATAGGCTGTTTGCTAATGGCTCCGATAACCATTAGGACTCGCTTCATATCATAATCTTCTGCAAATATGTTGGCAATCTCAGAGTTTCCATCACAGTTGATGTAGGCAACGTGGTCATATTCCTGTTTCCCAAACTCCTGAAGGATATAAGTCTTGCCTACTTGTCTTGCTCCTGATAAGATTAAGGGCTTTCTGTAAAGGCTCTCTTTCCATGCTTTTAATTGTTCTATGATCGTTCTTTTCATCCTTACATACATTTTGAAGTTGTTAATGATGTTAATAACTTGCTGTTATGATGTTTAAACAGCTCTGTTGGTTGCAAAGATACACTTTTTTACACGAACTTCCAAATGTTTTCAACACTTTTCTACACGAACTTTCCTTGCATACATACACTTTTTTACACGAACTTCGTCCTTATTCATCATTATTGAGCCCTTCCACATACTCCCACAGTTTCTTGTAGAAAGGATGCTTCGTCATCGTGTCCTTGTTGCCCAGGATGATGAGCTTCATGCGGGCTCTCGTCATCGCCACGTTCATGCGGCGGAGGTCTTTCAGGAATCCGATCTGGCCCTCATCGTTCGAACGCACCAGGGAGATGAGGATCACGTCTCTTTCCTGCCCCTGGAAACCGTCCACCGTGTTGACGCTGATGAGACGGCGGTAAGGCTTGAAGAACTCATACTTCTTGATGAGCTTCTTCAGATACTGCACCTGGGCACGATAAGGCGAAATGATGCCCACGTCGATGCTCTCGCTCAACACCCGCTGCTTGCCTATCTTGGTGAAGTATTCCGCCAGGGTGAGCAGGGTAAGCTCGGCTTCCGCCTTGTTGATACGCCCGAAACTCTCGCCCACAAACTGCTCCTTGAAGTTCAAATCAGAATTCTGATTGGCTGCAGATGCAGCAGATGATGAGGCTGCAGATACAGAAGATGATGTGGATGCAGAATCCTCAGGAACATCTTCTCCTTCTATCGTTATCTGATTCTCCTCGTTCGAAGTATCAATCCACGTTATCGGATGGTCGTAATCCAATACGCTGCGGTATTTGATCTGTGGCGCACTCTCCACCTTGCCCCCGTAGAACCAGTCGCTGGAGAATCGCATGATTTCGTCGTTCATGCGGTACTGAATCTTCAGCAGGGTTACTACCTCCGGCTTGTTTTCGGCGATGCGCTCCATCAGGGTCTTGCCCAGTCCGGCTCTTAATGCCGCAATACTCTTCACGGTAGGCGGCAACTGGCAATGGTCGCCTGCCAGAATCACCCGGCTGGCTCTCTTCATCGGAATCCAGCAGGCAGCTTCCAAAGCCTGGGCTGCCTCGTCGATAAACAGGGTGCCGAACTTCATGCCTTCCAGCAACCGGTGGGCAGAACCCACCAGGGTGCAGGCGATGACACGCGCCTCGCCAAAGAGTTCAGAATTGATGCGGATTTCTATTTCGGCGGCACGGCTCTTCAGCCTATCCATCTTCTGATGATAGTTCTCGCTGCCTTTCTTCCTGTTTTTTCTTAATTCTCTGATTGCCTTGCGGATAGCCCAGAGCTGCGGATAGTCGGGATGACTCTCGAAACGGCGCTCGTAGGTGAAGCCCAGCATCTTGTCGTTCACACGGGTAGGGTTTCCGATACGGAGCACGTTGATGCCTCTATCCACCAATTTTTCAGAAATCCAGTCCACCGCCATATTGCTCTGTGCACACACCAGCACCTGACTCTCTCGCATCAGGGTTTCGTTGATGGCTTCCACCAGAGTCGTGGTCTTTCCGGTTCCCGGAGGTCCGTGAACAATCGCCACGTCCTTAGCCCAGAGCACCTCGTTCACAGCTCTTTCCTGGGTAGGATTGAGCCATGGAAACTTCATCGGTTCGAAGGAGAATCTGCCTGCCTTCTGATGCGAATAGAATAAATCGCGGAGATAAGCCAGACGGTTGTTCTTCGCCTTCATCACACGGTCCAAGGCCTCGAACATCAGCTTGTAGCTGGTTTCATCAAAGGATAGCTGTACGCCGATAGGATCGGTTGACTGCTGAAGTTCGAGCAGAGGGGCAGAATCGGGTACGGTAACCACCATTCTGTCGCCATCTACATAACTCACGGTTCCGGTAAAGGAGAAATATTTAAGTTCTTCACTTCCTTCACTTCTAAAGAACATGACGGGGCGACCGAACTCAAAATTGTGCTCGATATCCTGGTCAGAGGTTCGGAAAACCTCTATGGCTGTCTGGTTCAGCGAATTATAAAAGCTCTTTCCCACCTGTAGCGGGAACCAGGCATCACCTCGTTTCACCTTCCGCTGCATGCCCATCTGTTCGGTAAGCTTGCGGAAGGCTTCTTTCTCGGTATAATACTCCAGCTGGAGCAGGGTGCGTTGCTGCAATAATGCCTGAATTGGTGAAATCTGTTCCATATAGGGTGCAAAAGTAGCGTATTTCTGCCGAATATGGAAAGAAAAAGAGATAAATATGTTTAAAGTTCCTGCTTTATTTATCCCAAAGCTGATAGTCGATTACCTTATTGTCGTTGGGCTGAATGCTGTCGCTTGCCGAAGATGCAGGTTCTTGGGCACTCTTCTCCAGATGATAATAACTCCCGGCCAGGGCTGCCAGTAGGGCGATGATGAGGGCACAGAGCAGGAGCAAGGCGTGGCGGTAACGGGGCGTACAGGACAGGCGTTGGCGCAGTTGGGCGATGTTTTGCGGACGGCTTTGCGGGTCGCGGCAACTACAGATTTCTGCCATCTTGCTGAGCGCCTTATCGCCCGTAGCCTTGGCCATGTCGCCCAGAACCATGCCCAGAGAATAAATATCGGCACGCGGTTCAGCCTTGGCAGCTGGTAGCATCTGTTCGGGAGCAATATAGCCCGAAGTTCCGGCTGGCGATTTCAATACGCAGAAAGAATCGCTATCCGAGAGACCGAAATCTATGAGTTTCACGTTCTGCCCGTTATGTGTAATCATGATGTTGGAAGGCTTCAGATCGCGATGAATCATCTGTTTGTTGTGCATGTATTCCAGCGCATCCATCAGCTGTCCTGCTATCTTGCGGGCGAGTTCTGCCGAGAGGGCATTCTTCTTGATGAGCTGCTCCAGATTATCGCCGTCAATATATTCCATCACCACTACCGTGCCCAGGTTGTCAACCTTTTCCAGGTCGATGGTACGGCAGATATTGGGATGTTCCAGCTGCTGGCCTATTTCAAACTCCTTGGCGAGTGCCTGGCGGTAAATAGGGGTGTAGAGGAAATCGTTCTTGAGACATTTCAACATGAAACGCTTGCCGTATTTGGTGGCTGTAAAGATGCGTGTATGGCCCGAAATAGACACGTAGCATTGGTGGAGATTGCTGAATGCATCCTCCACAGGCAAGGGGTTTGAATTGCTCATCTCCTTGCTGATATCCTCGGTAAATCCCGATGTCGTTTTCTTCTTCTTTTCTTCAGTTTCTTCCATGCTCACGGATTCCTCTTTTTCTTGATTACTGTTATTTTATTTCTCGTTGATGCTGATGACGGTAAGTCCACCGTTTCTGCCGGCTACGAACGAGGCTGTACGCTCGCCGTCACGCTCGATGTAGGGCAGGAAGAGGGGCTGTTCCTTGATGAAACAGCCTGTTACGAAGCGGTCGCCAGGCTGCAGCTTGCTGTTCTCTGATTTCTCTATTTCATAGGTACTGTCGCCCAGATAGCGGAGCTGCAGCAGACGGTTGGGACTCCAACCGATAGAAACAAGAGAACCTTCTTGCAAATCGCTACTTACCAGCTGGTTTGCCTTGAAGAAGGAACTGTTGTACTTGGTGCTTGTCTTGAGCCAATGGGTAAATTCCATGTAGTTCCGATGACCGATATATTGGGAAAGCACATCGAGGGTTACCATGCGTGGCTTGTGATTGTCGCTCACATAACCATAGAGTCGTTTGAGGGTGGATGGCGAAATAGTTCCACTTGCTTTCTTCTCCAGATAGAGTGAAAACTCTTCGAAGTCGGTTGTCGTGGCAAGAATCTTGCCGTATTTCTGTTCTACGAGTGATTTGAGCTCTTCTATTTCGGGTGTTGTCATAATTTATCTTTTAATTATATGATTATTCAACATTTTTATTCTTCTACTATATGGGTGAATTTACCCCATATTTTATGGTTCTGATATTTCTTTTTCATGCCTGCAGGCACGTGGAGCACGCAGGTGGCGAAGAAGCCTTCTACCTTGTTGGCGAAGGCGTTTTCTTCGCAGTAAGGAATCATGGAAGCTGAAACATAAAGGTCGGTAAGCGGACTTCCGTCGAAGGCGTAGTTGCTGATTTGTTCTATGTTGGCTCCCAGATACACTTTCGTGAGTTTCCGGCAGCCTTGGAAAACGCCTGTAGGAATCAGCTTGATGCCTGCCCCAAGATGTATTTCCTTTATCTGACTGTCCATGAAGGCGCCTTGACCTAATGTTTTGACGTTGTCTGACAGATAAAATGCCTCGATGCTGCATTCCTTGAAGGCGTAGGCGCCAATGGAGGTAAAGGCGGAAGGAAGGGTGTATTTGCCCTTCTTGCCCATCGGAAACCAGATGATTCTGTTGCTTTCTGCATTCAGCAGCACGCCGTCCTGACTCTTGTAGTTAGCGTTGGCAGGCGAAACCGTAAGGGCTTCGAGCGCCGTGCATCCGCTGGAAGGGAGAATGCTGCCTGCTGAGGCAGGAATTTCTATCTTGCGGAGCGAAGTACAATCGGCAAATGCATCTTTCTCTATGGTGGTTGCATCGGCTGGGAGAACTACGTGGGTGAGTTTTTCGCAACCGGCAAATGTGCCTTGCACAATCTGGTTTTCTGCAGCTTCGTGATGATAAGGACCTACCATTCCGCCTGCTGCGAGGTGAACGTCGGTAAGGTCTATATCCGATAGCTTGCCGGGGTGACTGCGTTATCGTTGTCGCGCCCCATCATCATTCTCATACAGCTGAGGTCTTCGCCGTTCAGGGTTCCGGCTATGGTCAGCTGGGTGTATTCGTAAAGATGATTGCCCATCAGCTGGGTCAGTTCACCTGTTTCGTTTAGCGTAATGGCGTCGCTCGTATCATATTTGATGGCGGTTCCTATGGTTTCTCCTACCCTATTCCGAGCGAAAGGCTGGAATTCGTAGTGGGCATTCCGCTCCAGATTTCCGATGCGCAACTTGATTTTTCCCTTCTTTCCGTCAAAGTTTTCTACGATGCATTTCTGCTTGTTCTCCGGCTCGCCGGTCAGATAAACGTAGCATCCGGTTTCGGTCATCGGCTCGCCACCATCATCGGTTATTTCGTAGCTTACGAATGCGCTCATCGGTCCGTGACTCAAGAGTGTAGCCGACGATAGTTTCGGACTTATATTGGGCTGGGTGGTGAAACTCATCATGTTGCTGGTTGTGGTTGTTCGCCCGTTGTTGCCCTGCAGCATATAATAATAGGTAGTGCCCGCTTTGAGCCCCGTCAGAACCAGCGAGACGTCAGCTCCCTGGGCATGAACCTCGCTGGTATTGAGGTTCATGCTCTCCGAAGTGCCGTATCTGAACAGGAGTTTCGGCATTTCTGTTTCTCCCTCTATGGCGGCTGATCCGTTGAGGGTAGCCTCTGTTCGGGTGACGTGGGTCGCCTCTGTGGTTATCAGGTGCGGCTCCAGATAAGCAGGCTTATCGCTATTGCTGCAACCTGCCATCATCATGTTTCCTATCAGGAGGGCAAGAAATCTGATGCCGCGTAATATGCTTTTTATGTTCATTTCTTACTTCTTTTGTTTTCCTATTTTAATACCTATGCCGATGCTGCCCTGCCATTGTTTTCCGGCGATGGTGATGGCTGAGGCTGCGATGCTCACTCTGTTGAACGAGGCGAGCACACCCAGCTGGGCTGCGAAGCCTTTGTGGGTAAGGTCTTCGTTGAGCAGGTATCCGCCTCCGCTGCTCTCGGTCTGCTGCCAGGCTGTAGCGGCTTTGCCGTAGCCTACGCCTTCGAAGAGACAGAAGCCATGCGTGATGTGGTGGATGGCTCCAGCGGTAAAGGTATAGTTCTGGTGGCGTGTATTGCCTGTATAATAAGGTTTGATGCTGCTGCCCGGCGTGAAACCTTCTTCGTTGCAGGTTCCCTCTGTGCTGCCTATGCTCTTGAGGTTGCTGCTGGCATGGATGAAGAAGCCGTGGCGGCGCATCAGGGCGAAGAAGAGACCATAGGACGGTCCGTCTTCATGAAGGGATAGCGTGGCGAGCGTGTAGAGGGCGAGTGGCATCTTCTTACGTACTTGTGGGATGGCAATCGTATCTATTACCGTCTTTACCTCTACGATGGTGTCGTGCTTCTCCTGGATGATAGGAGTAGGCTTGGGCAGTTTCAGTTTCAGCTCATAGGTCATTCTGCTTTCCAGCGGTTTGCTGAACCGGTAATCGCGGAGCACGCCCCATTCCGGATGCTTGATGGTGAGCAGTTTGGAGCCTTTAGGAAGATAGAGCCAGATTTCGCCCACTTTATCTTTTCGCGATACGATTCCTAGCGGGGTGGAGAAGGCAAAGTCGGAGGGTGCTTCTACCTTCACCAGGGCGCAAGGTTCATCGTTGAGGTCGCGCACGGGGGTGATAAAGGCACTAACGTCGTTGGGCAACAGGCGAAAACCTGCTACCGAAAACTCTTGTGCCTGAACGGATGCTGACCACAGGCTTAATATGAATAAGAGTATCATCATATTATTCTAAATTAAAGTCTTGTATACTGATTACATCGTCTCCGCTATGTACGGTTCCTGCCGGTTGCCAGGTGCGCACGTGGATAAGTGGCATGGACGGGTTGCGGAAATCCCAGAGCAGAAAGAGATAGCCGTCGTCTGCGTAGCGGTCGCTCTTGTATTGCTGCCGGAGGGTGACGCCGTAAATGCCGTCCATCGTAGGATGGCGCATGATGCGGAATCCCGAGAATTTCAAGTCTATCTTCTGGTTGGCTGTAAATACCTTCGCCAGTCTTGAAATATAGTCTTTCTTCGAGTGAATGGCGTAGGTTACCTTTGCTTCAGCCTGATACTTGTTGTCGTTGGCTACTGGTTTTATCACGTTTCCTACGATGATGAGTGCCTTGTCGCTAAATACCTGTTTCAGGAAATCTAGATCCTTGGTGGTATAGGCTCTGCGGAAATGTTCGCAGTAGTTGAGGATGGTATGGCGGCGTCTGGCATCGGTCTCTGTGAGTTTGCCCTGCATGATTTTCGAGGCTTCCTTGTAGAAAGGATTCGACTGTGCCATCGTCTTGAGATTTACCTGCGAAAGATGGCTGGTCTTTCCTGCTTTTGGTGCATTCGCTTGCCTGCTTGCCTGTTCTTCCGGTTGGTAATCAGCCGCACTCTTCGTGCCTTCTTCCGTCTCTCCGTTCATCAGCATCTGCGCCTGCTGCCTGTTGGCTTCCGGAACCGCATTTTTATTGTCTTCTGTGAATACTACCATACCCTGGCGGTCGATAAATCCCTCTCTCTTAGAGTTTTGCTCGCGGAACCGGAGCTGCCCGTTACGGAAACGGGTGTCTAGCAGACAACCACGCAAAGGGATGGTAAACAGCTCGTTTCCGTCTGCATCTTCTACCACGTATCGCTTGCCTTTCGCGCCGTTGTCCTGTTCTACAAGTTCCAGTCCTTCGTTCACTCCGTATCGGATTTCCTGACAGTCGCCTTTATAAACGGCAGAGGGCAGCAGCCACAAGGCTGCCACCCATCCTCCGAGAAGGAATGCTAGAAGGGATAATATCAATACCGTCTTCTTCATTTATAATTCTATGTATTCTTATCATTCATAGCCCTTCGGGAGAAAGGCTTTCTTATTTATTTCCCCCAGTTCTGAATCTCGCCGCCTATCTCTATCTTCACCTGGTCTGGGTTGTCAGAAATGATGAAGTTGACAAGATGTTCGGTTCCGGGTTTAAACTGGAATCTGCTCTCGTAGAGATAACTTACACCTTTCATTACCACCTCGATGAGTGGTCTTCGGTTTTCGATGCGTTGAGGCACGATGATGGCCGAGTAGATGTAGTCGCTCTCCTGATGGGCGATGATGCTCTGCTGGGTTCCCTTCACATAACGGGTTGCCACGCCTGCCTGAAGGTCGATGGTGGCTGTAGGTACCGTGCTGTGGATGGTTACCTGGGCATGGGTAGGCATGTCTCCCTCAAAGTCTTCGCCCTTGATCAGGCGTATCTTGATCTTGCTCATGATGTGCTTGAAGTTGAGGCTGATAGGGGAGTTGGATGCCTGGATGTCCTTGCTGGTGGCAAAGAGCAGGTCGCTTGCCTCGTAACCGCCGGGTGCAGTTGCCGTCTTCGGGGTACTCTGGTCGAGGGCTACGCTGAAAGGCTGGTCTGTCGTGCTGCTTACGCCCTGTATGTATGGGTAGTAAGCGTAGGCGTTGTAGGTGCCTTCGTCCCAATAGAGGGTGCGTGCGGCTTCCCATTTGCTGCCATCGTAGGTGAGCGCTTCGTTGTTCACGAGATTGCCGCCTATTTCGAGTGGAGCCTTGCTTTCTGCCACGTAGAGACCTATCTTGTCGTTTGACTCGAAACTGGTTGCCGTGGCACGGCTCTGGCCGGGATAGTTTACGGCAAAAGTCATCGGCGTAGATTGGGCATCCTTGTAGCGGGAGGTTGTTTCCACCTCCTTGCTACATGAAACCATTCCTAATATAGCCAACGCAAAACTGGCGTATCTTATTATATGTTTCTTCATTTTTTTCTTGTTTTAATGGTCCATATTCTGATTTACCTTGCCCTCGCTCTTAGCGATGCTTTCTAACCTTTGCCATTTTCAGCGGACTGCCTTTATGGAAGATAGGAGCATGCTGGTAGGTTCCGGATGTGCGTTGGTCGCCATTGCCGCCGAAAGCACGGCTCTCTACGATTCCCGCATCCCGCTTGTCGTTCTTCACGAAATCTTCGAAACTGTAGGTTTCTCCGGCATAAGCCTTGATGCGCTTCACGATACTCTCACGGCTGATGGTGCTGTAGTAAGGAATATCGTTGTTCATGCAGGAGTTCGGCTCCGAACGGAATACGCCTCGGTTGTGCATGTAGCCTCCCTCGTAGATGTCTACGATGTCGCTATATCGGTCGTCGAAAATCAGATGACTCCAGCCTACGCTATGCATCTTGCCGGTAAGTTCCAGGTTATCAAACCAACCAAGCGACTTGGCTCCGTTGAATTCAAGAACGTGTCCGCAGCAGGTGCAGTCGCAGAAATCGATGAAGGCGTTGTGATAGATGTACTCATCGCCCAACTTTCCGAATCCGTGTCCGCCTGCCTCATGCTGGATGACGCCACGGGTATCGAGCGGATAACCGTAGGTACTCTGCGGACAGAAAGCAATAGCCGAACCATCTTCCCACATCTGGCAGATGCCGCCGTAATCGGTAGAATTAGGAACCATGATGATCAGGGTCTGATTCAGATTGCCCTTGTTGACGGTTGGAGCGCCCAGAGCATAATCGAATACTTCATCATAATCTGCTTTCAATCCTACGCCACCGGTAAAGGTGGTATTGAATCGGTTGTAGCGGATGGTGTTCACGGTTCCTACGCCCGATTCCGTAGAAAGCGGAATGGCGGTATAAACGTTGAAGTAATCACGGTAAGTCTTGTAAGGCTCGATACCGAAGAAATACTCCACTTCCTGCTTGATATCATTCAGATATTTGCCGCTGGCAATATCCTTTGCGTTAAAGCCGTCGCCGAGCAGAACGATGTTGATTCCACCATTATTGCCCTTGGTAGCCTTCTGCAGGGTAATCCATTCGTCCTCGCCATATTCATAACCATACTGCGAAACGCTACATTCGTGGGTATAGTCTTTGTCTTTCAGGCGGAATACCACCTTTCCATCACGGCTATCAGCATTCTTAGCCATTCCCTTGATGGTCAAAGTAACTTCTGTCTTCTTGTTGCCGCTGGCAGGAGAAACTTCACACCAGTCTGGCTTGCTGGCTACTTCCCATTCGCCCTCGGCGTTAATCACCAGTTTCTGCTTATGCTCCGTGCTCAAGGCGCAGGCTACAGATGGTCGGCAAACGAGTTCGTGGTGAGCTGCGATTCGCTTGAAGTCTTTCCAGCCGCTGGCTGCTTGATACTGGGAAATGGCAGATTCAGGGACTTCGAGAGTGAAGTTGTCTTTGGCTACGCCATCGAAAACACTATTGTAAAGGTGAGCAGGCAATTCACTCTTGCTAACAATGCTATTGATGCCATAGCACCCATTAAATGCATTATTGCGAATTGACTCCAAAGACTCAGGGAAGATAAGACCTTCTAACATTCTACAATTGATGAATGCTTCTTCACCAATGCTTTGCATACCTTCAGGGAAATCTAAAGTTCCCATTAAACGCCAGTTGTCTCTAAATGCAGTATTACCAATAGAACGAATTGATTTAGGCAAGACCAATTCTCCCGAGAAATCGCATTGGTTAAATGCATTTTGTGAGATGACAGTCAAATTTTTAGGGAGCTTTAACTCTCCCTTTAGTGCAGTTTCACTAAAGGCTGATTCGCCAATGCTGCTAATGCCATCATGGAGCGTAAGTGTACCATTCAGATTGTTACAGCAAGCGAATGCCATATTAGGAATTTTATGTACTCCTTGAGGGATCGTAAGGCTTCCTGTAAGGTTACGGCAATATGCAAATGCTCCATCGGAGATTTCTGTTAGCTTTTCTGGCAATCTAAGTTCACCATATAAGCCTTCGCAATTGGCAAACGTATTGCTGCCAGCAATGCATTCCAAATTATTAGGAAGAACTAATTTACTATTAAATCCACAGTAAGTGAAAACTCCTCCATACCACCATTTTTCAATTCCTCTACCAATATATTTCAGTGTACTAGGTAGCGACAACTCTCCGTTCATGGAACGACAATCATAGAAAGCACCTACTTCAATTTCGGTTACACCTTCTGGGATAATCAAAGAACCCGTAAGATTTTGATCATCTGCAAATGCGGCAATGCCGATTTTTGTTAACTTATCTGGTAGAACTATCAAGTTTAATGTCTTCATACCACGAAGTGCCTCGTATGGCATTTCGTAGTCATTATATGGATAATCGCCAGGACTTCCTCCAGTTAAGGTCTGTTGACCACCTCTGATAATCACTTCTTTCAAATTCAATGCTGCCAGATATTCCATACTATCTCTCATGAAATAGAAATCCTTGGCATTAATCTCACCCGTAATCTTCAGATTCTTAATCTTGGTATAATCCTTATTAGCCGCAGTAATGGCATTCTTCAAACCTCCAGGAGTAGAGTTGATGACAATATACTCCTTCGCCGTAGCATCATGACTTACCAGATCATTCTCCCAAGGAGTAATGCTTTCGCTTACCAAAGTAAGTTTGTAAGCGCCGCTTCCGGTCTGCTTATCTACTTTGATACCGAAGTTCATCATCTTGCCAGATACATAGGTAAATGCCTCGTTCTTAGTGAACTTATAAGGTACGCCGCCGATGGTGATGCTGAAGAGGGTTGTGCCGGCAGCCACGGTTTGAGGAACCACGATGGTGCGCCACTCGTCGTTAGTACGAGATGGGATGGTCATGGTGTTCTCTACAGCACCTGCTGTCTTGATTTCGCCAGTAGAAAGGTTGATGCTTGCCTTGCGGGCTACGTTGGCTGTCAGAACAATCTTTTCCAGATTCGCCCATTCGCCCTCAGCAAAACCGGAACCCTTAATCAGGGTAACACGGGCATTAGACATGCGATGCGCCATAGGCAAACGGATTACGCTGGTGGTAGGAGCCACATCTGACACTTTGCCCCAGAGAAAATCGCTCGCTTCGTAGCCACCCATTTCGCCATTCTCGGTTGCCTTGCTCTGATCTTTCTGTACTTCAAACTGATAATCCTCTATGCTCTCAGGATTGGCAAAAGGATAGTAACCATACACATCAATATGCGTATGCTTGTCTTTCCAGAAAAGGTCATAAGCGGAGTTCCACTTATAGTTAGGCTCATCGAAAGTGTGGCGCACATTATCGCCACGGTTGCCGTTTACCTTCAAGGTTCCCGGCTTGTTTCCCTCGTAATCTACGATATAAACGCCCATCACGTCGCCGTTGCAGAAACCGTTGTCGTTGACGCGGGTTACGGCAAGCTGGTCGATATCGCTCGAGAGTTGGATGCGGTTGCTGTCGTGCTGCTCGGTCTTGTCGCCGAAGAAGTCATCGCTACAGCCTGTCAGGAGCATGGCTCCTGCCGCAAGCAGATATAATAAGGTATGTTTTACTCTTTTCATAAATAATTCGTTTTGGGGAGATGACTTTTCTCTAGAAGAAAGAGCATCTCGTATTATTTCTAGGATAGAAAATCGTCTGTACTTTTTTATTCGGCTGTACCACCATAGTCGATACCGTCGTCTTCCCACTTGCTGATGTTTACATTCACGCCGTTGCTGGTCTTGCTGAGCGTAACGGTAAACTTATGCTTCTTGCCAGCCTCGAAAGCGGAAAACTTGGATGACTTAGGAAGATTGAAATCTCTGCCGTCAACATTTACGGTAATGAGATTTCCTTCGCCTACGGCTTGCGGAATGATGAGCGCCTTGTAGCTGTTGCCTTCTTCCTTGAGCGGAATGAGGTCTGTATCATCGCCCTTGGCTGTTACGGCACCTGTAGAAAGATTGGCTGTAGCCTGTGTCTTTAAGCAGTTGATCTTTACGCTAATCTTGGCTGCAGCAAGCGAAGCCTCTGTAAATCCGTTTCCTGCCACGAGTTTGATAATCATCAGGCTCAACACGTGCTTGGCTTCTATCTTCACGGCGCTTTCTGTAGGAGTTGCATTTGTAGTCTTGCCTATCAGAAGTTCGCTAGCCTTGTAGTTCTCGGTTGTACTCTGGTCTGCATTTACAGTCCAAGGCATCGCCTCTATGTTGCTGATAGAACTTGTATATGGATAATAAATGTAGAAATCGGCGGGGGTGCTGTTGTCTTTCCAGTAGGTTGGAGTTGCAGCCTTCCAGGTTCCATCATAGGTGAATTTCGTGTTGTCTATATAGTTACCTGTCGTTTGGAGTGTTGCGGCAGAGCCGTCGGCTTGATGGTTGACGACAAACAGGCCTATCTGGTCGCCCGCTTCGAAAGCCAGATCTGTAGCACGGCTTTGTATCGAAGTGCTGATGTTGATAGGTACTTTTGCTGCAGGGGCAGGCTTTTGTGTCGGGTCCAGTTCGGAACTGCCACCAGAGCATGCTGTTAATGCGAGTAGCATGCTCCCTACGATTGCTAGATGCTTCTTCTGTTTCATGATTTCTTTGTTTTTTATGATTACTTTTCCTAGGTGTATCTGGAACTGTCAGTTTCATTTACTCTGCAAAGGTATGAAAAAATGTGGTATTATACAAGTTCATAATGGTCCATATATAGAAAAAGTTGCTAAACAACATATTTTCAGAGGGTAAACGGAGGGTAAACTCAAAGCAAGAAGGCAGTTTCCTGCATGTAGGAAACTGCCTTTCTCTTCAAAGTGGGGATTGCCCCGTCTGTTATCTGATGATTTTCATTACATCTTCGATGGTGCGGTTGAATGGTCCGTTGTGCTCCAGCTTGATGGTACACATGGCTGCCGCAAACTTGCCGGCTTCTACCGGATTGGCTCCCTGCAGGCGCTTGTAGAGATAGCCTGCCGAATAGGTATCGCCGCATCCGGTAGCATCTACTACTTCATGAGGAGGATAGGCTGGAATGTCGTAGAACGTATCATCTACATAAACCAGCGAACCCTCGCTACCTAGGGTGATGATAACCTCGGCTACGCCCCAGGCATGAATCAGCCTGGCGGCTTCCTTCGGGTCCTTCAGTCCGGTAATAGTCTCCATTTCGGTCTCATTCACCTTCAGATAATAGGTGTTCTTGAGCACATCGAGCTTGTCCTTCCAGTCGATGGCGTAAACTTTCTCGTCTCTCACCTCGCGCAGATATCCCTGCACATCGATGGAAACTTTTCCCTTCTTGGCAAGAAAGGCAACCACTTCTGGCGAGAAATCATCGCTCAGCAGACTGCCCAGGTGGAAGACCTTGGCCTCTACATGCTCCAGCTGCTGGATGGTGAAAGGATCTGCCTTGGCAAGCACACGCTGCTTACGGTCGTTAGGATTATCGCCATAAATATTCTCGAAGAAAACCGTATTGCGCGATGGGTTCAAGGTGACGTCTATTCCAGCCTTGAGCATCTTTTCAACCGGTTCCTTCTCGGTAGGATCCATCGCCGTAATGAGCGAGAAACTTACATCATTTGGCAATTGGTTGATGGCGTAGGCAAAATAAAAAGAGGTGCCGCCAGCCATGTAAACCGTACTGCTCGGGGTCACGATTTTATCTTTTGTTACGTGCCCAATACAACAAATATCTTTCATTCTTATTTCATTTTGCGGATGCAAAGGTACTGCAAATCGAGAATAATACAAAAAAAAATGGGAATTATTTTGTTTTGTTCGCATTTTAATGTACCTTTGCATCAAGAAAAAGCAATTTTAAAATATTATCTAGAATAGATATAAAGAAACATTATGTGGTTTGATAATTTAATCAACGTGCATTCGGCGGTGCAAGGCATCGTCATCCTGTCTTTGATTTGTACTTTGGGTCTTGCCCTCGGCAAGATTCATGTCAAAGGAATCTCCCTTGGCATAGCCTTCGTATTCTTCGTGGGTATTATAGCGGGTCATCTCGGCCTCTCTATTGACCAGAACATGCTGGAGTTTGCAGAAAGCTTCGGTCTTACCATGTTTGTGTATGTGCTGGGTCTTTATGTGGGTCCTAACTTCTTCGGTTCGATGCGTCACGAAGGCATTTCACTCAATCTCTGGAGTCTGGCAGTCATCCTAGTGGGAACCTTGTTCTCGCTCGGCTTGTGCTGGATTTTGCCAATCAGTCTGCCTGATATGATGGGCATTCTGTGTGGCGCCACAACCAATACGCCTGCCCTTGGTGCTGCCCAGCAGGCGTTGCAGCAGTTGGGCTTGCCTAGCGAAGGTGCGGCTCTGGGCTGTGCCGTTACTTATCCGTTGGGTGTTGTGGGCGTTATCCTGGCGATGATGCTCTTGCGCAAACTCTTTGTGAAACCGGAAGATCTGGAGATTCGCAAAAATGATGATGACGACCATACGTCTATCGGACAATACGTAATCGTGAATCCTGCCCTGAACGGCAATACCATCGCAGAGATTACGATGATGACGCATCGCAAGTTCATCATCTCCCGTGTGTGGAGAGGCGAACAGGTGATAGTTCCTCAGGCTGATACGGTTCTTCATACGAATGATAATGTGCTCGTGGTTACCAATAAGGACGAGGTTTCGGCGATGCAGATTCTCTTCGGAAAGAAGGTGGATAAGGAGTGGAATAATGATAAGGTAGACTGGAATGCGATTGATGCGAAGGTAGAAAGCCGCATTATCGTTGTAACCCGTCCGGGACTGAACGGTAAGCGCCTGGGCAGTCTGCAGATGCGAAATTCCTATGGCGTGAATGTGAGCCGAGTGCTTCGTGGTGATATCCGTCTGCTTGCTACAGATGACCTCCGTCTGCAGTACGGCGACCGACTGACGGTAGTTGGCGACCCTACGAGTATCGACCATGTAGAGCAGTTTCTGGGTAATGCCGTAAAGACCCTGAACGAGCCGAACCTCGGCGCTATCTTCCTCGGAATCATTCTCGGTCTTGCTGTGGGAACCATTCCTCTGGATATTCCTGGAATGACGGCTCCTGTACGTCTGGGTATTGCTGGCGGTCCTATCGTGATGGGTATTCTGATTGGTGCGCTCGGTCCTCGTGTGCATTTCATCTCTTACATGACGCGAAGTGCGGGTCTGATGCTGCGAGAACTGGGTCTTGCCCTCTATCTCGGTTGCTTGGGTTTGGCAGCTGGTGGACAGTTCTTCCAGACGGTAGTCCGTCCGGAAGGTTTGATGTGGGTAGGCATCGGCTTCCTCATCACGGTTGTGCCTGTGGTTATCGTAGGTCTCATCATCCTGAAGACCAAGAAGTATGACTTCGGCAGTATCTGCGGAATCCTCTGTGGAAGTATGGCGAATCCGATGGCGCTTACTTACGCCAACGAGGCGCTGGATGGCGATACGCCAAGTATCAGTTATGCTACGGTTTATCCGCTCGGCATGTTTATCAGAGTGGTGATAGCTCAGGTTATCGTGATGTTCTTTGTCTGATGTTACGATGTTTTCATCTGTTTCTGCGGATTCTGTCATCCGCAGATATGAAGAAAGGCTGATTTCGGTTAGAAATCAGCCTTTCTTGTTACAGTCATTTTCTTTCCCGTCATCGGGTGCTCAAATGTGATTTCCTCTGCATGAAGATGCAGTCTTGTTGCCGGCTCGTTGCCATAGAGCGGATCGCCGATGATAGGGGCATTCAGACCTTCCTGATGAGCACAATGCACTCTCAGCTGGTGCGTTCTGCCCGTTTTAGGATAGAGCGCCAGGCGAAGATGGGTATCGTCAATACGCTCTAGAACCTCGTATTCTGTAATGGCTTCCTTGCCCTGTTCGCGGTTTACCATTTGTCGTGGACGGTCTAGGAAATCTGCTATCAGGGGGAGCGAGATGTAACCTCTTCCGCCTTCAGCTTCTTTCAGAATCCGGTTGCACGATTCCTTGTCTTTTCCGCAAACGATGGCTACGTATTTCTTCTGAACCCGATGATTCAGAAACTCCTTCTGCAGGCGATGATAGGCAAATTCGGTCTTGGCAACAATCATCAGTCCGCTTGTTGCCATGTCCAGACGATGGACGATGAGCGGACCGGTAGCTTCCTGATATTTCCTGCGCATCAGAGCGTAGACGGAAGGCTGGGCTGCATCTTTCCCCGGAACCGAGAGTAAACCTTCGGGCTTATAGATGACTGCCAGTTCACGGTCTTCGTAGAGCGTTTCCACCTTATTATATATAGTAGTTTCGGTCTGTTGGGTTTCAAAGACTGTTTTAGGCAGCATCCAATGTAGTATCGGTTTGCATTTTCCGTTGCAGGCAGGATAAAACTGAAGATGATGTCTGATTTCTTCTTTCGGACTCTCTCCCCACCAGAACATCGCCATCTGCAGAGGCTTGTAGCCATGCTGGTAAGCGTATTGCAGGAGTTTCGGCTCGCAGCATTCCCCACTTCCGGCAGGTGGAATCTTAACCGCCTCGTCCTTGAAAATCTCCAGCAGATCCTTGGTTTCTCCTTCCGCATTCAGCATCTGAAATTTCGAAAACAGCCATTGCTGAAGTTCTTCAGATAACTGTTTGCGGAGCTGTTTCGCACTTTTCAAATCCTTTTCGTAGTTTTCATATAGCGTTTCGTACGTCGTCTTTTCTTTTATCGACTTTTTCAGCCTCTTCAGTTCTGCCTTCATAAACTGGCTCTCTTTTATCATCGCTTTCTCCTCTTCCTCGCTCAGGGGCGTTCCTGCCGAAAGGGCTTCCTGGCGCCTTGCATCTCGCTTTTCCTTTGCTTCTTTTATCTTTGTCTGATAGTTTGCGATAACTTCCTGGCGCTTTTGCTGCAAATCATCAATCAGGCTTTTCGCCTTTATCAGGGTTTCGTTGGCTTCTAACTGTCTGATTTGCTGGTTCATTTCCGAAATCTCAGCCTCATGTACCTTGAAATATCCGTCGGGTTGAAGATAATCGAAAACGGCTGGCACAAAACCTTCCCAATCGCTTCTGCCGCCAATCTGTCCGCTATAAGCTCTCAGATAGCCAATCTTGCCATTCCCAGCTTCTACTATAAGCACGCCGAACATCTTTCCACGGTCTATTTCCTCCCGCCAGTCGTTTCGCTGTGAGAGTTCATCCTGCAACTCTCTGCATGCTTCGATGCAGAGCGGATGAGGTTCGTAGCTGAATGGATTGTTCATCCTTTCAGGCATATTTTTGGGGGTGATGTTTTTAAATAATTGCATTTCCATGCTACAAAGATACACATTTAAACGCGTTTTAGTTCATATTTTATCTAATTTCCGCAACACTATAATTTAATATTTTTTATAAGCACCTGAGCAACA
>ENA-ORSL01001312-ORSL01001312.1-human-gut-metagenome-genome-assembly--contig:-NODE-1312-length-21425-cov-8.523257_pt1 | contig 21425 bp, 11 predicted proteins | sample MGYA00242190_ERZ509157 | MGnify/ENA primary metagenome ERZ509157 (study PRJEB26280, sample SAMEA2338664) | human gut metagenome | biome: human gut; feature: human-associated habitat; material: faeces...
AATCCCTCAGTCTACTCACTTCGTTCGTAGCCAGCTCCTGACGGGAGAGAGTCCCCTTTGTCGCTCCGCGACATTTCCCCACACTGTGGGGAATCACCCTTTTCAAGGGAGCCTGAATAAATCCCTCAGTCTACTCACTTCGTTCGCAGACAGCTCCCTTTTCAAGGGAGCCTATTTAAGCCCTCTGTTTTTACCCGAAAATCACCGTAAAAATGTTCAAAACCGTGTTCAATACTTGTCAAAAAGTTCAAAACTCGAAAACGTTAACAATTTGTTCATAATTTTACAACAACATTGCCAATTTTGTTTGCCACTTTTGCCCAAAAATAACAATTCTATTTGTTCAATACAGAAAATCAACAAATTTGTGTGAACAATTTATTGACTTTTTTCGTTTAAAATTCTATACTTTAACTAACCATAGGAATGGTGTAATAGGGCGAAGTGCCCCCTTTTTTGAGGGAGCGCTGCCGCACGGCTGATTTACCGTGCAGTTTCCATCCCGTTTTGATACACATCCTACGGTAATATGCTCGGGTGTGTATCATCAGTTTTCCACCGATTCATTTTTACGGAAGTGGAAACGGTGGAAACCGACCGAGTTAACGTGCCGAAATCGGTTTGCTTTCTTGTAAATCAAAGAGCGGTCAGAAGTACAGCGGATTTTGTGCGAGGAATTGTTGCGGGGAGTGCCGCCCGCAGAAAAAATCGGGTACGCATACATGGTTTTAATGTAAATCTTTTTAGGAGGAAAAAACACGTATGAAAAAATCTACCAAATTGTTAAGTGTCATCTTGGCAGTTGTCATGATTTTCTCAACTATGTCCGTAATGGCGTTTGCCGCAAAGACGAAGTATCAGACCTCTGATAATCTTACCGCTCTTGACGCATACAGCCCGGACGGCGCGGTAACAAGACTCTCTACCGAAGAGAGAATGTCGGTTGTATTCGACTTCCTTGATGTTACCCTCGCTGCCGCGAACATAAACATGGGCGATGTTATTAACAAAGCAGGTTTGCATCTTGTTATCGACCTTCGCTCGGTTAATGCTCTTTGCGGAACCATCGACAGCGCTCAGGCTCTTCTTAACAACGGACTTGTTAAGCTTGTCAAAAGCTTGCTCGGCATAGTTAAAGACGCTAACCTTAAAAACTGGCCGTCGGGCATGACAAGAGAAAACCACGCTCAGCTCGACATAGTCAACGGCATTGCAACCCTTCTTAACGACAACGCAGGTCTCGTTAAAAAGGTTATCAACGACGGCAAACTCGACGTTGGCATTATCGGCAACTTTGTTGATATTTCCGGCGTTAATAAGTACCTCTCGGATCTTCCGGGTATGTTAAAAGGCCTCGTTTATCCGGTGTTCGCAAGAGTTGACGATGACATGACGCTCATCAACACTTATTCAACAACAACCGAAAATCCCGACACTCTTATCAAGAAGGTCCTCATCAACGCTATGTCTAAGCCGCAGAGCTATACTTCTTATAAAGAAGACGCTTCCGGCAACTGCATAAGCAATCACATTGCTCTTCCGACAAGCGCTGAAGCAGGTCTTCGCGATTATTATGTTAAGGGCTCAGACTCTAAGGGTGCTTACATCGAGGTATTTGAATATGATACCGCCAAGAAGACATATATTTCTCAGGATGAGAAATATTACAAGACCGAAGAAACCGATATGGAAGGCAAAGGCACAGGCGTTTATGTTTACGCTAACGCTGCCGGCGAAAACGTAAAATATTACGTTAAAGACAGCTACTTCCTTCCCTCACTTGCCACAAGCGGTAAGGTTTCGGAAATCTTCAATCTTGACAGCAATACTCTTGTTTCGGCTCTCTATCAGGTAGCTCCCTATGTATTTAAGGATCTTGCTCCCGTTGTTCTCAACGGCTCCGTTAAGATGCTTCTTGCACAGTGGTTCGGCGCTGAAAAGACCGAGCTCTTCGGCGGCAAGGCTTCAGAGGCCACCGCTGTTCTCGCTAAGCTTCCGTCAGATGTAAAGGCATTCTATTCTAAGGCTGCCGGCGCATATAACTGGGAGTGGTCGGACTTCACAATAGGCTCCGACGGCAACGGCTATTATCGCCTTGTCAGCAAAGACGGTCTCACAGAGACCTGGCTCAAGTTTGATATGTCCACCGCTAATTCGTTCGCTAAGCTCATTAACTGGAACTACACCATCTCCGGTGATTTCGTTGACGAGTTTATGCCCACAGCTGCAAACGACGGCTCCGTTACTGCTTCGGCAGCGGGTTATACCACCGTTCTTGCGTCGCTCAACGATTTTGTCGGCAAGGCAATCGACACAATTCTTTCGGATACTGCAAAGGCTGCAATCAATTGGACAAAGGGCGATAATACAAAGCTCATTCCCAATCTTCGCAAGGCTCTTCAGTATGTAGCAGCTTATAACCCCGAGTATCTCTTCGGTACCGGCTATGAGACTGTTTATGCAGGCTACTATGACACAGTTGTAGATAAGTCCGCTTCCGATCAGGATGTTGTTACCGCTCTCGGCGCAATCGGCGTTAAGGCTCTTATGCCTCAGATAATTCTCCCGTCGGCTGCCGAGCTCAAGGGACAGAACGTAACCGCTCTTCTCGCTTGCGTAATTCGTGAGCTTGCAACTCAGTTCGTTCCGACTTACAACTATGACGCACTTATTTATGCCGATTACAACTCGAAGACCCTCGTAAAGGGTAAGAACAGCGGCTATTGGCTCGATGTTATCTTTACCATGGGCACCGACATCGGTATGAAGTATCTCTCCAAGCTTGCCGACCTCGGCTCCGATAAGGCTGACGGCTACAAATTTGCAGCCTCCAAGACTTATAAGCTTGCAGACTTCGAAAAGAACTCACGCGCTTGGGAAGACACCATTGACTGGATAATCGACTGGGCTCTTACTTCGGATAACGAGTGGTGCTGGAAGGTACAGAAGCTCATCAACACCGACGGCCTTGACCTCGACCTTGCTACCGCACAGGATCCGTGGGTTAAGCTCGACAAGATTATCCGCGACGTTCTTCCTGTTGAGAAGATAATCAACGAAACCGCTGCTGACGGTAAGACCTTCCTTGAGACTGTTCTCAGAGAAGACATTATCGACAGACTTCTCAACCTTGACGTAAGCAAGCTCCTCGGTACAAACAGCGTTACGGGCATATTCAATATTCCTGCTAACAGCACTCTCAGAACCGAGGCTATGTATCCCGCAGTATTCAGAATCGTAAGAGAACTCCTTAACAAGGTTCTCGGTAAGGTATGCGGCAACACCGCTCTTATCGCCGATTCTTACAATTCACTTGACGCTATTCTTCAGAAGGGCGCTATTGCAGACCTCGCAGAGAAATTGGTTGTAGGCATTGCTTATGCCATTAAATCAGGCGGTCTTCTTGACGTAGCTCTTCCGCTTTTAAACTTCTTCGTAGGCTGGACAACTAACGCTCAGTCCTATGCTGAGCCTAAGCTTACAATAGATAAGGGTACACTTAACTATGTACAGCTTACAAACGGCCAGATGAATACTACTCTTAAGGTAACAAACGCATCTGCAGGTATGATCTTAAAGCACGGCGATACATATGATCATCCTTATATGCTCACTCTTAAGTCTGTTACCGTTAACGGCACCGAAATGCTCACAAGCGGCGAAAAGACTCTTTCACCGTATGAGAGCACCGATGTTACTCTTAACACGGCAGTTCCCACAGACAGCCTTGTAAAGGTAACCGCTGTTTACAGCTTCACCTTCAAGGACGGTACTGCTTACAACGGCGACATTACTTCCACTACCTTTGAGTATGCGACCAACGATACAGCCGATACCGTCGGCTCCCCTTGGTCTAAGGAAGATAAGAAGACAAACCTCTATGATGTAGTTAAGATGAAGGGTGAAACCACCACCGACTACCTTGTAACAAGCGCGTCGGCTCTTGCTTCTGCTATTTCAAACATTGCCGTAACTTGGACCAACCAGAGAGATGCTGATTGTAAATTCAACGCAAGCTCTGTTTCCGCTTATGATTCAACCTACTTTGAGTCATCGGGTCAGGCAGAGGCTCTCGTCGGTCAGAAATTCTTGACAGGCGATCCCAACGGTATTGTTACCGTTAACCCGCTCAGACTTAAATCCGATGTTGACGCAGAGACGGTTCCTTCGGGTGCCACATATGCTCTCGGTAACAGCTCGGTAACTGTTTATGGTGAATACAGGAAACGCCATGGTACTCTTACCATGACTGCTCCGTTCGGCAATCTCTATTACTACAATGCGATGCCGATTAAATCTCTTGTTGACAGCGAGTTCAAGGCTAACCGCGATTCTTCTAAGTATCCGGCAGAGGCTTGGAACACTTACTGGACAGCTCTTACCGCTGCCGCTAAGCTCGCTTACGGCCCGTTCAAGAAGGCTAACCTCGGCAATTACAGTGATGCTAATCTCACTGCAGCCATAACCGCTCTTGAAACCGCCGCTAAGGCTCTTGATACAGCAAGCACAACACCTTCAAGCGGTTCCGCAACCGTTACACCGGCTCCCATTGAGGCTGCTCTTAAGGCTGCCGGCGACATCAACTATCAGAACTTCGACCTCTATGCTTATTGGGCTTATGAAAAGGCAATGAAAGCCGGCAACGCTATCATTGACGCTTACAAGGGCCCCGTAGCTCCCGAAAAGTACATTGACGGCAGCTCACTTTCAGAGGCTGAAATTACTGCTATTGCCAACAAGGCAAACGCTACATATAAGAGTGCTATCGTAGCTTCCATGAAGGCTCCTTCAATCGAAGCTCAGAACGCTTATATGGATGCCGTAAAGGCTTACAAGACTCCTGATTATTCGGAGCTTGAAATTCTTAACAGCGCTAAGAACATTGCTTGGTATGCAAGCTTCCTGAAGGGCGCTGCGGTTAAAACCGAAAAGCAGTTCCTTGCCAAAGAAATTGCTGCGGCTAAGGCTCAGGGCTACAAAGAGGCTGACTACACAGCAGGCTCTTATGCAAGATACACCAAGGCTCTTGCAGCTGCCGAGGCATTAAATGCCAACGCTAAGGCTCTTCAGTCCGAGGTATTCGATGTTAAGTATGAGCTTGAAATCGCTCAGCGCGCTCTTATGCCGAAATCGGCTTCTGCTCTCGAGGCAGGTGCTTACACCGAGCTTGAGGCAGTTATAGCTCAGGCTAAGTCAATATTCACTGAAAACAGTGCATATACATTTGACGCATCAAAGGCTGACGGTCTTACAGAGACCGAAGCTTATGCTAAGCTCGTTTCCGTACTCGGCTATGAGTACACCGATGAGAAGGGCAACACAGCAAACCTTTACAGCGGCTCCGCTGAAAACTATGCTGCAAATGACCGCTTCTATTCAAACGTTGTAGCAGCTCAGATTGACGCTGTTATCACAAACCTCAAGAATGCTATGGCTCCGTTCGTATGCAAGTACGTAGCAGTTCCCACCACAGCGGGTTCAAATGAGGGCGTTTCCGTAACAGAGAACGCTTCTCTCATCACCGGCGTAACACCCGGCTCGCTTGCTACTGCCGACGACGTACTCGCAAGAGTAACGGCTAAGGATTCTTCGGCTACAACTCTTAATGTTGCCGCTAACGCTGCAGGCCTTTATGGTACAGGCGCTACCGCAACACTCAGCCTTAAGTCGAGCGGTGCTCCGGTTGCTATCTACACAGTCGTTATCTACGGCGATGTAAACGGCGACGGTGTTGTTGACGGATTCGATGCTTCCTCCATGGACCTCGCAATCAACAACAAAGCTGCTCTCACAGGCGCTTATAAGACTGCAGGCGGCCTTGCTACCGGTAAGGTTGACCTCGCTAACTACGGCCTTGTAGTTGACGCTGCTTACGGCGGAACTGCAATCGCTCAGAAGTAATTTCCTTTAATTACTTAAGTTAAAACCCGGTGGGGGAGGTTTCTCCCCCACAAGGGCGTATGTAATGGGATATTCTTAAAAAGATTAGAGCATATACTTTAAAAGTGCGGCGGAATAGTTTTGTGAAAAAACGGTACAAAGCTTGTAAGCCCGCGAGGAAATAACTTTATTTGTGATAGCGTAAGGGATATTTTCTTTCGGCGTGCCATTTTTATTCACAAATTATTGACATTGTGCTCTCAAAAGTGTATATTTAATATTGATTAAGAATAGAAGGAGGCAAAAAATGACCAAGGCAAAAAAGGCTATTAGCCTTATTGTATCTGTAGTTATGCTCCTTGGCGTGCTTGCAGTCGGCGTTTTCGCAAATGATAATACCGGTGTCGCAGAAAACGGCACTATCGCTTTATCGTTTGACAAGGCGTCATATAACGCAGGCGATACGGTCAAGGTTACCGTAAAATTAACCACAGATTATTATGCTGCAACGGTTTCTGTTCCTGTTCAGTATGACAGCAGTGCTGTTAAGTTTGTAAGCGGCACAACCGCTTCAACGCTGTTCGGTGCAGGCGATGCAACAAAGACGGTCGTAAATGATGCTGCTGCGGGCGGCAAGACTTATGTCTATGTCGGCGTATTACCGCAGGCTGCCGGCGGAGCTGTTGCTCAGAAGGCAAACGGCGTCGTACTTTCGACCCTCACCTTTACCGCTTCTAAGGCCATTTCCGATACCGCGGCCGCTTTCGGTGTGCTTAACGATCAGAAAACAATGACCAATCTCGGCGGTAAACTCTATGTAGGTTCCTACAAGACCTCTGATGTAACCTCTACGGTTTATACCACAGGTCAGAAACTTACATTCCCGGTAATGAAGGCTGCTGCTGCAGCTGATCCGGAACTTATCCTTACCGAAACAGGCAAAGATTACGGTACCGTAATCAGAACAAACCTTTGCACAGGTTCGGGCGACTATGCCGGCTGTGTATTCGGTATAGATACCATTAATGGCGGAAACATTGAGGATTATGTTACTACAAAAGCAGGTTCTATTGAAGTAGTTGCCAACGATCAGGGTAATATGACTACCGGAGCTACCATCCTTCTTAAAGATGACAGCGGCAAAGTAGTTGCAACCTATGTATTCATTTACTTCGGCGATGTAAACGGCGACGGTGCAGTTGATGGTACCGATGCGGTTGCTGTCGAATTACATGATGCTTGGATTGAAACAATAGATGAAGATACTGCAGCATATTATGCAGCAGATGTAAACGGCGACGGTGCGGTTGATGGTACTGATGCAGTTGCTATTGAAGCACACGATGCTTGGCTCGAAACTCTTCCTGACCAGAATGTGATTGCCGGTAACGTCAATACTGCTTGGTAATGTCCCTTTAATCAATCAATTTTTACAAATAGGAGATTAATTTATGCTTAAGATGAAGAAAATTTTAAGTATTGCTCTTGTTGTAGTCATGCTCTTAAGCACAGTCGCAATCAGTTCTTTCGCTATTGATACCGGCAAAACTTTCGGTCTTGTACTTGAATCAGATAAGAAAGCATCTGAAATCGTACCAGGCGCAAAAGTTACGGTTACATTAAAATTCGAAGTAGCGGATTTCGACAACTTCCTCTTCTCTGACTCACGTACATGTCTCTTGTATGACAGCAATGTTTATACTCCTGACCTTTCTTCACGTGTTTTCTTGGGAGACCTTGCAAATTATGCAAAGGATGCTACTAAACCTAACATCAATGCAAAGTTTGCCGCCACTTGTATGAGCAACTCAACAATGAGTGATGCAGACAAAGCGTTGTATAACAGCGGTGTTATGCAGCAGATCCTTGCCGACGGTCCTAACCTTGGTGCTACATCTAAAAAGGGTGTAAAGATCACAGAAGAAGCTAATGGCATTTCTGTACCTGAAATGTCAATCACATTTAACGTAACCGGTGATGCAGCTGCAATCGCGGCTGGCAACATTAATATTGCAATGTGTGACTCGAGTACTAATGCAGCTCAGTATTTGAAGCAGACCGCTGGTACTACCGCTAACCCTACCGTTATTCCTCACGATAAAGTAAGTGCGGCAAAAGGTAATATCCTTGCTAACATGCCGTCAGCTCCGTCTTATGCTGTAGCTAAGTATAAGACTCAGGTTAAGTTCACAGGCGATAAGACAACTGCTCCGGATGATCTCTTCCAGTTCAGACTTACTTCGGTTATCACAGCTGCTGACTTCGCTGCTATGAACTCAAACGGCAATAAAATTAAGAGCGTTGGCTTCATTGCTGCCAACACAGGCGCTGCCGATGCAGCTGATGCTAAGGCAGCAGTTGAAAAAGGCACCGCACTTCCGTCAGCTTGGAAGGCTGCTTCTACCGACTATGTAAGTCAGGCAAACGCTTCTTCCGATGCATACTTCGGCGCAATCATCAAGAATATCTCTCATGCTTCTCAGGCAACTGATATTGACTGCATTGCTTACGTATGCTACAATGACGGTACTGCCGATCATTACGTTTGGTATTCCGCAGCTGTAACTGCTAAAGTTGCTTCAGGATATGATGCTGCTGTTGCTGCTTGGAAAGCTCAGTAATTGAATTTTACCAAGAAACCACAGCGAAACTTTACTATCGGTTCGGCTGTTCAAAACTGAATATTCCGTTCCGACATTAAATTTTATTATTATATCTTGAAAGGAGATTAAATCTCAATGAAACAGGTTTATCAAACACCGGATTTCGATGTTTCTGCATACGAGCTTGATGATATCATCACAATCTCCATAGGCACCGGCCCCGTAGAGGGCGGCGACTCGGGTTGGGTTGAGATCTGACGCTCACGTAGCAATCGATCCGATTTATTAACAATCATAAGCAGAGCAAGGTTCGCCTTGCTCTGTTTTTTTGTGCCCTGTTTTGCATTTTGTGCACAATTCCGTTTCTGTACCCCGTTCTGATATCGTGTGCCTATTCTGTTTTTGTACTTAATTTAGGTGCTGTATGCCTATGCTTTTTTTGTGTGTCATATGAGGAGCTTTCCACACACCCCTGCCCGCCCTTTTCACTATTCGTTTTCCACTTCCGTTTTCGTCTTTTTACTTTTCGCCTCCTTTGCAGAGAGCAAGCCTCGCCAAAGCAGTTTGGAAGCTTTTTGCCTCCCTTGTAAAGGGAGGTGGGTTGCCGAAGGCAAGCCGGAGGGATTTCAAAGGAATTTACGGAATTTAAAAAGAATGTGCGTGACCTTTAATCCGCTTTTGCCTCCCTTGAAAAGGAAGGTGGGTTTCCGAAGGCAAGCCGGAGGGATTTCATAGGAATTTACGGAATTTAAAAAGAATGTGCGTGACCTTTTAATTCGCTTTTGCCTCCCTTGTAAAGGGAGGTGGGTTGCCGAAGGCAAGCCGGAGGGATTCTGCGGAGTTATATGGAATTTAAATAGAAAGCAAATTACTTTTTAATCCCTCAGTCTGTTCGCGTTGCTCACAGCCAGCTCCTGACGGGAGCCCGTCCCCTTTGTCACTACGTGACATTTCCCCACACCGTGGGGAATCACCCTTTACAGGGGAGCCTTTTGACATTTCCACACACCGTGGGGAATCACCCTATTTGATGTAGCCTGAAAGCGGCTGCAATGTAAATTCGGCAGCCGAAAGAGACATTTATGCAAAAAATCCTCGATTTTTGCCGCAATTTCGAAATTTCGGCAGATTGACGAATAATTAACACATCGATTATTTATTTTGACGGAGTAATCATCAATATATTGTGTAGTTGCTCATTTACACCCCACAGATGTATTCGTCATTTTTTCAAATTCGAAGCTGTTTAGTTTAATAAATTCAAATAATAGTTAAAAAACATCTAAACGTCCGCAATTTTGAGTTCGATTTGTTTGCCGCGTCGTATTTTTGCGTTGACAAGAGTCTTTTTTGTGCTATAATTACAAGTGAACGGTAATTCACTACACGTGGTTATCTATGGTGCACCGCTTTTGCGCAGCACCGTTTCGTTAATTTTATTAAACGGAGGTCACGATATGGACACAAGATTTGCAATTTCGGAGTACAATGACGCTGTTGCAGTCAACAAAGAGCTTGATGAGCTTATTAAAAAGCCGATTTACACCATCAAGCCGGAGGCTCTTAAAAAATACGAGGATGAGTATTACAACAAAAAGTGCCTCAAATCAAAAGCACAGATTGAGGAAGCTCGCCAGATAATCCCCGGCGGCGTTCAGCATAACCTTGCTTTCAACTATCCCTTCCCGCTTGTTTTCACAAAGGCAGAGGGTGCATATCTCTATGACGTTGACGGCAACAAGTATTTTGACTTCCTTCAGGCAGGCGGCCCGACTGTTCTCGGCTCCAACCCGAAAGCTGTTCGTGAGCAGGTCATTGACCTCCTTAATACTTGCGGTCCCTCAACCGGACTTTTCCACGAGTTTGAGTACAAGCTCGCCAAAAAGATTTCCGACAGCATTGAAACCGTTGATATGTTCCGTATGATGGGCTCGGGCACCGAGGCTTGCATGGGTGCGGCTCGTATCGCGAGACTTGCTACAAAGCATAAGAACATCATAAAGATGGGCGGCGCTTACCACGGCTGGTCAGATCAGATGGCTTACGGTATCCGCGTAAACGGCACCAAGTTCACACAGGCTCACGGTGTTCCGCTCAACTGCTTCATGTTCATTCAGGAGACTACTCCGAACGATCTTGACGAGCTTGAGAGAAAGCTCAGACTCAACCAGTTCCGCGGCGGCACAGCAGCCGTTTATATGGAGCCGGTAGGACCCGAGAGCGGTACTACCCCCATCACCGTTGAATATGTTAAGGGCGTTGAGCGTCTTTGCCGCAAATACGGCGCACTCCTCGTGTTCGATGAGGTTGTTACAGGCTTCCGTATCGGTATGGCAGGTGCTCAAGGGTACTTCGGCGTATCGCCCGACCTTACCATATTCGGTAAAGTTATTGCAGGCGGTTATCCGGGTGCAGGCGGCATCGGCGGTAAGAGAGAGTACATGAAGTATCTCGGTGCAGGCCTTGATTCGAGCGGTAAGAAGATCCACAAGGCTCTTGTCGGCGGCACAATGACCGCTAACCCGCTTTCATGCTGCGCAGGTTACTTCACTCTTGAAGAAATCGAAAGAACAAACGCTTGCCAGAAGGCAGGTCAGATGGGCGACAGAATTTGTGCGGGTCTTAAAGAGCTCGTTAAGAAGCACGGTCTTCCCTTCGTAGTTTGGAACACCGGCTCTATCTGCCACCTTGAGACAGTCGGCACAATGCACTATCAGATTAACTGGAAGAAACCGTGGGAAATCCCGGCAATTCTCGGCGAGACCGGCGTAAGACAGAAGGAAATGGAGCATATGGGCGCAGCTTACATGGCAGAGGGTCTTGTAACTCTCGCAGGCAGCCGTCTTTATACTTCAGCCGCTTATACTCCTAAGATGATCGACCAGGCTCTTGCTTGCTTCGACAGAGTATTTGAAAACGTCGCTGTTAAGGCTGACTGAATTTAATCCCAAGAAAACGGGGCGGACGGGTTTTCCGTCTGTCCCGCTTTGTTATAAATAACGAAGAGGTGAATACAATGGATATAATGGAAGCAAAACAGCTCGTCATTAAAGCCGGTATAGAGGTTGTTGAATACGGCCTTATCGCGAGAACATGGGGTAATATTTCTTGCAGAGTAGACGATAAGAAATTCGTTATTACTCCGAGCGGACGTCCCTATGAAACTCTTACTCCCGACGAAATAGTAGTTGTTAATATCGACGATTGCAGCTATGAGGGTGACATTAAGCCGTCCTCCGAAAAGGGCATTCATGCCGAGGCATATCGTCTTCGCCCCGAGGTTAATTTCGTAATTCACACGCATCAGATGCAGGCGTCCGTCATAAGTGCGCTCGGTATGGATATAAACGAGGTTGAACCCGCGTCGGCCGAAATAGTCGGCGATAATGTCCCGATTGCGGCATACGGACTTCCCGGAACCGGCAAGCTTCGCAAGGGCGTTGTCGAGGCTATAAAGCGTTCGGACTCCAAGGCCGTAATTATGGCTCACCACGGTGCTCTTTGCATGGGTAAGGATTACGACGAGGCGTTTAAGGTGGCGGCAGAGCTCGAAAAGATCTGCGAAACTACCGTTAAAAACAGATACCGTCTCATCACCGGTAAGGTAGCCGAGACCTTAGGCGACGTAGCCGAGTATATCGGCTCGCTCTTTGACTCGAGTGCCAAGGAGGCTCCGGTATTTGAGCCGTGCAACAGCGAACGTGACGGCAGCGTGTTTAATATAAGTGCCGTAGACGGCGACGGCTCGATAGTCAGAATAGACATTAAAACGGGTGAGCTTGTAGCAGGCAATGATTATCCGGCTTCGGCTGAAATGCACAGAGCCATCTATAAAAAGCGCAAGGACGTAAACTTCATTATGCACACCAAAACACCGGCGGAAGTCGCAATGTCTAAGTCGGGCAAAACAATAAAGCCGCTTCTTGACGATTTTGCGCAGCTTGTCGGCGCAACCGTTCGCTCGGTAACATTTAATCCCAACAGCACAAAAAAGACTGCTAAGAAGGTCGTAAAGGCTCTTAAGGGAAGAAACGGCGTCCTTCTTAACAACAACGGTGCGCTTTGCGTATCGGGCAGCGAATATGATGCCACAGCGGTTGAAATGGTAATGGATAAGGGCTGCAAGACCGCAGTCGGCGCAAGACTGTTTGAGGCAGGCAAGCCCATAAACCCCATTGAGACAAGACTTATGAGATTTATATATCTCAAGAAGTACTCAAAGCAGGCTAAAAAGTGATATTTGAATATGGTGTAAAAAAGTGTCGCAAACCTCGTGTTTGCGGCACTTTTGCATTTCCCGGACTTTGTTTATTACGGTTTTGAGCGGCTCGCTTCGTTCTGCGTCGCGGCAAAACCGGAGGCTTGCCGGGCTAAAATAAAATCGCGCGTTAATTCTCAATCGAAGAGCTGCCGCATATACATATAGTGTTGTACCTGCCATAAGGGACACGATGTTTATAAAGCGGCAGGCATAGTGTAAACAAAGCAGGTGAGAATTATGAAAAAATATTACCCCGAGGGCTCACGCGCAGACATCGAAGCCGTCGAAAAAAGACTTTCAAGCCCGGCGGAGCTCAAAAACGCCTTTTTGTCGGGAGAATCGCTTGAGGCGCGCGCGGTTCTCTGCGACCGAGGACACAATCTCGACGTGGATTTAAGGTGTATGAAGGGATTTATGCCGCGCAAGGAATGCGCTATGGGGATTGAAAATAACACGGTTCGCGACATAGCCATAATATCGCGCGTTAATAAGCCCGTTGACTTTGTGATAACGGGATTTTCCGAGAATGAAAGGGGCGAGACATTCGCTCTGCTCAGCCGCCGTAAGCTCCAAGAGGAGTGCGCGGCAAATTATACTTCAAGGCTCATTCCGGGAGATATAATCGACGCGCGCGTGACGCACCTTGAGCCGTTCGGCGCGTTTTGCGACATAGGCGCAGGCATTTCGGCGCTTATGCCGATAGACGGTATCTCGGTGTCGCGCATACCCCATCCGAGTGTTCGTTTTTCGGTTAATCAGGATATAAAGGCAGTTGTGAAATCGATAGACGAAAACGGCAGAATCACCTTGTCGCAAAAGGAGCTGCTCGGCACTTGGGAGGAAAATGCTTCAAAATTCGCGCCCGGAGAAACCGTGCCCGGAGTAATACGCTCTGTGGAGGATTACGGTATATTCGTGGAGCTTGCGCCCAATCTTGCAGGGCTTGCCGAATGTGCCTCCGGGCCGCGCGCAGGCGACAGTGCCGCGGTTTACATAAAAAGCATAAATCCCGAAAGGATGAAAATAAAGCTTATTATCGTGGACTATTTTACCGGTGACGGCAAAAGTCCGGCGGCGGATTATTTTATAAGTGACGGTCACATAGATAAATGGACATATTCACCCGAAACGTCAATTAAAAGGGTCGAGACGGATTTTATGAGCTGATTATATAAAAAATATTGCAAAGATGATATAATTATGGTAAAATCTACTTAATTGTTTAAAGCAGGGGGAGAATAATTATGTCAAAAAACAGGATGAAAAAGCTTGTCAGTGTACTTTTGGCACTGACCATGACAGTTCTTTGCTTTGTTCCCGCGGCAGCCGCAGAGCCCAAGGATAAGGTTACGCCTATCCTGATAATAGCCGGATTCGGCGAATATGTGCTGGTGGACGGTGACGGAAATCAGGTTTGGGGGCCGTCGCAGGACGCAATAGTTGAAATGGCGAAAAACGCCATAGCTCCGCTCGGCGCGTTTCTAAAGGGAGATTATGAAACGTTTTGCAAGGGGATAGTGGAAATAGCAAACGATCTTTTCGAGCCGGTTTCGTGCAATCCCGACGGAACGGTAAAGCACCCCGACGTCACCGTTATAGACCAATATACCGAGCCGGTATCGCACTACGGTCTTGATGAGGTAACAAAAGCCGATGCCTTCGATAAGGATATAGTCGACGCGTGCTGCGACGAAGTCGGTGCCGACAACGTTTACGTTTACGGTCTTACTTGGCATAAATCCATGCAGGAGCTTGCCGCGGACATAAACACGTACGTTCAAAAAATCAAGGCAGATAAGCACGTCGACAAGGTGTCGATTGCCGGACACAGTATGGGCGGAGCGGTTTTGGCTTCGTATTTGGGACTTTACGGCTGTGACGACGTCTCAAACATAACCATGCTAAATTCCGCATTTACGGGGCTTGATATGGTGGGATGTCTCTTTAAGGGCGAGATAGCCATCGGCACAGATGAGCTTATCCCGTTTATAAATCAGAGTATGAATTCCGACACTCTCGGCAAGGTTCTTGACACCTTAAAGCTTTTGCAGCTTGCGGTGCCGAAGCTTGAAGGCTTCCTCGAGACCGAGCTTCCCGACGGCAGCGGCAGAACCTACAAGGACCGCATTTTTACCGAGTGCCTTGTTTCCGGCTTCGGCTACACACCGAGTCTTTGGGCGTTTGTACCCGATGAATACTATAATGACGCAAAAGCCGTAATGAAGGCGTATATGGAGAAAAATCAGCAGCAAAAGGGCGTTTCGGCTTCCGTGATAGCTGCCAACTGGGCGACCTTTGAGAGAAAAATCGACGAGATACACAATATACAGGCGAATATTTCTTCGATTTTACAGAGAGCCAAGGCAAGCGACACCTCTGTTTGCATATTCTCAAACTACAATCTTTATATAGCGCCGTTTACGCCTACCGCCGATTACACGAGCGACGGAGTTATAGAGACAAACCGTACAAGCGGCGGTGCCACCTGCGCCCGTCTTAAAACGACTCTCGGCGACGATTACGTTCAGGCGAGGGACGACGGGCATAACCGTCTTTCTGAGGACGGCATTATCGACGCTTCCTCGTGTATGTTTCCCGAAAACACCTGGTTTATAAAGAATTACGGGCATTCGATGTTTGATTACCGCAAAAACGGCTGTGACCTTTATGTGCGGGCGATGACGGCGAAAACGCAGCCGACCGTTGACACTTGGGCTGAGTATCCGCAGTTTCTCGTTTATAATGCGGGAACTCACTACGTGGCTCCGCTTACGGCAAAGTTCGGCGACGTGGACCTTGACGGCAGCATAACGCCCGTTGACTCAAGGCTTGCTTTAAGATATGTAAACGGTATGGAGGAGCTGTCGCCTACGGCTAAATATGTTGCGGACGCAAACCGCAGCGGCGATATTTCGACCTTTGACGCGGAGTACATCTTAAAGATGTACGCGGGTCTTGTATAATTTCATTTCCGAAAGGAGCTGTAATTTTTACGGCTCCTTTTTGATTTGCGCAGTTGTTAGGCGCAAAAAACGGCGTAAAACTTGCATATTTTCCCCTAAAATGCTCAAAATTATATTTTGTGCTTAATTTATTTCGCCGAAATACAAAAAATTCGCAAAAACTATGGAAATGCCGTATTTTTTCTGTTATAATATCAAGCGGTTTATAATGCCCATAGCTTTAAAGCGAGGGCAGCCATTAACACTGTAATTTATAATTGGAGGTATTCTCAATGGCAAAAAAGTATTGCTACCTTTTTTCAGAGGGTAATGCTAACATGCGTGAGCTCCTCGGCGGTAAAGGCGCAAACCTTGCCGAAATGACCAACATCGGTCTTCCGGTACCGCAGGGCTTCACTATCACAACAGAAGCTTGTACTCAGTATTATGAGGACGGTCGCGAGATCAATCCCGAGATCATGGCTGAAATAAACGAGTACATCGTAAAGATGGAAGGCATCACCGGTAAAAAGTTCGGCGATAAGAAAAATCCGCTTCTCGTATCGGTTCGTTCCGGTGCGCGCGCTTCAATGCCTGGTATGATGGACACAATCCTCAACCTCGGCCTTAACGAGGAGGTTGTTAACACAATTTCCGAAATGTCAGGCAATCCGAGATGGGCTTGGGACTGCTACAGAAGATTTATTCAGATGTATTCCGACGTTGTTATGGAAGTCGGCAAGAAATATTTTGAGCAGCTTATAGACGCTATGAAAAAGGAAAAGGGCGTAACTCAGGACGTAGAGCTTGACGCCGACGACCTTAAAAAGCTCGCTATGCAGTTCAAGGATGAGTATAAGGCTAAAATAGGCGAGGATTTCCCGAGCGATCCCAAGGATCAGCTCATGGGCGCTATCAAGGCTGTTTTCCGTTCATGGGACAACCCCCGTGCAAACGTTTATCGCCGTGATAACGACATCCCGTATTCATGGGGTACCGCAGTTAACGTACAGTCAATGGCATTCGGCAACATGGGCGATGATTGCGGCACAGGCGTTGCATTCACACGTGACCCGGCTACCGGCGCTAAGGGCCTCTTCGGTGAGTTCCTTACAAACGCTCAGGGCGAGGACGTTGTTGCAGGCGTTCGTACTCCCATGCACATCACAGAGATGGAGCAGAAGTTCCCCGAGGCATTTGCAGAGTTCAAAAATGTTTGCAAGACCCTTGAGGATCATTACAGAGATATGCAGGATATGGAGTTCACCGTTGAGCACGGCAAGCTTTATATGCTTCAGACCAGAAACGGTAAGAGAACAGCTCAGGCAGCTCTTCAGATTGCTTGCGACCTCGTTGACGAGGGTATGAGAACCGAGGAAGAAGCGGTAGCTATGATCGACCCGCGTAACCTTGATACTCTTCTTCACCCGCAGTTTGACGCAGCAGCTCTTAAAGCAGCTACTCCGCTCGGCAAGGGCCTCGGTGCTTCTCCCGGTGCTGCTTGCGGTAAGATAGTATTCACCGCAGAGGATGCAGAGGAGTGGAACGAGAGAGGCGAAAAGGTTGTTCTTGTTCGTCTTGAGACCTCTCCCGAGGACATCACCGGTATGAAGGCTTCTCAGGGTATTCTCACCGTTCGCGGCGGTATGACTTCACACGCTGCCGTTGTTGCACGCGGTATGGGTACTTGCTGCGTATCGGGCTGCACAGCTATCGATATGGACGAAGAAAATAAGAAGTTCACTCTCGCAGGCAAGGAATTCCACGAGGGCGACTACATTTCAATAGACGGTTCTACCGGTAACATCTATGAGGGCATCATCCCGACTGTTGACGCTACCATAGCAGGCACCTTCGGCAGAATAATGGGCTGGGCTGATAAGTACAGAACCCTCAAGGTTCGTACCAATGCAGATACTCCGGCTGACGCTAAGAAGGCAAGAGAACTCGGCGCTGAGGGCATCGGCCTTTGCCGTACAGAGCATATGTTCTTTGAAGAGGACAGAATTGCCGCATTCAGAGAGATGATTTGCTCCGACACCGTTGAAGAGAGAGAAGCTGCTCTTGATAAGATTCTTCCTTATCAGCAGAGCGACTTTGAAAAGCTCTATGAAGCACTTGAGGGCTGCCCGGTAACAATCCGTTTCCTCGATCCGCCTCTTCACGAGTTCGTTCCCACCGAAGAAGCTGACATCAAGAAGCTTGCAGACGCTCAGGGCAAGACCGTTGAGCAGATTAAGGCTATCATCGCTTCTCTTCACGAGTTTAACCCGATGATGGGTCACCGCGGACTTCGTCTTGCAGTAACCTATCCGGAAATCGCAAAGATGCAGACTAAGGCTGTTATCCGCGCCGCTATCAACGTTCAGAAGGCTCATCCGGACTGGACTGTTGCTCCCGAAATTATGATTCCGCTTTCATGCGACGCTAAAGAGCTTAAATATGTTAAGGACATCGTTGTTGAGACTGCAGATGCAGAAATTGCAGCTGCCGGCTCCGATATGAAGTATGAAGTAGGTACCATGATAGAGATTCCGCGTGCGGCTCTTACCGCAGGCGACATCGCTAAGGAAGCTGAGTTCTTCTGCTTCGGTACCAACGACCTTACTCAGATGACTTACGGCTTCAGCCGTGACGATGCAGGTAAGTTCCTCGGTGCTTACTATGACAAGAAGATATTCGAGAGCGATCCGTTTGCTAAGCTTGACCAGGTCGGCGTAGGCCAGCTCATGGAAATGGCTGTTAAGAACGGTAAAGCTACCCGTCCGTCACTTCACTGCGGTATCTGCGGTGAGCACGGCGGCGACCCGTCTTCTGTTGAGTTCTGCCACAAGATCGGCCTCGACTATGTATCTTGCTCACCGTTCCGTGTTCCGATCGCTCGTCTTGCTGCTGCTCAGGCTGCAATCGCAGAGAAGAACAAATAATCAGAGTTTGATTTTGGGCAACCCCAATTTTTAAACCATAACAGGAAAAAGACCTTGCAGAGTAAAATCCGCAGGGTCTTTTTTGCGCATTGTCGGAGTGCCTTAAAGATAAAAAATCAATGTGTGGATTGACGGTTTCGCTTACTTTGATGAGAAAAAAGTCTCCGTCGGCTGAATTTTGTCGCCGAAATGCGCCTTTTGATTGACAATCCGACGTAAACATTTTAAAATATCAAGAAGAGATTTTAAAAGGACGCGAAATATGAAGAAAAAAGTCAGATTGAAAAAGACGGTAAAAAGAAAATTTTTGCTGTTTGTAATTTTGGCCGTTATAATGACGGGGCTTATAGTCGGTGAGCTTACGATAGGGCAAAGAGAGGTAAATGACCCTGCCGTTGAGAGACTTGAGGCAAGACTCGACGAGCCCGCCACGCAGGAGGACACTACCGAGGAGGAGACGACCGAAGAAGAGACTACCGTGGAAACGACAGCCCCTGAAACCGTTCCGGAGACGACCGCATCGGCACCGCCCGTTACGGCTTCGGCAGCCGATTTTAACAATCCTCAAACCGTAGACCCGAACTCGGGCAATTGGGAGCTCACGCTTGTTAACGCAGGGCATAAGCTGCCCGACGGATATGTGCCGTCGCTTGCAAACGCGATAAGCGGAAGCAGCGTGCAACTTGATTCGAGAGTTGTTAAAGCATATCAAGAGATGTACGACGCCGCAAAGAAGGACGGCTGCGTTTTAACTCCGTATGCAGGGTATTGCTCGGTTTCACGTCAAAACGATAATTACAACCGAAAGGTGAGTTATTATAAAAATCAGGGCTTGTCCGATGACGACGCCGCCGCAAAGGCGCGCACGTTTATTTTGCCGGGCGGATATTCCGAGCAAAATCTCGGCCTGTCAATGGATATTGTGAGTGCAAGCTCCGATTTTGCCTCTACAAAGGAGTTTTCGTGGCTTGTAAAAAATGCGCAGGATTACGGCTTTATTTTGCGCTATCCCGAAAATAAAACCGACAAAACGGGTATGAATTATCAGCCGTGGCATTGGCGTTATGTCGGCAAAGAGGCTGCAAAGGCGATGAATAAGAGCGGCCTGTGCCTTGAGGAGTATCTCAAAGCGGCATAAATCAAGACGAAGCTCAAAAAAGGGGAATTATATAATGCTTAACACAAGAGCCGGAGGAGTTTTAATGCATATCACGTCGCTCCCGTCAAAATACGGAATCGGCGTAATGGGCGAAGAGACAAAACGATTTGTACGCCGTATCAAGGATATGGGGTTTTCATATTGGCAGGTGCTGCCGCTTTGTCCTACGGATTTTTACGGCTCACCTTATGCGTCTCCGGCGGCATTTGCGCTGTCACCGCTTCTGATTGACCCGGACACGCTCAAAAATGACGGCTTTGTGTCGGAAGACGACCTTGCAAGAAGCGTATATTACGGCTCGCCTTACACGGCGGACTACGAATTTGCCGCAAAAAGCCGCAGGGAGCTTTTAAAAATCGCGTATCAAAACAAGAAAAACGAAGTATCTGCGGAGACTGAAAAATTCTGCGAGGAGAACCCGTGGTGCGAAGCATATTCGCTGTTTTGCGCCGCAAAGGAAAAATTCGGCGGCAAGCCATGGTATGAGTGGGATGAAAAATTTGCGCGGTACGAAAATGCGCTTAAAAACAGAGACGAGTTGAAAGACGAAGCCGATTTTTATAAATTCGAGCAGTATATTGCCTTTTCTCAATGGCACCGCATAAAGCAGTTTGCCAACGAAAACGGCGTAAAAATACTCGGCGATATGCCGATATACGTCTCAACCGACAGTGCCGATGTTTGGAGCAATACGGAGCTTTTTGAGATAGACGAGCGCAGCTTTGTGCGCCGCAGAGTTTCGGGAGTTCCGCCCGATTACTTCTCAAAGGACGGTCAGCTTTGGGGCAACCCGCTTTATAATTGGGATGTGCTTGAAAAAACGGGCTATGCCTGGTGGCTCAGCCGCATAAAGGACGCTTTTCGACTTTATGATACGGTCAGAATTGACCATTTTCGCGCGTTTGCGTCATATTGGGCTGTTCCTGCGGACGAAAAAACGGCGAAAAACGGCGAATGGGTCAAGGGGCCCGGAATGAAATTTTTTGACGCCGTAAAGGAAGAAATGGGAGACGTTCCTATTATTGCAGAGGATCTCGGCGTGTTCGGCGAGGATGTCACACAGCTGCTTGATAAAACTCGGTTCCCCGGTATGCGTGTAATACAGTTCGGCTTTGACCCGTGCGGAAACAGCACACATCTGCCGCATAACTATCCGCTGAATACCGTAGCATATGTCGGCACGCACGACAATACAACGCTGCTTGCGTGGCTTTGGGAGGCAACGCCCGAAGAGCGCGCCTTTGCGCTTGATTACTGCGGATTTACGGGCGATAACTGGGGCGACGGCGGATATTACAGCCCGTCCTGCCGCAAGATTATCGAAACCGTGTGGCGCTCTTCGGCAAAGCTTGCCGTCATTTCTTATCAGGATATGTGCGGCTTCGGCTCGGACGCGCGTATGAATGTTCCCGGCAGAGCGTTCGGCAACTGGCAGTTCAGAACCACCGAGGAAACAATAGACGGTATAGACAAAAATTATTTCAGACACATTAACGACCTTTTCAGACGTACCGGCGGTGAATAAAAACGAAAAGCTCCCCCAAGGGGAGCTTTTTTAATAGATTTTATTTATAAGGCGCGGCACCCTAATAGTAAATAGGCTCCCTTGTAAAGGGTGATTCCCCACGGTGTGGGGAAATGTCGCGGAGCGAC
>ENA-ORSL01001320-ORSL01001320.1-human-gut-metagenome-genome-assembly--contig:-NODE-1320-length-21328-cov-3.115405_pt1 | contig 21328 bp, 17 predicted proteins | sample MGYA00242190_ERZ509157 | MGnify/ENA primary metagenome ERZ509157 (study PRJEB26280, sample SAMEA2338664) | human gut metagenome | biome: human gut; feature: human-associated habitat; material: faeces...
GTTGTAATTCACAAAGATCTCGTTGGCGTCAAAGGGAGCAACGTTGATCTCGGAGAAGGGAGTGGAGCCCTCGGCGGGTTCGATGTCATCGCGGACAGGCCAGCCGCCCAGAGTGTTGAAGGGCTTGTAACCAGAGGTGTCACCGTCGATGCCGCCCATCATGAAGCGGATCAGCAGCTTGGCGGCGGCAGGATGCTCGCAGCCTTCCACAACGTACAGGGTGTTGACAGCGGGGATACCGGTGTCAGGCTCCAGATTCACGGGAGCGAAGACCCAGCCGTTATCGGCGGCCTTGCGGAGCTTGGAGGAAGCGCAGAAGCCAACGGGGGGATCCTTCTGGCCGGGGGTACCGACAGCCTCGGCGATCGCGTCGGAGGAGGCGGTGAAGATCGGTTCGTTGGCGTGCAGACGCTTCAGGAACTCATAACCGGCGTTCTCGCAGCCGTCGGACAGCTTCAGCTCTTCGCCGTACAGGGCCTTATAAGCCTCGGCCAGACGGTTCGGCTCCTCGCCTACGCAGAAGCCGGTGATCCAGGAGCCCCAGGACAGGTTATCCAGAGGATTCTGCATCATGATCTTGCCCTTCCACTGGGGCTCGGTCAGCTGCCAGATGTTGGTGATGGGAGAACCGTCGGGATAAGCCTCCGTGTTGTAGAACAGCTGGGTCAGCTCAATGTACAGGGGCGTGGCGGTCGCGGTGTAGCTGGGGTCGATGTGGGCGAAGATGTCAGCAGGCTGATAGTTGTAGAACGTCTTGTTGGCCACATACATGTTCCACATGGAGCCGTCCTGGTCCTTGATGTGGACAACGTCGGCTACATGCTGGCCGGCATCGTACTCACGGGTGACCTTCTCCAGCAGCTCGTTGGTGGAGATGTCGAAGGGAACGCAGTCAATGCCGGGATACTTTTCCTCGAAAGCGGCCTCCACCTTGGTGCATCTGGAGGAGATGGAGTACAGGGTCACGGTGCCGCCCTCTTCAATGGCCTTCTGATACAGCTCCTCGTCGGTTTCCTCGGTGTTGTAGATCTGAGAAGCTTCTTCCCAGGGGGTCAGCTGGGTTTCCGCAGGGGGAGTGTTGGGATCGGTAGTGTCGCCGGACGTGTCGGCTTTCTTTCCGCAGCTGGCCAGGCTCAGCATCATCGTGCCAGCCAGCAGGGCCGCCAGGAGCTTTTTGCGCTTCAACATGTTCTTTTCCTCCAAATCAGATTTTTATTTTCGCGGACTCTGCCGCAGTGGTACAAATTTACACGCAGTATTTGATCAGATTCTCGCTCTTGGTCTCGAAAACGTTGACCTTCTTGGGATTGAAGCCCAGATACACCGGCTCGTCGCTGGCGTAGTGGGTGGAGCCAAGCTCCTTGACCGTCAGCATGGTGTCGCCCACCCGGACGCTGACCAGCGTTTCGGAACCGGCGGGCATGCCGGAGTAAACGTGGCCTTCCACCCAATGCGCGTCATCCGCCTGACGGCTGATGGACAGCTGCTCGGGCCGGACGCCGATGGTCACATCGACGCTGCCGGACTGGGGCGCGGCCTCGGTCATATCGCCCCGCTCGAAGCCCAGCTGACCGAGAGGACTGTTGACCCGCATACCGCCGGCCTCCACCTGAGCGGTGCCCTTGACGAAGTTGATGCTGGGGTTGCCGATGAAGTCGGCCGTGTAGAGGTTCACAGGGTTGTCATACAGCTCCAGAGGCGGTGCGACCTGCACCAGCTCGCCCTTGCGGTACAGGGCGATGCGGGTGGACATGGTCAGCGCCTCGACCTGATCGTGGGTGACGTAGATGATGGTGGTGCCGGTCTCGTGATGGAGCCGCTTCAGCTCGGCGCGCATATCCACGCGGAGCTTGGCGTCCAGATTGGACAAGGGTTCGTCCAGCAGAAGCAGTCTGGGCTCGGAAACGATGGCGCGGGCGATGGCCACACGCTGCTGCTGGCCGCCGGACAGCTCGGTGGGATAGCGCTTGGCGAATTCACCGATCTGCATACGGTCCAGAGCGCTGGCGACCTTTTTGGCGATGGTCTCGCTGTTTTCCTTGCGGATGCGCAGGCCGAAGGCCACGTTGTCGAACACGGTCATGTGGGGCCACAGCGCGTAGGACTGGAACACCAGATTCAGGTTGCGCTTGCTGGGCGGGGCGAAAGAAGCCTCCGCCGCGTTGACGATCTCCTTGCCGTCCATCAGGATGATGCCGTTCTGGGGCTTTTCCAGGCCGGAGACCACGCGGAGGGTGGTGGTCTTGCCGCAGCCGGAGGGCCCCAGCAGGGTCATGAAGTCGCCGTCCTCAATGGTGAGGTTGATGTCCCGCAGGACGTGGTTGCTGCCGTAAAATTTATCAATGTGCTTCAATTCAATGCGGCTCATATCATTTTTCCTTTCTGTTCTGTCACAATTCCGGGACTTACATACTCTTGTTGAGGTCTGCGCCGAAGCGGTTGGCCACGGTGTAGCACACCAGAATGAAGACCAGCACGCAGACGGATACCGCGTCGGACATCTGGTTGTAGCCCTCCTGCGAGTAGGTAAAGGCCAGATAGGACATGGTCTGGGTGGAGGGAGTCATCATGATGATGACCAGATCCAACTCCTTGGCAATGGAGATGAAGGTCAGCATGAAGCCGGAGATGAAGCCGTTTTTCGCCAGCGGCACGATGATGGAACTCATCCGCTTCCAGAAGCTGGCGCCGGCGATATCTGCCGCTTCCTCCAGCTCCACGCTGATGGAGAGCATATTGGCGGTACCGGACTTGCTGGCGAAGGGGAAGTGCTTGACCACCGAGGTCAGCACGATCAGGGTAAAGGTGCCGTACAGGGAGGGCATCAGTCCGCCGAAATGCGGCCGGGAGAACATGGAGAAATACATGGTGGAGAAAGCAATGCCGCTCATCAGGTAGGGCACGAACACCATCTGCTCCGTCAGGTCGCCGTACCACTTGCCACGGCCCCGGGAACTGATATAGCCCAGGAACTGGCCGCAGATGGCGGTGATGATGGAGCCGATGAGGGTCAGGCGGATGGTGTTCCAGAAGGCACTGAAGAACTTGGGATTCCGGAAGATGCCTTCGTAGTTGGTGTACTTGGCGATCTGACCGGACTTGCCGATCCAGTTGTAGAGGGTCAGGTTATCCAGCCCGTAGCCGGCGCCGGTGGTGATCTGGAAGGTTTCCATGATCAGCACGAAGAAGGGCACCACCATGGCCAGGAAGAGGAATACCATCAAAAATGCCATCAGAGGCTTCTTGGCCTTGCCCAGAGGCATCAGCGTGGCACGGCCGCCCTTGCCGCTGACGGTGGCATAGGACTTGCGGACGCCTACGATCCGCTGGTTGGAGAAGATGATAAGGGCGGCCAGCAGCACCAGCACAATGGACATGGCGTAGCCCACGGCCTGGGGCCCCTGATCGATGAAGTTGCGCATCTTGGTGGCCAGCGTATAATAGCCGATGCGGTTGCCCAAGTTGGCGGGGACGCCGTATGTACCGATGGATTTGCTGATGGTCATGACGGTGGCGGACAGCACGGAGGGTAGGATCAGGGGCAGGGTGATGTGCCGCAAGATCTGCGCCTTGCTGGCTCCCTGGATCTCCCCCATCTCCTCCAGCTCGGAGTTGATGGAGCGGAGCGCGCCGGAGACCATGATGTAGGAGAAGGCGTAATAGTGCATGGACATGCACAGCACGATGGCGATGGGGCCATATGCCAGCCAGTCGGGGATGGGAATGCCCATGCCGGCCAGGAAGCCGTTGGCGCCGGAGGTAGAGTTGCGGAACATGGCCAGCCAGGCCAGCGCCTTCGTCCAGGAGGGGATCATGTAGGGCACTGTTACCAGCAGGCCCAGGACCTTCTTGCCGGGGATGTCCGTGCGGATCATCAGCCACGCCAGCACGGAGCCAAGGGGCACCGACACCAACACGGTGAAAAACCCGCAGATGAAGGAGTTCTTCAGCGGGCCCCACAGCACGGCATTTGCCATGGTGCCGGTGAGGATGTACTTCCAGTAATACAGGGTGAAATCACCTACATGGCCCTGTACCCGGCGCAGTTCGCCTTGAGCCAGCGTAAAGGTGCTGGAGATCATGGTCAGCAGAGGGATGATGATGAGGCAGAACAGGATGATGAGACTGACCAGCACCACCATGTTAAAGGGGTTTTTCAGCACATTCAGGATCAGGTTCTTTAAACGCCGCTTGGTCAGGGGTTTTCTGGGTAATCCATTTTTCGACACGATAACACCTCTTTCTGAAGTCTGCCGGGGATTGCAGGGACAGCAGATTGCTCTCTTTTCTCAGTTCTGTGCACGGTTTGACCGTCGGTGTGCTGTCCTCTGGTCGCAAACGTTTGCACTTCCTTGCTATCATTATAAAGAATTCTTAATGGAATTGTCAAGGAGGATTATGGCTATTTTCCCATGATTTTTTTATTCAATTTCACGTGAGCTGTGCAAAATATACAAATAAAAAGGCCGACCTTTGGTTGTTATTTTTGGAGAAAGAAAAAACGAATTTGACGCGAAAACGTATACGTTTTCGTAAAATGAAACGAACACTCTGATGCTGTCGAATGAAAACGAACGCAAAAAAGGAGACAGGGCGAGCCTGTCTCCTTTTATATAGACTGTGAAAAGCTGTCAGGCTCTGAGGGCTTGATCATCCTCCAGAGTCAGCCGTTCTGCCAGCAGAGCAATGAATTCCGCATTGGAGGGCTTTCCACGCTGACTGCTGACGGTGCAGCCGAAGTATTTGGGGAGTGTCTCCGGCGAAGCCCGGTCCCAGGCGGTCTCTATGGCGCTGCGGATACATCGTTCTACTCGAAGGGCAGTGGTACCGTAACGCCGGGCGATCTCAGGATAGAGGATCTTGGTTACAGCCTTGTGCAGTACACTTGGATCGGCGGCGGTGATCAGGATCGCTTCCCGCAGATACTGGTAGCCGGAGATATTGGCAGGCATACCTGCATCATGAAGCATGTGGGTGACGCGGGCTTTCAGAGAGGGGCGGGTGGCTTTCGGCTTTTCCCAGAACAGGTTCCGCATCCGGTCCAACAGCGTGTCCATCCGAAAGGGTTTTGGCAGAAAATAGGCAGCGCCCAGCTCCGTAGCTTCCGTCAGCGTCTGGTCGGAAACAAATGCGGAGGTCAGAATGGTCATGGGAGCGTAGCCAAGCTCCTGCAGCTCCCGCAGAGCGCTGAGACCGTCCAGCCCCGGCAGGATCACATCCATGATCAGAATATCCGGTTCCTGCTCCTGAACTTTTTCCAGAACTTCGTCACCGGTTTGAGCTACATCCACCCAAAATTCTCCTGTTTTTTCCATGGCTTCCCGCAGCAGAATGCGGAATTCCGTGCTGGTATCTGCCAGCAGCACCGTTCTGCGCTGTTCCATGTTCCCACAACTCCTTCCCAATAAGAATGTGCCCGCAGATATCACTGCGGGCATGATCTTGTGTATATTGTCAAAATATCATAAAATTCCATGTTTTACAAGTTAAAAACTGGAAAACAGGCATAAAATATCCGCAAAGATTTTTGATGGATTGCTGAAAGTCCGCAATTTTTACGGATGCGTCTCCGAAACTGGCCTGCGGTCCTGCTATTGACCGGCTCCGCTGCCCACAGGCTTTTCCAGTTCTGCCCGCAGCTTTTCCAATGCCCGCTTCTCAATACGCGATACGTAGCTCCGGGAAATGCCGAATGTGGAGGCGATCTCCCGTTGGGTCATGGGGACGGTGCCGCCAAGACCGTACCGCAGACGGATGACCTCTGATTCCCGCTGGGTCAGGCACTCCTTCACCAACCGCCGCAGGCGGAGGGCGCTGTCCCGGTCATAGAGGTCCTCCAGCATGGTGTCATCTACACCGATGACGTCCATTAGCTGTAGGGCATTGCCCTCCCGATCTGATTCGATGGTCTCCGACAGGGATACCTCTCCCTGCAATTTTTTCTGAGACCGGAAATACATTAAAATCTCATTCGCTATCCTCTCCTGACGGACTCATAAGCTGCCCTATGGGCGGCAAATTCAGCTCTCCATCCTCCGCAAAGAGGTATACATAGACGTTTTTGCCGTCCCAAACCACTTTTTTGACGATAGTACGCAGCAGGCGACGCCGTTCTTCAATAGTAGTCGAATCCACCGTGTCGGCGAATGACTCAATCATATCTCTATAGAAAAATAGATTTTGGCTCAGAGCATTGCTCTGCCTAGCAAGCTTTTCCAATTCAGCAATTCTTGTCTGCTCCTGTTCGCTCTGCCGGTGCAGCTCATCGATCTGCTCCATGACGTATTTGGCCGAGGTCTCGCTGGCAACGGACAGAGATTCCACCAGTCGTTTGATGCGGGCTTCTGTTTCAGCATGGTTCTTCACTAATAAAGTCAACTCAGCTTCATAACTTGCTTTGTTGTCATTGATTACTTTCCTGGTTTTTGACAGTAACTGGCCAAAGTCTTTTTTGTCGGTGGCAACCTTACGTATTTCCTCAACAATCTTAGCATCTAGAGTGTTGCCGTTGCAGTTTTTCATACTACAGACAGTACCATGACTGCGCTCTTTGGTGGAGCACATATAGGTGTAAATCAACTCCCCATTAGCATTAGTGCGACCAGTCAGTTTCGGGCGCATATAGTCACCGCACTCGCCACAACGCAGAAGGCCGGACAAAAGCGCCACATTGCTGCGCGGTTTGCGATAGCTCTTGGATTTGTTCACGTCCAGCATAGACTGTACTCGTACCCAGTTTGCACCGGAAATAATGCCGGGATGTTTCCCCACTGCCACAATCCAATCTTCCATCGGGCGAATCTGAGTAGCCTTGCCAGGACGTTGGAGCGTGCGGTTGTAGGCCATAATACCGTGCTCACCGTCAAACTCCGATGGCTCAGCAAAAAGGTCTACGTTGTTCTCCTTGAGATACTGATACGCCATATCGTCAGCAATCATATAAACCGGATTTGTCAGAATACCCCGGATGGCAAAGCGTGTGAACTGCTTGCCGCGCTTTGTGACACAGCGGTGCTCTAATAAGTACTGGTCAGTCTTACTGAGGGAGCCACTTTCCGTGAACACAGAAAAAATTGTCTTTACCAGCTGAATCTCCTCCGGAATAGGTTTGAGCTTACAAGCTTTTTTAACCTTGCCATCTACTGTTACGCTGGACAAGCTTTCCGAAGCGTAGCCAGTTGGTGTCGTCCCGCCCAGCCAGCGTCCGGTCTTGGACAGCTCATGCATGTTGTCGCGGATACGCTCGGCTATGGTTTCTCGCTCCAGCTGGGAGAACACTGACGCGATATACATCATTGCACGCCCCATTGGAGAGGACGTGTCGAACTGTTCCCGGATGGAAATGAAGTCAATGTGCCGGTCACCCAGATCCTCGATGAGCTTTGCAAAGTCACCAATATTGCGGCTGATACGGTCAAGGCGATAGACGACAATAGCAGCGAACTCAATCTTCTGGGAATCCTTCATCATCTGCTTGAACTGCGGACGCTCCAGATTGCCGCCGGAAAACCCCTCGTCTTCATATACAAGCGCATGCTCCGCCTCGTCTTCGCCAAAGTGCATTGCAATATATTGGCGACACAGCTCAATCTGGTTCTCAATACTTTCGCCTTTCCCGGTAAATTTGGATTTGCGGGAATAGATGACGTATTGCTTCACCTGCGGCTGGTCTGTTGTTTTCATAGCAACACCTCGCATTATATTGTTAGGTTGTTAGATATATTGTAACGGATTGGAACCCATTTGAAAAGGTGCAAATGAGATTTTTTGAAAAGTTCTCCAAAGAACGTTATACCCCTTTATACCCCTTTCAAAAGGGTATAAAGGGGTATAACGTATTCTCACTGCCAGTTTCGTTTCAGGACTTCACTTTTGAGATACAGCGTGCTCTTTTCCGATGTTTTGATCGGATGAAGCTTTCCGCGTTTTGTAAGGTCAATGATGTTCTGCCGGGAGCAGCCCAATATCTCCGCCGCTTCCGATGCGTTGATGATTCTGTGCGCGGCAAAGTTTCGGAAGTCTTCCATCGTCAGCGGAACACTTTTGCCAATTCGGTAGAGCATCGTGTCCGAAATGGTCATGTTCACATCCCAAGCAACACCGTATCCGCCGGTCTGCATCTGCACATACTGAAAATAGTCCGGCTTCTTGAGAAGAACTTGAAATGTCTTCGTCTTTTCAAAATGCTTCTGCAAATCGCACTTCTTCACTACGCCATCCCGGAAAAATACCAGCAGGCAATGCTTCTCCAGCGGCAGCACATCTTCAATTCTCTTTGAGAACCGCCGCGTAATTTCTTCCGGAAGCTCTTTCTCGTTAATGGGAACAAGGTAGTAATCATCCTGTGCGCATCGCCCCATTGCCAGCATCAGAAGCTCGTACTCATCATATTCCTTCAGATGATTATCGCGCAGAATCTCACCGATATTCTGGCGGTCGATCGGAACGATCCGCTGCTGAACCCAGATCTTGCTCCAATAGGAATTGACTGTGGTTTCCCTACGCTTCACAAAGGAGTCCAGCAACAGCGGCGTTTCCCATGCATCCGCATTTTCAGGCAGCTCAATATAGAACTGCTTTTCCTGCTTGTAATACAGGAGGTACGCCAGATCCTTCTGCTCCTGCGCCGATTCATCTCGAATTGCAAAAATCTTCATATGCGCTCCACCTTTTCCAAATCATTTCCCATACGCCTTCAGAAAAGGCCCACCAATTTCGATAGAATTACGGTGGACAGGCCATGACAAATGGGTCAACTCCTGTTTTTCCTTCGTAAGCTGCATATGTACATTCTCACTCCCCATTATCGTACTTCATTACTTGTCATACGTCAAGCTATATTGCAAAAAGCCGCCACCCTGATTTCAGGGCGGCGGCTTAAACTTGTTTATAGCAAATCGGATAAACAAGTTGATACTATTGCTTGGAACGTAAATGTTCAACTACTGCATCGATAAGCTCCAGCTTTTGTTCCGTAGAGCAGGGCAATTTCTGCACCATCTTTAGCGCTTGCTCTGCATGGAACTTGGCCAGTTCCTTGCTAAGTTTTGCCTTTCCTTCCGGCGTAGTCGGCATAATCAAAAAGACTTCCATATCTATTGTTCCTTTCAGAAAATTATGTGTGAGTTGTAGCAAATCGCTGTAACTCACGGTGGTTATCCTAAAATCTCCAAGTGTTTTACGGCTCCGGCTTCTCAACAACGAAAAGCGGAAATACGTCATAGTTTCCATCCTTATCAGAATTCAAATTGAGCTCCGATAGAACCTGCTCCTGAACCTCAGGTTTAAGATCACAAATATATATTTCGACGCTCATGTGTCATCCTCCATATAAAACTTTGCAAATAATGGAGAGAGCTGCAGCAACTCGCTGCAGCTCTCAAATCATTTGTCTCGGAAAAGGTGCTTGTAAAGGTCATCCACGCCCTTTTGCTTTTGCGTCCAGGTAATCGGTGCCATTTCAAAACCGGCAGCTGCACCCATCTCAATATATCGGTCGCGCGCTTTCCGAACTTCCTCTTTGACCTGATAATCAGAATCAACCATGACGTTGATCCTCTTCACGCCAATGGAGTCTAGTTCTTCAAGGGCTCGTTCGTACTGAGAATAGCTCGGTATGCCTGTAAGGCCCACGAAACCACACTCATAAGGTGAACCCTCCGCAAAGCTGTAGGCAAGGTCGGATTTCATAACTCCCTCTGTAAGGCAAACCACTTCATCGCCTTCATGAACACCGACATAATGCGGGCAGCACTTCGACTGTGTTCCGTAGTACTGGTCAACACTCGTCAGGTTATAGAATTTCTGGTTGTAGACCTTATCAAGCCGGACCTGAATGGCTTCAATTTGGCCAAGTAGGTTTCGGTCAGGCAGCATGATTCCCGAGCCCCGGATATCTAATACCCATTGGCCAGAGTCCTTCTGGCAGTAAAATCCAGGAACCCCATCAAGAATGCAGCCACGCTCTAACAGCTCCGTGACAATCCGTTTCAAACGTGTTGTGGGTGTCGTTCGATAGCATAGCCGCTCCATTTCCTCCGGCTTTAGCCCGCGCTCTTTCAAAGCAGATTGATGTGTCGGGCATAGAGTCAGTAAGGAAAGCAGATTGGAATAGGTATTATCCCGTACCTCAGCTGAGGCAATCGGAAGTTCTACTGTCTCTATGGGACGAGGCTTCCGCTTATATTTGTGTACTGGTTCGCTCCCATTTGGCCCGAAAATCTTACAGAGTTCTTCGTAAGCCGTATGGAGGTTGACATCACAGTACTCCGCGTAAAGGTGGAGGATTCCTCCACCTTTACCACAGCGGTTACACCGAAATACATTATCGCGGATCTTGACATTCATATGAGCCTTCCGATCTGCACAGAATGGACACCTGCAATGCAGTTGAGTCCCGGTATCTCGTATCACTTCGATACCAAGAAGTTCAACCACTTGCTCAATATCACATGGCAGATCAGGTATTCTGCCCATCTAAACCACCTCCCTTAGCTAGGGGAAGAATCAGCTGGCCATCTGGCCTACCGTTTCCAGTAGCTTTGTAGCCCCTGCTTTTAGTGCGAGATTATGGCCGGAATAGTTCTTCACATACCATGCGAGGTCGCCCGGACTCTTCATAGCGATTTCACCGAGAGACCATCCACTAAAACGGCCAAAATCAACCTTAACGGCTTTGGCCTGTTCAATGGTCATGACACGCAAGTACTCATCCAGCGTTTTGGGGGGCTCCGGAGCGGAAGCATGAGACTGCTGCACAGGAGGCTGAACCTGCTGCTGAGTAGGCTGGGTAGATTTAGGCGCTGTCGCCGTCTGAGAGAAGACTGGAGGATCCGTTGTCGGTTGAGCAGTAAAACTCGCCACGACACTACCAGGGTGTCCCGCATCTTCATCGGGAGGCATCTTGATTGGGGCATCCGCGATGATACTGGCCAAAGTCTCACCATTCATACAGAACTGCGTACCATACCCCGCATCCGCCAACGCACGGCCCTTTGCAACTGTTTCGGCGATTTCCAAGAAGCGATCGCCAAAGCGATCTTCCGTTGAGAATCGCTGAGAATACGCCTTCCCAATGAACTGGTCAGCTGGGTCAGCCTTATCGGCATAGATCCTGCAGCATACGATCGCATTCTTCTCATCAACACGGATAAGCTCCGGGTCGATCTTCCCATTCGGATGGTGCAGGCGGAACCAAAGAAGGCGATATTTGACATCAAGGTAGAGATCGTTTTCGCCTTCCTCACCCACGGTAGTACGCACGAAATCAGCGGGGTTAAACCCATCGACAGCGTTGATGGCAGGGATCACATTAGAGTTCGATTCACTCATGGTAATTGTCCTTTCACAATAAATGTAGAAACGAGGCAGCTTTTGACCACCCCGTTTCTCAAATAATCACGCTACTCGCCGACTCAGCTCGCGGTTATAATAAGCCACGATTCGATCCGCGAGCACCGTATTTCTTTGACCCACATCGCATTTATGGATCGCAACAAAGACTGCCTGCTTTTGCCCAATCAGGATGACCTTTGCCTTGGCTCTGGTCACAGCAGTATAGAGCAAATTTCGCCGCAGCATGATATAGTGCTCTTTCAAAAGAGGGACAATGATGACAGGATACTCTTGCCCTTGGCTCTTATGAATGGTCGTACAGTAGGAGAACTCCAAATCCTCCAGCATTTCCTGCGTGTACTGTAGTGTCCTTCCATCCAAAAGCCTCACGCATGTGATCGTCTCATCATCCTCTTTCTTCATGTCGGTTATGACGCCGACATCGCCATTTGACACATTGATTCGATTTGCCGTTTGCATAATGCGGTCACCAACTCGAAATACTCGACTGCCGCACTTAACCTCTTTCTTCAAGTTGTTTGGCGGGTTGACAAGGTCCCGGATGGTCTCATTCAACGCATTTGCCGCAACCGCACCTCGCTTGCGGAGAGGTGAGAGAATCTGCACATCCTCAATACCATGCAAAGAAACTTCCCGCAGATAGTTCTTGATGACCAACTGCGCAGCCTCTTCCGAGTTCTGGACTTCCAAAAACTGAAAGTCATCCCCAAACTGAAGATGGGTGTCGTTGTGGTTGATCGCATAGGCGTTGGTGATGATACGGCTATTAGATGCCTGACGGAAAACAGTCTCTAAGACTGCCGTAGGAACCTTTTCACTTCGAATCATCTCTCGCAGCACATTACCCGCGCCAACAGATGGGAGCTGGTCAGCGTCACCGACAATAATCAGCTGAGCGCCTGACTTGATGCGGTCAAGAAGGATATACGCGAGGCGCATGTCCACCATGGAAAACTCATCAACAACTACCAAGTCTGCTGATAGTAACTCTTTGTCGTTCAGCGGGCTGTCCTCATCCGTCACAAGGCCAAGCGCCGAGTGAAGTGTAGACGCGTACATACCCGTTTGTTCTGCCATGCGCCGACTGGCACGGCCAGTAGGTGCAGCCAGTAGGACTTCATTCGCGGGGAACGCAGCTTTATAGATATCCAGTATGAATCGTAGCGTTGTGGTCTTTCCGCTGCCGGGTCCTCCGGTCATGATGGAGATCGGATGCGAGAGGCACAGCTTTACAGCATTGCGTTGCGAAGGAGCCAGCCTTTGATGCAAGGTTCTCTCCGCATTGTCGATTTTGCTGTCCAAATCGTCGATCTTCGTAAAACCCTCTTGGAGTATCATGGACACAATGCGCTTAGCCGATTTAACTTCGCACATGCGCTCGTAACTCAGGTATACACGGCTTCCCTCAACATAGATGCGGGATTCCACACGCTCATTTGTGATCGCCTGGCGGATTTCCTCTTCGGAAACCACTTCATCATCGCAGCCCATATTGAGAAGCTCATAGCACTGGCCAACCGTCTCGTCAACGGATAGGAAAAGATGTCCAGATACGCGTGCCTCATCCAGCACATAGTTGATTGCACCGGAGTATCGCAAAGGGTGCTTCAGGCTGACTTTTGTTTTACGAGCAATGGAATCGACTGTCATGAAGCCAAAGCCTTTGATCTTACAGAGCTGGAAGGGATCCGTCTTCACGATTCTCAGGCTGCTATCTCCGAACTCTTCTCGGATCATCGCAACCTTCTTCAACGAAACGCCAAAGGGCGCCAAGTAGATCATGAGATCGCTCAAGGCTTTCGTTTCCCCGTAGGATTTGATGATGGCCTTGAGCTTTTTCTGGGCAATCCCCTTGACGCTAAGCAGCTTATCCGGCTGTTTCTCCAGAACATCCATCGTCTTATCGCCAAAGCGAGCGACAATGGCCTTTGCGGTCTCAGGACCAATCCCTTTGATGATGCCGCTGCTCAGGTAAGCAAGAATACCGGCTTGATCTCTCGGAACGACTTCCTTACACATTGAAACTGACAGCTGGAGACCGTGTTTGGAATTCTCCCATGTGCCATCCAGTTCCACTTCCACAGCATCTGTAGCAATCAGATGATAGCCGATTGCCGTGAAATGGATCTTGTCGTCATGGTAGTAAGATCGGTTTCGGGCTTCCTTTGGAACAGACTCATCAGAAGTGCTGTAGGCAAAAATGCAGAAACCCTTATCTGACTTGAAGATGGTTCTTTCATATCGACATAGCATTTGATCACTCCTTATGCGATGGCCGATTTGACCACCTTGAAGATTCTTGATTCCGTCTGATCCACAAACTCATCGTAGATATCAGGATACTGAGCTCGCAGAGCAGATAAACGATCCTTAGATATTCCTTCCCGGTAGAGAGGATTGTAGGACACGTTGAAACACTCGCCGCCCTGCTCACAGGTGCCTTTACATGCGGTACCCAGCTCTTCGACAATGGGGGCATAAAGGGATTTGATGCGAGTCTCAAGTGCTTTTACCTGAGCATCTAAAGCCCTCTTTTCCTCTTTGAGTGCCAGGATCTCCTTGAGGTTCACCACAAACTTCCGGTCAAGATCCACAGTCGGTTCAGACTTGTCAGCGGGGCCAAAATAGCGACGCAGGGACTCCAGAACTGCATCAGGCTTTTCGACCAGAGGCGGTTCCACACGGGCCATGACGTGGTTATTCCAGAATGCTGACAGCTCCATGATCGTGTTCTCTTCTTCCTCGAGGTCACGCTCAATCTTTTGCCATACAAAGTCATTCTCATTATTTGAGAACAGGCAGGCAATGAATGCAACATCGATGTTCATCACCGACATGTAGTGGCGAACCTGCAATTCATAGTGGCGAGGGACTGCGCCGTTTGCCCACTTGAATTGCATATCATAATGCGCCGTTTTGCACTCAAGGATGGCCTTGCGTCCATCCGGCAGGGTTACAAAGCGATCCACATCGGCGATCAGGAATGGGAAAAAGGGGTGTTGGTACATCCAGTGGTCTTCATACACAGATAGTCCGGTCTTCTTCGCGAAGATTTGAGCTACCACATCTTCGAGCAAATGCCCAATCTGGAATGTGATGCTTTTGTCCGGTCCATCATCTGACATGACGACCCCAATTTTGTCATAATAAAGATCCCGTGCCGTGCGATATGGAGAGGAATTAAGGGCGACAGCTACATCGCTGCCGCCAATTCCTTTTCGCCTCCAACTGAGCCATTGGTCCTCCGTCAGAGTTGTGATGTCCACCAATCTGTTTGGCGTGTAGTTCAGGTTCAGCCCCATAGCCTACACCTCCTCGCAGCGGTCAAACCCATGATTGCCGCATTCCGGGCATTCCTGATCATCAGGATCCTCGAATGAGGCAAAGCTCGTTGTCTCTCCACAATGCCGGCACTTATAAGCAAGTAGATCTTTTTCAGTGTGCTCAACCGCCCCCGTGTCATCACAGGTAATGTGTTCCTCAAAACATATTCCCGGCTCTGAGGTCTGGATCGTGACGGATACCCCGTCTTCTGCACAGGCCTCTGAGAGAGTCAGGCACTCACTAGGAGAATTCTGCGGATATCCACCGATCAAGCAGCTGTATGCTGACCATGCGAATGACGCGACAAACGAGTAATTTGCTTTGGCATCGACGGCAGGCTCGGAGAATTCTCTCATAGCCTCATCAATGAATTCCTGCCTTTTTGACTGGATAAAGCTCCGTGCAAAGTAACGCTTGCCTGGAATGGTTGAGGGATCGTCCTCGCTGACAAACCGTTCAATGAACGACTTAATGCCATCCCGTGTACCGGTGACACTTACATACCCAAACGCCCAATTAGGCATAATCTATCCTCCTTATTCTTCAAAATCAGTATTGTAGTGCTCGACGATCTCAGTCGGCTCGTCAGATGCACAGTTGCCGTAGACAACAGTCTGAAGTGCTTCCTTGTCTGGATCGTATTCTACGCAAGCCAGGATCGCTGTAGCGCCATCCTTGCGTACATAGTCGATGAAAACGCCTGGATAGTCTGCTGCACAGTCAGTCTTATCGTGCTTAGCGTAAATCGCGAGTTGTCCTACTGGCGTATCAACAATAAAATGCCGAGTCTTTTCCATATTCAATCCGCTCCTTATTTTCGGTGATATCTTTCATGACTGAATCCATAGCGGAGAGTACTACCTCAACTCCCTCGAAGATGTGGTCACTATCTAATGCCCACATCATGTCATGGAATTCGCCGTCTGGCGTGTAGACAAAGCACTCCCACCAGTTGTTGTGTTCCATATCGAGTCGATACCGTTTATGCGTATCGCCAATGGCAGCATATAAGGCATGGTCCGTCTTCAGATATGGCAAAACATCAACGCCAAAGCGTCCAGAGTTACTCTTATCTTTGACATAGAGTAATTCTGTACCATCACTCTTATCGTAAAGTGTGGCGTAGATATCTCCGCAGGCGTGGATGGCAAAAACACACCCGCGCACCTTGATAGATACCACCAGGCCGCCGTACCAGAGGGAAGAATACTGCTTACGGCAAATCGGCTGATGGAACTCAACTTTGATAGGTTGATGTATCCTTCCAATCTGCTTTCTGATGTGCCAGCAAAGGAGTAGACGCTGTAAGGCGCTGATGCCTTCGAAGGTTATATTCTTCATGGGGGATCACCGCCTCTTACCACGTAAAGTCACCGGGATGATCATACTCATGCCAGTTCACATTCAAGGCACGGGATACGATCTCCTCCAGCTGAGCGATCCTCAGCCCAGAGGCACCGTCACACTGCGCAGAGAAGATCACATCGCTCATCTGCATGAAGAGTTCATAGGCCGTGCAAGGACTGTCTCCATGAATTGCTACGAAATAGTCCATAGCTTCATAGGAGGCTTTCTTCGGGGCCTTGATTCTTTTCAGGACACGCATGAGTGTTGTGACGGGATAGCGGATCTCGATGTTCATAAGCTGCACTTGCTTGTCCAGTGCCTTTTCAAACTGCGCATAGACCAATCCGAGCTGTTCCTCAAAATACTGCATATCCACGCCATTCTTGTGTTCGGTGCGAATGGAGTACCCCAATGGAACAATACGGCTCTCGGCACCAACCAGAAAGATCGGATAGAGATTTGCGCCGCTCATGCCCACATCGGAGGTGGAAAAGCGCAGCGCAGGAACCATTTTCTCGGTTTGCAAGCCTTTGGCAGCAATCTCCCTATGATATGTATCGAGAAGCTTGTCTGCCTGCCCATCCAGACGCCAGATTGCTGTCGCAATGGAGTGATCGAAGTGGGCTGTCATAAAAGTGTTTCCGGGATACTCACGGTTGAGAAAGTCGCTCGTTGCCTTAAATAGAGGTAGCATCTCCATAACGGTGTAGTCTTTCGGATCGCCACCATGTACTGCCGATACCTTCTCATCTGCGATTTTGATCAGGCTGTCACCAGAGGCAACGCCCATGCAGTAGTTGAGGATCTCGGCGAATACTGTCCTGGAAACTTTGTTGAGGGCATGCCCTGAGATGCGTGCGCGTTCGAGAACGGTCTTGATCGCGCAGGAACGGACCGGATGGTCCATACCATCCACTTTCAGCAGGAGGCTGGTATTCTCCATTGTGTCTTCAAGAATCTCTGCGGCACCATTGTGGTCATAGATCTGCATGTACAGATTCCCGAGCGTGGAGCCTCGTTCCACCGGTTCGAACTGAAGTTCTCTGGATGGGGCGGTCATCCATTTGCTGCGGGCTTTCCGGTCGCTCAGGAATTGAAAAAAATCCCCAGACTCCGTAAAGCTACGACTGAAGTTGTCCGTGAATACTTTGCTTTCTGTCATTTGCTTGTTCCACCTTTCAAATTGTTATTTCTCAAACCCGCCAAAGCGGCATTTGGACAAAAAAAGAGCGCCTTGATCTGAAAATCAAATCAAAGCGCAAAATGAGAGGCGAAACATATTGTTCGCCCAGAAGTGCCAATATGCATTGGCTCACAGCTTATAAAGCTCCGTATCGGAGATGAAATCTAATAAGTACGGAGACAGGATACCATTAGATCCATCCGTTCGCCAGCATACCTATTTCTGCTTTCTGGGCAAAAATTAACTCGCAAGTATTACATCCCCCCTTCCTCGAACTTAACCCTCATCGCTATTCTTACCATATAATGTCAGCGAACTTTGCACATTACTCTGAAAACAGAATCGCAACAAACTTTCTCTTGTATCACAGGCTCAAATATGTTACTATAAAAGCGCAATCGCAAGAAAAGTTATAAGGATGGTGGTAACTTGCCGAAAGGAAAACTGTTAAACGGTCTGGTGACACAGCAGAAGGTACTGCGTTCCGCAGTAGCGCTGTTTCTGGAAAAGGGCTACACCAGGACTACCACCGGAGAGATCGCGACGGCGGCAGGGATCGGGCAAAGCTCCTTCTTCCGCGTCTTTCCCAGCAAGGAAGCACTGCTGCTGGAGCTGGTAAGGCGGATGTTCGGAGGGCAGTTCGACCTCGCCGGACAGCACAGCAGTGCGGAGGATCCCGTGTTTCTCTACGCCGTGGAGACGGCGCTCCAACTCCACATTGCCGAACTGACGGAGCCGCTGCGAGAACTGTATGTGATGGCGTACTCGCTGCCTACCACGGCGGACTACCTGTACCACAGCACGGCCAAACGCCTGCAAACCATTTTCGCTGCCTACCTGCCGGACGCAGAGCCGAAGGACTTCTACGAAATGGAGATCGCGTCAGCTGGCATTATGCGGGGTTTCATGTCTGTGCCGTGTGACCTTTACTTCACGCCGAAGGCAAAGATCACGCGGTTTCTGGACTGCTCGCTCAAGCTTTACAATGTTCCGGAAGAAAAGCGAGCGGCGGTCACAGCAGTAGTCTTGCAGATGGATCTGCATACTATGGCGGCAGACATCATCCAAAAAACCGTCCAACAGGCGGAAAAGGGCTTTGAGACTCTGACGGAAAAATAAATTTTTGGCAAGGGGATATCCCCTTGGTTCCTCCAAAGGAGGAACCAAACAACTTTCATCATGGAGGGATCACGATGAAGAAACGAGTATTCAGCATTCTGACGGCATTGTGCCTGTGCCTGACGCTGCTGCCGGTGGCGGCCTTTGCCACGGAGGAAAGCAGCGCGGCCCCGGCAGAAGAACCGCAGCAGGAGCAGCAGGAGGAAGTAAATCCGGAAGCAAACCCAGAACAGCCGGAGGGCCAGCCGGAAGTGAACCCAGCGGAGCAGCCTGCGGCGGAGAACAGCGTCCCGGTGGCGCTGAGTGGCGAGGGCGAGACAGTTATCAAGCTGACGCCAAGCAACATCAGCAATTATATGTCCAGCGGCCTGACCGACGGCTCCTATCAGCTGGGCGGAGATGTGACGATTGAAAGCGGCTCGCTGGAAGTTAAGGGAACCGTGACGCTGGATCTGAACGGACATACACTGCTGTTCAAAGACCCCGAACTTTATTATCCTCCAATACAGGGACAGGTTAATGCCGGTATCCGTGTTTATAACAGCGACAGCAGCGAGAGCGCTGCCAAGTACGCGCTGACACTGTGTGATACCAGCACAGCCAAGACCGGTACGCTGGATGTATGGGGCGAGTCAATGGCAGAATCAGGTGAAGGCCTGTTTGTCGGTCAAAACGGTGAACTCACTATGACCGGCGGCACCATCACTGATTCATCCGGGACCAATCCGTGGGGTATTGGTATCGGTATTATCGAGGGCGAGGTGACCATGACCGGCGGTAAAATTGAAAATCAGACCCGCTGCGGCGTAACATTGGCAGGCGGTACGTTTGAGATGAGTGGTGATGCGGTGATCTCAAACTGCGGTGGCAACAATTCCGGCGGCGGTATCTGGATAGGTGGCGGCACGTTCACCATGTCGGGCGGCACCATCAAGAACTGTAATGCGACACAGGGCGGCGGCGTGTATGTCGGTGCGGGCACGTTTATCATGACCGGCGGCAGCATTGTGGACTGCACGGCATCGACAACGGATTACACCATGGCTATGGGCGGCGGCGTGTACGTCGCTAATAGGGGCACGTTCAACATGTCCGGCGGCAGTATTGAGAACTGCAAGGCGTCTTCGGAAGACGGTCGTGCTTCCGGCGGCGGCATCTACAACGCGGGACGCACCACTCTGTCCGGCACGGCGAAGATCCGTAACTGCCAGGCGGCAAACGCTGGCGGCGGTATCTATGACTACAGCATTCTCAATATCAGCGACAATGTAGAGATCACCGGCTGCACAGCTCCCCTTTGGAGCGCCATGATCGTTTCCGGCACCATTTCCGGCGGCACATTTAACGGCACAGTGACCAGCGGCGGCACCATCACCGGCGGCACCTTTAACGGTGAGGTGCGCAACGTCGGCACCATCACCGGCGGTACCTTTAACAGCCAGGTGACCAACCCCGGCCGCATCACCGGCGGTACGTTCAAGGGCGGGATCACCGGTACCCCCGCGCTTGCCACCGGCAGCGGCACGGAGGACGACCCCTATCAGATCGGCACCGCCATTGGACTAGAATGGTTCCGGGATAAGGTGAACGATGCAAGTAGCATAGACGAAACTAAAATCTGCGCCGAATTGACGGCGGATATTGATCTGGAAAACGAAGCATGGACGCCGATCGGCAATACAGATAAAATCGACGGAACGGATGCATATTCGGGCACCTTTAACGGCAAGGGACATACCATTTCCGGTCTGAACGTTACAGGCGAATTCGTGTATGCCGGTCTGTTCAGTGCTGTAAAAGATGGCACGATCAGAAACCTGACCGTGGCAGGTAACGTATCCAGCAATTCTTCTGGCGGCGCCGCCGGCGGCATTGTGGGCTACGCTTCGAATGCGACGATTGAAAATTGCAGCAACCATTGCAACGTTGCTGGCAACCGTAGCACTGTTGCTGGCGGTATTGTCGGCTTTAACGTCGAAGGTGCGAAAATCATCGACTGCTATAATGTTGGCAAAATTACCGTTAATACCTACATTATTGGCGGCATTGCGGGGCATAACACTGGCACGATCTCCAATTGCTACAACGTTGGAACGGTCCCTAACTACCTTTCTGTTGGTGAAATCGTTAGCTATAATTCTTATTTTGGCACTGTAAAAAACTGCTACTATCTGAATACCGCAAATAATGGAGCTGTTGGTGATAACAGCGGCACTGTCACGAACACCGACCCCAAGTCCACCGCAGAATTTGCCGACGGCACGGTGCTGACGTTGCTCAAGGCTGGCGAACGCGGCAACAATGCTGACCCTTGGGCCGACACCTGCCAGTATGTGGACGCGGCAGGCTTGACCCTGCCGGTGTTCAAAAATCAGAATACCCACACGCATAACGACCCGCTGACACATGTCCTAGCCAAAGATCCCACCACGAGCGAGGTGGGCAACATCGAATACTGGTATTGCGCGGCGTGCGGCAGGTATTTCGCCGACAGCACCGGCGCGAAAGAGATTACCAAAGCCGACACGGTGATCCCCAAGCGGCAATCTTCCGGCGGCGGCTCCGGTGGCTCGTCCAGTTATCCTATCACCGTCCCCAGCAAGACCGAGAATGGCACCGTGACGGTCAGCCCGAAGAACGCCTCTGCGGGCAGCACCGTGACGATCACGGTGAAACCCGACAGCGGCTATGTGCTGGAAACCATTTCCGTCACCGATAAGAACGGCAACGATCTGAAGCTCACCGACAAGAGCAACGGGAAATACACATTCACCATGCCTACGAGCAAGGTGGAGATCAAGGTGACCTTCATGGAGGACAACAGCGTTCTCAACTTCTTCTATGACGTACCCAATGACGCCTATTACTACGAGGCCGTCAAGTGGGCGGCAGAGAACGGCATCACCGGCGGCGTTGGTAACAGCCTCTTTGCACCGAACCAGCCCTGCACCCGCGCCCAGATCGTGACCTTCCTCTGGCGTGCGGCGGGTTCCCCCGTGG
>ENA-ORSL01001323-ORSL01001323.1-human-gut-metagenome-genome-assembly--contig:-NODE-1323-length-21304-cov-6.981646_pt1 | contig 21304 bp, 19 predicted proteins | sample MGYA00242190_ERZ509157 | MGnify/ENA primary metagenome ERZ509157 (study PRJEB26280, sample SAMEA2338664) | human gut metagenome | biome: human gut; feature: human-associated habitat; material: faeces...
TCGTGGTCATGGATACGCTGGTGGCTCTGATGGCCGGTCTGTGCGTTATCCCCGGCCGTTTCGCTCTGGATCCCGAGGGCGCTCTGGGCGGCCCGTCCCTGCTGTTCGTCACCATGCAGAACGTGTTCCACAAGATGGGCGCTGTCGGTCCTATCTTCGGCATCCTGTTCTATCTGCTGGTTGTGTTCGCTGCTATCTCTTCCTCCATCTCCCTGCTGGAGGTCGTTGTGGCCCACTTCGTCGACAAGGCTCGTGAGGCCGGTAAGGGCGACAAGCGTAAGACTTACACCCTGATCGCCGCTGTTGCCGTTGGTGTGGGCTGCATTCTGGTCTGCGCCGACTCTCTGGGCAACGCCGGTATCGCACCGTGGCAGCTGCTGGGTCTGGAAAGCTATTCCGGTTGGAATGACTGCTGGCTGGACTTCTGGGATATGCTGTCTGAAGGTATCATGATGCCTCTGGGCGCGCTGCTGATGTCTCTGATGATCGGCTGGGAGATCGGCCCCGAGGTGGTCAAGGAGGAGTGCGAAGCCACTCCCGGCCACAAGATGGGCTCCTACGGCTTCTTCAAGATCTGCGTCAAGGTCATCACCCCGCTGTGCATGCTCTTCATCCTGTACGGTCAGGTGGCCAGCTTCTTCGGCCTGTAAGAGGTTTGTCCTGAAAAGCTGATTTCCGGGACCGCCATCCCGCAGCTCTTCTTACTAAAAAATGTGACAAAAAGGAAACGTCCGCCAACGGCGGACGTTTCCTGTTGCGGCGTTTTGACGGAGGATCGTCCGGATCGTCTCTCCGGACCGGTTTGTTTCGCCGCGATATATACCCATTTTTCTTGTCAAGCGTAAATTTTTTAACGATCTGACGTTTCCTGTAACGAAAAACATATACAGTTTCTGCAAAGAAGTGAAAAAATAGCCTGAAATGGCTTGACAAATTATACAATAAAAGAGCGAAATGACCACCACAACATGTGCATATTTCGTTCACAAAATGTTAAAAACATAAAATCCCATGCAAAAAATTTATCAACATTGCTAATTGCGGAAGGCTTTTGAATCCTGTATACTTTTTTTATACCTCAAATGGAGGAAAAATCATCCATCCGGGGTTCGTTCCGACAGCGTGGCGGCGCTGCGGGATGTTTCCTGTCAATAGACAGGGAAAACATATTTTTTAGTAAGGAGAGAATACAATGGAAGAAAGAAAAGGCTTTGGAACCAATTTTGGTTTCCTGATGGCTGCTGTTGGTTCGGCGGTCGGCTTGGGCAACATCTGGGGCTTCCCCAATAAGATGGGTGCGTCCGGCGGCTTCACGTTCCTTTTGATCTATCTGGTTCTTGCTGTCTGCTGCGGCTTCATCGTCATGGTGGGCGAGCTGGCGCTGGGCCGTAAGACCGGTCACGGTGCTGTGGGCGCCTACAAGGTGCTCAGCAAGAAGTTCAGCTGGATGGGCTGGCTGGGCATCCTGTCCGCGTTCTTCATCCTGTTCTTCTACTGCGCGCTGGGCGGCTACTGCATCAAGTACACCGTCCTGAACGTGGGCGACCTGTTCGGCGCCGGCTTCGGCTCCAACGGCATGAACGGTGCCGAGATCTTCGGCGCCTTCATGGGCAACCCTGTCGAGGCCATTATCTATGGCCTGATCTTCGTGGCCCTGACCATGATCATCGTTATGGGCGGTATCGGCGGCGGTATCGAAAAGGTCTGCTCCATCGGCATGCCCGCCCTGTTTGTGGCCCTGCTGATCTGCATCATCCGCGCCTGCACCCTGCCCGGCGCTGTGGACGGCCTGAAGTACATGTTTATCCCCGGCTGGTCCGTGGCCAACGGCGTTATTGCCGAGGCACCCAGCTTCTTTGAAGTTCTTTCCACAGCCGGTGGCCAGATGTTCTTCTCCCTGTCTCTGGGTATGGGCGCCATGATCACCTACGGCTCCTACCTGGATAAGAAGGAGAATCTGGAAAAGAACGCCATCCTCATCGTGGTCATGGATACCCTGGTGGCCCTGATGGCCGGTTTGTGCGTGATCCCCGGCCGCTTCGCTCTGGATCCCGAGGGCGCGCTGGGAGGTCCGTCCCTGCTGTTCATCACCATGCAGAACGTGTTCCACAACATGGGCGCTGTTGGCCCCATCTTCGGCATCCTGTTCTATCTGCTGGTGGTCTTTGCCGCTATTTCCTCCTCCATCTCCCTGCTGGAGGTCATCGTGGCCCACTTCGTGGATAAGGCCCGTGCCGAGGGTAAGGGCGACAAGCGTAAGCCCTACAGCCTGATCGCCGCCGCACTGGTCGGCCTTGGCTGCATCCTGGTGTGCGCCGACTGCTTGGGCGGTGCCGGCATCGCACCGGCAGACCTGCTGGGCATCGAGAATCCCCAGACCTGGGCCGCCGACTGGCTGGACTTCTGGGATATGCTGTCTGAGGGCATCATGATGCCTCTGGGTGCGCTGCTGATGTCCCTGATGATCGGCTGGGAGATCGGTCCCGAGGTCGTCAAGGAAGAGGCGGAGCAGCAGGGCAACAAGCTGGTCAGCTATGGCTTCTTCAAGATCTGCGTCAAGGTCATCACCCCCCTGTGCATGCTGCTGATCCTGTACGGCCAGCTCCAGTCCTTCTTCAACTTCTAAAAATTCAGGAAGCCTGAGAAAAATTTTACATCCCAAAGACGCCGGAGCGCCCGCTCCGGCGTCTTTTCTGCGTCTTTTCCTCCTCCGGACATGCAAAATGGCTTCTTTTCCACGAGAATATGAACAATTTGTGAAATCAGTCAAACTTCTTGTTAAAAACTTGTTAAAAGAACTGAAAAAGCGTCAAGAACTTGACAATGGTGTTAAGAACCTATAAAATGAGAGAACCATAAATCATGAGGAGGTAAATCTCATAATGGAAAAGAAGAGCACCAAAATTGCGTATTTTGTAGCGCTGGGTGTCTTTGTCGTGCTGCTGGTCATTCTCGGCATCACCTTCAAGGGCGCTCCCCTGCCTACGCTGGAAGTTGACGGCGAGATGATTGAGGCCACCACGCCCTTCGCCGGTACCTTCTGGTCTCTGCTGCCCCCCATCGTCGCCATCGTGCTGGCCCTGATCAGCAAGGAAGTGTACTCTTCCCTGTTCCTGGGCTGCCTGGTGGGTGCGCTGCTGGTCAGCAACTTCCACCCCTGGGAGACTGTTGTTCAGCTGGTCGAGGGTGACAACGGTATCGTCACCACCGTTTCCGATTCCGGCAACATTGCCATCATCGTGTTCCTTGTTGTTCTGGGTATCATGGTGGATCTGATGAACAAGACCGGCGGCTCCGAGGCCTTCGGCCGTTGGGCCAAGAAGGCCGTTAAGACCCGCGCCGGTGCGCAGCTGATGACCATGCTGCTGGGCGTGCTGATCTTCATCGACGACTATTTCAACTGCCTGACCGTGGGTGCTGTTATGCGTCCCGTCACCGAGTCCCACAAGATCTCCCGCGCCAAGCTGGCCTACGTCATCGACTCCACCGCCGCTCCCGTCTGCATGATCGCGCCCGTGTCCTCCTGGGCTGCCGCCGTTTCCGGCTACGTTAACTCCGAGTCTGTCAGCGGCATCCAGATGTTTATTCGTCAGATTCCCTGGAACTATTACTGCCTGCTGACCCTGGTCATGATCGTGGTCATCTCTCTGCTGAACATTGACTTCGGCCCCATGCTGACCCACGAGTACAACGCCCAGGTCAAGGACGACCTGTTCACCACTCCCGAGCGTCCCTTTGCCGGCGCTGACGATTATGAGACCGGCACTAAGGGCAAGTCCTCCGTTCTGGACCTGCTGCTGCCCGTTATCGTGCTGATCGCCACCTGCATCGTCGGCCTGATCTACACTGGCGGCTATTATGATGGTGAGAGCGAGTACTTCCATGACTTCATGGGTGCGTTCTCCAACGCTTCCTCCGGTGCCGGTCTGGCTATCGGCTCCATGATCGCTCTGGTGTTCACCTTCATCTACTTCTGGCTGCGCGGCTCCATCGGCTTTGAGAAGTCCTTCGAGTCCGTTCCCAACGGCTTCATCCAGATGATCTCCCCCATCCTGATCCTGACCTTCGCGTGGACCCTGTGCGGTCTGACCCGTTACGGTATGTACTCCGCTAACTTCGTGGTCAACGCCATGGCTGGTGCCGGCGAGCTGGCCAAGTTCCTGCCCGCCGTGATCTTCATCATCGGCGCCGCCATCGGCTTCGCCACCGGTACCTCTTGGGGTACCATCGGCATCATGGCCCCCATCGTTGTTCAGGTCTTCGACTACAACACCCAGCCCATCCTGTGCACCATCGGTCTGGCGGCTGCCTGCTCCGGCGGCGTTATGGGCGACCACTGCTCCCCCATCTCCGACACCACCATCATGGCTTCCGCTGGTGCCCACTGCTTCCACCTGAACCATGTGTTCACCCAGATGCCCTATGCCCTGACCGTTTCCGGTGTGGCCTTCGTCAGCTTCATCCTGGCCGGTCTGATCCAGAACGTGGTGATTTGCCTGATCATCGCCTGCGTCCTGATGGTCGCTACCCTGCTGGTCATCAAGGCTATCGTCAGCAAGAAGCACGCCGGTATCTTCGAGGAAATGGCCGAGGCCAACAAGGCTCTGGCTTCCAAGTAAGTTGATGCCAAATAAATAATACGCAAAAAAGAAAGCCCGCAAGGGCTTTCTTTTTTTGCTCCATCACAGGGCACGATTCTGTCGAGGAAATGCGGAAATTGACGAAAAACCAAAAATGCAAGAGAAAAAGACAGAGAGAACGACTTTAAAAACGTGGGACAAAACGGCCCGAAATGCCGTTAAAGAACTGGGAAGAAAAGTTGCGTAGATTAACGGATTTATTATAAATACAATGAAAAGAAAACTGGATAAGTGATAAAGCGGTGCAAAAACGGCTCAAAATTGGAGAAAAGGGAGAAAGTGGGATTCATAATTTGTTCAAAATTACCCGCTCTCGTGATTGCTGAAATATTGACAATCCCACGGAAACAAGTTAAGATGGGGGCACCATAAATCATGAGGAGGTAAATCTCATAATGGAAAAGAAAAGCACAAAGATAGCGTATTTCGTTGCGCTGGGCATCTTTATCGTGCTGCTGGTCATTCTCGGCATCACCTTCAAGGGCGTTCCCCTGCCTACGCTGGAAGTTGATGGCGAGATGATCGAGGCCACCACTCCCTTCGCCGGCACCTTCTGGTCCCTGCTGCCCCCCATCGTTGCCATCGTGCTGGCCCTGATTTCTAAGGAAGTGTATTCCTCTCTGTTCCTGGGCTGCCTGGTTGGCGCACTGCTGGTCAGCAACTTCCACCCTTGGGAGACTGTTGTTCAGCTGGTCGAGGGTGACAACGGCATCGTCACCACTGTGGCTGACGGCGGCAACATTGCCATTGTGATGTTCCTGGTCATTCTGGGCATCATGGTGGACCTGATGAACAAGGCCGGCGGCTCCGAGGCGTTCGGCCGTTGGGCCAAGAAGGCCGTTAAGTCCCGCGCCGGCGCGCAGCTGATGACCATGCTGCTGGGCGTGCTGATCTTCATTGACGACTATTTCAACTGCCTGACCGTGGGCGCTGTGATGCGTCCCGTCACCGAGAGCCATCACATCTCCCGCGCCAAGCTGGCTTACGTCATTGACGCTACCGCCGCTCCCGTCTGCATGATCGCGCCCGTGTCCTCCTGGGCCGCTGCCGTTTCCGGCTACGTCAATTCCGAGTCCGTCAGCGGTATTGAAATGTTCATCAAGCAGATCCCCTGGAACTACTACTGCCTGCTGACCCTGCTGATGATCGTGGTTATCTCCCTGCTGAACATCGACTTCGGCTCCATGCTGACCCACGAGTACAACGCCCAGGTCAAGGGCGACCTGTTCACCACTCCCGAGCGCCCCTTCGAGGGTGCTGACGATTACGAGACCGGCTCCAAGGGCAAGTCCTCCGTTCTGGACCTGCTGCTGCCCGTTATCGTGCTGATCATCACCTGCATCGTCGGCCTGATCTACACCGGCGGCTACTATGATACCGAGAGCGGCAACTACCACGCTTTCATGAATGCCTTCTCCGATGCGTCCTCCGGTCAGGGCCTGGCCATCGGCTCCATGATCGCGCTGGTGTTCACCTTTGTGTACTTCTGGCTGCGGGGCTCCATCGGCTTTGAAAAGTCCTTCGAGTGCGTGCCTCAGGGCTTTATCCAGATGATCGCGCCTATCCTGATCCTGACCTTCGCATGGACTCTGTGCGGCCTGACCCGTTTCGGCATGTACTCCGCCAATTTCGTTACCAACGCCATGGCCGGTGCGGGCGAGCTAAAGATCTACCTGCCTGCCGTGATCTTCATCATCGGCTGCGCCATCGGCTTTGCCACCGGCACCTCCTGGGGCACCATCGGCATTATGGCCCCCATCGTTGTCTCCGTGTTCAACTATGATGTGGAGCCTACCCTGTGCACCATCGGTCTGGCGGCTGCCTGCTCCGGCGGCGTTATGGGCGACCACTGCTCCCCCATCTCCGACACCACCATCATGGCTTCCGCTGGTGCCCACTGCTTCCACCTGAACCATGTGTTCACCCAGATGCCCTATGCCCTGACCGTTTCCGGTGTGGCCTTCGTCAGCTTCATCCTGGCCGGTCTGATCCAGAACGTGGTCATCAACCTGATCCTCGCCTGCGTCCTGATGGTCGGCACCCTGCTGGTGATCAAGGCGATCGTTGCCAAGAAGCACGCCGGTATCTTCGAGGAAATGGCTGAGGCCAACAAGGCTTTGGCACACCAGAAGTAAGCGTGTTCTGAAACGTACTGATACTTCCAACAAAAGAAAGACCACAGCGGGTGCATGCCCGCTGTGGTCTTTTTTGCGTAAAAGCTGAATTCTGTAGGGGCGGACGACCCTGTCCGCCCAAACGGTAAACGCGGCATTTTCGGTTGGGCCGATATCACAAGGGGACTTGTTTCGCTGCGCTTCACAGCGCTCGTCATCGGCCTCTGCGTACTGAATTTCGTAGGGGGCGGCGTCCCCGACGCCCCGCGTATGAACCTCCACGCTTCTTGTGTATTTTGTAGGGCGGCATGACTACATGCCGCCGCACGACAACGCACTATGCCGTTGGCGGCGGGGTGAGGTCACCCCGCCCTACATCCTGTGCATCGAACAGCCATAAGCAAAAATAAAAGGAGCGGGAACAATTCCCGCCCCTGATGCGTCTCTATATTACGAAACCTTTATACCTCGATGCCGTACTTCTCAAACCGGGGGATCAGACCGTACCGGGGATGGGGATCGCCGTCGTCGGGGATCTGGGCCAGATCGTAGCCGGGATAGTCGTTGCCCTCGATGATGGCGGGGCCCTTCTCCGTCATGCAGATGTCCCAGCCCACATAGTGGAACTCCGGATACATCAGCGCCGCCTTCAGGGCCAGCGCCTTGACCTCCTCATGCATGGGCATCTGATAGCCCTTCAGCTCGATGCCGGTGGTGGGATGGCGGTCGTACTTCTTCAGCTCCTCGTCGTGGCCCTGACCGGCGATCTTGCCGGTGTCCAGATCGAACCGCATGGTGATGCCGCCCCGGCCCATGTTGTCAAAGGCCATGCCGCCGGTGCCCGCCTTGCAGGCGGCGTAGATCACCAGCGGCTCGCCGTCCTTCACGAAGGTGGCCACGCGGATGCAGTTGATGGAATCGGGATGCAGCGCCGCCGCCTGGGGATGCTGGCGGATGACCTCCTCGCAGATGCCGAACCGCTTCTCCGGCTGCTTCATGTAGGCCCACATGGCCTCCAGATCGGCGAAATCCTTCTTGTACAGCTTCTCGATACCGCTGCCGCAGTCACCGTCGATGGGCTTGACGATCACGGCGTCCTTGTCCGCCATGAACGCCTTGAACTGCTCAAAATCTGCCTTGAACAGATTCAGCGCCTCGCGGCCCATCAGGGGCCGGAACTTCTCAAAAAAGGCGTTCTTGTCGTTGAAAATGGCGGCGTCGGTGCGGTTATTCACCCGCTTGACGAAGGCGGCGGAGCGCACCCGGGTCAAATAGGTGGCCCGCTCATCGTCGCTCAGGTCGTAAAACTCAAACATCATATAGTCCGTGGGGCCTGCGCCGTAGCGCTTGGCGCACCGCAGCATGTCGGTAAACAGCGCTGCCGTGGGCTTGCCGCAGATGGCGTGTGCCTTTCCGGCGGTCTCCCAGACCCGGCGCAGCGGCACGCTCTTGGCCGCCTGACGGATAGAACTCAGTTTCATAAAGGCAGATCATCCTTTCATAACAGGTGCTTATCATTATACCTGTTTCTTTGGAAAAGAAAAGCCCCCACAGCCAAATTTCCGCCCCGTACCCATGAAAAAAATGAAACCCAGCCATAACGGGAGGAAATTTTTCTGAAAAAATTGTCCCGCCCCCTTGACAGGTGTACCACATCATGGTATAAGTGTATTAACACGCTTAATACACTACACTCGGGAGGAGTGACACTATGATCCATCTGGACTATCGGGACAGCCGCCCCATCTATGAGCAGGTAAAGGACAGCCTGCGCCGTTTGATGGTCACCGGTGTCTTGGCGCCCGGCGACAAGCTGCCGTCGGTGCGGTCCATGGCCTCGCAGCTATCCATCAACCCCAACACCATCCAGCGGGCCTATGCCGAGCTGGAATCAGAGGGCTATGTGGTGTCCGTCACCGGGAAAGGCAGCTTTGTGGCGGAGGGCGACACCCAGAACGCTGCCCGCAAGGCGGAGCTCACCGGTAAGCTGAAGCCCATCTTGGAGGAGCTGCGGAGCCTGGGCATGACCCACGAAGAGCTCATGCAGCTCTGGGAAGGAGAGAAGAAGTAATGTTAGAAGCAAAAAACGTCGTCAAGAGCTTTGACGGCTTCCGCGCGCTGGACGACGCCAGCCTGACCGTCCCCAAGGGCGCGGTGTACGGCCTGGTGGGCCCCAACGGCGCGGGCAAATCCACCATCATCCGCCATTTTACCGGCGTCTACCGCCCGGACAGCGGCGCCCTGACTTTGGAGGGCCAGCCCATCTACGAAAACCCCGCCGTCAAGCGCCGCATCTGCGTGATCCCCGACGACTGGTTCTATTTCTCCCAGTGGTCCATCCGGGAGATGGCCCGCCTCTATAAGGGCATGTACCCCACCTTCAGCCAGGAGCGCTACGACAAGATGCACGAGGTGTTCCCCCTGGACGACCGCCAGATGATCCGCCGCATGAGCAAGGGTATGCAGAAGCAGGCGGCCTTCTGGATCACCATGAGCTGCATGCCCGAGTACCTGATCCTGGATGAGCCGGTGGACGGCCTGGACCCCGTCATGCGCCGCCAGGTGTGGTCGCTGCTGCTGGGCGACGTGGCCGAGCGGGGCACCACCGTGCTGGTGTCCAGCCACAACCTCCGCGAGCTGGAGGACGTGTGCGACCATGTGGGCATCATGAACAAGGGCAAGGTGCTCTTAGAGCGCAGCCTCAGCGACCTGCAGGACAACACTGTGAAGCTGCAGGTGGCCTTCGGCGGCGACGAGCCGGAGATGCCCGCCGACCTGAACGTCCTGCATCATGAGAAGATCGGCCGCGTACACACCTACATCGTCCGCGGCAATCAGAACGACATTCTGGCCCAGGTGTCGGCCCTCCAGCCCATTCTGCTGGAGGCCATCCCCCTGACGCTGGAGGAGATCTTTATTTACGAGTTGGGAGGTGCCGATTATGCGGTCCATGATATCGTCCTCTGAGCGCGCCCTGGCCCGCTCCGACTTCCGGCGCTTCTGGCCGCTGCTGTTCGGCTATGCCGTGCTGTGGCTGTGCGCCCTGCCCCTGTCTCTGTGGAGCCGCCACGACTACCTCAGTTCCCGCCGCCCCATGGAGGCCATGGCCAGCGTCAGCAACTACTTCTATAACGCCTCCCGTGCGTCCATCTACGTCTCCGCCTTCTTCGCGGTGCTGCTGGCCATGGCGCTGTTCGCCTACCTGATGAACAGCCGCAGCGTGGGCCTGATGCATTCTCTGCCCATCACCCGGGGCCGCCAGTTCGCCACCCACTTCGCCGTGGGCGTCGTCATGTTCACAGCGGTGCACCTGGCCACGGCCCTGCTGACCCTGCCGGTGCAGGCGGCGCTGGGCGCCGTCAACATGCGGGGTACCTGGGAATGGTTCGCCGCGGCGGAGCTCACCAGCCTCTTCTTCTTCGCGCTGGCCACGCTGTGCGCCCTGATCACCGGCTGGCTGCTGGCCGTCCCCGTGATCTACACCGGCATCAACTTCCTGTTCGGCGCCTTTTATCTGCTGATTTCCACCATGACCCAGATGTTCTACTGGGGCTATGAGAGCAACGGATGGCCCGCCTGGGTGAGCTGGCTGACCCCTCTGGTGCGGCTGTACAATGTCGCCGCAGCCGCCGGCCCGGATGATATCGTCCTTTACGGCATGGAAAACGGCACCAACTACTATGTCAACTATCTGCCCGCCCGCTTCTGGAATGCGATGCTGATCTATACCGTGGCGGCGGTGCTCTTTATCGGGATCGCGGGGCTCTTCTGCCGCGCCCGCCACAGCGAGACCGCCGGTGACGCTATCGTGTTCCCCTGGCTGCGTCCCGTGGTGCTGTACGTCATCTCGCTGGCCGGCGGCATGGGTCTGGGCATCCTGCTGTGGTATCTGGTGTCCTACGGCGAGAGCATCTATGTCATGCTGCTGTGCCAGATCGTGGCCGGTCTCATCGTCTATTTCGGCGTCCAGATGCTGCTGCACAAGTCCTTCAAGGTGTTCAACCACCGGGGCTGGCTGGGCGCGGCCGCGCTGGCGGCAGCTCTGGTGATCATCAGCCTGGTGATCCGCTTCGACGCCTTCGGCGCACAGAAGTACGTTCCCGACGTGAACCAGATCGAAAGCGCCCAGATCAACACCTACGCCTACGACGATGTCCCCAGCGTCCGCGGTCTGAAGGATCCTCAGGGTCTGGAAAAGCTCACCGCTCTTCACAAGGCGATCCTGGAGCAGGGCTGCCCCACCAGCCAGGAGATCGATCAGATCAACAGCGTCCCCACCAGTGAATACAGCGGTGATCAGGACTACTTTACCTTCTCCATCACCTATACGCTCAAGGATGGAAGCACGATCCGCCGCAGCTACAGCCAGATCGTCCGCCGCGGCACGCCCCTGTACGAGGCCGCCAACGCCTTCTATAACGATCCGGCGGTGCGTCAGGTCAGCTATGATGACAACTATCTTGATGCGGAGATCGAGTCCTCTGCCATCACCGGCGGCTGGTTCAACAACTACAAGCAGGACGGCGGCTCCGCGGAGCTGACCGGCACCCAGGCCCGCCAGCTGTACGCCGCCGTCCAGCGCTACTACGAGACGGGCCGTCAGAAGACGATAGACGTTCTGGATGCCGCCAAGGCTGACCGGCAATATGCCTGCTTCTATCTGGAGATCCTCTACCGTGACGATACCGTCGCCGCCACCGTCTCCGGCAATGGGGCGGAGGCCGCAAAGGATGATTGCAGCTGGGGCATTGACAACCTCCCCGCCGACTGCACCGAGGTGCTCGACCTGCTGGTGTCCTTCGGCCTGGCGGAGAACACCGCCGAGCTGCTGTACGACTAAACGCCGAGGTTCGGTGCACCTTCCGTAGGGCGGGGTGACCACACCCCGCCGCCCGCTAACCGCCGCACTTCGGTATACCCTTCGTAGGGGGCGATGCCCACGCAGTGGAGCGAAGCGGAACAAGTACCCTTGGGGTGCATCGGCCCGCCCGCTAACCACCGCATTTCGATATACCATCTGTAGGGGGCGGCGTCCTCGACGCCCCGTCGATGAACGCAGATGCCATGATAAACCGTGCGGGCCGTCGAGGACGCCGGCCCCTACACACCCCATCGCCGCACCCTGCCCGGTGAACAATGCCGTTTGCGTCATACGGCGGCGCGATGAGGGCATCGCGCCCTACACAATCACCAGAGGGCTGCCCTCTCCCCCACCCCCTACCGCGGCGCTGACGACGCACCGCGTATCACAACCACATACACCCGATGGGATGGGCAAAATGCCCACCCCGCCGCGAAGCGCACCCATTTTGCCCGCTTCGCCCACGAAAAGCTGCTGTCCATCGCTGCGTAGGGGCGACCCTTGCGGTCGCCCGCCGCCGATGACAAAACGAGTAGCCGCGGCACAAAGGAGGCCGTATCCCATGACTACCTTACAGATCATCAATCTCGCCATCATGCTGGCGTTTTTCCTCTGCTATTCCTACCAGTTCTTCTATATCCCCGTGGCCTGGTTCAAAAAGGACGCCCCCCACCGCGAGCCGGTGATGCACCGCATCGCCGTGCTGATCGCCGCCCGCAACGAGCAGGCCGTCATCGGCAACCTGATCGACAGCATCCGGGACCAGGACTACCCCGCCGATAAGGTGGATATCTTCGTGGTGGCCGACAACTGCACCGATCTCACCGGCAGCGTGGCCGGTGCCCACGGGGCCAACGTCTACTTCCGCAATGACACCACCCAGGTGGGCAAGGGCTACGCTCTCCAGTATCTCCTCCACTGCATCGAGGATGACTACGCCCCCTATGACGCCTATCTGGTGCTGGACGCCGATAATATCCTGTCTCCCAACTATATCACCGAGATCAACAAGACCTTCTCCGACGGCTATGAGATCGTCACCAGCTACCGCAACTCCAAGAACTACGGCGACAACTGGATCAGCGCCGGATACGCCCTCTGGTTCCTGCGGGAGAGCCGCTACCTCAACGGGGCCCGCTGCCGTCTGGGCAGCTCCTGTGCCGTCAGCGGCACCGGCTTCCTCTTCTCCCGCCGCATCCTCAACAAGTGCGGCGGCTGGAACTTCTTCCTGCTGACCGAGGATATCCAGTTCACGATCGCCAACGTCATCCGGGGCGAAAAGGTGGGCTATTGCCCCACCGCCGTGCTGTATGACGAGCAGCCCACCACCTTCCGCCAGTCCTTCCGCCAGCGGCTCCGCTGGTCCCGTGGCTATCTCCAGGTGTTCGGCCGGTACGGTGTCTCCCTGTTCCGTGGCATCTTCCGGGGCAGCTTCTCCTGCTTTGATATGACCATGAACATCATGCCCGCCGCGGTGCTGTCCGGCGCGTCCATCGCGGTGAACCTGGGCGCCGCCGTCTATAACTGCGTCAACGGCGGCGACTGGACGGTGCTGGCCGCCTGCCTGCTGCAGAGCTTCCTGAGCCTGTATCTCACCGTGTTCATTCTGGGCGTCATCACCACCGTCACCGAGTGGGACAATATCTATTGCTCCGCCACCAAGAAGGTCTGGTACGCCATCACCTTCCCGGTGTTCATGTTCACCTATATCCCCATCGTCATTGTCTCCCTGTTCCATAACCCTGCCTGGCAGCCCATCCACCACAGCCGCAGCGTGGATCTCCACCAGATCTGCGCCGGCAAGTAGGGGCGACCCCTGCGGTCGTCCGCTGCCAAAGGGGCGGCGGGTCTCACACTGCCCGCCGCCCTGAAGCGCAGACAGTGTTAAACCCTTCGTAGGGGGCGGCGTCCTCGACGCCCCGGCCCCCTCTGGGAGGGGGAGAGAGCCGTGCGCTGCCAGTGGCAGATGAAGCACGGCGAACGAGTGGCAGCGGTCAAAATTTCGGCGGCTTTAATGCTGCAGCGAAATTTTGGGTACCGCAACAGGAGCTGTCAGCGAAGCTGACTGAGGGAGAGAACAAAAACTCAAAATTACTTCTGCATCGTGACCGCAGCTGCCCGCAGCAATGGCGGGCGGGGCAGACCCCCGCCCCTGCACACCAATGCCCGGGGATTATTCTTCAAAAACCGACCGCTTTCGGCGCGGCTGCTTTTTTTGCGCCATTTTTGCACCGATACCCCCTGCTTATGTACCAATAAAGGACGGTAATGTACCAATAAAAATGCATATGCATCCAAATGAAGGAGTACAAATATGAATATATTGCAAGTCAGCGACCTGCGAAAGGTCTATACCACCCGCTTCGGCGGTCAGTCTGTGGAGGCGCTCCGCGCCGTCACCTTTGATGTGGAGCAGGGCGAATATGTCGCCGTCATGGGCGAGTCCGGCTCCGGCAAAACCACGCTGCTGAACATTCTGGCGGCCCTGGATAAGCCCACCTCCGGCCAGGTGCTGCTGGAGGGGAAGGACATCGGCAAGGTGAAGGATGCCGACATGGCGGCCTTCCGCCGGGATCACCTGGGCTTCGTGTTCCAGGATTTCAACCTGCTGGACACCTTTACCCTAGAGGACAACATCTACCTGCCCCTGGTGCTGGCCGGGAAGAAATACCCGGAGATGCACCGCCGCCTGATGCCTTTGGCACGGCAGCTGGGCATCGAAACGCTGCTGAAAAAGTATCCCTATGAGGTGTCCGGCGGCCAGAAGCAGCGCGCCGCCGTGGCCCGCGCCATGATCACCGGTCCCCGCATCCTGCTGGCCGACGAGCCCACCGGCGCACTGGACTCCAAGTCCACCGACGAGCTGCTGGATCTGTTCGCCGCGCTGCACCAGTCCGGCCAGACCATCCTGATGGTGACCCACTCCGTCAAGGCCGCCAGCCGCGCCGGGCGGGTGCTGTTCCTGAAGGACGGCCAGGTGTTCCATGAGCTCCACCGCACCGGCGACACCGACACCCAGTTCTACCAGCGGATCTCCGGCGCGCTGACGGCGCTGACCACAGGCGGTGATGCCCAATGAGCCTCTATATCCGTCTGGCCTGGGCCGGTATCCGCAAGAACGGAAAGCTGTATCTGCCGTATCTGCTGACCTGCGTGGGCATGGTGACCATGTACTATATGATGAGCGAGCTGTGTGACAGCGACCTGCTGCGCTATATGAAGGGCGGCGGCGCGTCTCACATCATTCTGGGACTGGGCTCCTGGGTGATCGCCGTGTTCTCGGCGCTGTTTCTCTACTATACCAACTCCTTTCTGATCCGGCGGCGGCAGCGGGAATTCGGCCTGTACCATGTGCTGGGCCTGGGCAAGCGGCACCTGGCGCTGCTGTGCGCCATTGAGACGGTGATGACCGCCGTCATCGCGCTGGTGGTGGGCACCGGCATCGGTGTGGGGCTGTCCTTCGCCGTGGAGCTGGGGCTGCGTTCCTCCGTGGAGGCGGAGGTGGCCTTTGCCTTTGCGGTAAAGCCCGCCATCGTGGCACAGACAGTGGTGATCTATCTGGCCATCTTCCTGCTGATTCTGCTGAGCTCCGTGGTGAAGGTGGGCCGCAGCACCGCCGTGTCCCTGCTGCGCAGCGAGAGCCACGGCGAAAAGCCCCCCAAGGGCAATCTGTTTGTGGCCATATTGGGCGCGGTGCTGCTGGCGGTGGCCTATATTATGGCGATATCCATTCAGGAGCCGCTGAAGGCCATGGCGCTGTTCTTTGTGGCGGTGATTCTGGTGATCCTGGCCACCTATCTGCTGTTCATCGCGGGCAGCGTGGCGTTGTGCCGGATGCTGCAGAAAAACCGGGATTACTACTATCAGCCCCGGCACTTTGTGTCCGTGTCCTCCATGGCCTACCGCATGAAGCGCAACGGCGCGGGCCTGGCCTCCATCTGCGTCCTGGCCACCATGGTGCTGGTGATGCTGTCCTCCTCCGCCTGCCTGTACTTCGGCGCGGAGGACAGCCTGAACGCCACCTATCCCAACGAATTTGAGCTGACGGTGTGGGTGGATGACAGCGCGGAGCTGCCCGCGCTGGAGGCGGCACTGAACCGGGCGGGTGCGCCCTACGGCGTGAACATTTGGGAAAAGGGCACGGTGACCCAGGACGGCGAGATCATCTGGAGCGCCGCCTTTGACACCGGGCTCTCCCGGGAGCAGCAGCTGGCCATGGGCCACGCCGTTGGGGACGCTCTGAGCAGCACGGGCGCCACATGGGGTTACTCCTACACGTTTCGGGCGGAGGCCGCCGACGATTTCTACGGTACCTACGGGAGCCTGTTCTTCATCGGCATCGTGCTGAGCGTCATGTTTATCTGCGCGGCGGTGCTGATCATCTACTATAAGCAGCTGTGCGAGGGCTATGAGGATCAGCCCCGGTTTGCCATCATGCAGAAGGTGGGCATGACGGCGGCGGACATCCGCCGCAGCGTCAACTCCCAGCTACTGACGGGGTTCTTCCTGCCGTTGGCGGGCGCGGCGCTGCACATGGCCTTCGCCTTCCCCATGATCCGGCGGATGCTGCTGCTCTTTGAGCTGCACAACACGGGCCTGTTCGTGGCCACGGTGCTCATCAGCTTCGCGGTGCTGGCGGCAGTGTACACGCTGGTGTACAAGGCCACCTCCAACGCCTACTATCGGATCGTGAAGAACAGTGTGTAAGATAAAAAAGCGCCTTGACCGAACGGTCAAGGGGCTTTTTACAGCGGCGGATTTGCCCCGCCGCTGTGTGTTTTGGCAGACTGCCGCTTTATCCCCGGATCTCGATGGCGCCGGTGGGACAGCTGTCGGCGGCCTCCTGGGCCGTCAGACGGCAGTCCTCCGGCACGGGCTCGGTGATGGCGTGGGCGGGCGCGCCGTCGTCCAGCGAGAATACCTCCGGACAGATGCTGGGACACAGGCCGCACTGGATACAGGCCTTCTGATTGACATTTGCGTACATAGCAGCACACTCCTTTATCAAGTATGGAATGGCTGCATTATGCCCGCCGGGGCGGAATATTATTCCGGGAAAACGGAGGGCGTGCCCTTCCAGAAGGCCAGCGTCTCCGCCAGATCCCGCTCGTCGGCGAACAGGGACAGCGCCTTGGCCACGGCGATGGCGAAATCCACATAGGCGTTGGCCCGGGCGGTGATCACCGGCCCATCCGCCACCAGATCCTCCGGCCGGGAGTGGGGGGAGGCGGCACCTTCCAGCACACCGGCCATCTCCAGCACGTCCACACCGGCGCAGATCCCGGCCATGACCGTCCCCTGCCGCCGCAGCCGGCCCAGCAGCGCCAGCACCTCCGGCGTGGCCGCCCGGTGGGCAAAGGCCACGGTAAAGCCGCCGGGCACCACTATGCAGCGGATGTCGCCCTCCGCCGCGTCGCCCAGGGCACCGTCGGGCGTTACCCGGATGCCCTCCGCCGAGGTGATGGCCGCGCCGTCCGGGGACAGCAGCACCGCGTCGCACCCGGCGCACCGCATGAAGTAGCGCAGCACCATCAGCTCATACAGGCAGCACTGGTCGTAAACGAAAAAGATGTCTTTCATAAAAATACCTCCTTACTCCGGCAGGGGCAGGCCGTGCATCATCACCCGGCCAAAGCAGGTGAGGCTGCGGCCGCTGCCCCGGTGGAACACCACGTCCATATCGGCGCGTTTCCGGTTCAGGGAGAAGAGATACACCATGCCCAGCGGGTCGCGGTAGTACTGCTTGCACAGCATGTCGCCGTCCACGCAGAAGATACCCACGTCGCCGTTTTGCAGCGGGTCGTGGTTCACATAGACCACCGATCCGTCAGAGATCCACGGGGCCATGGAGTCGCCCTGGATCCGTACCGCCAGCTCCGCCCCGGCAGGCACGTCGCCGGTGACGGGGATCAGGTCATAGTCCTCCTGGAACACCGGCGCGGCAAAGCCCGCGGCGGCAGGGGAGGCGTATAGGGGGATGGTGCGGACGCTGTCCGACGGCGCGTCCTGCTGCCATGCCTCCTGCATTTCCGCCAGACCGTCCAGCACAGCGTGCACCATCTGCCGCCCCGGCAGGGGCAGACCCCGGTACTTCTCCACCATCCGCCGCTCCTCGTCCGAGTAGACGAAGGTGTGGCGGAACGTGTCCCGGTACAGGTAGTTGGGATCCACCTGAAGGGCGTCAAACAGCCGCAGCAGCACGTCCTCCTTGGGGGTGCTGACGCCGGTCTCGTAGTTGCCGATGGCGCTGCGGCTGACGCCCAGCTTCTCCGCCAGGGTGTCCCGGCTCATACCCAGCTCTTCCCGCCGCCTGCGCAGCTGCTCACCAAAGCTCATAGAATCCCTCCGAAACAAGAATCTTGTTTTCTTAATCCTATTTTACCGGCATTGCCGGGATATGTCAAGGAGAAAAAACAAGAAACTTGTTAAAATGGGCTTGACATAACAAGAATCTTGTGATATTGTAGAGGTGATCACAAGATTCTTGTGCGCGCAAGAGGAGGAAATGGGGGGGAGGGGAAAAAAGAAAACCGCCCGGAGGCGGTCGTGGTCAGCGGCTCTTGGCGGTATTCAGCGAGGCGATGAGGAGACGCTTGATTTCCTCAGCCAGAGAGAGGAGGGAATCAAAATCGTATTCTATCAAGTGGGTGCGTTTCAGCAGAGTGAGCCAGTAAATGCTCTCACCCGTTTCCTTCAATGCAATATGCAGCTTAGAGATAAAATCAGCTTTGCTGTTTCCGTAGATTGCCTCATTAATGTTGGCACCGATGGAGGTGGCAGAGCGAAGAAGTTGTTTGGCGATGGTGGTGTCTTTTTTTGCTTTAGAAAATACCTCATAAAACAGGACGATCTGCGTTGCGAAGTCCAGAGATTTCTCTAAAAGAGGGCTGGCCATTATGAATCACCTCAAAATAAGTATATCAGAAAGACAACTGTACTTCAATGCCAACGTTTTTCACTTTTCTCTCTTATCTTTTCACTGGAAAAAGTCGCAGCAGGAAGAGAAAAGAGAAGAGAGAAGAACGAAGAGAGAAAAGGACAAAAAGAAAAAGCCACACTTTGTGCGACTTTTTCTTTTTGGTGGGGGATGGTGGATTCGAACCACCGAAGGCGTTGCCAGCAGATTTACAGTCTGTCCCCTTTGGCCACTCGGGAAATCCCCCATATGAAATTGGAGCTGGTGGACGGATTCGAACCCCCGACCTGCTGATTACAAATCAGCTGCTCTGCCAGCTGAGCTACACCAGCATGCTACCAGCGAAGATTATATTAGCAGAAGTCACTTTATTTGTCAACAAAAACTTTCACAAAATGACGGAAAAAAATCACACTTTTTTCCGCACATCTACCGAAAAAGGGGAGGGAACATATGACACTTTTGGAATTATCTCAGGAATACGCCTATTCGGCGGAGCTGATCGCCCGGCGCATGGTCCAGCTGCGGCAGGCGGAGCGTCAGGCGGAGGACGAGGCGGTGCGCTTTGCCCTGCACCGGCGGATCCTGGATCTGGATCCCATGCTGCGGCAATGCCGACAGGTCTATCGCCTGACGGCCCACTACTATGACAGGAGCTATCACAAGGATGAAAAAATCAGTCTTTGATTACACGCAGCTGGCCGGATGGCGGCAGGGGGATGGGGACAACAGCGAGCGATTGAGCCGCCTGCGCCGCCGGCTGCCCGACGCCTTGGCCGAGCTGACGCCCCGTCAGCGGCAGATGATCCGCCTGCAATATCAGGAGAACATGACCGTCACACAGATCGCCCAGCAGCTGAGAGTCAACAAATCCACGGTGTCCCGCTGCCTGCGCCGGGCCCGCCGGACGCTGCACGACAGGCTGCGTTTCGCCTTGTGAAACCGGGAAAGGGAAAGCCTTGACAACCCCGGGGGGATATATTATAATCGCCTCGCCTGTCGGCCCGTGAGTCTGCCGGGCGGTTGACACACGGAAGAGATTCTTATACAATAATATGACAATACACCGTAGAGACAAAGAAAGCGAGGTCCTGGCGTATGTTGCAGAAGGTACAGCAGAACAAATGGCTGCGGCTGGGAATGGGCGTGCTGGGCGGTATTCTGCTGGCGGCCAGCATCAATCTGTTCGTGGTGCCCCAGGGGCTTTACAGCGGCGGCCTGTACGGCCTGTGCCAGGTGATCCGTACCCTGGCGGTGGAGCGCCTGGGGATGAATTCTCCCATCGACCTGGCCGGTGTCCTGTACCTGCTGGTGAACCTGCCGCTGATCTGGCTGGCCTGGCGCACCCTGGGACGGGGCTTCGTCATCCGCATGACGGTGGTGACGGTCATCAACTCCGTCGCGCTGGCGGTGATCCCGTCGCCGGCCACACCCATCATCGCCGATAAGCTGACCTCCTGCCTGGTGGCCGGCATCCTCAGCGGCTTTTCCAGCGGCCTGATTTTGACCTGCGGCTGCTCCACCGGCGGCCTGGACGTGCTGGGCCTGTACCTCAGCAAGAAGGGCAAGGGCTTTACCGTGGGGCGGTTCTCCATCACCTTCAACACGGCGCTGTATGTGCTGTGCGCTGTGCTGTTCAACCTGGGCACCGCCATTTACTCCGCCATCTATGTGGTGTTCCAGGCCCTGTTCCTGGATCGCCTGCACCAGCAGAATATCTCCGTCCAGATGATCATCTTCACCAAGGAGGATCCGGAGCGGCTGAACCAGACCATCCTGGAGAAGCTGGACCGCAGCTTTACCCTGTGGGAGGGCCGGGGCGGCTATTCCCACGAGCAGGTGCATGTGATGTGCGTCTGCCTGAACAAGTACGAACTGGCGTCGGTGCAGATGGCGCTGCACGACATTGACCCCCACGCCTTCTATGTGATCCAGGAGGGCGTCCGGGTAGGCGGCAACTTCGGCCGCCACCTGTCGTCCTGACGGCCTCGGGACGAAAGAAGCATTTCAGAAAGGGAGGAAGCGGAGATGAAATACCGTGTGATGGCGCTGCTGACAGCTGCGATGCTGCTGACACTCTGCGGCTGTTCGCTGCTGGAGCGGGATTATAGCAGCGTGGAGCGCCACAGCTCCTCCTATTATGAGAGCGAGCAGAAGGACGTCCTCCAGCCGGAGACGTATCAGGATCTGGTCAACGCTCTGCTGGTGCTGGTGGACGACCACGCGGCAGAGGGCACCATCTGGCTTTCCCCCGGCAGCGAGGCGCTGGATCCCGAGCAGGCCATCGAGCAGGCGTGCCAGGAGGTGCAGCGGGAGACGCCCATGGGTGCCTACGCCGTGGAGTACATCACCTATACCGTGTCCCAGGATAACCGGGCATACAGTGAGATCAAGCTGTCCCTGGGCTATCGCCGCAGCGAGGCACAGGTGAAGGGTATTGTTCACGCCACCAGCATCTCCGCTCTGCACACGCTGCTGACCGCCGCCGCCGAGAATGACGCCGCCGAGCTGGTGGTGCAGGTGGGCTATTTCCGGGATCAGGCCCAGGAGGTGCGGGACATCGTGGCCCAGGTGGAGCAGGAGCAGCGGGGCGAGGAGTCCGCCCTGTGGCAGGTGGAATTCTATCCTAACGAGAGCTCTGCCGGAATTATTGAGATTCTGATGAAAAATTGAAAATGCAGGATTGACAAACGAAGAAATCTGGGTTATAATCAATCCTGCGTTTGCGGGCGTAGCTCATCTGGTAGAGCGCGACCTTGCCAAGGTCGAGGTA
>ENA-ORSL01001324-ORSL01001324.1-human-gut-metagenome-genome-assembly--contig:-NODE-1324-length-21290-cov-6.628491_pt1 | contig 21290 bp, 27 predicted proteins | sample MGYA00242190_ERZ509157 | MGnify/ENA primary metagenome ERZ509157 (study PRJEB26280, sample SAMEA2338664) | human gut metagenome | biome: human gut; feature: human-associated habitat; material: faeces...
TTTTAGCCTGTTGAAACTATAAAAAGAGACTGCCCAAAACTTGTTAGACAGTCTCTTTTTTTCTTGTTTTGTGGCATAGTGTTTTCATTTGTAAACTGAAATTTGTAACTTCGCACACAAACTTTCAGAATATTAATCATAAACTAAGCAAAATAATGGAAGACGAAAGACAAAAGCAGGAAGCAGGTATTCCTGAAAACGCTTTCCGCGAGCTGAAGCCGGGCGAGGAGTATATCCCCGTGATGCGCCCCGACCGTCAGTATCCGGAAGTGACTCCCTACTCTGTGATAATGGGTCTTGTGATGGCGATTATCTTCAGTGCCGCGGCGGCATATCTCGGACTGAAAGTGGGGCAGGTGTTTGAGGCGGCAATTCCTATTGCAATCATCGCAGTCGGAGTGTCGGGCGCGTTGAAGAAGAAAAACGCCCTCGGACAGAACGTGATAATCCAATCTATCGGCGCCTCGTCGGGAATTGTGGTGGCAGGAGCCATCTTCACCCTCCCGGCGCTCTACATCCTTCAAGCCAAGTATGGCGACGCCATTACGGTAAGTTTCATTGAGATATTCCTCAGCTCGATGCTTGGCGGCGTGCTCGGCGTATTGATGTTTATCCCGTTCCGCAAATATTTCGTTTCCGACATGCATGGCAAGTTCCCGTTCCCGGAAGCCACAGCCACCACACAGGTGCTTATCTCCGGCGAGAAGTCGGGCAGCCAGGTGAAGCCGCTTATCATTGCGGGCGCTGTCGGCGGTATCTACGACTTCCTTCTCTCCACATTCGGATGGTGGGCTGAGACATTGACGTCGAAAGCGACAGAATTCGGCGCCCACGTGGCAAGCCAGGCCAAGATGGTGTTTAAAATCAACACCGGAGCGGCGGTGCTCGGTCTCGGCTACATCGTAGGTTTGAAATACTGCTTCATTATTTTTGCAGGTAGCGCGTTTATCTGGTATGTCATCGTACCGTTGCTCGGAATGAGCCCGGAGGCAGCCGCCATCGATCCCGAGGTGCTGTTCAAGACACAGGCACGCTACATCGGTATCGGCGGTATCGCCATGTCGGGCATCATCGGCATCATCAAGTCGTGGGGCATCATCCGCTCTGCCGTAGGTCTTGCCGGGCGTGAATTCCGCGGCAAGGGCGGCAATGTGGCAAAAGTGAAGCGCACCCAGAAAGACATTTCGATGAAAGTGCTTGCCTTCAGCCTTATCGCAGCGTTGGCAGTGACATTCGCATTCTTCTACTTCGGCGTAATCCACAACCTCTTCCAGACCCTTGTGGCATTCCTGGTGGTTACGGTGATAGCATTTCTCTTCACCACGGTGGCCGCCAATGCAATTGCCATTGTGGGATCGAACCCAGTGAGCGGAATGACGCTGATGACGCTGATTGTAGCCTCAGCGGTGTTTGTGGCTATCGGACTTAAAGGAGCCAGCGGCATCGTCACCTCGATGATTATCGGAGGCGTTGTCTGCACGGCTCTCTCGATGGCAGGCGGTATGGTTACGGATATGAAAATCGGCTACTGGCTTGGCTCCACTCCGCAAAAACAGCAGCAGTGGAAACTTGTCGGCACACTCGTGTCGGCGGCGACTGTCGGCGGCGTTATCCTGATTCTTGCAAAAGTGTATGGTTTCTCAGGGCCGAACGCACTTGCCGCACCGCAGGCCAACGCGATGGCAGGCGTTATCGAACCGTTGATGATGGGTGGCGACACGCCGTGGCTGCTCTATGGCGTAGGCGCAATCCTCGCCGTGCTTCTCAACTGGCTCGGTGTGCCGGCATTGGCTTTCTCGCTCGGTATGTTTATCCCTATGGAGCTCAATGCGCCGCTGCTTGTCGGCGGTTTGGTCAACTGGTTTGTGTCAACCCGTTCGAAAGACAAGGAACTCAATGCGGCACGCACAGAGCGCGGCACGCTTCTCGCCAGCGGATTTATCGCCGGTGGAGCATTGATGGGCGTGGTCAGCGCCGGAATGCGCTTCGCAGGCTTCGAGTATACTTGCGGATTCAGCGAGTCGACGCTCCAGATTGGCGGTGTGGCTGTCTATGCGCTGCTCATCGGCTATCTCGTTTGGGACTGTATGCGCGGAAAGAAAGCGTAAGCGGGGGCAACCTCCTGAGCTTGAAAAATCAAAGAAAAATGTCGTGGATGCATCATGTGTGTCCACGACATATTATTTATTCTTTTTATTTATCAACAAATTAACTTAATGAACAAGACAATTTTCAACAAGCGTGCAAGCCTGAAGTTCTCGCACTTCTCCAACAAAGGCTACTCCTTGTTTTCTGTGCTTGGAAGAGTGGTGGCTATCGGTGCGCTCAGCGTAACCACGCTTACCTACGCCAAGGCAGAAGGCATCAGCGTGGAGGGAGCCAAGGCTGATTCAGTCTTTATCCGTGGAGGAAAGGCTTACGAACTGGATGGTGTGACCGTAACGGGGTCGCGCGCGCCGATGACAGTCGAGCTGTCACCAAAAATTGTGACGGTCATGACCCGCGAGGACATTCAGCGGTCGGCGGCACAAACAATCAACGACGTTTTGAAACTGGCTACGGGCGTGGATGTGCGTCAGCGTGGAGGTTTCGGGGTGCAGACCGACATTTCGATCAACGGCGGCACCTTCGACCAGATTGCAATTTTCCTTAACGGAGTGAACATCTCCAATCCGCAGACGGGGCACAACGCCTCCGATTTTCCTGTCGCACTTGCCGACATCGACCATGTGGAGATTATCGAGGGCGCATCGTCGCGCGTGTTTGGCACATCGGCGTTCAACGGCGCCATAAACATTGTGACTAAAAAAGCAAGCGCAAACGGCGTCGAGGCAAATGTGGAAGCCGGCAGCTTTGGCAGCCTCGGAGCACAGGGCAGGCTGCAGATGGCTTTCAGAAGCGGAAAGTGGGAACAAGCCTATTCCGTAAGCGGCGGATACAAACGCTCGGACGGAGGCACCGAAAACAGCGACTTCGAGAAAGGACAGGGCTATGCCAACTTGTCGCTGAGCTACGACCGCCGCCTCGACATCGGGGCGCAGCTAGGCATCGCCAGCCAAAGTTATGGCGCAAACACATTCTACAGCGCCAAATTCAACAATCAATATGAGAAAACCGACCATGGAATCGCTTCTCTTAATGTGAGCGTCCACAACCAAGGCAGAACTTGGGAAGTGACGCCTGCGGTATATTACAACAAATTCAAAGACCATTATCAATTGACGCGTTGCAAGGAAGGCGCCGCGGCGGGAGAGAACTACCACAACCTTGATGTGTTTGGCGGTGCGGTCAACGCCTATGTCGACTGGATTGCAGGAAAGACCGCCGTCGGTGTCGACATCGGTAAGGAACGCATCTATTCCACGGCTCTCGGCAACCAGCTCGACGCGGCCGACTATAAAAGCATTCCGGGCTCCGACAGGCAGTACACCCGTAAAGGAGAACGCACAAACACGAATGTGATGCTGGAGCACAATTTCATATTCGGAGGGTTCACACTCTCTGCCGGAGTGCTTGCCAACCGCAATACGGGACTCGACAATAAATTCAGATTCTATCCGGGAGTGGACGCAAGCTACCGTCCGAACGCCAATTGGAAGGTATACGCCTCATGGAACAAGGCTCTCCGCATGCCCACCTACACCGACCTCTACATAAGCAATGCCGTGCAGCAGGGCGACGCCTCGCTGCGACCGGAGAAAAACTCCGCCTTCAAAATAGGCTCTCGCTATCGGCAGACGGGATTTTCGGCGGTGCTTAGCGGATTCTACACACATGGCAAGGATATGATTGACTGGGTTCAGACTACGGAAACAGAGCTGACCGACAGCAAATACCACGTGATGAACATCGGAAAACTCGACAATATGGGCTTCAATGTTGACGCCGAGATATATATGAACGAGCTGTTGCCGAGATGCTTCGTGACAAACATCAGACTGGGATATGCCTACATCAACCAAAACCATGAGACGGAAACAGAGATACTGAAATCGCTGTATGCGTTGGAATATCTGCGCCATAAGGCCGTGTTCGGCTTGGACCATAAGATTTGGAGCAAGCTGTCGGCATCGTGGAGCGTAAGATGGCAGCAACGGATGAACGGCTATCATCCGTACACGAAAGTGGACTGCAAGGTGATGTGGAACGACCGGAAATATAGCGTATATGTAAAGGCCGACAACATCACGTGCCACCGCTACTACGATCTCTCTGCCGTAAAGCAGCCGGGGCTGTGGGTGATGGCAGGTGTAAGTGTGAATCTTGGATGGTGACAGCCGTCGCAGGAATGAAAGCAAACGGGAAGCAGCATATTGTTTCCCGTTTTTTTTTCGTTTGAGCCATTGGTGATTTTTGAGAATCCTGAAAATAAAAAAACAGCGCGCTGTTATGTAGCACACTGTTTTTGCGGAGTGAGCGAGATTCGAACTCGCGATACGCTTTTGGCGTATACACGCTTTCCAGACTTTAGTAAATTTCAAGCCAAGAGCCTGATTAATAATTTGTTATCGTTTTGGTACTTAAAAATTTTCAAGTTTTTTTCAATCTTTTATTTTATCTCCAAAATGTGCTCGAAATCAATGCCTTGACGAGCACAAAGCACCTGAAAGGCTGTGAGCTGGCGATTTAGACGCATCACTTCTTCTTGAAGCTCATCGCATCTATTATCCTTCTTTATTAACTGCTCTTTGAGTTCGGCGAGGTCACGCTCGAACACCGCCATTTTGGTCAGTAATATTCCATCGGTAGGTGCAGGGGTTACAACATTCTTATAGTTGCTATATCCGTTATTGTCACCAACATTTCCTTCATTATGAATGCTCACACACTCGCTTGCATCATAATAAAACTCCTCTATGTTGGTAATTCCCATTTTTTCGACCAATCTGTTGATATAGACCTGCGACACTTGTGTTTTTCCGCTTTCCATTGAGGAAATAGAGCTTTGTGGTAGTCCAAGTATCGCGGCCAATTCACTTTGTTTCAGACCCATAGATTGGCGAAGCTTCTTCAAATCGAATTTTTGTGCCATTAGATTGATATTGAATATTGAAATATTTTTGCAAATTTATTTGGCATATCGGGAATATATCGCTATATTTGCAGAAAATTTGACGATATATAGCGATATAGTTGTAAAGATTGCCTATCTTTTACGAATGCAAATATACGAAGAATTTTTGAATTGGCAAAGATTTTTGCCGAATAATTGACGATTTATGCCGATTTTTTCAAAAATATAGTTAAATATACATATATGTTACCACCAACTCCACCCAATGTCACCAAGTATGGTACGTATTCAATCGACCTTACTTGTATGCACCTCGGCTGCTGCCGCGACTCGCTGCGGAAGAAAACAGAACAGGGCAAAATCCGTAACACTCGCCTCGATGATGACAGCGAAACTATCATCTATCCGGCTATTGAAATCCTGCGATATTGGTTCAATACTACCAAGCAGCCTAAAACCGAGGGAGAACTTGAAGTTATCCTTGATAGCCTGCAAGCCAAAGGCTATGAGGCTACTTTCGGCTGCAAGCCGCCTATAATAAACGACAAGAAAAAACGTAAAGATGAATCGATTGAGAGCTGCACGGTATGAAAGGCTACATCAAGCTGCATCGAGAAATTCAAAACCACTGGCTATGGGAAGAACCACGGCGGTTAAGAGCGTGGCTTTACTTGCTGTTTGAAGCAGCGTGGGAGCCTCGCACCATCCCGTGGGGAAAGGACGAGTCAGTGACCCTTTGCAGAGGGCAGATAGCCACCTCCATTCGCAAGCTGAATGGTCGCTGGGGCTACTGCACGGAAACAACTCTCGCCCTGCTGAAACTCTTTGAAGAACAAGGTATGATTACTCGCGAAACGAGCGCAAAAAGGTCGTTAATTACTATCGTTAATTACGAGAAATATCAGCTTTTCGAGGATTCGGCAGAACGAAAAGTAGAACGAAAAGTAGAACGAAAATCCAAACATAATAAAGAAAAAGAAGAAAAAATAATAAATAATAATATTAATCTCTCACTCTCGCGCGAACAAGATTTATTTTTTATTGAGCAATTAAAAACCGATGAGAAATTCTTCGAGGATGTTGCTGCAAGCCTACGCATTGAAATACAAATGCTCAAAGACTTGTACGAAGAATTTAGCAAGTCAATGCTCATAAAAAATAAATACCACAAGGACTGTGCCGACTACCGACAGCACTTCTACAACTGGGTAAGCAAAGTTCTTGAAAATGCCGCGGAGTCTAAAAACACTGCTGATTATGGAAAAACAAGACAAAAAGCCGGCGGCGGAGATAAATATGAAGCGCGTCGCGGAACTGGAGTCAGTGCTAAGACGGCAGATGACTTTCAAGAGTCGTTTTAGGTTCAATATGTCGGCAGGTGATGCCGTCACTCTGCTCACTGCATTCTATAAAATCGAAGTAGAAAGCCGTTTGCGGCAGTTCAAATTTGACGCAAACACTCAAAAGAGCCTTTTGAAACTCGCCGAATACCTCACTTCGGAAGCCCCTCGCTTCGGCATTATGCTGTCGGGAACGTGCGGCAATGGCAAGACGACGCTTATGTACGCTTTCCAACAAGCGTTGAACCATCTCGCCTATCATAAGCACTTCTCATTTATGGACGAGTATTTCAAGCCTCGTATGCGAATTGTTCACGCTTGCGAGATTGCAGACCTCGCCCACGACGTAGAGGCATTTAGAGACCTTAAAAGGCTCTCAATGCTCGGTATCGACGACCTCGGCACCGAGCCCGCCGAAGTGTTGGAGTTCGGCAATCCAATCTACCCTGTCGTGAGGCTCATCGAGCACCGCTACGAATCCCAGTCGTTCACGTTCATCACAACGAACCTCACGCCCTCTGAAATTCGCAAGAAGTATGGTGACCGTATCGCTGACCGCTTCAACGAGATGCTGCACGTCATCGTCTTTCAAGATGTAACATATCGTAGGTAACTTTACACTATGAGTAATGACCCTTACTACATATACCTCGACCTTGACCCTTATCTTGCACAATGGTTTGTGCATGATTCGGGCGGCACTCAGCCGGTGGAACTTCGCAAGCTCTCCACCGAGCGGAGAATACTCGAAGTGTTTCTCCAAAAACTGCCGCCAGGGGCTAAGCCGGACTTGAAAGACGACAGCAAAATCGAGATTGTAATCCCGGTAAGTCGCACCAAGCCGCCGAAATGCTACAACTATTTGCCTCGTCGGGCAAAAGAGGAACTGAAACGGTGCATTCGTAGCCGCTTTGTAATTCAGTTATGGAATGACTTACACTATCACGGCTACATCGGTCGCCGTCGTGACAATCTCATTTATGCTTGGATGGACGCTCACGGCATCGAATTGACAGAAACTAACTGGAACACCATTGCCAAAATATACATCAGGCAATATAAAAACTACCTACAAAGGGAACAATACAAGAAAAAACAAAAAAATAGCCCAAAATAGTGGTTGATTTCCCCCTCCTATTTTGGAAGAGTATGTAACACTTTTTTTTAACAATTCATGAGAACTACGAAACAAATATTGCCGGGAGTCAAGGAGATTGGCTGGGTGCGGTGCGAGCACCTTGTGAATGACATCGCTCTGCGTGGCATCGCTATGATGCCGGTCCCAATACTCACCGACATTCAAAATGTGCTGTTCTTCGATGAACCGACTTGCGAGTGTGTCACGGAGAACGACGGCGGCAACCGCACGGACACGGCGAAACTGAAGTTCGCATCGGAGGACCTGCTGCCGCTGAAAGAGCATCTCGCTTTCGTCGTTACCGCCATAGACGGTAACTCCTACATCATCGGTGCTCGTGAAACGCCGTTCCCGGTGGTCAAACTCACCATCTCGTTCGGCGATGCCGACGGCGACGGTGCCGGATTCATCTACGAAATCACGCACAAGGCGATTAAATCGCTCGTGCCGTGCCATAAATAGGATTTAGAGCACTCCATAATAAACACTCAATCCCAGTGTCATAAGTAAGAAAGATTGATATGGTTAGCCGTCGGTTCGTGATGAATAGACGGCTTTTTCGTTTTCAGAGCTGCCTTTCTGCGACACCTTTCCTGTTGTTGTGATTGGTAAAGCGGAAAGTGTGGCCGTTGCCGTGCAGTCACACATTATTGCAGCCGTGGCTTTGTAGTCGAGGCGATATGCCTATCGCTTTTCGTGGAACGGTCATATTCTCGGCTACGTTTCCCTCGCTGACCGCTTCGCCGCTCTCCTTTGTGGCAGTCCTCACTCGTTTTTCTTGCCCCATTTGTGCCGATGATGCAGTCCACGCTGCCGAATAACTCCGCACAAGCATTCTCTTACTGCCGCTGACTCGCCGAAGCGTCGCACCATTGGGAACGACCTTTCCGTCCTGCAAGCGGCTTCCACATCGGCTTTGCGTTGCAGTGAAGTTTGGTGTCTGCGTCTGCGAGTGTGGTAAGGTCACAGCCCTAAAGGCATCTGCCGACCACCGCTTAGCCTCCTGTGCCGCGATGCAGGGTTTTCAACCGCTTTGTTTTGCGCCAATGGTGTTTCGGACGGCTACAAGTTGCACGTGCACCACGTTCTGCCTATTGTCGGCATCACCTTTTGTTGCTCTTTTGCCTCTCGTTTTGACCCTGCGGGTTTTCATTCGCTAAATTTTATTTTACGCCGCAAAGTTATGGCATACCGCGGAACAGCAAGGGCAAGTTTGCACTCCGTGTTCCTCGCCGTTTCGGTACCCTGCAACGACGCAATCACCCTTGCTTTTGCGGCAATCCGCTCACAATGCCATTTTGTGGCAGTGTAAAATTTAAAATTTTTAAGCAAATGAAAAGTACAACTCAAAACATCAAGGCTATCAGATTACAATTCGGTGACTTGACAATCACGGCAGAGGTGGAAGCACGCCTCGAAGAACTCGGCTTTACGCCTGAAACACTCATCGACGCAATAGGTGAACACAAAAGCGATTGCTCCGGCAATCCCAGCATCTACTGCGGCACATACGGCAAATACAGCGGTGAGGAAGGCATTCGCGGTCTGTGGATTGACCTCACCACGTTCTACGACTACGACGACTTTCTCAACTTCTGCTACGCAATCCACGCCGACGAGGAAGATCCGGAACTGATGTTCCAGGACTACGAGGCGTTCCCCAAGAAATGGTACGACGAATCGAGCTTCGACGAGGACAGCTTCGAGGCAGTAAGAGAATACAGCGACATGTGCGACAAGTATTCGGCGGACGCTGTGGACGCTTTCATCGACTGGGGCTGCGAAGAACTCGAACATTTCGAGGACTGCTACGTCGGAGAGTACGACAGCGAGGAAGACTTCGCCAGAGAAATCGTAAACGACTGCTATGACCTCGAAAAGCAGATGGGGCATCTCGCCAATTACTTCGACTACGACGCTTACGCCCGCGACTTGTTCATGTATGACTACTATTACGACAACGGCTACGTTTTCCGCCACTATTAAAATAGTGTCAATCACAACGAAAGGGTCGCCCAAAAGGCGGCTCTTTTAGTGTTTTAGGTGTCTTTTCATCACTATTATAAGATAGGTAATTTTGTGGCAAAACAAAATGTGTTATGCCGCAAACTCAATACAACCTACACCTGAAAGGCTTCGTCGGCGGTGCCGACTTTGACCGCAATTATGTCGATTATATCCTCGCCAAGAATGCCGGCAAGGAAGTGAACGTGCTGATTGACTCGCTCGGTGGCAATCTTGCCACTGCTCTCTCCATTGCCGCTGCTTTCAAGAACCACGGCAAGGTCAGCGTTCACTTCGTCGGCATGAATGCTTCTGCCGCAACTATCGCTTCGCTCGGTGCTGCTCATATCTCCATTGACAAGAACGCCATGTACCTCGTCCACAAGTGTTCGACTGCGTTCTTTGAATGGGGAAGCCTCAATGCCGACCAATTCCGCACCCTTATCGCCGACTGCGAAAAGGCTGCCGCCGACCTTGACAAGCTCGACGTGAACATCGCCTCGATGTATGCCGGGAAGTGCAAGAAGAAAACGCAATGCCTGCTCGACTTGATGAAAGTCGGCGGCTGGCTCTCTGCCAAGGACGCTCTCGAATGGGGCTTCGTTGATGAAATCACCGACCTTGACGACGAGCCGGCTCCCGTGCTCACCGACGCTGTGGCTTCGGAACTCGCAGCAGCCGGAATCCCCTTGCCTAATCTTCCTGTCGAAGAAAAGGAGAATCCGATTCTCTCTTTCTTCGAGAAAATGGCGGCTATCTTCCAAAGTAAATCCAAACCACAACTCACTATGAACAAGAACTACAAATCCATCTGTGCGCTGCTCTCCATTGAAAGCATCGCACTCACCGACGGCAAAGCCTCGCTGACCGATGAACAGTTGACCGCCCTCGACAAGGCTGTCGAAATGAAGCTTCAAGTCATTTCCGACCTCGAAGCGCAGATTGCTGCACTAAAGGCCGCTCCTGCTGTTACTTCTACCGCCGTTGTCGATGACGGCAAACAAACACAAGCCGCTGAGAAAAGCGACTTTGAAGTTTTCTGCGACACTGTCAATGCCGCGAACAAACTCTACAACGAAGTATAACCATTAAACCTAACGTATATGGCTGGAAAATTTTCTTTCTCCCCCTCCGATTATCAAGAGGCGGCTATCAAATACCGCAAGGAACTGCTTTACTTGCCGATTATCGGCTGTAATGACACGTTGCAGTATATGACCGCTCGCCCGGGTATTCGCTACAAGGAGCGTGTCGGCAACATCACCGGCGACGCTCAATTCGCGCCCTACAATCCTGCTCGCTCAAAGGATTTTGACCTCCACCTTTCTTTCCGCGAAATAGAGACCTATTTCGGCTCTGTGGTCGCTAAGTTTGAGCCTAACTCGGCTATCTCAACTTTGCTCGGCACAGGCGCTACGAAAGGTGACGGTCAGATGTCTACGCCTACGGCTAAGCACGTGCTCTCGCTCATCGCGAAAAGTCTTTCCGAGCATCTAAACGATGCTATCTGGAATGGTGTGCGTAACGCCTCCGGAGACACAACCAAAGACCTTTTCAACGGCTTTGACACTATCACGCAGAACGAAATCACCGCAGGTGCCATCTCTGCCGAAAACGGCAACTACATGAAACTGCCGGAAGCCATCACCACGTCTAACGCCGTGGACGTTGCAAAGGAAATCCTTTTCTCGCTCGACCCGCGCCTCCGTTCGCAGGACCTCTACCTCTACTGCTCGCAGGACTTCGTGGATAAGTACAACGAGGCTTATCAGCTCACTCATGGCGGCTTGCAGTACAACACTCAGTACGGACAGCAAGCTGTGGAAGGCTCGAACGGCAAACTGAAGTTTGTGCCGCTCTACAACAAGGCTGACTCCAAGTTTATGCACGTCACCACCAAGAGCAATATGCTCGTTGGCTTCGACCAAATGGGCGATATTGAGAATGTGATGGTCAAGGAATATGAACCGTTCATCCTTACCTACATCGCCACTATGTTCTTCGGCGTTCAGTTTGAATGCATCGACAAGCGACGCTTCAAAACTATTGAACTCACTGTCTAATCCATAAAATCAAGATTATATGGCTTCTTCGTGTATCTCAATACAGAAATCGCTCGCCTGGTGCCAAGGCACTCCCGAACTGCCGGGCGTGAAACGCCGCATCTACTATCTCGCTAAAAGTGCGATAGTGGCGTTCCCGACCTTGCCGCGCGACGCTAACGGTCGTGTCACTTCGGCTGTTCTTGACGGCTCGTTCACGCTCGTTGCCGACCAGAAGTGGAAGTATATCGACATACTTCCCGACAAGTCGCAGCTCACTTCGGAGGCGCAGGGTGAACTCCCGAGCCAAACCCAGTTAAACAAGTTAACTGCCGTTCACCCGGGCGTCGGTGCTGACGCTTCCGCCGCTGCTGCATATATCAACAACTCCGACAACGTGTTTATCGTCGAGGATATGAAAGGCAACTATCGTGTGCTCGGCAACGACAAGTGGAGCACTAAATCGACTGTCGCCCAAGACCTCGGTCAAGGTGCCACCGGCACTACTTCAACGACTATCAGCGTTGAAGCGACCGACGAGGTACCTGCTCCTTTCTACAAGGGCACTATCGAAACGGAGGACGGCGACATCGACTGCTCCGGTGAATAATCAGATGATTGAACAGAACGCCAAGCCGGGGGCTATTGCTTTGGACGAGATGTTGAACGACATCGAAGTGCCATCGCTCGATGTTCCCGAACTTGGCGCTCTTTTAGTTTCCGACAAGTCGAAAGACTTGTTCGAGGAGAAGAAACGCAAGGCGTGGAAAGAACTCGACGTTGCAGAGGCTCGCTGCGATTTCGCTCCGAACCGAATGCGTATCACCAACCGCGGAGGCGTGTTCTTCATCACGCTTTGGAAAAAGTCAGTGTACGGTCGTACTCTTACCGACATCAAAGGTGATGATGATATGGTCGGCTTTTTCGCCGACAACATCACTCCGCTTATCCGCTCCGTCCTCGGCTCGTTTCTCTCGCCTGATGACTTCGCTGTGGTGACTACGCCGAAGCGTCGCCACAAGGAACGCAACTTCGCTACGCTCATTGCTATTCGTATCGCCGAAATGCTCGGTTTGCCGTTTTTTGAGGATTGTGCTTTCGCTCCCTCAAAACACCGTGTCGGGACGGTTTTCACCGCCAACAACATACCGCCGCAGCGTAACATCATTGTCTTCGACGACTTCGTTACAACAGGGCAAACACTCGTTTCGATGCAGAATTTACTCGTTTCGCTCGGCAAGAACTGCTCGTTTTTTGCCGGCATTAACAACAAACTATGATGGATAACAAATTTACTGAACTAATAAAGCAGTGGCTTGAAACACCGAGCAACCAACGTGATTACTCCGTTGGTGCTCTCTATCTGTTGAAACTCAGCGGCAATCAAATCATGTATCGCAACGTCGTTGCTCAACTCGACCGCCGCCACGATTTTGTGGATTATCAAATCCAAAAATATTACAACTTCCGTGTTCAAGCCCTTACTCACGCTCAAGTCGAGGAGATGCAGCAGAAAGTCGATGTGATCGTTGCCGAACACATCTCGCTTGCGGCTAATGCCGATGAGCATAAGACCGGCAAGCGTATCGACCACGACTCTTTGCCTGATGAAATCAAGGCAAAGTACGTTGAGAATCTTTCCATTCTTCAACGTATGCGCGAGCTGCATCTAAAACTTCGTTCTTTGTCGTTGGACACTGCGCCGTGTCCCGACTCGGAACGCTATCCGTTCCTCAAAGAACTTATCGAACTCGACAAGAAGATGCACTCTAATTGGGAGGAATACGACCACTTTGTGGTCGATGCTCCTGTCCCCAAACGTAAGACAAGAAAGAAGTGAAACGAACCGCCGACATAAACGAGATTCTTAAACCGCTGAAAGATACTCCTTATCAGGCGTATCTTTCTAACGCTGTTCAGGTTGCCGACATTCTCGACTGGATTCTCTCGCAAGTCGGCGTGGCGGAAATCTGGCAAACTTCGTTTTCCATTTCCGAAGAATTTCTCCGCCGTCTGTTCTTTATCTGCAAGGATAAGAAAGTTTCGCGCATCAACCTTGTTCTTGACCATAAGGCGACGAACAAGACGCTCAAACTTTGGGCGTTCATCACACAAGTTATCGAACGCACATACCTTGCAGACAATCACAGCAAGATTTTGTTGGTGAAGTCGGAGTCCGGAAAGACGGTCTCCGTCATCACTTCACAAAACCTAACGCGAGGCAATCGTGCCGAGAGTGCTTTCATCAGCACCGACCCGATTATCTTTGCCTCGCTCTATGCTCAAATCGAAGATTTAATCACTAATCACTCCGTTCCGCTCAATGAACTATTCGCCCAACGAATTACAGCAGATTGAGAAGTTTGCCTCAATCTACCTCAAAATTTCCGACATCGCAGTAATACTCGATATTCCTGCCGATGTGCTGCGTGAGGACATCGCCGACCGCACGAGTGAAGTTTCTAAGGCGTATCGCCGTGGCAAAGCCGGCTCTAAGGTGAAACTGCACTCGCAAGAAATGATGCTTGCGCAGGTCGGCTCGCCGCTCGCTATCGAGAACGCTCACCGCAACTTGCTCGACATGGAGGACGACGAATAGCCATGGGTACTCCTTCCGCACTCGAAGTATGCCGCACCGAACTTTTTACTAAAGTCGAGGACTTGCAGCAAAAATATCCACAAACTCTTGTGGATAAAGTCGTTCGTGTGCGTGAGATGTATAATTGGTTTCTCTCGAACCCCGGCGGTACTGACCGCGAGTTTGTGTCGGAAGTGATGCAGCGGCACTCTGTCTCCAAAGTGACCGCCTATTCCGACCTCGCTGTCGTGAAAACGCTTATGCCTCTGCTCGCTTCGGCAAGCCGCGATTTTCACCGCTGGCGTTTTAACGAGATGATTATGAAGACTTATGCCAAGGCGCAGGCAAAAGGCGACACGAAAACCATGGAACGTGCCGCAGCGTCATACGCCAAATACAACCGCGTTGATTTGGAGGACGAGCAGACTCTGCCTTACGAGCTTATCGTGGTGCAGCCGTTCACGGCAACGGACGACCCCACTGTCCTTGGCATTAAGCCTATTCCGAACATTCAGCAGAAAATATCAGATATGATTGCGAAATATCGTGCCGAAACGCTCGACATCGAGGATGTGGAGTTCGAGGAAGCAGACCTCGAATTTGACACGCTATTTCCGCTGACTAAAAACGACAATGACGATGGCGAAGAAGATATACTTTAACAACCCGCAGCGGCTGACGCAGCTTATCGGCGCTAACACCACTGTCATTGTCGCAGGACGACGCACAGGCAAGACGGACAGCATCGCCGCTCCATTTGCTTTGCGTAATATGCAACGTATGCCAGGCTCGACAGGCGGCATCGTGGTGCCGACGTTCAAACACGGTTTGACCAACACGCTGCCGGGACTGCTCGCCGCGTGGAAACGCTGGGGCTATATCCACGGCGTGCATTACGTTGTCGGTCGCCGTCCGCCCAAGTCGTTTGCTCGCCCGATAATTGAGCCGAACGATTATGAACACGTCATATCGTTCTACAACGGCTCTTGTGCGGTCATCATCTCGCAGGACCGCCCCGGTTCTTCAAACTCGCTCACGCTTTCGTGGCTGCTCGTTGACGAGGCTAAATTCATCGACTATCAGAAACTCAAAGACGAAACGCTCCCTGCCAATGGTGGCATCAAGTCGCATTTCGGGCGGCACTCGTTCAATCATTCGATAATGATTTTGAGCGATATGCCGCAGACGCAAAAAGGTTCGTGGTTCTTGCACTACCGCGACAAAATGGACCCCGAACTTATTGCGACTATTGAGGGAACGGTCTATGAAATTTGGCGCACGAAAGAGCGGATTCGCTCGCTTTCGTCCAAGGGGCAGCCGGTACCCGACTACCTTAAAGGTTATCTGCGACGTCTCGACCGCAATCTTAATCAGATGCGGTCTGTAGCTGTGTATTACAAAGAATACAGCAGCATCGAGAACCTACAACTTCTCGGTGAGAACTATATTAAGCAGATGAAGCGCGACTTAACGCCATTGACGTTCCAAACCTCTATCCTTTGCCAACGCATAGGCATTGCCAAAGACGGTTTTTATTCGTCAATGCGTGAGGGGCATAAGTATAATGCAAGTGATTTTGAATTTCTTGACGAGAAATTCAAAAGCGGAGAGTGGAGTGCGGAGAGTGGAGAGGCATTTACTTGTGATGCTGATTCCGACGTGAATAAGGATGCGCCGATTTGCATTGGTATGGACTACAATGCAAATATCGATTTGATACTTGATAGGTGCGGAGTTGCGGAGTTTCGACTCCTTGGCAAGTCCGATGAGTTGCTTGATGTTATACCATTTCCCTTTGAAAAGCGAAGCATAATAAGGAATGGGATAATAAGTGCTGTCGGGGGTCGGAATACGGCTGACAACGGCAAACTTGCGGCAAGTTGTATTCTTGGCGAGCCTGTCTTGCAGGTCTCGCCATGGAGCAGCCGCATCAAGCATCTCAATCACCTCAATGTCGCTCCGTGAGGCGATGCACTTTCTCCAATTGGCGTAAAGAAGGCGTGTTATTCTGCCGTCCTTGCCGGCAGGAGCGAAGCGGCAATAACAAGCCTCTTTGCGGAGCAGCCGCACGATTTTCGTGCCATCGCGAGAAAGTATAATCACACTCACGGCAAAGCCAAAATGCTTGAAGTCTTGGCATACGCCGAGATAATATGAGGCGATGTCATTGTCAAGAAAGAAATCCTCGACTTCGCTCTTGACGGCAGCAGTAGCAAGACAAGTGTCGTAGCGCAGACCGCTACCGAAGCAGACTTCAGCATTAAACATCTGGCAAGTGGAGAGCGTCTCGTCGTCCTCGATGAGCTTCAATATGTCGAATGGCATATTGTTGTCGCCTCCCCACGGCATATAAGAAAGTGTGTCGTCGATGATGACCGGCACGATGTCAACGTCTTCTTTGAAGACCGCTGACGAGTTCACTTGAAACGCCGCCCGAGCCGACATGTTCGGTAGCGTTTCGACCGAGTTAAAATTCAAATTATCCATAGCGAATGAAATAAGCGTTATAGAAATACTTCGCAGTCGTTAACGGCGAATATGCAACAATCTCTGATTTTGCGGATTTGCCCCGACGAGAGCAATTTTATATTGCGAGTTCCGGCATAAAAATCGTAGCGGAGCGAGATGCAATTATGCAGGTGAAGTATTTCACCGTTGGCTTTCCAAACGGAAATATCCACCGGGTCGCCGCTGTTAAGCATAGTGCGAGCCGTGGTAATATGTATAGAGCGTGCCATTATCTGAATGTATAATCGTAAGGTTCTGTGAATATGCCAACGCCTAACGGATTGCGCTGTGCGATGCGGTTCTCCGCATATCGCCAAGCAAATTTCACCGTGTTAGGCTTCTCCGGGTCATCGGCAATTTCACTTGTGGAGTCGGTGATAAGCACCGGGCGTAGTGCGTCGAAGTCGCCATCGTCAGGTGCACTCTCGTATGGTGTTCGCACATCGTCGGAGCAGAACATCTGCTCGGCGAGCGAACACTCGTCGGCGGTCAGCCCTGCCGACTGCACCTCGTAGGTCTGCTCACAAGTGGCATCGTAGAACTGCGACACACTGCCGAGGACTGCCAACGAGCGGTCAACCTTGGTCTTGGCTGTGGTAACAGCCGGCACAAACAAGTTGTCGCTCACGTTGAAGCAGTTGCGGAAGTAGAACGGACGAGTTCCGGCAAGCGACTTGTCGATGAAGAACGAGGCGGCACGGTCGCCCACGCGAACAGTGAACGCAGTGAGTTCTATCTCCGCGCCCACCATGTCCTCGGCTTGTCGCTGTATCTCCTTGCAAAAGATAGTGTGCGTCCACACTCCGTCGCTCGATGCCGTAGATTGCTGATAAGGACCTTTGAAAGAGCAATGCCCCGGCATTCCGCCACTAAGGAAATCGCAGTAAATCTCGTAGTTGACGAGTTCGCCATTAAAGGCGAAAAACGGCAGGAACACGAAGCTCTCGGGAGCCACACGCCTCGATGCGGCAGCAGTGAGGAAGTGCGACCTAAGCAGCGGCTCGAAATCGTAGATGTCGATGTCGCGGTCGCAATAAATCACCATAAAACCGCTACGGTCGTAGTCGTCGCTGTGGTCGTCGGGAATATCCACATACACCTCGAACCACACGCTCATCACCACAATACCATACGGACGCATCGCCTGTTCGACGAGCGAACGCAAGTCGTATAACAACACTCTGCCGTCGGTGGCGTAATAACGCTCCGACAACAACTTACCTGTCTCCGTCGTTGAAATATCAACGTCGATATACTCCTTGTCGGTCAGTATCGAAATCGTCCCGATATGACACGACAACATCATAGCCCTAAAATTCTGTATCTTAATCATACGGCAAAGTTACGTTCACAAATCGCCGATGCAAAAGACACGAAAAGCGGCAACCCGGTGAGGGCTGCCGCTGTGTGAAGCGGAATGTTTGGAGAATTTATTCTTCCAAACTGTCCGGAACGAAGTCCGGCGCATCAGGGTCGATGCCTCGAGCGATGTACTTTGCCCGAATGGCGTTGTACGTTTGATGCACAATCTGATTGATTGCACGGAAGTGCTCGTCTTCAAGTAGTAGAGCCAGTTGTTCTTTGTGGCTCGGGAACTGAAGCCCGAAACCATAGTTGATTGTACGAGCTGCTTTGAGGATTACCCTCAGTTCTTGTTCAGTGAACTTGTTGTAATTGATTTGCATAGTTTTGAGAATTATAGTGTGAAACATTCGTGAGAGTTGTTGTCGATATGGAAGATTGAGAGCGTGTAGTTCTCCGCACCCTTGCGGAATTCGAGTCGGATAAAGTCTTCGTCGTCACGCCAACAGTAGTAAAGGGCTTGTCGCATAGCGTCAATATCGCTGTCGGCAGTCAATTTCCATTTGCCTTGTCTTGTGTAGCAAGTATATTCTTTCATTGTCGTGTAAAATTAAAAAGTTATACATCGAGGGAGAAAGACAAAGAGGCTTACGCCTCTTTGCTCGCTTCCATTTTGAGTTTGTCGTAGATGTTTTGGCTGATGACCGCGCCGTAGCGATGTTTGAGCAAGTGCATATAGCGGAGAGCACTCTTGGCAGTCTTGCAACCGCAGCCCACATTGTCTTTCGGGGCGACACCTTGGAAATAGACGTACCAGCGGTCAAACTTGCGTTGAGCGACGATGAGATGTGGAGTAACTGTAGGCTGTGGGATAACTACGTTCTCGACTTGTTGAGCAGCCTGTTCGGCTTTCTTTGAAACTTTCTTTGCCATGATTTTAAATTTTTGATGATTGAACATTGGCGCATTAGCGCCGTTTATTTTACGTGCAATCAAGTGGACGAAGCAGTGAAGTCGAGCCGCAAGGGTGATTGCCTTGTTGCAACGAAGCGAAACAAGGAGGAACACGGAGTGCACACTTGCCCTTGCAGCCTGAACATCGTCCTAACTTTGCACAGTTAAAATGAATGGTGCGATTGCGTGTCATCAATGTTCTTCGTCGGGAAATGTCGGCTTGCCGAAAAATCATAGCAGGAAAGGTAGCCGAAAAAGGCAATCGGCAACAAAGAGGTTGTAGCCTCAGCCGAAAGTGGAGCCACACCCGAAGTCGCTGCAAGTGCCGAACCCACGTCGCAATTTCCGTGGCGTTGCCCGACAATGAGCGTAGGTTGTAAGCCAAGAGTGCCGCTATGTGCCATTCAAGCATCGAGCGGTCAGCACCGACATTGGAGACATCAAAGTGGAGAGCGAGAAAAAGCCGGGTAGCGGCGTTCTCCCACGATGTATCTTTAATTTGACAATGAATGAGATGCTACACTGACTAAGCAAATAAGACTGCCGAGGGCGATATGCTATGCAGCCTCTTGCAGTTGGCGAGAAGACTTATCATGCACGAATTAGGAGAATAGCACTCTCAATCTATCGGCAACAATCACGAATACTCTATAATTCAACAATGGAAATCGGCAAGTTTACGAAGAACGAAAGTACCAACGACAGCGACAATCAACCGCACCGGGCGAAAGCGAGCCGACAAAGACCGGCTCGGAAAAACGGCAATCACACAAACGCAACAAAACGGCGGCAGCCGTATGATTAAGATACATTCCGCTGTTCCCGGCGGTGGAGAGAGCAAAAAGAAAGTCAGCCGTTTGGCTGACCGTCTTTCCGGAAAGAAGGCTTGCTTAGTTGTAAGAGTAAACCATAGTGTAGTCAGCGTTGCCGACTTGAGCTGCTGCCTTGTTTGAGGCTTCGTCTTCGTTGTAGGCTTCAACGTAAACCATTTCGCTCTCACCGTCGAAAGTAATCACTTCCACTTGATATTCTTTTAACTCGTTGCTGTTTTCGTAAGCGTCGAAGTCCTTAACTGCGAATTGAGAAATATGTGTCATTGTTGTAAGAATTAAATTGTTAATAACTGTGCGCCGAGGCGCGATTGATTTTACATTGCAATCAGGAGCGAATGAAATCAGTGCTGCAGGCACGTCAGCCGACAAGGGCAAGACCGATAAATACTCTTTTTTTATAGGCACGATGAAAAAAAGGAAGATTTGTCGAGGCTGCTTGTTTTACCCTTTTCGAGCGTGGATAAATCGCTAACTTTGTAATGGAAAATTTTCTATCGTGCTTTAGGCTTGCACAATGTTATGTGACAATCAATTCTGTTTAGCAACAATGGCAACATTTTCTTCGCAGTTTGGACTCAGAGCGGAGAAAGCGGCAACACCTTAAAAATCAAGTGTAGTGGTACGGCAGACGAGAGAGCAAACATCTTTCCGTGCCTACAACGTGCGAAGTCGAGTGCAGCATCCAATGTTCGGTGAGCGACATTATGCCTAACTCTTACTAAGCAAGCCTTCCGCAAAGACGATTCAGTGGAGCGGCAGCCCATGACTTTTGGCTCACTCCACCGCAAAAGAAAAGCCCCGGAGGAATCTCCGAGGCAATGCGTTAGGGATAGAAGCCTTTCGGTCGAGACATCAGGCTCGATACACGATAGCCCGACGGCTGTGCCGGAACGCCAAAAATCCTTCGTTATACTATACTACACACATTCTATCAGAGGTTTCAATGAATTTTATAAGTTTATCAAGCGGAATAATAGGAAATTCAGAAAAGAAACTATAGTAGATTAAAGAGTTGGTTACAAAAATACCTTTAACAGAATAGTCTTCAATATTTGTCATCTTAAAGTATTTGCCCACTTCAGATTTATGCAAAGAAACCCATTGTACTTTGTCATTAAGTTTTACAGAATAGTTTTCAAATGTAGATTTATCTTTATTGAATGTTTGAAAATAGAACTTGGTTTTAGTGCATTTTGCATCTATTACATAAACAACTTTTCTTTTATAATCGATAAGGATAAAATCAATTTCACCGACCTTTCGCGTTGTACCAGGAACACTTTCTTTTTTTAATGAAATATTATGGAAACCGCTAATATTTCGATTAACCATATAACGTGGATTTATTATTTTGAATACCTCGTCTTCAAAAGATTTTCCTAACTCTGATTTAGAAGAATTACAGAACAATTTTAGTTCGTGAACCTTTTCCCAGTCCTTAGGAAGTTCTCCATATGGTATAAGGTTTGTACTAATCTCGTCGAAAGCCTCCATTATCATCCATGGCGTACTATAATAATGGATAGGTATAGGCGGATAATGCGCCCAATCCGATATTAATCGCTACTTTTGTAGCA
>ENA-ORSL01001325-ORSL01001325.1-human-gut-metagenome-genome-assembly--contig:-NODE-1325-length-21276-cov-4.075868_pt1 | contig 21276 bp, 21 predicted proteins | sample MGYA00242190_ERZ509157 | MGnify/ENA primary metagenome ERZ509157 (study PRJEB26280, sample SAMEA2338664) | human gut metagenome | biome: human gut; feature: human-associated habitat; material: faeces...
GGGAGTTTCTGCAACTTGTGGAAGCGGAAAAAAGTACAAACAATGCTGCGGAAAGAACGCATAAATATCAAGAGCATAAATGATTTGTATTGATGAATTTATATCATTAACTTGTAGCGGAGTACAGCGTACTCCATGAAATCACAACATATTAATGAAAAGCATAGAATGATATTCTACATATAAGTTGTACAAGAGAAAAATCTTGCATAAAAAGAGCCTGTTCCAAGTTAAGGAAACAGGCTCTTAAGCAAATGAAGAAGCTATAAATAGTTGTCATTGTTAAAATGAATGATGAAGCTAAAATTTGATTTGAAATAAAAAATAACGATATTATAAAAAGGGATGTTGAAAAAGTTATGGAAATTATAGTAGGAAAAAGTTCTGGATTTTGTTATGGAGTTAAAAGAGCCGTTGAATCGGCTGAAAAAGACGCTAGCAAAGTGAAAGAAAATATATATTGCTTAGGGGAAATTGTACATAACAGTGATGTTGTGAACAGTCTATCTCAAAAAGGTATTATTTTTGTTGAAAATATAGACGAGATTCCTAAAGATTCAACTGTTATAATTAGAGCACACGGTGTAACCAAAAGTATTTATGAAAAGGCAAAGGAAAAAAACATAGAAATAAGAGATTATACATGCCCTAATGTTTTGAAAATTCATAAGATTGCTCAAGAATATGCTGATAAAGGGTATTTTATAGTTTTGCTTGGATCACGAAAACATCCTGAAAATATTGGAACAGTTAGCTATTGTGGAGAACATTATTTTGTTGTACAGGATGAAAGTCAAATTTATCTAGCTGTAGATGAGATAAATCGTTGGAATTTTAATAAAGTATTAGTGATAGCACAAACAACATTTGGCATTAAAGATTTTGCTGTATTTACTGAGATTTTGAGTAACGAATTGTATAGAACTGTTGAATTAGTAATCGAAAATACTATTTGCCAAACGACAGAAATAAGACAAAAAGAAACAGAAGAACTTTCAAAAAATGTTGATTGTATGATAATTATAGGGGGAAAGAATAGTTCTAACACTCATAAACTATTTGATATTGCTAAATCGAATTGTGATAAAACAATTTGCATTGAGAATGTTAGAGAACTTCAATTTAGTGATCTCGGAATAAAAGAAATGGATAACAAGTCTGATATCAGAATTGGCATAATGGCAGGGGCTTCAACACCTCGAAAAAGCATTGATGAAGTCATGGAATGGTTAAAAAGTTAATGCAAAATTAGTAAATGTTATGGAAAATTTTAAGATTGTATTAATAAAATAAAAAGAATTGGAGGAAGTAGAGTATAAACTATACTTGAAAAAAATATGAAATTATATAGGTATATGACAATAGACGAATTTATAAGAATGGCAATCGGAAGAAAAATAGAACCTTATTTACAGGAATTTGAAAATGCGCTGACGTCAAGTAAAGGGTTATGTTTTCTCGGCGAAGAAACGGTTATTGAAGATGATGAACATAAGGAAATATTTAATCCACAAAGTTGCTATGATTTTTTATGTGGAATTGTGTCTTCTGAAGTATTGGTGGAGTTTGAGCTTGAAGATGTAGAGAAAGTTACTGAATCATCTGGCAGATATGCTAATCCTTTTAATGCTGACTGGTATTCGTATGTATATGCGAAAGAATATTGTATGCCTTCATATGATAAAAAAACATTAATACCTAAAAGATATGCTTTTGGAGATGAAAAGTTTGTGAATTTTTTTGAATATGATGAAGAAAATATAGACATAAATAAAATTATTGAACATACTGAAAATAACGATATTTTAAGGTATTCATTATTAAAGCAAATTCCTAAATGTAAAGGATTTTGGACAGAAATTGTGTATAACGATCCAGGTATCGATGAAGAAAGAACAAATGTAAATTGGATAAGAGAGAGATTAGTATATGGGGATATAATAACACGTCAAGAGCAATTCAGCATAGATATGGTATTAGACTCTATTGAAGTTCTTGAGTCTGATGTTGATGTATTATTTTCAAATTCAACTAATAGCGATAAGCTGGTTAGGTTTGTAATAAATGGTGAGTGTCCGCCAGCATGTGAAAAGTTATTTACTGATTTTATATGTAATCTAAAAAAAGTACATCTAAAAAAACGGAATAACTGTTGAAGACGGTACTTTTAGAAAAGATTATTCAGAAGAATTATTCAAAAAATTCTGGAATTTAATCGCTTTAACTATGGTGTATCCTGATATGGCCGATTTATATAAATTGTGCTTAATAAAAAATAATGATTTAGATTTAGTTGTAAAGAGCTTCGATATTGACGAAAACAGAAAATGGAGAAATTTAGACATTATATCTACTTGGCTAGATAGAAAATTGGATAATGAAATTGAAAGAAATTCTGTTGGAAATATCGTAATAAAAAAAGAAAATGAAGAATATCAAATATTTGTTAATAATGCAATGGCGGATTATAGAGAATTTCATCAAGACTACGAGAAAGATGAATATGAATCATATAAGGCTGAACATAACAAAAAAGTTGGGACAATTAAGGAACATGGAGATTTCATAATCATACAAAATTATTCCTCAACTTTAATTTTAGATTCGAAGATGGAATACTATGAGGATGGTGGGCAGATGTTTATTTCATTGCCAGAAAAATACAAAAAAACTGTACAGAGAGAAAAAGCAAAAGCATCTTTATTAAAAAGCATTAAAAGAGAAGATGAGTTTGAAAGGTAGTAATTTTTGTAGTTATGTAAAAAGTAGGCTAATTAAAATATAAAAATTGTAAAGGGAACTTTTTATGAGGGCTCCCTTTTTCTTATGCAATAAGAAAACAAGGGTTATTATTCATTGACTTATTTTGCCTGTTAGTATAATATCTAAATATGGAAATATAATTTATATGGAGGGATCGTATGAAAAAGAGTACTGCTATTTTAGTGTGGATAATTGTTGGAATTTTGATTGTCGTAGGATGTGTGTTTGCTTTTACATATTTTACTTCAAAACCTGTTCAATTACCTAGTAAAGAAAGCGGAGATAGTGTTATAGGTGAAAATACCGAAAAAAGTGGTGATGTTGTTGTAAGTGATGAACCAATTTTTACTAAAGATAATTATCCAAGAATAGATGCATCTTTGGCTATTCAACCACTTGCAGAAGCTATAAAGGAAAATTTTGTACCTAGTGGAGATGTTCAAGAAATTGATATGGAATACTTGAATACACATGAAGGATTTCTTGGAGTGGTAGATGGAACAAGAGATGTTTGTTTTATGTCTTATCCATCTGATGAAGAGATGGCATATGCCAAAGAAAAGGGCGTTGAACTTGAGATTGTTAGAGCCACAAACTCAGCATTTGTATTTATTGTAAATGTTAATAATCCTGTAAATAATTTAACATTACAACAAATCAAAGATATTTACTCGGGTAAAATCACTAATTGGAAAGATGTTGGTGGTGAGGATGCAGAAATCATACCTTATCAAAGACCAGTAAACTCAGGTAGCCAATCTGGAATGCTACAGCTTGTAATGAAAGACACTCCGCTAATGACACCTCCAACAATGGAATTGACAGTTGGTATGGGTGACTTAGTTGATGCGGTTGCACAATATGATAATTCTAGATATGCAATAGGATATTCATATTATTACTATGTAAATACAATGTACAAGAGAGATACTATAAAAACTCTATCAGTTGATGGAATTCCTGCAAATAAAGAAACAATTAGAGCTGGGGAATATCCAATAATGACATCTGGTTGGCTTGTTTTCAGAAAAGATGAACCAGCATCTAGTATGACTAGAAAATGGGTTCAAGCAGTTACTTCTGAAAGAGGTGCTAAAATAATTGAAGCTGAAGGTTATGTGCCAGCAAACTAATAAAAATACAGAATAAAGGAGGATATGCTAAATGGATGATAAAGTAAGTACAAATAAAATTATTATAAGTTTAATAGTATTTGCAATAATTTCAATAACAATCACAGCTATTCTGATAATTCAAAAAAACAATACTTCGGCTCCTAATCAAGAAATTACAAGTGGTGATGTTAATATAGCTGTAAAACATGATAAAATTATTGGTACAAAAATAAATCAAAAGTACAATCAAAATGATTTGGAGATTATTGAAACACAGATGCAGGAAGATGGTCTTGAATATGTATCTATCAGAATATCAGGTTTAAAAAATAAAGAAATTGAAAATAAAATAAACGAAGATATTGCACGAGAGGAAGCAAGTTTAAAAGAAAATGTTTTAAGTAATGAAATGGGAGAATATGATTCTAGATATCTTAATGAATATGTGAATGCAAATTTCTCTAACGTCTTGTCTTTAGCTCTTTATGGAAGCAAATATGGCTCTAATTCTAGAAATCAGTTGAATGAGTCTAGATATTTGAATTATGATTTAACAACAGGAAATAGATTAAAATTGGAAGATTTGTTTGTGCCAGGAGCTGATATTGATTTATATGCTCAAAACAGTATATATAAAGAATTATTGCATGATACTTTTTCTGAAAAAGGTGTGTTTTTTGATCCTCAATACTGGGAAAGTGGAGAATGCACTTATGTTGTGGATGAAATTGATGAGTTGAAATTTATAAAAGAGTTTAATAAGTACAAAACAGCACCAAAAGAATTTTGCTTTTCTTATAATCAAATTTCAATAGTATATGGAGAAGACTATGATAATTATGTTTATATAAGATTTAAAGATTGCATGGATGATTTGGCTATATTTGATAAATTTGTTACAGAAGAGGGTATATTTGAAAGAGATGATATTGGTGTTAAAAACCTATATGTATGCTCTAATGCAACTACAGGAAAAGGTTATTATACATTTATAGATGATGTGACATCTAACTTTAGAATAGATGCAAGAGTTTATCCTGTAGTTAATGAAAGAATACTTGAAAGTCAAAAGTATATTGAGACTTTAGAAAAACTTAAGCAAGATATTGCTGGCAGAAAGAATGATATAAAGGAGATTGCTAAAAAGAATAAAGATAAGTATTATTATTTAACTATAAATGTTACTATAAATGATTTTATTCCAAAATATTATTGCACATATTCAGAACAAGATATTACATATGACGAATTTTATGTTTATACAGAAGAAGATCTGTATGAAGTTGATAAAACTGACTTTAGTGATTGGTTTGAAAATAAGCTGATTTCTGCAAATTATTATGAAATGGGTGCTGGATATCTGAATATGTTGTTATCTGATGATGAAAAGAAAAAGTGCAAAATTGAAAGAAAATATGATTCTGTCGCATACAATATAAATAGTGAAAAGGTGTATAGAAATCTTGAGGATTTATTTAAAGAAGATTCCAATTACCTTTCAGTTATAGATAACGTTTTACAAAGAGAATATGAGCTTTCGACTGATCAAGTTGCTAAAATGATTAAAAATCATGAGTACCAATTAACAAATTATGCTGTGGAATTTAGAAATGAAGAAAATATTGCATCTGTTAGGTATGAAGAGTTTTCACCAGAAAGCATAAAATAATAAGAACACTTAATTAGTAAAATTGTAACAAATTGTCGTATTATAGCATACTTTATATTGTATAGTTTGATTATAAGCTATACAAAGGAGGGAGTATGGATGGAACTATCTTTTTTATTTGTTTTGTTTTTCGTGATTATTTTTGCAGCTATAATAGAATTAGTGTTTAGATGTCCTTGGGCAGTTGCAGCAGTAGTTGCTATAATATCGCTTATAGTGTTTGCGTTTTTCTCTGGAACATTTGGTAATATATTTATTGTATGGATTATCATTTATACACTTGCTGCTTGGGTTACCGCGGTGATTATCTGCAAGTTGCTAAATAGATTTCGTAACAATAACTGTAATAGAAATGATTTTTAATTTGTTATGTTTTGCTAAATTTAAGAGTGGGCTACATGCCCACTCTTTTTGTGTAATAGGAAAGTAACAGATTTGCAACCTTTTATGTATTAATTTTCTTTCCTATTACACAAAAAAACTTTAATTTATGCGAGAGATTTTCTTCCTTTCGGTCGAAAACTCTCGAGGGACGAAAGAATGAAAATCGAAGATTTTCATCTTTCTTTTGTTATTTTTCTTTCTTTAAATTTTTATGATTTCTTGATGATTAGAGTTTGCAATTAATTCATGTAATGTTATAATATCAGTAGAATAGTGTTTTTATATCTAAAGAAAAATTTGCTATGTGTGTAGCAAAAGGAGTGAAAATATGTCAAGAATAAGAAGTGTTGAAGAATATGATGAAAAGAAAAATAGATTAAATGAACTTGTTGATAGATATAAATGGCTTGTTGGTTCTAAAGATCCAATAAAGGATTTGAAGAGTGAACAAGAAATTTATGTGTTAAGGTATTCGGATAGAAATTTAACACCGGAGGAAGCTTTGAAAATAGAGGCGGCCTTGCAAAAAATTGGCGTTCAAAGTATGTACATAAATGGTAGAGGAGCAAGTGAATACGAGGCTGTTTTGATGCAAGAAATTCAAGCTTTGGTTTCTGATATATGTGAGTATGAAGCAGATAAGAGATTATCTGAAAAAACTCCTTTTGAAATTATAAAAGATGTTATTAATGGTAATGAAACAACTAAAAAAGATTTAAAATATAAAAGATCATATGGCTATGGTGAGGATATTGGATGCATAGGTATAAGAAGAAATATAGAATTGACGCCTCCAGAAATAATATTGGAGAGAATGGCCAAGCAAATAGATTGGGCAAAACTGGAACTAATTACTGATGAAGAGAGAGAAGCAGCAAAAGAAAAGCAGAATGAAGAGTTGGCTTTAGTTTTGACTCAAAATGAAAAGCCAAATAAAATGTTGGAATCGTTGCAACAAGAAGTACAAGAAAAAATCAAGAATTTTGGACTTAATGATATAACTAGAGAAGAGAATAATACGTCTAAGAATAGCGAAAAAGATGAAACAGTACATGATGATAAACCTCAAGATTTCGATAGAAAACATAAGGAAGAAATAAAAACTGAAAAGGAAAATATTGAAGAAGAGATAGAAAGGTAAATAAATGATTTTTTTTATTGCTGTGATAATTGACCAAATTTTAAAATATATTGTAGAAATAAATTCACTAAGTTTTGAACTTATAAAAAGTTTTGTGAAAATCAATTATGTTCAAAATACTCGGTGGAATATATGGAATTTTTAAAGATAACAATACTTTTTTTATATTCCTTTCATTCGTGATTTTAGTATCGCTTTTTGTTGCTGTGCGTAAATTTTATAAAGAAGATAAAATTAAATTCACATTGTGGCAACTGATAATGGCTGGTGGAGCTAGTAATATGATTGATAGAATATTTAGAGGATATGTGGTTGATTTTATACAAATGAAACCGTTTGGAATTTTTAATTTTTCGGATGCATTAATTGTTATATGTGTATGTATTTTTATTTATCTAGAAATAAAGGAGTTAAGTAGTGGAAATAATAAAGAAAGTAGTAACTGAAAATGAAAATGGTATGAGAATTGATGCAGCCGTTAATTCTTTGAACGAAAAAATATCGCGAAGTATAGCACAGAACCTTATAAAAGAAGAAAAAATTTTACTTGATGAAAAGATTGTCAAACCTTCTGCTAAGGTAAAAACAAACCAAGTAATATCTATGCCTGATAGTGTTGAACACAAAAATGACGAAAAGTTAGTAGCAGAAGATATTCCACTTGATATTATTTATGAAGATGAAGATATAATTGTCATAAATAAACCCAAAAACATGGTTGTTCATCCAGCGGCAGGAAACTGGTCAGGTACACTTGTAAATGCGATGCTTGGAAAGCATGATTTATCTGATGAAAATGGTGAATTCAGACCTGGAATAGTGCATAGGTTAGATAAAAACACGACTGGTGTTATGGTAGTAGCTAAGAATAATGTCGCACATGCTAAACTTGCTAAACAGATTCAGGAACATGATTTTAAGAAAGTGTATGTTGCGTTAGTTAAGGGTGTCATAAAGGAAAATGAAGCAATTATCGAGCTTCCTATTGGTCGTCATCCAACAGATAGAAAAAAGATGGCTGTTGTGAAAGATGGTAGGTATGCTTATACTAAAATAAAAGTTTTAGAAAGATTTAAAGGTTATACATATGTTGAGGTTGAACTAAAAACAGGAAGGACACATCAGATAAGAGTTCATATGTCACATATAGGTTATCCAATAGTTGGAGATGATACATATTCAAATGGCAAAAATCCATTTGGAGTTACAAGTCAGATGTTACACTCAAGAACTTTAGGAATAACTCATCCAACGACTGGTGAATACATGGAGTTTAATGCTCCTATTCCAAAAGAATTTGAAAATGTACTAAAGAAATTAAGGGAGGAATAAACAAATGAAAAAGATACTTTTTGTCGCTTCAGAATGTGCACCTTATGCAAAGTCTGGTGGACTTGGAGATGTTATTGGCTCACTTCCAAAAGAGCTTATAAAAATGGGCTATGATGTTTCTGTGATTATGCCAAGATATAAGAAAGTAAAAGAAGATTTGACATATGTAATAGATTATCCTATTTATATGCAAGGCAAAAAAGAAAACTGCATTATAAGATGTCACAATAGAGATGTAGATGGAAAAGTATTAACGACTTTTTTTGTGGATAATATAACATATTTTGATAGAGATGATATGTATTGTCATCCTGATGAGGCAGAAAGATTTGCGTTTTTTGATAAAGCAGTTGTTGAATTTATAAAGCAAAGAAATCCTGATATAGTTCACTTAAATGACTGGCAATCTGGTCCTGTGGCAATGCTTTTAAGGGATGTACATCATGACAACAAGACAAAGATAATTTATACAATTCACAATTTAGAATATAACGGTAGATTCAATAGAGGAAATTTGTATCATTTTGATTTAGATGATTCTTATTTTACTCCAAGTAAGTTTGAATTTTATGGTGATATTAGTTTTACAAAAGCGGGTATACAGTATTCAGATGTGGTTACGACAGTAAGTAAAACATATGCAAGTGAAATTCAAACTCCACAATTTGGATTTGGATATGATGGATTACTTAGACAAAAAGCGTCAGAGGGCAAACTTATAGGAATTGTAAATGGTATAGATTATAGCGAATATAATCCTCAAACAGATAAAGAAATCTGTGCACATTATAGTGCGAACGATATAGATAATAAGATAAAAGACAAAAAAGATTTGCAAAAACAATTGGGCTTGCCAAACAAAAATGTTCCGATATTATCTGTTATTTCTAGAGTTGTTCATCATAAAGGATTTGATATTTTAGTTGAAGGTATGAATGAACTTTTAAAGCAAGATATTCAATTTGTTGCATTAGGCGTTGGCGAAGAGCATTATATAAATAGATTAAAATATTTAAAAGAAAAATATCCTAATAAAGTTTCTGTAAATGATTATTTTGATGCTGAACTTGCAAAGAAAATATATGCGGGTAGTGATATGTTTTTAATGCCATCAATGTTTGAGCCTTGTGGACTATCTCAAATGATAAGCTTTAGATATGGAACTATACCGATAGTTAGAAGTACAGGTGGACTTAGAGATACGGTTATTGGATATTTAAGTAATAAAGAAGCTGGTAATGGATTTACTTTTTGGGGAAGTCAAGTTGAAGATTTTGTTACAGTAACTGAAAAGGCATTAGAAATATATAACAATAAGGAAGAGTGGAAAGTTTTGATAAAAAGGGCAATGAATGCAGATTTTTCATGGGAAGCTTCGGCGAAAGAATATGCAAAATTGTACGAATAAATCAAAATCTTGTAAAAAAATAGCATCGAGCTTAAAAATCTTTTAACAAAACTTTTAAGCTCGATAATCTATATAAACCATACTGCACTAGTGCATATGGAAAATTGAAGTCTATACAATAATTTATGAAATCATTTATTATTATGTGAAAAAATATGAATATAATACAAAGAAAATTTTTGAAAAATCTTAGATATATTAAGGAGAAGTTATGGAAGAAAGATTGCAAAAATATTTAGCAGAATGTGGTGTTGCCTCAAGAAGAAAATGTGAGGAAATAATACTCGAAGGCAAAGTAAGTGTAAATGGAAAAGTTGTAACAGAACTTGGTACAAAAATTATTCCGGGGAAAGATAAAATTGAATTGAATGGCAAAGAAATAGTTTCAGAGAAAAAAGTATATATACTTTTAAACAAGCCTGTTGGTTATGTTACAACAGTTAGTGACGAAAAAGAAAGACCAACAGTAATGGAATTATTAAATGGCGTTAAAGAAAAAGTAGTTCCTGTTGGAAGACTTGATATGTTTACATCTGGACTTTTACTTTTGTCTAATGATGGAGAATTTATATATAAAGTAACACATCCAAAGCATGAAACTACCAAAACATACATAGTAAAAACAAGAGGAGTGCCAACAGAAAAAGATTTAGAAAAGCTTAGAGTTGGAGTAAAGATAGAAGATTATACAACATCACCTGCAAAAGTCGAGCTTCTTTTAAAAGATAATACAAATGACATATCAAGAATATGGATTCAAATACATGAAGGAAGAAATAGACAAGTTAGAAAAATGTGTGAAGCAATCGGACTATCAGTAATTGCATTAAAAAGAGAAGGGGTTGGTGATTTGACTTGCGAAGGCGTTGAAAGAGGAAAATGGAGATATTTAACAGATGAAGAAGTAAAAAATATAATGAATGTGTAGGGAGTTGATAATATGAGTGAACAAAAGATAAAGTTACCAAGTTCGCTTGCCTTGGCTGTCTATAAGGTATTAGGCATTCCTCATAGACTAGAAAAGTTTGGATTAGTTGATACAAGTTTTACGGAAGAGGAGCTAGCAAGCGTGAAAAAATTAACGTTTGTTAATCCAGCATTAAATACATTAAAAGGCATTGAATTATTACCTAACCTTGAAGTTTTAAATGTTGATAGCAATATTAATTCCGAATATTCTCCGAAAAGAATGCGAGCAAGCATTGGTTTTGATGATGCTGTAGCAATAGGAAAATGTAAAAAACTAAAACAATTAAAAGTCACAAATCAAAGTAATTTAGAATATTTAGATGTTAGCCAACTTACTAATTTAGAATGTTTAGAGATTAGTAACAACGAAATGTTGGAAGAAATAGATGGGTTGGGCAATTTAAATAAGCTTTGGAGTATTGATTTGTACGGAAATAACAGACTTAAATATAGAAATGACAAAAAAAGAGAAATGAATGGAATTTATAGTGTAATAAAAAATAATCCAGAATTATGCTATATGAGGATTGATTCACTTATGTTCCCTGATGCAATAGGATATAGGCAAAACGGAACGTATGATGGAGAAATGTTAAAACGAATTGAACAAATTGGTGACGTTACATGGGCAGAAAAGTTTGGTAAGAATAAAATAATTAAACTAAATACACAGCAGATTATTACAATGCACAACAAAGCGTGTCAAGCGTTAAAAGAATATGTTCCAAATGGTGCACCCTCATATGATATTGTTATGGGGATTGAAAAATACTTGGCTGAAAATGTTAAATATGATTATCAAAGTATAACTGGTGAAAAAACATCTCATACATCTTCTCAAAAAATAGAGATAGGAAACAAAAATGTAAATTTAGCCCAAGGACCTTTGCATGGTGCTAATGGTGCTTTTAATGCTTTTATGTATGGCACTTGTGTTTGTCAAGGATACACAAGAGCTATGCAATATATGTTAAGATTAAAAGGAATCAATTCACATGATGTTGCTTGCATTGCAGGAAGAGATACAATAGGAATGGCTGATAGCAATAAAGAAGATAAATATACGGTTTATAGATTACCAGATGATGGATACCACAGTATAATATGTATAGATGATATGGATTCTTTATTCTGTGATCCTTGTTGGGATGCTGGTCGATATCAAAGAGGAGATAAATCATTTAAGTATGCTCTAAGGACAAAATCTGAAATATCCCAAGACCATACATTATCTTTTGATGAAGCAAATATATCAAATGATTCTTCAAGTGTTAGCAGAGAAAGCCTTTCTGAGTCAATTAAACGAGGTGAAATCTTCATGCAGGTTTCAAAGAAAAATTTGAATAAAGTGGCACAAAACATAAGAGGTGCTATAAACATGCAAAATGATAGAAACAAAGAAAAAGAAGAATATGGTGAAAGGGGAGAATAATAATGAGTAAATTAACTGCACGCGCTTATTCAGAAGTGTATGAAATTCTACAAATTGTGGACAAGGACCTAAAAGAAAAAATTCCTCCAGAAGTCATATTGTTTTTTAAAGAGAATAGAGATTTGGCATATGAACCATACTTTAATAAATATGAGTCACTAGAAAATCAAAGAGTGCTAAATGAAACTATAAATGTGCTTGCATTTTTGAAATTAAAATATTGGTGCACTACTGATGAAGAAAAGATGTTCTTAAAAAGACTTGAAGATAACGATTTAAAACAATCAGATGATTATGATACAATATTAAAACAAAATTATTATCAAAAATATGAAAGAGAAATTGTTGAAGAAAGCATGAAGAATAAATCTAAAGACGAAAACTCATTAGCTGTTAATAACTCATTATGGATTAAGATTACTAATTTCTTCAAAAATTTGTTTTCTGTAAAGAAGTAATAGTAATAAAGATGAAAATATTTCACCTAAACTTTGAAGTTTCATACAATAGGAAAGAAAAATTAATGCATAAAAAGTTATAAAATTTGTTACTTTTAAGAATAATCAGGGCAAAATATATCTTTGTCCTGATTGTTTTATACAGCTTTCTTGTCCTTATAGGTGACTTACATATTGACTAAATACAAAATTTGGTATAAAATACCACTTGATGATTGATGTAGAATCTAAAAAATTCTTGAAGATATTGATTTTTATCATAGCACTAGCAATTTTATTCTGATTGCTAGATTCGGCGTAAATTTTCCAAAAAAGATAAATATTAAGAGTATAAAGGAGTAAATGTATGGGGGAAGAGTTAAATTCATTATCTTTACTTAACTTGCGGGACCTTGCAAAATCAAAGGGAATGAAAAATGTTAGCAAGTTAAATAAAGAAGATTTAATAAAAGAAATTATGAAACTAACTTCTGATAAGACAGAGGTTGTAGAAAAAGATATAGAAGTTTCTAGTAATGATGAGAAAAAGTTAGAATTAGAAGGAGCAACATTAAATAGCAAAGATGACTTCGTTGTTGAAGGAGTTTTAGAAGTTTTGGCAGATGGATTTGGATTCTTAAGGGGCGAAAACTATCTTTCAACACCAAAAGATGTGTACGTTTCACCAGTTCAAATAAGAAGATTTAGACTAAGTACTGGAGACAAAGTTAAAGGAATAAGTAGGCTTCCAAAAGAAACCGAGAAATTCCCGGCACTTATATATGTCAATACTGTAAATGGCGATTCACCAGAAGTTGCAATGAAAAGGAAGGATTTTGATGATTTAACTCCTATATTTCCTAATAGAAGAATTCATCTAGAAACAGTTGCAACAGAGTATTCTACAAGAATAATAGATTTAATGGCTCCAATAGGGTTTGGACAAAGAGGAATGATAGTTTCGCCACCAAAAGTAGGTAAAACAACACTTCTAAAAAAATTAGCAAACAGTATAACAACAAATCATCCAAATGTAGAGCTAATTGTTTTATTAATAGATGAAAGACCAGAAGAAGTAACAGATATGAAGCGTTCTATAAATGGAGATGTTATATATTCTACATTTGACGAATTACCAGAACACCATGTAAAGGTTGCTGAAATAGTTCTTGAAAGAGCAAAAAGATTAGTAGAACATAAAAAAGATGTTGTTGTTTTGCTAGACAGTATCACAAGACTTGCAAGAGCATATAACCTAACGATTCCTTCATCAGGAAGAACTTTATCAGGTGGATTTGACCCTGCTGCATTACATAAGCCAAAGAGATTTTTTGGCGCTGCAAGAAATATAGAAGAAGGCGGAAGTTTAACAATACTTGCAACAGGATTAGTCGAGACTGGTAGCAGAATGGATGAAGTAATATTTGAAGAATTTAAGGGAACTGGTAACATGGAAGTACATCTAGATAGAAAGTTATCAGAAAAGAGAATATTCCCTGCAATAGATATAAACAAATCTGGTACTCGTAGAGAGGAGTTACTACAGACTCCTAAGGAATTAGAAGTTGTTTGGAAAATAAGAAAAATGCTTAATGAAGGAAATGTTGCAAATGTAACAGAAAACTTAATAAAGTTAATAACAACTACAAAATCAAATGCAGAACTTTTAGAAAAATTTAAAGGATAGATTTTGTCAGTTAAATTATAAAGATGCAAAATTTCTAAATATAAGATGTTTTGTATCTTTTTTTATACGATTATAAAATCCTTGTTTTTGGGCTTTATTCTTGAATTGAACAAAGATATACTATATAATAAACTGCGTAAAGGATGTGAGAAAATGTTTGAACTTGAAGATGCAAAACTTGAACTTAAAGAACTTGAAAAAAGACTAAACGAATTGGGTGAATCTCTTTGACATAGATAAAAAAAAGAAGCAAGTTGAAGAACTAGAAGAACAAACAAAAGCAAATGAATTTTGGTCTGATATGGAAAAATCGGCTAAAGTACTACAAGAGATTAAACTTTTGAAGGATAAAATAGATGGAATAAAAAAGACAAAGTTACTTATAGAAGATACAAACGTTTTAATAGAGCTAGGAAATGAAGCTAATGATGAAAGTGTAATTTCGGAAGTGAAACAAAATGTAAAAACAATTTCTAAAGATATAGATAGAATGGAGATAGAAAATTTGCTATCTGGTAAACATGACAGAGACAATGCAATTATAACAATTCATCCTGGTGCTGGTGGAACGGAGTCACAAGATTGGGCAGAAATGCTTTATAGGATGTATTCAATGTGGTGCGAAAAGAACGGATATAAATTAGAAGAATTGGACTATCTTGAAGGAGATGGTGCAGGAATAAAGAGTGTCACATTTAGTGTAACAGGCCCAAATGCTTATGGATATTTAAAGTCAGAAAGTGGTGTGCATAGATTAGTTAGAATATCACCATTTGATTCAGCAGGAAGAAGACATACTTCATTTGCAGCTGTAGAAGTTATACCAGAAGTTTCTGATGATGTTAATGTTGAAATAAATCCAGAAGATCTAAAGATTGATACATACCGTTCAAGTGGTGCTGGTGGTCAGCATGTAAACAAAACAGAATCTGCAATAAGAATTACACATATACCAACAAATATAGTAGTTTCATGCCAAACACAACGTTCACAAATACAAAACAGAGATAAAGCAATGAAAATGCTTATGTCCAAACTTCTAGAATTAAAGGAGAAAGAAAATAAAGAAAGAATAGAAGATTTAAAAGGTGTTCAAAGGGAAATTGCATGGGGAAGCCAAATCCGTTCATATGTATTTTGCCCATATACACTGGTAAAAGATCATAGGACTAACTATGAAACTGGAAATGTAGAAGCTGTCATGAATGGTGAAATAAATGGATTTATAGATGAGTATTTAAAGAAAATGATAAAAGAGTAGAAATAAACTATTACAATGCAGGAGTTGAAGTAATGGAAAATAATATTCTTGTTTCTATAATAATGTCTGAATACAATACTGATGAGATGCTGCTAAAAGAATCTATAAGAAGTATGCTAGAACAGACGTATAAGAATTTTGAATTTATAATAGTTGATGATAAGGGAAGAAATAACCTAAAAGAAATAGTAAAAAGCTTTAATGATGAGAGAATTAAAGTTGTTGAAAATGAAAAAAATAAAGGTCTAGTTTACTCTCTTAATAGAGCAATAGAAGAGGCAAATGGAAAGTATTTAGTGAGAATGGATACTGACGATTTTTCTTATAATGATAGGTTAAAAAAACAAGTTGATTTTATGGAGCAACATCCAGAGTATGCAGTAGTTGGCACGAGAGTGGATTATTATGATGGTGTCAATGTTTTTGCGGAGACTAAATTTTGCGGTGAAGTTACAAAAGAAATTTTGTCAAAAGGTTCTTCTAGTATTACTCATCCGTCTGTAATAATGAGAAAAGATGTAATTAAAGAAGTTGGCTGCTATCAGGATTATAATAGATGTGAAGATTATGCTTTATGGATTGAATTGATACTTAATGGTTATAGATTATATGTAATGGAAGATAAATTGCTTAGATATCATTTGTCTTTAAGTGATTATTCAAAAAGAAAATTATCAACTAGAAAAGGATTTTTTAAGTTATTGAGGGAGAAATATAGAAAGCTTAATCCTTCGATTACTAAATATTATTTACTTGTATGTAAGACTTTTATTGCTGGAATAGTACCATACAAGATAATGGCGAAATACCATGAACATAAATATGAAATTAAGGAGTGAAAATATGATTCCTAAAATAATACATTACTGTTGGTTTGGCGGTAAAGAAATGCCTAAATTAGCTAAGAAGTGCTTGGCAAGTTGGAAAAAGTATTGTCCTGATTATGAAATTAAATGTTGGAATGAGAGTAATTTTGATATTAATTCTAATCAATATGTAAAAGAAGCTTATGAAAACAAGAAATATGCGTTTGTAACTGACTATGTGAGACTATATGCTTTATACAATTACGGTGGCGTGTACATGGATACAGATGTGGAAGTAATAAAAAATATAGATGCTTTCTTAGAATGCAAAGGTTTTACTAGCTTTGAAAGTACTAATCTTGTTCCTACAGGAATTATTGCTTGTGAGAAAAAAATGCCTGTGATAAGTGAGTTACTTGAATACTACACTAATAAAAAGTTTGTTAATGTTGATGGAACATTTGATACAACTCCAAATACGAAAACAATTACAGATACTTTTGTCAAATATGGGCTAATCCAAAACAATCAAAAGCAGATTATCAGAGATTTTACATTTTATGAAAGTGAATATTTTTGTCCAATTGATTGCAAGACTAAGGTAAAGAAAATTACTGCAAATACATATACAATACACTGGTTTTCAGGTTCATGGTTACCTCCTAAAGAAAAAGCAAAGTTGAAAATCTATGAAATAATGGGAAAAACTATAGGTGAAAATAACACAAAAAAGATTATTAACTTGTTGAAGGGAAAAAAGAATGAAAAATAATAACGGATTGGTTTCTATAATAATACCTGTATATAATGCAGAATTATATCTTGAAAGATGCTTGAATTCTGCAATTTCACAAACTTATTCAAACATTGAAGTTATATGCGTTAATGATGGCTCTAAAGATAATAGTTTAAAAATTATACAAGAATTTGAAAAGAAAGATAAAAGGGTGAAGTTAATAAATAAAATGAATGCTGGCGTAAGTGCTGCTAGAAATGACGGAATAAAGAATGCTAGCGGGGATTATATAATATTTGTTGATGCTGATGACTGGATAGATTCAAAAACAATTGAGACATCACTTGAGTATGCAAATGAGTATAATGCAGAACTTGTTAAATATGCGTGTGTTCAGGAATTTAACGATTCTAAAAGAAAGGTTGTTTCGTGTGTGGTTTTCGATGAACCTAAGTATATTACTAGAAAAGATTTTGCAAGCGAGGTAGTTGACGATTTTATAAATTCTTATAATTATAACAGTGGTTGTTTATTTCTTGTGAAATCCAGTGTTATATTAGAAAATAATATTCTATTTGACGAAACAACTTTTTATGTTGAAGATTTTGTATTTAACATTGATATATACAAAAATATAAATGGTGTAGTGTATTTGCCATATACTTTTTATCATTATATGCATAATATGAACAGCATTACTACTAAGGTATCTGTTGACCATATAAAAAAGAAGATTCAAGATGCAATAAAAAATTATTCGAGGTTAATTGATTTTTGTGATACATTTGAGTGTTTAGATGATAAGAAAAGAAGACAGATTGAAAAAAGAATAAAAAATGAAGTGCTGATATGTATAAGAACTATATATCCGGCAAAAAAACTCTTAGAAAAAGAAAGCAGAATTGATATAATGCAATTTGCAATTGATGAGTGTAAAAAGAATAATCTGGATTTGGAGATAAACTCGAAAGAAAAATACGATTTTAAAAATTTAATACAATATAGATATTTAAATGCAGTTAAATCAGTAGTAAAAAGAATTATATATAGATAATAAGGAGAAATGGATGAAAAAAGATTTGATAAGTATAATAATTCCAATATATAATGTTGAAAAGTATTTAAGGGATTGCTTAGAAAGTGTAATAAATCAAACATATGAAAATATAGAAATGATTCTAGTAGATGATGGCTCACCAGATAATTGCGGAAAAATATGTGATGAATATTCAAAAAAAGATTCAAGAATTAAGGTAATACACAAACCAAATGGTGGATTATCAAGTGCTAGAAATGCTGGACTTGACATTGCTAATGGTGAGTATGTTTCTTTTATTGACTCTGATGACGTAATTGATAAAAGGTTTATTGAAGTCTTGTACGAAATGTGTGATGAAAATAATTGCGATATTTCGCAGTGCAATTTTATAAGATTTAGTGATGAAATAAAATTTGAAACTAATGAAAAAAATAGCATAGAAATACTTTCAAACACAGCGATGCAAAATAGATTGTTTGTTTACACTAAGTCGGCCCAGACTGTTGTTGTTTGTAATAAACTATATAAAAAATACTTGTTCCAAGATATAAGATTTCCAATTGGAAAAATACACGAAGATGAGGGAACTACTTATAAAGTTTTGTATTTTTGTAAATCTAATGTTGCAGTTAGTGATTTGTGTTTATATTATTACAGAGAAAATGCAAACAGTATAACTGGCAAAAAGTTTAATATTAAAAGATTAGATGTATTAGATCTTTATGAGGAAAGAAAAAACTTTTATAAAGAAAAAGAAGAAAATGAATTATATCAAAAATCTTTAATCAATTATGCTGAAATAATAAGAGAATATTACTTGAAAGTCAGTCTAAATATTGAAGAAAATAAAACAGAAGTTTTAAAAAAAGTATTTAATAAAAATAAAGAAATTCTTGGTGAATTTTTAAGATGTAATGGGATTTCTCTGATTTCAAAGTTCAAAGTTATATTCTTTTTTCTATTTCCAAAATCATATTTGTTAAAAAATAAATTTAAATGTTTGAAGGAGAAATAGAGATGAAGCTCTCATTGATTATACCTGTTTATAATGTAGAAAAATATCTAGATGAGTGTATCAATAGCATAGTGTCACAGGTTATTCCGGATATGGAAGTTATATTGGTTGATGATGGTTCGAAAGACAATTCTAGGAAAATATGTGATGATTATGTTGAAAAATATAATTATATAAAAGTTATCCACAAAGAAAATGGAGGAGTATCAACTGCTAGAAATGTTGGAATTAGTGTGGCTCAAGGAGAGTATATATTTTTTTTGGATTCAGATGATATACTGGCACCTAATATATTAAATAAAATACAAGAAGATATTAAATCGAACTTTGATTTATACAGTTATCAAATTCAAAAGATTGATGAAAATGGCAATATGATTGTTGATAGTTGTATTAAACGCACAATGAGAGAAGGAATGTATCAAAAAATCAACTTTGTAAGAGAATATGAAAAACAATACAATGGATATTTACCTTGGTCTACACAGAATGTATACAAAAAGAAAATACTAATTGAAAATAATTTACTTTATCCTGTTGGTATAATAATTGCAGAAGATATGGATTTTTTCATGAATTTAATAAAATATGTATCAACTGTTGGCTTTTATTATGATAATATCATTTGTTGTAGAGTTAATAGAGTTGGAAGTGCAATGACAACAATGAGTCCAATAGGTGTTGAAAATATAATGGAAATTACATCTAAACATTTTTATGAAAAAGAATGTATGGTACATGAATTGTTTGCAAATGCATATACGGCTAATATTTGGAAAATAGCTTTAATAGATGATGAAGAAACAAGGCAAAAACTTTCTCAAAAGTTAGATATGAAAATAATTAATAGTTCAACAACTATAAGATATTTTATATTAAAAATGATTTTTGTTTTACTTGGAAAAGAGAAAACTGTTGAATGGATAAGAAAAAGGCAACAGAAGAAAACAGCTGACGAAAGAAGGTAGAAAATGTCAAGTAATGAAATAGTAAGTGTAATAGTTCCAGTTTATAATGTTGAGGATTATTTAAAAAAATGTGTTAATAGTATTATAAACCAAACATATACAAATCTTGAAATCATTTTAGTTGATGATGGTTCGCCAGATAATTGTGGGAAAATATGTGATGAATATTTAAATATAGATTCAAGAATTAGAGTAATACATAAGAAAAATGGCGGGTTATCAAGTGCTAGGAATGCAGGGCTTGACATTGCAAAAGGTAAATATATTTCATTTATTGACTCTGATGATTATATTAAAGAAAATTTTATAGAAGCTTTAAAAACTAGTATAAGAGATGCTGAGATTGCAATATGTGGAATAACAAATGTGTTAGAAGATGGAGAAGTATGTTTAGATATTAAGGAATCTCCAATAAAAGATGAAAGATTGTCTTCTTTAGAAGCTTTAAAAAAGCTTGCAACTCCCAATTATTTTTATTATGTTACTGCATGTAATAAGTTGTATCTACGCAGTTTGTTTGATGATATTAGATTTGAAGAAGGAAAGATAAACGAAGACGAATATATTGTACATAAACTTTTTGAAAAATCAAATAAAATAGTTACTATAAGTGATAAGTTGTATTTCTATTTACAAAGAGATTCAAGCATAACACATTCTTTGTTTAAAATAGGAAAGCTGGATGCTATTTATGCTTTCATTGATAGAGCACAATTGTTTAAAAAAGTAGGACTAATAGAAGAAAGCAAATTTGTCACATTACAATCATATTGGTTGTTAGTAAAATATATAGGTGGACTAAATTTACACAAAAATAAACCTCAAATTAAAGTTGCAATGAAGACTGTAAAGAAAGCATTGGGAACTAATTTGAGAAGAATTAAATTAGAGTTAATATTTATAAAAAAATATTTACTTGAAGACATTAACTTTATAAAATTTTGGACAAAGATTAATTATAAAACAATGTTTTCAAAGAAAAAGAAATTAGTATATATGTTAGCAACACCTGTTCATGGTAATCTTGGCGATCAAGCAATTCTTATTGCTGAAAAAGAGTTTTTGAATGATATAGGAATTTCGTCAAATAGAATAGTGGAAATTAATAATTTAG
>ENA-ORSL01001331-ORSL01001331.1-human-gut-metagenome-genome-assembly--contig:-NODE-1331-length-21180-cov-4.148781_pt1 | contig 21180 bp, 15 predicted proteins | sample MGYA00242190_ERZ509157 | MGnify/ENA primary metagenome ERZ509157 (study PRJEB26280, sample SAMEA2338664) | human gut metagenome | biome: human gut; feature: human-associated habitat; material: faeces...
AAATTATTTTCTTTTAAATATCATATTATATAAATTTTTATCCATATAAATATTCCTTTCAAATTTATTTATATACTCTGGTTTTGTTTATGACTCTTACTTTTCTCTACCACCAACTTTTATATTACATAAAAATAAATTGTACCATACTCCAGTAAAGCTTTAATGGCTAAATTAGAAATATGTGCTTGCTTTTTTATGTAAACAGTTGTATAATATGTGTGAACTAGATTTGGCTTATTGCTACTATAGTAGTGATAAAATATTTGGCTAATCAAAAATTTTTTAGGAGGCAATACAGCATGGTAAAAGCAGCACGCATGTACAACATGGAGAACATCATGTATTTGAGACGTTTCTTGGGAAATGATAACGTTGACACTTTTTTTGTAATCGGCGACCACCCCGAGAGAGGAACTCACAAAGATAGAGACGACTGCGAAATGGTAAGAAACTGCCTTGAACTGATGGAAAGATTCAACAACAATCGTTGGTGGCTAAGCGAAGACAAGAATGTTCTTGCCTACTACCAGTTGATGAATCCATGTCCTTTGGTTCCATTTGAAAAGTTTCACGAAGCTCTTGAATATCTTCTTGGTCGTCCTGTCTGGACTCATGAGATGATGTATAGCTACGAAAGGCTTGTAGCCGAGGCTGAAAGAGCCTTTCATAGTACAAGAGATTCAGTAAAGCAAAGGTCAGAATCAATCAATAACGCTTTTGAACAGTTAGCCAATTCATAAAACCTGTAATAGGTGTATAACTAAGTACTCCACTCATTTATTTTTTTGAAAATGAGTGGAGTCTTTTTGTTTCACTATTTATAGAAATCAATACTCCGAATAATATTCATATTGCCATTTGTGAAAATATGTAACTCTTTTTCTTCAACATATCATACGTTTTATAGCAATTCAAGCAACGACACACATTCCACATGATTTGTCTGTGGAAACATGTCTACTGGCTGGATTTTTAGAATTCTATATTGATTTTTTGAAACAAATAGGGACAGTCCTTTTTGTTAATTTCTTTCAGATTTTTTAAGCTTTTGTGTTGTAATTTCCTATTAAACAAGAAAGAATGAAAATCAAAGATTTTCATTCTTTCGTCCCTCGAGAGTTTTCGACCGAAAGGAAGAAAATCTCTCGCATAGAATAAAGTTTTTTATACAATAGAAAAGAAGATAATTGCATAAAAGGTTGCAAATTTGTTGCTTTCCTATTGTATAAAAAAAGAGCTGATACGTAATATATCAACTCTATAAAACCATTATTAAATTTGTTCTTAATGGCAAAAGAATCAGCATAAAACAGTATTATCATTTTCTTATAAATAAGCTAGTTTTTGAACTTCAGTCAAAATAACTATACCAAACATTATTTTTCCCCTTCAAAAAATTCCATTAAAGAAAACTTATTAACCAAATTTATGCTTCCCATACTGTTTCCAGCTCTTGAACTCATTCCAAAATGTCGCCATTGCATAACTTTGACTTCTATACTTATTTCTACTTCATTCAAATTAATTACATAATCTTTAGAATTTGTGTCTAAAATATTATATGCTTTGACTTCGTTACCTTCTTTTACCAAATTAAAAATATCTTTATCGTTTAAAATATCAAACGTATTTTGTTTTAGTTCCGCTACATCTATTTCTATGTTTCCGTTGGATAGTCTTTTTAGTTCAGGCTTACTCCTACCCCAACGACCTCCACCGTCACTAGAAGTTTTTAATAAGAAATTTATTTCTACTTCTTCATACTCTTTTATTTCTCTATTAAAAGAAATGATAATTTTGGAGTCATTGTCTTTAATCGAACCGAAATTTGTTGTTATTTCTATTGGTTCTTCTTTTCCAATATAAGTAGAAAATGAATAATTATTTACTACTTTTCCATCATTATCACAAATTAATGCTTCTATTTTTGCTTCTTTGCCATTTAAAGCACTATATGATTTATTAAATGCTTTTGAGATTTGATTAGCATATAGCACATATTTTTTTTTGTCATAATGATTATTATATATTTCTATTGATTTTCCTTCACATGTACACTTTATTATTAATTTTTCATTATCTTTTAAATAATTAGTTAAATTAAAATTTATTTCACTATCTTCATACAAAATGTCTGGTTCTGAAACAAGTATTTCAGCATTCTCGTTATAAGTAAAGAATGGTTGTTCAGATACTTTTTCTACCTTTCTAATTATATTAAGAAGACCTAAACCTGGAATTTCTGCAGTGATTGTATCGCCAACTTGTAATGTAAAGCTTGGATGATTTCTACTAAATGACATCTGATTTTTTATAAAATTGTTATTATTATCCACTTCAAAATAATTCATTATTGAACATCTAGTATATAGTTCATCTTTTTTGTATATAGTTACTTTGCCACGATCATCAGTTAGCTCAATTGAATCTTCCGTAATTTTAGTAACCTTTCTACCTAAATCAACATCAGAACCTTCCGTAATTCCTAATGGAATATAGTTATAATTCATTTCTACTAAAAATACAAAAGAATTTTTATTCACTTCTCTAGAGATTCCCGTATATTCTACACCATTTATCTTGCATTTGTAGTATTCTCCATCTTTAATGCAATCTTCAACAAATCCTGCTGTTTCAAATGATTTTGGGTTTATTTTATATGAGAATTGATAATCTTTGTCATTATATTTAATTTTAGTATTTAGAGTATTGTATGGTGAACTTAAATAAACTTCTGGAATGGAATCTTCTCTAGAAATTTCTTTCGGAGTCTCATTATCAAACCAATACTCAATCTTTTGTATTTCATTGCTTTTAACTTCTTCATTCTTAAATACAATGTTTCTAATAGAAAATTTTGTTGCAGGTTTAACATTATTTACAATACTAAAATATAAAGGCTCATCATTGTTTACTACAACGATACTTAACTCATTATCCTCTCTTAAGAATTCTTTCTCATTGTTTCTACAAGTATTTAGCAAAATCAAATTGCCATACTCATCTTTTAAATATACAGTTGGCGAATCCATATTTCTTAGCATTACATCATCATATGTTTCGCTTGCAAATAAATATTCTGAAATTGTTTTATGAGACATTCCGATTTTCTCTATAAATCTCTCGCCATATGATTCTGACCCAAAATCCAACAATACAAATGAATTTGATGATGGTGCTAATACAAACACTCTGCCAGAATCATTTAAAGCAACAATCAAAATGTCTTGCAAATTCCCCATTTCTATCTTTCTACGAATTGCTAAACATGATTTTACATTTCCATAAAATCCTGTCAAATTATACGTAATTTTGTTATTTGGCATATCATATGATGAAGCATCAATTGTAAGCAAAGAACCTGTTTTATCTAAATAATATTTGTAATTTCTATCAAATTTCTCCAAATCAGTATAGCCATCACCTACTATCTTTATGCGTCCATTATTGTCAACATAGTATTTTTCAATGTACTGAAAATCGATTGGTTCTTCACCTGTTAAAATTGCTGTTTTACTATCATTATCATAATCTACACTTAAACCTGAAAGCTGTGCAACATTTCGAAGTGGCAAATATGTTCTATCATGATATGTAATAGGATATTGTGTTTCACCTGTAGTTTCATCTTTGAATTCTTGAATTTGACCATTTAAGCTGATCTTAATTTCTGTATTTTGTAATGCTTGAATTGCCTGATTTGCACCAACAACTGTCAGGCTACCAATCATTATACCTGCAACAGTTCCTAAAACAACTTTTAAATTGTTATTCATTAAATATTCTCCTCTCTTAATTTAATAACTATCCCCTTTAATCCACTTAAAGACAGCACATTTACATCGTTTCAATCATACCAAAAGATGAAGTGCTTTTTCACTAAAAATATTTCAAATATTACAGAAATCTTAATTTCTAAAATAAATTCCAGATTTTTAGTAGGCTGAATTTAGTCTAATACAAATTTTCCTTTACGTGTGCAACTGCATGTTCTTTTTTCTTTATATAAGCTTATACTAACATACTTTTTTCAATCTTGGAAGAAAAAATTTCAGAAAAAGTGCCTAAAAACAGAACTTCCTCTGAGACATACGATTTTTATTGTTCACCGGAACTTAATTTCAGAAGTAACCTTATTTATTCTAATCACTAATTAGCCAACCAATCAGCTATATCAACAATTTCTATACCCTCATATTGATACTTATCATGTCTTGTTCTAGCTATAATAATTTTAGGATATGCATCTTTAATTTTTAATAAAAAATCCACTTCTCTTTTAAAAGTTATTATCAGATACTTGGATATATATTTTTTCATTTTGTTTTATTGCCACAAAATCTACTTCTTTACCATATAAAACTCCAACATATATTTCATATCCACGTCTTAATAGCTCTATCGCTACAATATTTTCATAAGTTCTACCGTAATTGATATTTTTTATTCCCAGTCTTGCATATTTAAAACTTTGATCAACCAGATAATATTTTTCCTGCGTTGTTAAATACTTTTTACCTTGAATGTCGTATCTTCTAACATTGTAATACAAAAAAGCGTTACACAAATACTTAATATAAGAATGAATTGTTTTATGATTAATTTCTGTGCCATTAGAATTTAATTCTTTTGTTATACTTCCCACTGTTGTTATATTAGATATATTATCCATTAAGAAGTCATTCAAATTATCTAACAATTCTTTGTTTTTTATTTTATATCTCCTAATAATATCTCTTACAATATGTTGTCATTCTATATCTATCTGCTTCTTTTGGATTATTCTTGAAATAAGATACACCATCTCTTATTCTATACTTGCCATCTCCATCTGGCTTGCCTAATTCTTGGTCAGTAATTTTAGAATTTTTCGTTCCGTGATATAAAGTATCGTACCTTACTGAAGGCTTTAGAACTAATAAGTGTTCGTGAGTATTTATTCCTTCTTTCTCCATATCACTTTCTAAAGTCTGTAACACAACAGACAATTTTGCACGTTTTTTTAAATATTCTTGAACAGAATTTAAATCTGTGTACGCACCAATATATGCCTCGTAATCTAACATACCTATCTGATAGTATAATCCATCTCTTGCTTCCTCCATTGAGCTTTTCCCTTTTGATAGTCCATATTCCATACTTTTTAAGAAATCTTTTTTTCTTGCTTTTCTTTCCTCTTCCGTTTCTTCTTTATCACTATCAATTTTTTTAAATCTAAAAAATTCCATTTCTTCTTCTGTGAGTTCAAATTCAGACATTCTCGGAATATTCCCCATAATCATTCCTCCCAATATGCAAATACGATAACATTACTACAAAATTTCATCTGTATTACTTACTTCTGATGATTTATCGTCAATTTGTGTAAGAGAAGTCTCCTTAATCAATAATTCGTCAACAAGTCCTGCTTGTTCTATCTCTAGTTTTTTCTAACATTGTACTTGTTCCTATTTCTTGTTTACTATGTTCATTAGAAATAGAACTATAAAATTGCTGACAATCAATTACTGTTTCGTGTGTATTTGTATGTCCTATATCTTGATAAATTTTTGTCCTATAGTCAAAGCCCTCTCTCAAATAAATCTCACTCGTTCTTCTAAATCTATCTTGTGGTGTTCTACCAATTAGTCTTAACATTTTTTCTGCTTCATCTGGTGGAGTACAGCTTCTTATATAAACCATATCATAATTAGAAATAATTCTACCATCTTTATCTCTAACAAGTTCTCCGTTTCTCATTAAAGGAACATCTGACTCTTTTGCACCATACCAATTAAAATATACAACTTTCTTATGTTCCTCTGGCTTGTAATCTCTACCAGTTAATTCCTTAAAATCAGCAATTCCTAACGGATATTCTAGTCTTTCTCCAGCAAGTTCTACAACAGGAAGAGGAACACCATCCATCGCACCACCTGTACAGCAAGCTCATACAATATCATAATGTAATGCCGTAAATCTTTGTGCAAACGTTCCTGCTGCCGAAAAACCAAACACATCAATTTTTTCCTCTGTATGAATATTATCTTCTCGTAACAATTTTTCTTTAATAGCTTTTATTGCCGATACTATTTGGTTATCAACACGTTCATAGCCAGATGTTTTATCTAATAAAGCCTCTCTTGTTAATTGTTGATAATACGGACCCATAGCATATTGAGTTAAATATGGATATACTAAAATTGCTTTTTCTTTTTCAACATTTTCATATACTCCAAGAAATTTATGTGAATCAACACTCGGTATTGGATTATCCACGTAATTTCTGCCAGGAGAGCTTTTGTTGCGACAAGACAATGCTATTCTTGCAGGATTATTAATTTCATTTGGAATCAATACTAGACAATCAAAATTACATCCATTTAATTCATCAGCTCTTAAAAGATAAATCTTTCCTGGATACCCTCTTGTTATATTTAAATTTTCAAATTCGTGTTCCACGTTTCTCATTAATATCACTTTCCTTTTTTACCAAAATATGTTATTTAACATTTTTTTCATTTTATTCAGCAAAATCAGTGTTTTAGTTCACATAATGTTGAATTTGTTGCCAATATGTGCTAAAATAATAGTAACGACTTCTATTTTTGTAATTCCAATCAATTTTTACATTATGCTATAATGTAAAACTACCTGATTGGTAATGATGCAAGATGATTGCAGAAGTAGAAGGCAATATTATAGGAGGTTTCAAAATGGACACAATGAGCAGAATCTACAGCAATGTAAATTACATCCTCAGGAACATTTTTCACATTCTCCACCTCTGCATTCGGCTATACATCATCGTTTTCTTGGTAGCTATTGTACTGGTCGTGATTCGCTACACCGTTCCTGCAACTGAAAGTATGCCAGCATACTTTCAGTTCGTGGACGAAGTTCTCATTCCATGTGGCAACAACTTCTTCAAAGGAGTGATGAAGTATCTGAAGTGATATTGCCTGCCTCTCTCGTCCTTCGAGGAGGCTCTTTTTTTATACTACAAATTATTATTTAAGGTATCATCTTAAAATGTCGTAATGCTTCCTCAATCAGTTTTACCTTTTCAGACGGGCATTGAGGTTGATTTAGGTTCTCTTTTTTAGAATTGTTGTAACACTCTCTTTCGATAATACCGTGTTTTTGTTTTACCTGAGCAATATAAAGCGAAGATATTTTCACACGATATTTATCAAATATGTAATCTTTTATTTCTTCATAGGTTGCTCTTGCTTCTGACGATGTTAAATCCAACTCGTCAATATCAACTGTAATGTCGATATATGTATCGGGAATTTTTCTAACCAACTGTACAACTGTCTCAACATGGCTTGTTTGTGGAAACATATCTACTGGCTGAATCTTAAGAATTTTATATTGACTTTTTAGCTTTTTTAAATCTTGAACAAGACTTTCTGGGTTGCAACTTATATATATAATTTTCTTTGCTCTAACACTTAATAACGTTTCTATTGCATTTTTATCAAGTCCAATTCTTGGCGGATCTACAAATATTATATCTGCCTTTTTTTCTCTTTTTATCATTTCTGGCAACACGTTTTCAACTCTTCCTGTTAAGAACTTTGCATTGCCTATGTTATTTAATTTTGCATTTTGAATAGCGTCTTTTACCGCATCCTTAACACTTTCTATTCCAATGACTTCTTTTACGTGTTTAGAAGCAAATAAAGATATTGTTCCTATTCCCGAATATAAATCGTAAATAATTTCATCACCAGTAAGTTCTGCAAATTCAATTGCTTTTGAATATAATACTTTTGTCTGCACAGGATTTACTTGATAAAAAGAAAGTGGTGATATCTTAAACTTGAGTTCTCCCAATTTGTCAACAATATATCCATTTCCGTAAAGCTTATAGTTTTTATCCCCCAACACTGCACTACTTTCTTTTTCATTTATGTTTTGCACTATTGTTTTTACGTTTGGATACCTCTCAATTATATCTTTTACTATTAATTCTCTTTTTGAAATCTTTGCATTAGCGGTTACAAATATTATCATGATTTCATTTGTGTTTATTCCATATCTAATAATTAGGTGCCTAACCAATCCATGTTTTGTATCTTCATTATATGGAACTAATTTATATTTTTTTATTAATTCAAACACATAGCTTGCTACTTCATTTATCATTTCACTGTGCAATGCACATTTGGTAGTATTTACTATGCGGTGTGTACCTTCTTCATATAGTCCCATTTTATATTTTCTGTTTATATTTCCTAGTACATATTTTCCTTTATTTCTGTAGTTATAGGGGTTCTTCATTCCTATAATAGCATATATCTTAGTTTCTCTATCAATTACGTTATGAAATAATTTTTGTAACGCTTTGTCTTTATTTTCTAGTTGTTTATGATATTCAATATTTAAGAATTTACATCCACCACATTTATCAAATATTTCGCATAAAGTTTCTTTTTCTTTCATGCTTAATCTCCTCACTAATCTTTTTTAGTTAATACGCTCTTTGCAACTTTTATTCCGTCCATTGCTGCAGTCATTATTCCTCCGGCATATCCAGCCCCTTCACCACAAGGATAAATTCCATTTATATTGGATTCGAAGTCATCATTTCTAACTATTTTTAAAGGGGATGAACTTCTTGTTTCGACACCTGTCATTATGGCATCTGGGTTAGCAAATCCTTTTAACTTAGTATCAAAATATATAATACCTTCCTTTAACGTTTGAGAGACAAAATTAGGCAAAATTTCATTCAGGTTGGATAGTGTAACGCCTGGCTTATATGACGGCGTTATTTCACCTATTTTTTCAGTTTTAACATTATTCAAAAAATCTTCAACTCTTTGAATAGGTGCAAAATAATTTCTGCCACCCAAGTTAAAAGCCTTTTCTTCTAAATCTTTCTGAAAATATATTCCATCTAAAGGTGTTGATTTATAATAATCGCTTGGAACAACATTTACCAAGATTGCACTGTTTGCATTTTCACCATCTCTTGCAAATCTGCTCATTCCATTTGTAACTATCGTTCCTTCTTCACTAGAAGATGCCATAACTGTTCCGCCTGGGCACATGCAGAATGAATAACACGTTCTACCATTTTCAGCGTGGTAAACAAGTTTGTACTCTGCTGGTGGTAATTTTAATTTTGTTTGTGTTCCATATTGAGACTCATTAATCATTTTTTGTTTATGTTCAATTCTAACTCCAACAGAAAATGCTTTTGGTTCCATCTTGGTTCCGTCTTGGTACAATTTTTCAAATGTATCTCGTGCACTATGTCCTATTGCAAGAATAACATTATTTGTTTCAATCTTTTCACCATTTGATAAAATTACAGCTTTCAATGATTTGTTTAATATGTCATCTTTTTTTGATTCAAAATTATATGTAGTATCGTCATATTCAAAGCCAATAACTTTAGTTTCAAATAGCACTTTACCACCTAAACGTATTATCTCTTCACGCATATTTCTTACGATTTTTACAAGATTATCTGTTCCCATGTGTGGTTTATTAAGATACAAGATTTGATTTGGTGCGCCAAATTTAACAAATGTTTCTAAAACTGTTTTATTTAAAACATTATTTACCCCTGTAGTCAATTTTCCGTCAGAAAATGTACCAGCTCCGCCCTCACCAAATTGAATATTTGATGTTGGTATAAGTTCGCCACTATTTATAAAATTATCAACATCTTTTTGTCTATCCTCAACTTTCTTTCCCTGTTCGATAAGAATAGGATTAGCTCCATTCAATGCAAGCGTGTATGTAGCAAACAAACCTGCAGGTCCTGCACCAATTACAACTGGATTTTTGTCAAACTTTTTTGTATTCTCCACTTTTAATAAATTTTCTTCACTTAAGTTGCTTTCTTCACCATCCAAAAAGACTTCAACAGAATAATTGTAATGTACATTACTTTTATCCCTTGCATCTATTGATTTCTTCGTGATATGCCACGAACTAATCTGTGACTTATTTATTTTATTTTTCTTACAAACCTTTGTTAGCAGTTCATCATCTGTTATATCTTCAAAAACATTAATGTTTGAAAATTTCAATTTAATCATTCCTTTTTTACAATATAAAATTATTAAATTTGTTGCTATTTTTTCGTAATGTAACATATGCTTTCAATGTTCATGGAGCACACTTAAGCTCCGCTACGAATATCGTGTATTTACATTTTTATGAAATATACTGTGCTCCGCCGCGAATACCATGCATTTACTTTTTTATGAATATACTGTGCTCCGCTACGAGTATCATATATTATTTCGATATTCATCTGTGCAAATTATAGAATATTTATATCATATTTTGTAACAATTTAAAAGAGTAGTATATCATTACTTTACAAAATATGTAGAAAAGCCGTGCAATTCAGCTTACAACCTGCAAAGTTTGTAGCAGAGCACAGCGTATTCCATAAGCCAAGAAAAATGAAAAACAAAATAAGGACTTACATCATTTGATGTAAGTCCTTATTTGTATTAAGTTTCTTCAATTCTTAAGTTCACGTATTAGTGTGTTCCTTCTGTCTCGTAATCATTGTTTGCTCTTAAACCGACTTGATAAATTGCCATTGGCGTACCAGTTGTAGGAACTATTGCATTCTTTCCATTTGGTAATACTACTGATTGATGTGCTTGTTCTTTTTGCCATTGCGTATTTGTTATTGGAGCAGAATATGTTAAATATCCCTTTCCTGTACCATTTGTACCTGTTGTTATTTCTTCAAAAGCAACTATCAAGTAACCACCTGCCAACATATCTTTCTTAGCTATAGCATTTTCTCTTGTTGTATTAGTACCTTTGTATACAAGTGTACTTGCTGGCAAGTAATACTCTCCATACCAATGTCCGCTTGCATTTCTGATATTGTGTTGATTTCCATTGATCGTAGCACTTTGACCAGCACTTGCTAAGAAAATATCAACACCAAAGTTAGCAAATCCACATACTGACATTTCTTCTTTAATGTTATCATAAGGTAATTTTTCTGAATTGTTCTTTAATACTAATCCATTAATTAATCTACCAATTGTATTCTTTGTTGTAAATAATCTTGATGGATTCAAAGCTTTAGCATAAACAGTCTCACTTGTATATTTTGCATTATTTACAGTTCCGTGTGTCTGTGTCATTATCATATTTACATCTAAATCTTTTTCTGTCAATTTGTTATACAAATTAGTCTTTGAATGATAGAACAATGATACATCTGCAGTTGCTGTTCCACCTGTAGCAGGTACATAATATATCTTTGGTTTTAGTCCTACTGTATTATTTGATATTCCTTTTGTCTTTAAATCAAAATAGAATCTATAACCAAGTTTCAAACCTAGTTTATAAGCTTTTACTTGTCCTGCTTGTGCAAGAGGTAATTTGTTACATTTTAATGCTGGAACTTTGTTCATATATCCTGGATCATCAGAGTCTCTAACTTCTAAGTCATAAACTCTACCAGATACATAAGTGTCAAAAGTTTTTCCTAAAATATAATCTGCTTTTTCATTTCTTGTATTCTTTTTAACAGAAGCTGGATTGTTCATTGCAGCTTGTAATTTATCTGCTGGACAGTTTTCTGCAACCACTAAAGTATAAATTCCTTCACCATTTGCTGTTTTATAATCATGTGCATCTTTTACCCATATTGGTAAAACAAAAGTATACGTTGTAACACTTGGTTTAATGTAATCATATAAGTTGTGCCACTCACCTGCTTTAAGTAATTGTGGTGTGCCTTTTTGTTGTCTTGTAGCATCTCCCTTATCTGGGTTTAACAAATATACATCATAAGGGAATTTTATCAATTTCATTTCTGCAAATGTTGGTCCATAAGAGTTTTCTTCTGTTTCTGCATTATATTTCTTTTGATAATCTTCTGTAATCATGTCTTCGTAATTACGTTTCATTCTGTCTGCATTTATTGTTCCAGCCAAATCATTTGCTTTTGTACCATCAACATTGTAATTTCTGTTACCATATCCCTTACTTGAAACATGGTTACCTGCATTTGGTATTGTTATTGTAAATTTCTTATCTAAATTCAATATTATAGAAGAGTTGCTATATCTTGCTACATTATTAGAAATAGTTACACCATTTGCTAATTGTGTTGAATTTGTATTATCCGTTTCTGGTGTTAATGTTACGTTATTTATTATAGGTGTATGAATATTTAAAGCGTCAACAACAAGTTTTTCAACACCTAATTTAGTACCATTCTTTGGTTCAAATTTTTGAATTGTTGTGCTATTATCTCTAACAGCTTCAATTAATCTATAATCGCCTTCAAATTTTGTTTCGTATGTTTTATTTAAAGCTTTTTCTTGAACATATAAATCTTTGTTACGGTAGAAATTATATAATGGTGCTCTACCCGAAGCATAAGGTATATAGTATTTTATATCTTTCAAAGCTTCAGACTTCTTTGGTAAATTGTATTGTTCACCTGTCAATATTACAACATCTTCTGCACCTTTCATTTGAATAGCTAATTTTTGTACTCTAACAAATGTACACTTCTCAACTATTCCATCAGCTTCTATAGTGTATATTGACTTAAACTCACTTGTTTCTGGTCTTACATATGCAATATCTTTCAATGTTATTTCATATACATCTCCTACTTTTTCAACCACATAACCAGCATTACTTCTGATTTGAACTCTATTAGTTGCTTCTGTACCAATTCCTGTTGGTAATTCATAATATATGTTTGGTATATTCTTAGTTACTCCAAGCGTAGCTTTTCCCTCTTCATAGAATCCTGATGTTCCCAAATCGTAATTGTATCCATTGTAATTTTTCAAAGCTTCATTTATGATTGTCATCTGTTTCAAATCATATAAATCTGCTTTTTTAATATCATAATAACTATATTTAATTTCAATATCTATTGTATCTGTTGAAACTTCGGATGTTGCAAGAGTATCAATATCTGTATAATACTTTTGTTTTATCCTTACTTTAATTTTTTCTGAGAAAGGAGTTTCAACCATATCTGTTACAAATCTATAGCTGTATACATCTCCTTCTGTATATAAATCTTCTGATGTAGGAATAGCAACAGCTACATCATACTCTTCTACTTCTTTTGTATTAGCTCTTAACACAACTCTTTGTTTATTATCATTTGGTGTTATTACTCCAGGTTCGTCTGGTGTTTCTCCTGGATTTTCGTCATTCCTTTTATATATAATTATTATCTTTTTAGTTCCGTCTGGCTCACCAACAACAATTATATTTTCTATATCATCACTTGTTGAACCATCTGGTTTAACCCAACTCTTTGGTTCATACCCCTCTATATCTGGAGGTGTAATTTTTGTTTCTTCATTTACTGGAATTTCTGTTTCAACTGGATCTTTTAATTCTTTTCCTGTTGGATTATCCTCTCTAAATTCAATAATCAATTTTGATGTTTCTTTAATCTTTTCATAATATATAATTATGTGTTGATTGTTTCCATTTGAATTAACAGGAATTTCTGTTCCAGGTGTTCTTTCTGGTCCATTAATTGTTGTATCAGTTCCATTATAATTGTCATCATATTTATAATATCTAACTGCATAACCAGGAACCACTGGGACCTCGACTTTAGTACCCGTTTCAGGTATTTCTAACCATGTTGTTGTTTCATACTCTGGTGGAACAGTTAATGTCTTCTCTGTTCCTTTTTCTCTATACTCAACTTTTAAAGCTTCTTTTTGTTCATAGTAGATAATAATATGTTGATTATTTCCCGTACTTGGTACACTTATTATTGTATCTTGATCTGTTAAAGGTCTTGATGGTTGATTTTCAGTTGTTGAACTATTGCCATCATAATTTGTATTCATCTTGTAATCAACAACGTCAAAAAGATTGATATTAGGTACATTTACTGTAGTACCTGAATCTGGCACTTCAAGAGTTGTTGGATCTTTTATTGTATTGCCCTTCTTGTCTTTATATTCAACCAATACCGTTTTTTCAGTTGAATAGAAAATTACTATATATCTATCTCCTGTTTGTCCAGGTACAGTTATTTTTGCTCCATTTGAAGTTTCTTTTGCTTTTGAATAATCTCTTACATATGCTTTATTATCTTCTGTATATCCTAAAGCTTTATAGTTACCATTGCTTCCTAAGTCAGTAACATTATGAGTGTAACCATTTACTTTATCTATTTTATCTGTTATTTCCGCAAGAAGCTTACCTGGATATTTTGGATTATCTATAAAAATCTTGTTTCCTTTCAAATCCATAAAGCTTATATAAATTCTTTCAACAGGTCTATACTTAAATACAATTCTCCAATTCTTGTTTGTGTTAAATGTTTCTGATGTTTGGCCTATTTGTTTAACAATATTACTTAATGAATCTGTATAATATTTTTCAAATACGCCAACGTAGTCATTAACTTTATATCCTTTCCCGTTTGGTTTATATTCATCTTCATGATATAGAACGCCATATAAACTTTCTTTTCCTGAAGAATCTATTTCATGAATCTCTACTTGCACTAAGTCTCTGTTTCCATAGTTATATGAAAAACGCTTAACTGTTCCAGACTCTAAGTCGTTTACTGTCAAGTTGTGTATTGTAGTTCCGTTGTTTCCTACATTATCTGTTATCAACGAACTTAACATTGCATATTCATTCAATATTTGAACTAAATATGATAAGTCTTGATTACTGTTATCTTTAAGCATTACATTTTTATCGTAATCTTTATGCTCTATTTTTAATGTTGGTGTATTGTAATAATAATAGAATTGCTTATCACTTGCATATCCAGCAGCCTCAGTTATATTAAGCTTTTCGTTTTTAGAAATATTAACATCACTTGATGTATATCTGCTTGGCACAGAAGTTGTTACCGTAACTCTATTTCCTGTCTTTTTATTTTCATAAACAGTTGTTTCGTTCGCATTATAAAACTTCTCCCAGATTGTTTTTGAAGAATTATAACTTGAAATATTGCTATTTCCTGCATATTGGAATGTTTTAGCATCTTGTAAAATAAAACCTGGCCAGAAGAATTTATTTAATGATTTAACATCAATAACACATCTTGTTCCATTATAATAATCTGGAAATTCAAGACCATTTTTATTTGTAGAATTAGGTGCATTAATATCTTGAACTCTTTCTTTATAATCTGTAGAAACATGTCCATAATATAATTTAACAGGTTCAACAAAGAACGTAACAATTGCTGCTGAATGTTGATTATCAAAACTTACTGTTACATTAGCTGTTTCTCCTTTATTTACATCAGATGAATATTTTGCAACAGACACTGTAGATGTAGAGCCAACACTAATCTTATTTCCTACATATCTATATCCAGTATTATCAACCATATTCAAATCAGGCAAAACACTAACTGTGACTGTTTTTCTTCCATTATTATATACTACTTGCGAAGAATGTTTGTAAATTGCCTCATATCCATTCTTTGGAATTTCTCCATTAGTTGTTCTATAGCAATAGTAAACATCCGCATATATTGGTACTGGTGCTTCTTTTTTATAAGAACCACTCTTAAATAGTACTGCATTCGTTCCTACTCCTGTTGAATTAAACAATTCACTATTAATAAACATCCATCCACCATTGCCATGATTAAATATAAATGAAAATGTATTACCAGAATATGATTGAGACGCTTTATATGTAGAATCGTCTTTTATAACTTCTGGACACGCTCCTTGGAAAGCAGCGTACCAACTTGATAAAGTATTCTCTACTAGTCCAATTACATCATTAGTAATAAATTCATACTTAGAAAGTTTTGTTTGAAAAGAAGCAAGAACTGCTGTACCGTACCGCTTGAATTGCTTTTCCAGGAAATACTCCTTGTAATAAATTACCTACAGCTTCACCTTTATAATCTGGTGTTTTTTTTCTATGTGTGTCTACACTCTTTTGTGTCCAACCATATATCGTAATCCATTTATCAGGCACTTTTATATTACTTGCTATATTGCCATCGCTATTTCTCAATGTTCCTTCCCAAGTGGCTGTGTATGTTCCTCTTGAAAATTCTGGTGGTTCTTTCATCTTTATTTCTGCATCAGAACATGCATAGTCTTGTATATTTAACTTATCGATTGTTTGATCTAACTTTAATGTATTTTCAGTACCACAAAATTGGCAATTATATGAAAGTTTTTGTATTGTACCTCCATTTCCTATATTATAGTAATGATATCGATTTTTACCTGCTGGTACATAATGACAGTCTCTACATTCATGTTCATCTTTATTAATTCCAGGCCATTTATGAGCTTCTAGTCCCATATAATGGTTACAAATATCACAATATGTTTTATGTTGTAAATCATTTGATGTTATCTTTTCTTTCTTATTATTGTTGTGAGGTTTAGACTCAGATGCAGTACAGCCAGCTCTTTGACAATAATGAATATGTTCGTTTGCATTTAAATCACTCCAAGCACCATAATTATGACCTAACTTTGATATTGATTTATCAGTAGTTTTCCCGCACACACTACATTTTTTCCTACTTATCCCTTCTGTTGTACACGTTGCCTCTCTTGCCGTCCACGAATTTCCCCACTTATGACTACCCAAATTTCCTTTTTTTCGTCCACACTTTGTACATGTTGCTTTTTTTAGGCAAGTTGCCTCTGTATATACATGCTTGCACTTACTATCACCTTTGGCTCCTTTAGCAAAAGAAAATGTACCTATTAGCACAAGTATTAATATCACTAATAATATTATTTTGCTTTTCTTCATTTATTTTCGCCTCCTATTTTGTATATCTATAAATCATGGTCGCAGCTTCAGCTCTGCTCATGTTTTTAGAAGGTTTAAATGTATTATCTGGATATCCAGATATTAATCCTTTACTTACAGCATGAGTTAGATAAGTAATCTCTTCTCTATTCATTTCATCATAATCGTTAAAAGTCAATGATTTACTTTGATCTAAAGGATTTCCTCTTAAAAAAACATCAGCCTTTGAAATAATTAAAGCCATTTCCATTCTTGTTATCGGCTCATTCATATTTTCCTCTGTTATTGAGCCAGGCTCTATTATTTGATAAATTTGTGCCACCGCAACAACTTGTCCAGCCCAATTATTCATAGCTGACGGTGCATCTGCAATATCAATTTCTTCTGGCAAAGATGCCATTACAACAAGCTTTATAAATTCTGCTTTAGATATTGTTCCTTCAGGTCTAAATGTTCCATCAGGATATCCATTGATTACACCATTTGTTGTTAATTCATCAACATAACCATATGCCCAATGCTCACTCGTTATATCGCCAAAAGTAGCAGCGAAAGCACACCCACAGATAGCTATGCAAAAACACAATATGGCAATAATGCGTTTCATTTTCATCCATACTCCTCCTTTATACTATTTAATCGGTAATATTTTATCATATTGTTAAGACTAAACATACAAAAGAAAAAAATGTAACATTTTTTTAACCAAATTGTAACAAAACTGTAATTTTTCGTTATCTTGCTATTTCTAACATCTCCTACCAAAATTCTTTCTTGTTGCCAAGAAAAATGAAAATCCTCGCTTTTCAGTCTTTTGACACTCTAGAGTTTTCCACACTTACAACTCAGATTTTTGCATTGCAATATTATGTAAATTGTGTTATACTCTCCATGTATTAATTTTTATAGGAGGTGACATTTTTCGTCTAACGCCTTTTTTGGCACTCCACTTTCAATCATACTTTACCAACTAAAAAGGAGTTTGATTAATCATGAAAAATTGGAAAAAGTTTGTTCTTTTTGCCATGCTTTTTGCACTTATTACAACATTATCAGGTTGTGCATTCTTTAAAAGCAAAGTACAAACTATCAAAGGCAGCTTTGTTGGTGCAACCTATACTGCAGATTTTTATGACAATTATGGTGTACCTTTTCTAACAGCATCAGGTAAAAAGATTGATATTAGCGGCAATTCCATTAGTGAATCTGGTTATACTTCTGACGGAGAACTTACTACGAACTATACATTGTCTTCCGTCATAACAATCACAATAGATGGCAACGAAATGCAAAGTTGTGGTTCTACTATCATCTTTGCAGAAGATGGTTTAAAAAAAGATGTGGACTTTAACATTACTGACATTGATGGCTCTAGTCACGGGATTACAACCTTAACATCTGTAGCCAAGTTTTTAAACAACTACAAAAACTTATTTGGTAAATCCAGAGTAGTTGTAATTCAATCTCAACTTGGTGTTCCAATTTGTGCATACAGCGGTGATGAAGTTTATTGGGAAATTCCAGAAGATTTGCCAAAGATGACAAAACTAATGATTGACGGAAAAGCACTCTATATTCATCGGGCAAATTTTCAAATCATTGATAAAGACTTAATTAAGTAATACAAAAAGAATGTTACATTTTAATAAATTTGTAACATTCTTTTTATTTTTACTCACTTTCAAATTTACTTTTTAGCTATAATATTATGCAAATTAATCCGCCACTTCCCTCATTTATTATTTTTTCTAAAGTTTCTTGTAATTTGCATTGTGCCTCTTCTGGCATTTTATACAATTTATTTTGCAACCCTTCATTTACCAACTCATGAAGTGACTTTCCAAATATATTTGATTGCCAAATACTAGTTGGATCATCCTCAAATTCTTTCATTAAATAATTAACTAACTCTTCAGATTGTTTTTCACTTCCAACTATAGGAGAAATCTCAGTCTCTATTTCTGCCTTTATAATGTGCAAGCTAGGTGCTTTAGCACGAAGTTTTACTCCAAACTTTGACCCTTGCTTTACTATTTCTGGTTCTTCAAGTGTTAAGTCTTCCATGTTAGGTGTTACTATACCGTATCCTTTTCTTTCAACATCACTTAAGGCTACTGCAATTTTATCATAGCTCTTTTTGCTCTGTGCAAGTGAAGTTACTATGCTAAATAAATCTCCTTCTTCTTCAACATTAAATCCAGATATTTCTGTAAGTATTTTATAAAATAAACTATTGTCTAACATTACATCTATCAATGCTTTTCCGTTTCCAAGTTCTATTGTATTTAAATTTAATTTATCAACAATTTCTTCATTACTAATTTCACTCAATGCATGTTTAATTTGTCTCAAATTTTGTATATTAGTAAATTTTGTTTTTACTAATGTTAAAATATTTTTTCTAAGCCAATGCTCACAGTTTAAGTTTTCAACCCATTTCGGAAGATTTACATCAATCTCATTTACAGGAAATTCATATAATATTCTTCCTAATATGTTGTTTATATCTTCTTCATTTAAGTTCAAGCAATTTACAGCCATTACTGGAGCATCATATTTTTCTTCTAACTCTTTACATAGTGCATTTGTTTCATTTGAATCTGGAGTATTTGTATTTAATAAAATTACAAATGGCTTATTTTGTGCCTTAAGTTCTTTGGCAACCCTTTCTTCTGCATCTATGTAATCTTCTCTATTTAATTCTGTAACACTGCCATCTGTTGTAACTAGTATTCCAATAGTTGAATGTTCTTCAATTACTTTTTTAGTTCCAAGTTCTGCAGCCTCTTCAAATGGAATTTGATTTTCAAACCATGGAGTGCTTACCATTCTTGGAACATCACCCTCTAAATGACCAACAGCGTTTTTTACGAGATATCCTACACAGTCAATCATTCTCATATTAAATTTCACATTGTCTATCATAACCTCAACAGCTTCATTTGGAACAAACTTTGGCTCAGTTGTCATTATAGTTCTTCCATTTGAACTTTGTGGTAATTCATCTTGTGCCCTTCTCGCCTTAAATTCATCTTTGATATTTGGCAACACCGCAATATCCATAAAGTTTTTTATAAATGTAGATTTACCAGTTCTAACAGGACCAACAACGCCAATATATATATCCCCATTTGTTCTTGTTGCAATGTCATGATATATACTGTAATTATTCATTATATACCCTCCTTTTTTGTGTGTTTGTACACTTGACTTTAGTTAATCTATATGTACAAGTAACAAATAATATTACATTCAAATAAGAAAACTCTATTATATTTTTTCAACTAATGATAAAATAAAAATATATTGTAATTAGTGGGGGATGTTATGAAGGTAAACATATGGAAAGAATTTAAAAAAGTATTTTCTGTTGCAAGAAAAGAATTTCTAATTAAATTAGTTTCATCATTAGTATTGAGAGGTGTTTTGTTAGCAATTCCAGTATTATTCAGTATGTCTGTAAACTATGCCACAAAGGGTGATTATATAAATGCACTATTGTATATAATTTTTTCAATATTAGTCACCATCTTTTATCGTTTAACCGAAGGTGTGAACCAAAGACTTTATTATAACTTATACACAAAAATATACTGTTATTATAATTATAAAGGAATAGACAAAACTGTAGATAACTCAATATTCAGTTTATCTAGATTTAATTTAGGTCAATACACAAATATGCTAACTACTGATGTAGATGTAATCACAGCTTTTTTTGCAAGTGGCGTAATAAGGTTTGCTCAACTACTAGAATTTATAATAATTTTTGGATGGTTCTGGTCACTTGATATATTCTTCTTCATCACTGCATTTGCACTAACATTAATAATAGCTTTCATAATTCCAATAGCTGGAAGGAAAACAGAAAATTTAAATAGTGAGAAAAAATATGAGTTAGATAAATTAACAATGTCAATACATGAATATTTTAAAAACATAAAAGAAATAAAATGTTTTAACATATTTAATCAGATTGCACCAATAACAAAATCACAAGCAAAAAAATATGAAGATGCGAATGCAAATTACATAGTAGCTTATTACTGGAACAACCAATTTTTTCTATTAAGTGTGGAGATATTCAGATTACTTTCTGTAGGATATGGAATTGCATTAGTAGCAAAAGGAAACTTAGAAATAGGTTCTTTACTAATAATATATAATTATTATCAAAAAATAATATGATTGCAATTTATGGAGAATGGGGAAATGGAAAATCTTCTTTAATGAAAACTATTGCTGAAAAGCTAGAAAACGATAAATATGAAAAAATATGGATAGATATGTGGAGAGAAGAAAGTGATTATAGCAATTTAAGTATAAAAATTTTAGTCGAAACTTCTAAAAAATATGTAGTAGTAAAATTAATGAAAATTTAATTCATATATTCCCTCTTTTAGCATATATTTTAGGAAAAGGAGGGGATTAAAATAAGAAAATTTGTTT
>ENA-ORSL01001334-ORSL01001334.1-human-gut-metagenome-genome-assembly--contig:-NODE-1334-length-21125-cov-8.216706_pt1 | contig 21125 bp, 10 predicted proteins | sample MGYA00242190_ERZ509157 | MGnify/ENA primary metagenome ERZ509157 (study PRJEB26280, sample SAMEA2338664) | human gut metagenome | biome: human gut; feature: human-associated habitat; material: faeces...
ATAGAAAGAGGGCTGCGCCCTAACGGTTATTTTCCGTTAATGCGACAGCCCCTTCGTTTATATTCGCACTCGTTTCTCAACATTTTACCGTATTTTTTGTGAATATTTCGTAATTTTATTGACATAATAATCAAAAAGGAATAATATAGATCACAAAGGAGGTTTTGTATTATGCTGACACAGTTTGTGCTAAAAAACGTTTTGTCTTTCAAGGAGGAAACGGTTTTCGACATGAGAGCCATCAATGCTTATAAGGAGCATCCGGAAAACACAGCAGACTCCGGGTACGGGGACAAAATCCTAAGAGTGGCAACAATCTACGGTGCCAATGCAAGCGGCAAGTCAAACTTCACCTTGGCAATGTATATTTTTCGTGCTATCGTAGCAGAATCGCTTAACAATGCAAACGACGGCAAGCTTCTTGCTATCCACAAATTTTATCTGCCTTTCCTTTTGTCAGAAGAGAAAGCAAACTCCGAATTTGAAATTGTAAACATCATAGATGACGCTGAATACAGATATGGTTTTGAATACAATGATGAATGTATCGTAGAAGAATGGCTATACAAGAAAAATCTCAAGACTAATAGAACCGCGGTTATCTTTGAGAGAACAACCAATGCGGTAGAATTCGGTGCATCCGTAAGAAAAGAATGCGAACGATATAAAGATCAAGTCCCGAGCGAAACATTGATTTTGTCTTTTCTCAATAAGCTTAAGCTCAAAACCACAGTTTTTAATGATTTGTATTCGCGAATCATTTCTATGGTTGTTTTTCCGGCAAAATTTGATGCTGACTTTGGCAGGGATACGAATATTATCACTGAATTTCTGCCTTCCATTATAGATAATAACAAGAGCAGGCTTCTATCCTTCCTTGCCGCAATCGATATCGGCATTGTTGATATCAGTTATCGGGAGCATAATGGAGAAAATGTTTTCTTTACCGTCCATAAAGGGCGAGAGAATAAGGAATATGAGATGGGACTTTTCACTGAATCCTCCGGGACTTTGAAATGCATCGTGTTGTTTATTCATGCTTGGTTTTGCGTGTCTTTTGACGGAGTGCTCGTTATCGATGAGCTTAATACGAAATTACATCCGCTGCTTTTGAAATTTATAGTTGATTTGTTCTATGATTCCGCATCTAGGGCGCAGCTTATTTATACAACCCACGATACGACACTGATGGATAAGAAGTTTTTCCGCCGGGATCAGATTTGGTTCGTGGAAAAAGACGAATTCGGAGAGTCAAGGCTTTTTGCCTTATCTGATCACAAAGTAAGGTCCGATGCGTCATTCGAAAAAGATTATTTAGCCGGCGTGTATGGCGGAATTCCGATGCTTAGAGAATTTTCGATGAAAGAGGATAAGTAAATGGGAAGCGATGATTTATTCAAGAAAAGAAGAAAAGAGCGAAAAGAACGCAAGTGTGAGATGCTCACTCCGAAAGCGAACTCTTTCCTTATTGTGACTGAGGGCGAATGCACCGAGCCTATGTACTTCGAAGGTATTGAACGAGAAATTCGCGGGAAAGTCGGTGGGCGGATTGATGTTGAAAATCTTCCGAGAATTGACATTCATGGTGAAGGAACGGCTACAAGTCACCTGCTTCAGGCTACTCGGCTATTTGTAAAGAAAGCCAATATCGTATATCAAAACATCTGGATCGTTCTTGACAAGGATGACTTCGAGGATTTTGATGAAACGCTGAAAGCTGCTGAAAAGGAAGGATACAATGTGGCGTGGAGTAACCAATGTTTCGAATATTGGTTATTCCTGCATTTCCGGTATAGTGATGCTGCCCTGCACCGTAATGACTGGATTCGAAAATTGGACGAGATATTTCGCAGACTTGGAATTTCAGATGGCAAGTGTCACAAGAACGCTGCAGACATCTATGATATCGTGAATACATATGGAAGCATTGATAATGCCATTAAAAACGCTAAAGCGAGAATGAAGCATTACGACCGGCTTTGCTGCAAGCCGTCCGCATATGATCCGGGCACAACCGTTTATGAACTGGTAGAGCAACTTAAGAAGTATTTGGAATAATGATAATCATAGTATGTGCTCATTTATGAGCTACTTTATGAACTCATTTATGGACTCATTTCCAAGTGCTTTTTTAATTTGCTCTTTTGTTTTTCCTATTTTTATTCACCAATTATGCATCAAAATCCTGAATTTATTCTGCCTCAAAATACTTGAAAATTCTCAAGTTACACCTTCCATAACAGCGATGTGGGAGAGATAATTGGCACAGGGGCAGGGTCAGTGACATTGTCGTCAGAACGCATCATTTAGGCAGTTATGGTAAACCTGTTCGGAGACCAATATTGACCTTTCCGAGGTGCACAAAGGGCAAACCGATTAACTCGATTTGCCCTTTGTGTTTTAATGATATCACAAATTTACTGTCTGCGTTTATTTAACTACGACCGATTTCCAGCCGGACCATGCGCCGTAGTATGTCAGCTTCTTGCCATAGTCGTTATAAACTTCTTTTACGGCGCGAACTTTCACATAATATCTCTGACCGCTCTTAAGGTTCTTAAGAGTTGTGGACTGCGTTGTGAAATCGTTCTGAGCTGCGTTTACTTTCTTAGTGATGTAAGATCCCTTTGCAAAGTTCTTCACTCTGGAGTATCTGATTTCGTATCTTGTTACGTTGTCTTGTTTGTACCAACGAACCTTAACCTGGCCTTTCTTGCCGTAATTCCAAGGTTTCTTAGTCATAACCGCTTTCTTCGGATATACCTTGATTACTGTGGAATAGGTTGCAGGGTCATAAGTTGTTGTTCCTGTAGTCTTAATCGTAATCTTAGCTCTTCCTGCCTTAAGCGGAGTTACAAGACCGCTTGCGGAAACGGTTGCAACCGTGCTGTCACTTGAAGTGTAAGTGAATCTGCCTTCTGTTGCTTTTGGATAAAGCTGAATAACTTCTCCGCCAGGGTATGCCTTGTAAGTGGACTTAACGCCTGTGATTGACTGTGATTTTCCGGCAACTGTGAAGACAGCATATGTGCTGCCGGAATACTTGCCTGCACCTGTAACAACAACCTTATAAGTTCCCGGATTAATGATTCTGCTTACGGCTTTATCATCGGAATCCTTGTAGCTTACTGTGTAATCACCGGTGGAAAGTTTTGCGGAGCCTCTTGCTACGCTTAATACCCTCGGAAGAGTAATTGCTGTTCCTGTTGCATTCGCACTGCTCTTATCCAATGTTACCGTGTAGCTTGAAATATCATTTCCGGTTACTGTGAATGTCAAAGTTTTGGTTCCGGTATATCCGCCATCGCCAACAACTTCAATTGTATAAGTTCCTGCATCTCTGATTGTGCTTACAACCTTGCCTGCGGAATTTCTGTATACTACATTGTAGTGAACACCCTTTGTAAGAGTGGTAGTACCGTCTAATACATATACATCAACCGGTATTACATATCCTGTGTAAACCGCACTGGATCTTCCATCTCTGAAAGCAACCGTGCAGTAGGACATGGATCTAGCTGAGATTGAGTAAGTCTTGCTGAAGCTGCTTCCCGTGAGGTTGCCGTTTCCTGTCGGAGATACAGACACATACATGGTTGATCTGTTTGAGTTTGCTGAATAGTACACGGTATAGTCTTTGTCTTTCTCAAATGTAACACCATTAGCGCCTCGAACCGTTACTGCCGGTGCGGTATACGCACTCGTCACGGTCGCTGTTACTGTAACATTCTTCATGTCATACTGTCTAATCATGAATGATGTTGCTGCCGCTTTTTCACCGCCGTAAACGCCTTTTCCTTTAACTACAACCGTGTAGATGTTAGCATCCGTAGGGTTTGTTACAGAATATGTTTTGTTATCTTTGCTGTATTGATATTCAACAGTGTAGTCCACATTCTGTGTTAATAACTTTCTTGCCCCTGAAACAGTCATGTATACGGAAATGTTATTTGGATATTGTGCTTTTCCGCTATATGTGTTTGTCCATGCAGTGTCAACGAATACTTCTGCCTTTGCTAAATCCGCATTGGAATCCACAACATCAAATGTCAAAGTTCTTGAACCGGAATAGTTACCTTGGAAGGTAATAACTGCGTTGCCCGCATTCTTACCAATCGTGTCTGTTTTTATGTAGCAAACATAATCTTGACCAAGAGTAAGTTCTTTTTCTTTTCCGTCAATAACATCCGTAACCGTAATCTTAGGAGCTGCACCCACCACCTGAGTGGAAATCGAAGAAACCTTAACATTATTGGTTCCCGCAGCTGTTCCTACTGCTTTGGGCTGGATGTATGCAACATTATCCTTGGTAAATGAGCCGGCATACTTTCCGATACCCCTGATTGTAAAGGATGTTTCGGAAACATTCGTCGCGGTCACCGGTGTAACCGTAAAGTCTGTACCCTGAGTTAATGTGATTTTCGAATTATCAGCCTTGTTATACACTACAGAAAGTTTTACGTTTTGAGCCACTCCATTGTAATACGGTCTGGTCCATGCCGTAACGGTCGTATTATCCGCCTTGAGACCTGTAACCTGTTTTACAACTATGCCGTTTCTTATGCCTGTTAAATTCCCGTTACCGGTTACACTAAGCGTTGCGTTCTTGCCATCCGCACTTTCAACTTTTATCTCCAAACTCTGATCGTTAAAGATAGTTGCGTTTGTGTAGCCGCCAAAATAAAATGTAAGGCCTGACTGATCCATAGGAACGGTATCACCCTTCACATATGTATCAGCAATATTTCCTGCAGATGTTATCTGCACGGAAGAACTTGTAATATCCAACTCTTTAATTTCAAAGGACGTTTCTCCGGTCTTTCCTGCTGAAGCTGTTCCAGTTCTTTCGGTCACCGTTACCTTGTATGTTCCGGCGTCTGTCGGATTCGAAACAGAAACACCCTCCTTGGAATATGCAACCGTGTATTTGCTTGAATCTACAACGGTTTCATCATCCTTAACCGTAATATCCGGAGTTTGAGTCTTGCCGTTATAAGTGTATGTCCCTGTAACCTTGACAGTATATGAATCCGCAGCAAATGCTACCGAAGCAGTTGCCGGAATCATACAAATAACCAAAGCCAAGCTCAATAAAATTGCTAAAGTCTTTTTCATCGTACTTTCCTCTCTCCTTTTCATAATCTCAAAATTTATTCTGCCAAAAATACAATGATAATTGGCTCTATACAGTTTCATTATACGATTTTTGCACGCAAGTAACAAGAGGAATTTGTACAAAATTACATGAAATAATAGGAAATTTTATCCAATTTAGCACAAAGCCCCCTTCGGGATGTAGGAGGGGGCCTTGTTATGATTTGAAATTTTCCGTTATTTCGTTCTTGCAGCGTATCTGCACTGCTTAAGTTCGGTTCTTGTAACCAGGTTTCCGTAGGCGTCATATACCATCACTCTTGCTTTGTAGTAATACTTCGTGCCTTTCTTTGCAGAGGTGTTGATATAGGTTCTGCCTTTGGTCTCATATTTTGCCTTATAGCCCTTCGCTTTGCGTGTGCTTCTGTAATATTTGTATTTTACTGTGTAGCCAAGCTCTTCCAGTGCCTTGACATTTCCTTTGGTTACGGTAAGCATCACTTTGATGCTTCCTTTTGCCGTCTTTGCTGAGCGTGCTTTGAGCTGAACTTTTGCAAGAAGCTTGTCTGCTTCTTCCTTCTGCTCTGCGAAAATCTTTTCCGCTTCTGCTTCTGCAAGGACTGCATAGCTTGAGAAATGACCGGTCGTGAATGTGTAAGTTCCGTCCGCATTCTTTTCGCCGCTGACTCTGTGGTAGGTTCCGTTATCGTCGATGTAGACGCATATCAGGTTCTTGCCATGAAGCGCTGCCTCAGGATTTACGGTTACCGCGACATTTCCTTCTTTGAACTCTTTTACTTCGCCTTTGGATGTCACGATTTTAAGTTCCACCTGAAGGATGTCGCTGTTGCGTTTCACCACTTCAACGATAAGTTTTACCTTTCCGGTCGTTCCTGCCTGCGATGCAAGGGCATCCACGGCAGCCTTATCCAGCGTTACTTTGCCGGCGTCGCTCTTAAGCGTAAGTCCCGCCTGTGCCTTCTGGGAAATCTCCTGAATGGTCTTTTCCGGAAGGGCAATTTCAATGGTTGTTCCGGCTTCTGCAGGGCTTCCTGCAGCCGCACTTACAATAATTTCTTCGGACTTGTTTTCGAGGGCTTTCTCAAGAATCTTGTCCGCGGTCTTGTCATCGATCTCCGCAGCCGCGGTCTTGCCGCCATCCGGTTTTGCCGCGATATCCGGCTTGACTTCTGCCGTCGTTGATGCCGGTGTTCCGTTCTTCGGATCTTCCGGCGTGCTGATGATTGTGTCTTCTTCACCTGCAGGCGGAAGAAGAATGCCACCGCCGCCTCTGCCGGAGAAGATCATCTTACTGATTGCGGTCGTGTAGCTGTCGCCGCAGATGCTGCATTTGTGCTGCATGATGCCTTCTTCGCTGTAAGTCGGCTCCTTGATTACGGTATCGACATAATCATGCACTGTGTGCTGGCTCTTGTCGCCGTAAGTATAGTCAAGTAAGGAAATTCTTGTTGTAAGCCACTTGTTCATGTCACTGATGACATCATCGTAGTTTGTTCCGTCTTTCCAAAGATGTTCGGCTGCATGCGGGTATCCGATTTCCACATATGGCCACAGCTTGTAGTTCATCTGCACGCTGTCATAAATCTTCAGGTAATATCCTCTTGTCGTGCCGTTTTCGGAAATAAGTTCTTTAATTGCATCCGCAAACGTGCTTGTGTAATATTCTTTCAAAGCTTCCTTAAAGTCCGGAATCTGAACCAGTGCTTCTTCAAGGTAGTTAAAGTTTTCCGCCGATGCACTGATTTTCTTTGTAAATCCGGTTCCAAGTGCCATCTCAAGATCCCAGACAGGGCCCGCAAACATAGTACCGTCTGCATCTTTATAGAAATAGCAGGAGGAAAGGAATCCGTCCGGATTCAAGGCAAGCTGCTGCAGCAGAACCATCTTGACAAGGGATTCTTTATCGCAGTATTCGTAGTAATGCTTTCCGGTAGTCGGATGGATTCCGGTGTAGTTTCCGTCTTCATCTGTTGCATATACCGCATCTTCGAATTCCTGATAGTATTCGCTGATGTACTCCATCGCTTCCTTTCCGATGTATTCCGGACTCTTTACATTGAAGGCACTTCCGGTGCGGGTGTAGAAGCCATTTATTTCGTCGATTTCTTCCAGGTTTCGTTCAATCAAGTAGCCGCCGGTAAGGTTCTTAGGTTCGACAAGGCCGTCTGTGTATACGACCTTTTGTTCATACTTGTTTGTGCCTTCCTTGACCTCTGCAGTTTCACCGTAGGATGGATTCTTTTCTTTGTATGCCTCTTCCATGTCGGTGATGGCAATTCCGGTGCTTCCCACGGAGTTCTTCTCGCTGAGAAGGTAAGTACCGCGGTACTCGCCGTCATAGTAAAGGTCGACCCAGTCACAATTTGCGGTGTATGGCATCTGAAGGCTCTTTGCAAGATCTTTAAACAGCTTATCGTGCATCTGCGTGGCATCGCCGTACCCTGCAAGTAACACCCAGGTCTTTACAGACTCGCTGCTTCCGACAAGGTCTGCTGCCTTCGAAAGCTTAATCTGATAAGACTTCTTCGGGTAGTATTTAAAGGTGGAGTTTCCGCGTGCTTTAATCTGCGTAAGTTCTCCGTCATATTTTGCTGTGCCGTTTTCATCAATCAGCTGCATCCTGCCGGTCACGGCATTGGATTTTGCTGCGTCCACATAATCTCTTCCCTGGTTTTGTGCATCGCTGCTTGTGAGGTAGAGGGCAGGGATGTTTGAGGACTGCATCACGCAGATTTCCATTGGCTCCTTGTCATCCGCAGAAAGATAAATCTTGTATTCGCCGTATCCGGAATCGCTTGCAAACCGGCTCACATCAAAGGTGAACGCATCTGCTGCAAAGGTTTCCGACTTAAGCGTTCCGAGGATGGTAACCTTAGAAATTTCCTCTTTTGCAGTAACAGAAAGGGTAAGGTTTGTCTTATCTGCGTTTGACGGAAGCATCAGGTAGGTTTTTCCGTCATGCGTTATGGTCTTAATGTGCGTGCTTCCAACCACAGCCGAAACAGTCTCTAACGCCTCGCTGGTCTTGCCGCTTGTCTCATCCGGCAGAAGAATTTCTGCGGCCGCCTGTTTCAGACCCTTAAATACCGTGCCGTCAACCTTTGTTTGTGTTTCGATGCGGAAGGAATACTTCGCGCCCGGATTCAGACCGCTGACAATCATGGAAGTGTCCTTGGTCGTTCCGGCTTTCTCCCAGGAGGAGGACGTTATAGCTCTCACATAAACTAGGTACTCTTCGGCTCCGCCTGCCGCATCCCAAGTGAGTTTGGCTGCGGAGGAGTGAAGCGGCTCTATCTTGATTTCTTTCACGCTCTGCGGAACGATTGGGAAGTCAATGGATTTTGTTCCATAGTAGTTTCCTCTGCCGTCAAAGACAACCGTTCCCATTCCGACGTTAATATTGTTCTTGTAGGAGTTGTACGCATCAAGCCCGTAGCTGGAGCTGCTTGCAGTGAGTTCGTACTTACCGTCATAAGCAGAGACGCTTGCACGGACGGCTTTTCCGGTGTACTCCCAGCTCTTTGCATTTAATTTCAGGGTAACCTTTGCAATGTCTTTTCCCTGCGCGCCGCATACGGTGCAGACATGCTGTTCATCCCAGGTATGCCCCTTGCGATAGGTTGCAGCACCGGTGTAGTGCTCGCCGCAGTCGCAGTCTGCCATGATATATCCGTTCTCAAGACAGGTTGCCGTATTGTAGGTCTCTGTCTTATGAAGGATTGCATCTTCTCCTGCATGATAAATCTCTTCGCCGATTGCAAACCATCCGGTCTTAGCTTTTCCGCCTACAAGGGCAACCTTGCCGGAGCCTCCGGTTACCGAAAGAATTCCGGTGTAGCCGCTTGCTTCTGCGGATACTTCCTGCCTGCAAAGGACGCAGGAGTGGATCATGCCGGTAGCCAGGTCATAGGTGCAGGTTTCATCTACCGTATGGTTTCCAAGCTCGCAGTCGGTCTTTTGAATGGTATAGCTGTCAAGAAGCTCCCCGTCATATTTGTATGCGGTCAGAACCATCTTGGAAGCATCGGCTTCTACCGACAGGTACATGCCAAGATACTTATCATGTGGGATTGCGGCTGCGTAAATATCATGCTCGTGATATTCGTTATTCTTTCCGCTCAGGTCGCCGCAGATGTAGTAGACTATGCCGTCACGGCTTCCTTCTGCGAGTGCCTGAGCGCTCTTCATTGGGTAGGTTCTTGCGTAGGCATGATCATCGCCGCTGAAGACAACATCAAAGCCTGCATCTTCAATTGCCTTTGTCACGGCAAGACGCTTTGTCTCTTCCATGAAACTTTCCGTGCCGTATACCGGCTGATGGAAGACCAGTGCCTTCCACGCGCAGCTGCTTGCCGCTGCATCTTTCTTTGCGGTTTCAAGAGCTGCGAGCATATCGCCGCCGTCATTGATGACGCCGACATATACACTTCCGTATTCTGCGGAGTAGTAGCTTCCCGCGCTATATGTAGGGATCGAGAACATGCTTCCTGCCGTTTCGCCGTCCGCATCTCCATAGTACTCGTGGTTTCCGAGGGTATGCATTACATCAATGCTGGCAAGCTTTTCTGCATTCAGCGTTGTAAGGTATTCTCGCCAGTCGCTGAATTTGGTAACATTATCAATCGCATCTCCGGTCTGTATGCCAAAGGCATATTTCGTGTCGCTTGCTTTTATTTTTTCGATTGCTGCACTCAGATTTGCCGTAGCACTGGTCTGAATGTCTCCAAAGATAAAGAAGTTTGTCTTTGCACCTTTTTCTGCGGAGGCAGTGGTAAAGGAGAGAACCTCCGACCAGTTCTCACCATCGCCAACCATGTAGTAGTAGGTTTTTCCGCTTTCAAGGCTGGTAAGCTTCACTTCGTTTAAGCGGTATGCGTTTCCGCTGTTTGTTTCGGTGAAGGTAAGGAGCCTGCTTGTTCCGGAAGTCTTTTCTGCTTCTGCAAGTGCTTCTTCTGTTTCTGCAAGCTTAATGTATGCGCGGCCCTCACTCTTTGCAATCGCAGAAAGCCAGGTGATGGTCTTCTGGGAAGATCCATCTTTTGAAATATTGTTCTGGATGCCAAACGGTTTTCCCTCTCCGTCGTTTCCAAGTGCGTTTACTACCACATCATAGTTCCAGGAGCGGTTTCCTTCTGCATCTTTGGCATAGACGGTGTATCTTCCCGCATCATTAAAGGTATATGAGTTTGTAATTTCAGCATCTCCAAGGTAAAGGGTGGTACCCTCTGCAGGATTTCCGTCGCTATCTGTTACAGTAAAAGTAAGGGGATAGCCTGCGATGGCATCGCCTGCGGAAATTTCATACCGTGCACTGAGCGGAATCTTACTCTGCGATTGTGAGAAAGTCATTCCGTCTTTATTTTGAATGTAATATCCGCTCGGTACTGCATAATTAAAGGTGCTGCCTTTCTGTGCATCCGATGGAATATCCACAGAAAGCGTCGCAAGAGTCTTTCCGTAGGTCACAGGACTCGCTTCACTCTGCACTTTCTTCTTTACATGCAGGGTAACCTTGTCGTCAGAATATTCCGGTGCGGCAGCTTCTTCATAGCCTTCGCCATATGTGATGCGCGACGTCAGATTATCTTTGATTGCTTTTCCGTAATCGTTTCCAATTTCAATCACCACATCTGCGGCATCCACATAGTCTGCCGGAAGCTCACTTTGGTTTTCAAGCTTAAGCAGATATGGCTTTCCGATTACAGGACTCTCTTCCTGCTGCGTGACGCTTACAGCTGTCTTCGCCGCTTCTGCGGATTCAATCATGAAGGTGTAAGTCTCTGTCGTCTCATTTCCGTAGGTATCCTTCACGCGGATTCTGAGGGAATGTTCTCCGTTTGTAAGCTTTTTTGCTTGTAGCAGAACAGAAGTGTTGTCTACGGTAGGGTTTTGCGTAATTTTGGCATCGGATGTGTAATCATGCCCATCAATTGCGATCTTGATGCTGGAGGCATCAATTCCGCTTGCATACTTATCGGTTATTTTACTATCATTGAGTGCAATATCAAAGGTCGGCTGCGTCGTTGTAAACTTCGCTTCGCCTGCTGCAGTCTTGAGGTTGATATTGCTTCCTTTTTCAAGGACACTTTCGATAACCGGATTGGTGACATCATTCGGATTCGTGCCGTAAATAAATTGTAAATTATCGATGAGAATACTGCCGTCCTTTTTTGCACCGTTTTGCGGCGATACCACTCTCACAGTATACCCACGACATATGTCTATCGGCATCTGAAATGCGGATATATCCGCTTCTACCCAGGTCCAGCCTTTTCCGGCCCAGTCACCAAGTTTTTCTAATTTCCTTCCGTTTGAATCATAGCTGCAATACTTTACATAAGATACTGTACCGCTAACCTCATATCCTTTTTTTGCTACGCTGTATAATCCATTTTCGTTTAGTTTGTAATACGCAGTATCTAAAGCTTTTTCCACAGCATTTCCTTTTAAAATAATGCCGAGGAAGGAATCTATACAAAGACAGTCTTTCGGTACATTAATCCACATGCCAATTTTGGTTGGCTTAATATTTTCTACCCATAAATCACCGGAAAGTCCAAACTCACTTGCAGCTATAGATGTTGAGCCTACCTTTGTGAAATCCCACGCAAGCTGTAAGGCATGGTTGCCAAATCGAACTGCTGAATTTTCATCAGAACTTACAATCCGATTCCCATTCTCCGGCCATATAACGCCGGTGTTACTTGCCATTCGAACCCAAAGTAAATTTTCTTCTACTTCTGTTGGAGTTAAATTTCCAAATCCTCCACTGCCACTTGATGCGCCCACCTTTATTTTCCAATAATCTTTGGCTGCAATCAAGTTGCCTTCTTCATCGACTTTGTCTTCGAAATCCATCAAAACATAAGGTTCCATTCCGACAACTATGTCAATGGCACCGGTTACCTGGCTGTCGCTGCGAAGTCTAACTCCTATACTGCCTCTCATGGATGTCTCACTATCTGCAGCAAATTGATTATCTCTAAATGCTCCAAGAGAGAATTCGTAATCGCGAACAGGCTTTAGACCTGTGACCTTTACATAGCCATCATCAATATCAGCCCTTATATTATCATAGATAATATCGCCGGTATTGTATGTTTTACCGTTATATGTCTTTGAAGTATGCGCCCTTGCAATTGCGCCCTCATGCGAAACCTTTCCTATCACTTTGATTGTGCCATCTTCACAATACTCAATTTTCTTTTCCGTTTCCTTGTATTTAGTAGTGTATAAATCGGTATCTACATATGTAACTTTAACTTCTTTTACTTCGTCAAGATTACCGGTCACAAAGTACTGCAATTCAACCCATCTATCTACGCCCGAAGCCCACGCAACATGGTAGTATTTTTCTAGCTTAATACTATGCTTGTAGTATTCCGGATCTACACTCCATACAAAATCCCCATCTTTATACTTTACTTCTCGTCCTTGCCAGGTAGGAGAAAAACTGAGGTCGCTCTCCTCCGCAAAATCAAGGGAAACACTGCTATTTGTGAAGCCCAGCTTGTCCGGCCACTGCAGCTGCACAGAAGTTTCGCCAACAATTTTGCCTTCATGGCTAAGTGCTACCGTAACTTCTCCGATTTGATCTGGATCCGAAGTAAACTTGCCATCTGCATCAATGGTTCCGTATCCCTTTGTCACACTCCAAGAGAGTCCGGATTTCGGAAGTCCCTTAGTGGCAGTCGCCCCGGATTTATCTACATATTTAGCCTCAAATTCTATCTCACTTCCCGGGGTATATACTTCATCATTCGGTGATAAAACAGCATGGTCAAACTCTCCGTCTGCCTGTGACTTTGAAATTACCATAACAGAGGAAGAAACATTTCTCTCATAACCGTCCGAAGGTTTGCAGCGTATCGTCAGCCCTGCGGTATCGTTTGTCGGCTTTACCTCGTCACCGGCACGCTGCGTTGCGAAAGTGGATGACCCCCCTCCATCAAGGTTTAAAGCAACTACGCAACCGAGGTCAATCATCGTTGCTGCAAGTTTGGCGTAGTCCATACCTACCGATAATGGTGCCTGACGGCCGTCTACCATGTAGATTACAACCGTATTATCCGCTCTGATTCCGATTGCAGTTCTCGGGTTCTTCGTTTCATCGCCCACGCTGACAGCTTTTCCGTCTTTCACGATTACAGCAGCACCGCCGACCGCTTCTTTCACGCCTTCCGGAAGATTCGCCGATGATTCTTCAATGTGCGGCACATTATCCTTGTCTATGTAAAAACATGGATAGCTTGATTTCTGAATGACGGTGCCGTCCATAACAAGAGCGCCTCTTGGTCTGCCGTTTGACATGTCGAAGAAGTCACCGTTTACTGCGCCTACAACATTCACGCCGCGGCTGGTTTCCATAGCCTGCGCCTGTTTGGTCGTTTCCAACATTCTCCAGTTCGTTCCGGATTTGATGGCTTCAATATTATCGTTGTTGTAGCCGACTGCAATTTCTGCATCTTCGCCAAGCTTTACCTCAAGCACATGTCCGGACTGCTGTGCGGTGAGGTCTTTGTTATTCACAATATATTCGCGTTCTATGATTCCGGGTGCAATTTCGTATTTCTTGTCCGATACAACGATATTGCCGTCCGATGTCCGTCCTTGCGCTCCGAATGCCGAAGCTGGCATCATCGTAATAATTAGTGCGATGGAAAGGGCAAGTGCCAGAATTTTTTTGTTCATATCAATTACCTGCGTTCCTTTCTTTCAGATAGTTGGTGTTTTTGTATATTTGTGTATATAAATTAGATAATCTCATTTTTGTTTTTTGTAATAATTGCGTTAGGTAAAAAAATACCTCTTGGAGGAATTATATTGTGCTTCCTTTTTCTTACTTCTATTCTTGCACAAATCCCCCTCCGGATTCCCGGAGGGGGTCTGTATTATTGATCAGTTTTTTGTGTAAATAAGGGTTTCTTATTTCGCTACTCTGCGAGCTTTGTTTGACCAGTCGGAAGTTACCTTAACGCCGTCAATTACCTTGTAAGCTCTAACTTTGTAGTAGTATCTGGTTCCTTTCTTAAGACCCTTGGAGTTCTTGTAAGTCTTCTTAGTTGTTGTGAAGGCTTTCTTGTAACCCTTGGAGTGCTTTGTGGATTTCCATACTTCGAATCCGTCGATGTCAGCTTCGCCCTTTACAGTCCATTTAACTGTGATGGAGCCCTTCTTAGCTGTTGACTTAGCAGTGATCTTCAGAGCTTCAACAGCATCTGCAGGATTGTTGTTAAGTCCGAGAAGAGTTTCAGCTGCAACTAAATCAGTGTATGCCTGATCAAAGTCATCAGCTACGAAACCATCGTTAATTGTTGTTACGTTGTAATTGAATCCTGCAGTTTTGTAGTCTGTGTACTCTGCAACATAAGCATCGTATAAACCTCTTGCAGCAATTACTTTAGCCTTAGCAGCTTCTGTGATATTTTCCTTTACAGGAATAGCAGTGATAGCAGCCTTTACAGCGTCGTATTCAGTCTTCTTAATCTTATCAAGGTATTTGTTTAATGTAGCTTTTTCGCCTGCAAGTGCAGTTGCAACTTCCTTATAATCATAAGCGTCTTCTACAGCTTCGATTTCGTCAACGAGAGCCTTGATTGCAGCCTTGTCAGTTTCGCTTACAGCCTTAACCTTAGCAGCCATTTCATTGTTGAATGCATATGCATACATAACAGCAGCAGCCTTAAGTTCAGCATCCTTGTAATTCTTTACAGCTGTTAAGTCTTCGTATGCCTTTACAGCGGTGAATGCAGCATCGATAGTAGCCTTGTCAGCTGTTGAAACCTTCTTAGGAATAGCTTTAACAGCATCGTCTGCAGCTTCCTGTGCAGCTTCTACTGCAGCGTTTGTAGGAAGAGCTTTTACTAATGCAAGGATCTGATCGGATAATGCATTGATGTCCTTAGCTGTTCTAGCTTCGGAAGCTCCAACTAGCTTCTTGATTTCGGAATCAAGTTTTGCATAGCTGCTTTCAACATAGTATTTGTTAGCATCCTTTGAAATCTGTCCGTTTACAAGATCTGCATAGTCATGAGCAGCAGTAAAGAGAGATGTAGGGATTTTACCATCAACTAATCTGTTTATATCAATCTTAGCTAATTCAGTGTTGAATTTTGCAACTTCTTTGTCAACTTCTTCGTTATCCTTAGCAGCGTTGATCTTTGCAACATATTCTTCAACTAATGCTTTGTACTTAGCATATTCAGGAGCATAGTAGTTATCTTCTGCATCGCTAAGGTCGTCGTTGAGTTTTGTCTCAACATATTTCTTGTAGTATGCTAATTTAGCATCGTCAAGGCTTGCATATAATGCCTTAATCTGTGAAACATAATCTGTGTAATTAGGGGATTCACCTGCAGCAAGTGCGATTCCAAGTGCATACTTATAAAGAGCAATCTTTCCTGCCTTTACTAAGTCAGCAACATCAGCAGCGTCACGAACGAGTGCACCGTTTGCATCTGTTTCAGCAGCGTTTCTGCTTCCTTCAGCTTCTAAAGTTGCAGCATCCTTAACTGCTTTAGCAGCCTGTGTCTTATAAGAATCGTTGAAATAGATTTCAAATCCGGTAGCACCTGAAGTTGCGCTAGTTGTCGGAGTTGCTGTAATCACTTCCTCTTCAACTAAGTAGTTAAGAATAGTCTGCATGTCAGCAGCGAAAGTCTTGTCTGCATCTTTTACGCGGATATAGTTAGCGTATGCAGCAGCAACCTGTGCCTTAAGTGCAGCAACATCAGCAGCAGTTACAGCATCCTGACCGTTTACATACTCAGTTGTGTATGCGCTTAACTTATAAGTGCGTGTAACCTTGTCAGCGTCAACATATGTATCAACATAATCTTCGTTGATTTCGTAGATGCCAAGACCGATGTTTGTTGTACCTACATAACCTTTTTCCTTGAGTAATTTTGTGTAAGCGATTTCGCCTGCATAATCATCAAAGTAACGATCAATAACACCTTTTGCAGCTACATAATCAGCAACTTTGCTATCGGAAGTGAAAGTTGCTTCGTTGATTGCTTCTACAGCATCAGCAAGGATAGCCTTTACGTGATCCTGATATGTCTTGCAAGTGTGTCCGTCTTCTTTACATGCATATTTCATTTCTGCTGTTGAGAAATCGGAAACGGAGATTCCGTTTAAGATGGAAACTGCAGTTGCCTTGTCAGCTTCGTACTGAGCAGCTACGATTGTAAGTAACAAATCGTTGTCTGCTGCGATGAGATCCTTGATACCAGCAGCATCGTTAACATATGCCTGAGGGTTAGCCTTCTTTGCAAAATCAAGAGCAGCAGCCAATAAGTCAGCTCTGTGTGCGTCGAGTGTTGAGTAATCAACTGTGTAGCCGTCTACTATGAAATCAGTATCAGCATCTTTAATTTCGTTCATTGCAACATTGAAGTATTCGTTTGCTAATGACTTGTTGTAGTCAGATGTAGCAAATGCTGATCCAAAGCTGAACGTGAACATAACAGCGATTACTAACAGCACTGTTAATAATTTTTTCATTTTTAGAATTCCTCCCTTTTTTAATTTTTGCTCATATTGTAAGGTCTTGTGAAAATGGACATAGTCCCACAACATATCACAATATGAAATAATTCCGTTATAGTTTACCAAAAGGTTTTCGACTTTGCAAGTGTTTTTTCTGTGAAAACCACTCTTTTCCGCGAGGATATCGCCCCGCTCCGCAAAGGCCCATGTCTCAACCTTTCACTAGTAACTCCGATATGAGGTGCAAAAGGTTACAAAAGTTACAAAATTTTTTTAAAAAAGACTGCCGATTCCTCAGCAGCCTCTGTGGTGTTTTCTTTTCATTATGTAATAAGAGTTTTTAATTTGCTGCGACTTTTGATTGCATTTAATAAGTTCTGTTTTTCTTTTTGCGGTATACTCTTACTGGATGTATCAATTATTTCTTCCATGATACTCATAAATTCCTCATATTTATTTTGTATATGAATATTTGCAATATATGTAGCCGCATCTTCGTATTTGAAATCAGATTCAGAACTCTCTGCCAGTTTTATTTTCAGTTCGCTTATTTGCTTTTTGCTGCCGATTATACATCTGGAATGCAAATCGGAATTCAGCATATTTTGTCTTTCTTTCGCTGACATAACCCCCTCCCAATCTGTCGTTCCAACTCTGGAATACATATTACCGACCAGCCACCCGAGCTTAGCTTTAAACTCGTCTGCCAATTCTATTTTCTTCGCCTTTAAGCATTCATCATAGTGTTCACCGCTCTTTAACGCAATAGACACTTTTAAGTAGACAACCATTGACTCCGGGAAATCCAAGGCATCCTCTTTATAAAGAAAAAAATATTCAGGCTCTGTATTGTTATATAGACGCTCAATTAGTTGATATGCCCGAGTTTTGTTTTTGTCATCCATCAATAAAAGCCCGTGATTTCTTTCGGCATACTTTTCTTTGATGAGGCTTCTCTCTAAAAAATCCGCATAGCTCCTGATAGCTGCCAGCGTAATGTACGGAGTTTTGCATTTTTTCCCATTCCTACGCACTAAATCACAACTTTGGGACAAAACCATAAAATATTTATATTGCTCGTTTAAGAAATACGGATGAACCTCTTTTAGAACTTGTGACAGTCCATCTGTCACTTCCAAAATATCCCCTTGGCAAAGTGCGTTTTTATCAGGCTCTGCTTTATATGTGAAATGAACATTTCTATCGATTTCATATCCTTTTGTTGTTATCTCCGAAGACATTAGTTGCCTCCTAACATTTTATTGACCTTCTGATATGTTTCTTGCATTCTTTTTTCCGCATAATTTACTTTTCTATAACCGGAAAACATCCTTCCGTCAGTTTCTTTACCGATTATTTTTATTGCTTCCTCTTGTTCCGGCCTGCTTTTCTGAGTTCCCCGATTGTTTGCCGGCATTTCTACAGTAATGCGTATATTTCTTCCAAATTCTATTTTGTCATGCTTCGTACTTGCCACTATTCTTCACCTTCCATTTCATATCCTAATCCACTTAAAATTTCTCTGCACTCTTTTATGAAACTCTTTACAAGCTCCAAAGTAAAGTTCGGACGGGACTCTTCTGCGATATGATGCTCGTTAAAACGTATCTGCAAATTATTATTTTCTAAATTAGAACTCATATTAATAAGTTTATTATTCCGCCTTAATGTTCTGCTGATTTGGGTTGAAACAATTACACATCCGTTATTTACAAGTGCCTCTGCATCCGCCATTGAGTCTATCACATCCGCAAACGCACTTACATTTTCTTCTACAAATTCAGCGTTTAATCCATATGCCGCAAATTGTGGCGTAGAGGCCTTTTCCAAAAAATTATTCAAATATTCGCATAAAGATTTCAATTCGCTTTCGCCTGTATCAGTTACAGAAAAAATCATGCTGCTCAGCCCCGGTGCAATTATGACACCGTCTGCCTTATAGCGAACCGTAAAATCTGTTCCTTGTCCACTAAGCCCTATTTCCATTTCTTCCTTCTCAAATACATTCTCCGCGATCCAATCCGGTTGACTATAGAGCTGGTTCCAATCACCAAGCAAAACTACATTTAGCGAATCATTTATAAATACCATTTTGGTCTCCTTTTCGTTATAAAACTTAGCAGCAACAAAGCATTTAAGTTTTTCTCAATTTTTAAATGCCACTTAATTACTAAAATTATATGCTTCTTTTCTCTCTTTGTCAATTACATTTTTAGTATTTGCTTACATTTTTTTACAAGCTATTTTTCGGCGTTTTGCCCATAATTTTTTCGGCGTTTTGGCTGAATATTTTTCGGCGTTCTGGCGAAGCCATTTATTCTTACAGCCCCGTGTACCTGCCGCTGTTCTTGTATTTCTTGAGGATCTTCTCAGCGCGTTCATTGCGGCCGAGTTCTGCTTCGCGCACCTTTTGCTCGTACGGCGTGAGCTTGTCGATGTCCTTAATGTGCTTGCGGACAGGCTTCGGCATCACGGCGAAGTAGATCAGTGGGGATATGAGCAGGCAGTCAACGAGAATCCATGCCAAAATCCCAAGCAAAACAATCACGCTGTCCCATTCGTTCATAGCTCCCATGGATGCGATTGTCACAAGCCCTATTATAAATACGAAGAAAGTAACATAAAGTCTCTCGAGTTTGCGGATTGCGCCGCTGAGCTGCTCATCGAACCATGTGGTCTTAAGGCTCTTTATCATATATTTCGCCAGTCTGAACTGGATGTTTGCAAGGTATACGCAGGCTTTGAAGTCGTCGAAGGTTGCTTTCTCAGGCGGGATTTCCACCGGATAAAGTTCGTCATTCATGTCCGCCGCAAAAATCTGCGCACGGATTGCCGTGCCTTCGCCCATGACGGAGTACTGCACCTTGTCGCCCGGCACGAATTCCATAACGATAAGCTGGCCCGGCTGCACCATCTGTGTTTCGCCGCCGATTCCCACAACGAGGTAGCCTTCCTTACAATACAGAGCGTGTGTCACCAGCGGAAGCTTTGTTTCATATTCGGATGTCATGGTCTCTTTCTCTGATTTCGGGTATACGACATCAAGATACCCCTCGTTTCCTTTTCTGACCATGAGGTTAAAGTCTGTAATCTTGCCGAAGCTCTTGGTCTTCCATGCACCGTCAAAACGGTCCTGCTCGAGTTCCTTGAGTCTGACGACTCTTTCTCCCTCGTAGCTGAGCACGGTTTCGCCTTTAAGTACCATAAGCACTCTGTCGTAGTCCGGGAGCTTGGTGAAATCGGATTCCTCGACATCAACCGTAGCGGAGCTCAGTCTCCATACGAAATTCCTGTCGAGATAGCTGCTCTTTGCGGGATGAATCGCAAGCTGCGTCGTAGTTCCTCCCGACCATCTGCCTATCGAATAGTCCTGTTCTTTACAGACATAGTAGTTCATCGTTTTTCTCCTTTTCCTCTGCGGCCGCATTTATCACAGCACGCCATATATGCATATTATTATATCATAGGAATGACCGGATTTTAACAAAAACTTGCAATACAGACCAAAATGTTCTATAATTGTGGGAGTTTTATTAGCAGTTTATTAGCATTTTCTTAGCGCCATGTGCGTTAGGAGTACATAATAGGAGAACATAATATATGTATAGAAGTGATGGATATCGTGTCAAGGGCAATGACCCGATGTATGAAATCGTCCCGCACATCATGCCCCAGCGATATGATGCTTCCAACTCGATTAAGGTAAATATCGACCTTGAGCCGATGCAGGATTACATAAGGCAGTGCCGCCGCCGCGGTGTAAGCATCTCTCACATGAGCATCATCATTGCCGGATATCTGCGGCTGGTTTCGCAGAATCCTTATTTGAACCGTTTCGTTATGAACAAGAAAATTTATGCGCGCAACCATTTCTGCGTTTCGTTCGTAACGCTTACTCCGGGGGCCGAGTCGGACACGGTGAGCAAGTTATATTTCAACTTGGATGATACGCTTGATATCGTCAACGACAAAATCAACGCAGCTATCGATCGTGCAAAAAATCTCAAGGGCCCGAATTCCATGGATAAACTTGCCGCAAAGCTCTGCAGGACGCCGTTCCTTCTGACTTTCGGCATCGGTTTTCTGAAGCTGCTTGACAAGTTCTTCACTCTGCCGATGAGCATTGTTGACGCAAGCCCGTTCCATACATCACTTTTGTGACAAATCTGGCTTCCATCCGAACCAACACCATCTACCACCATCTGTATGAGTTCGGTACGACCGGTGTTTTCGTATCAATGGGGCAGCCGATGAAGAAGATTGTGAAGAATGGTGAGACGGTCGAGGAGAAAAAAATCATGGAGCTTGGAATCGTAACCGATGAGCGAATCGCAAACGGCCACTACTACGGGCGCTGCTTCAAAGAGCTTTCCCGTTACTACAAGAATCCGGCGCTGCTGGAAACTCCACCGGAAACAATCGTCAAGGATCCGCATGTGCGCAAGAAATATCCGAAATGGATATTGAAATAAACTTACAAAACGGGTGGGGCTGTCGCATTAACGGAAAATAACCGTTAG
>ENA-ORSL01001338-ORSL01001338.1-human-gut-metagenome-genome-assembly--contig:-NODE-1338-length-21077-cov-3.199981_pt1 | contig 21077 bp, 20 predicted proteins | sample MGYA00242190_ERZ509157 | MGnify/ENA primary metagenome ERZ509157 (study PRJEB26280, sample SAMEA2338664) | human gut metagenome | biome: human gut; feature: human-associated habitat; material: faeces...
ACGCCATGCGCCGCAGCTGGCGGCCGTTCTCCCAGGTATACGTCCACACGCCGTCATGGATGGGATTGCCGATTGCATCATAGGCGATGTCCACGCCGTTGAAGCGGGTCAGCTTATCCTTCCAGTCCGAATCGCCGTATTCATAGGATACGATCTGCCGATTCCGCCCAAGCGGTATTTATGCAGAAGTGTGCTTCAAATAAAGATATGCGTATTGTATATTTTCTTGTATTTCACCTTTCCGCATGTAATGCTGATACAAGCATCTCCTTCAAAAATCATGGTATGCTTTTGTGCTTTCCCATTTTGTTCAATGTTGTATGTGTAGCATCTTCCAAAATTTGTAAAGGAAAGTTTTGATACATCATCCGGGGCAGTTTCCATTTGCACCTGGAGGGCACTCGCGTTAATGAACATAAGCAAATAGCTTATCTCGTTATCACCTGTGCACATTTCAAGTTGGATTGTGGTATAGCCATTTTTGCTAACCTCATGGATTTCTTTTCCTGTATTGCTTACATATAGATCTTTTAGATACCAGTCATGGAAGTAAGATACTCCAGTAAGCATGCGCTGATAAGAGGCGGAAACAGCAATGGGGGTCTTTTCTGTCGGCATTAGTTGCAACCTCCTTAAAAGATCATGGTATAGCAATATTAGCAGGAAGCGTCCACCACAGTGAAGGTATCAAAGACGGAAGCAGGCAAATTGCGCGGTATACTTCATAACTAAGTCCACTGGCAACCGTAATGCCAAAGATAAACTCTGCGTATCTATATGCCTGCAAGATGCTTACGATAGAATAAGTCTAATCAACGCATAAAGAATCGAAGGGGGCGCAAGGATAGTCCCGACTGTTAAGAACAGATGCAGCCATTTATGTGCCGTAGCGTCCACTATCTTTCTGCCCGTATACATGGCCAGCCAGAACAACCCGTTAACGACTACCAGCATGATGCCATACAATATTTTATAGCTGGAAAAAGCCATAGTTCGAAAAAGGCCATTGCTGTCCGCTGTGGAAAAAGTAATCTGAATGATAATCGCAAGCAGCAAATAATACTTCCAGAGTTTAGACTTTTTTTCCATTCTCTCTCTCCTTTTTAGATAGGACATCCAACGAGTGCGCCTCCTAGATTGATAATTGAGTTCCATAAATGCTCAATATCAACTCCCATGTAATAAGAAATTCCTATTCCTAAGGCGGTCGTTTTCGTAAGCGTAAGCGTTTTTGTACTGCTTGCCGCCGGCGGAAGCGGATACCTGCGTGACGCGGCGTGCGCTGTCATAGGCATACTGCACCTGCTGGCCGTTGGGATCGGTCACGGCGCGGGTCAGGTCGGTATTCTCATCGATATCGTGCGTGACCGTTTTGCCGCGCGCATCGGTTTGAGACAGGATATGGTTGCCGTTGTGCTGATATGCGGTGCCGGATACGATCTGCGGGGTCTGCGCATCCGCATGCCGCAGCACTGAACGAACCACGCCTCCATGCTCATTGTACGAAAATTCCTGCAGGGTGTCAACATGGAAGACATGCAAAAGCGGAGCTCCCGAAGAAGCTCCGCTTTGTCATGTATCTCGATTACTTGATTCCTTTGTCTTCGATGGGAAGCATGTTGCTTTTCTGGAGAAAACTGTCTATTATTTATTTGTCAGCATCACTTCTCAGCAACTTCGTAGAATACTATATTATTATCTTCGTACCGTGCCTGCAATTGCTCAACATAGGCATACTCAAAAGATGGGACGAATACTTCGATGTTCGGCCCTCCCTGCCCATATGGCGTAATCACGCAGATGCCCACATAATCCACGCATCCCTCAAAGTGAACCTTCAGCACCGAAGAAAGCGCAAACGCTTCGTCTCCCACATAGCGCACGGAGGCTGGAATCGTAATCTCCTTCAAGCCCATTTCAGCAAACGCCAGCTCCCCAATGGCATATAGCTCCATCGGCAAAGTAATGTTTTCAAGCGCATAGCAATTCCAAAACGCGCCGCTGTCAATCACCTGCAAATTGGCGGACAGCTGCACGTCAGCCAGCGCAGTACATCCGCCAAAGGCGCTGCTGCCTATTTTGATTACGCTCTCTGGCATCGTAACCCTCTCAAGAAAACGATTATACATGAAAGCGCACTTCCCAATATATCGAATCCCTCCCGGCACGGCATATTCGCGATCTGTTTTGCTTTCCGGATATGCCACCAAAACATCATTGAAGAACAGCACGCCATCCTGTATGTAATACTCTGCCGCAATATCCGCTGGAAGTGTTTTTTCAGTGCGATATTGATCGATCCATGCCTCCGGAATTTCAAAGGCGGCAGCCTGCGTGCAAGCGCCGGCCAGGCAGGCTACAGTCATCAGAACCACAATGAACCTTTTCATCATTTTCCCCCATTCGCGTGATCATCCTGCAAAATTATAGAAGAAAGCGCGAAAAAGTCCACAGATCAAAGAAAAAAAGAAAAACGCCCGAAAAATTTGAAGATTTCTCGAGCGTATTTTCATTATTATTTACACGCGATGCCGGAAACGCTTGCCCACAATGCACGCGGCAATCAGCGTTCCCACGCTGACCAGCAGCCAGAGCAGCTGCGTCCGGGTCTGATCCGGCTGCGTCTGATCCATCGGCGCGACCATATTTTCCTCCGCGCCGCGCTTGGCGGCATCCTGCGGCGCAGGATTTGCGGCCTGCGTCTGCTGTAAGTCAGGCTGCGCACTACCCTCCTGCGGCTTTTCGCCGTTCGACGGCGCGCCCTGCGGGCTGGCGTTTCCGCCAAAACCACCGCCGAAGCTGCCGTCAAATCCGCCGTCTGGCATATCCGGCGGCGCGCCGTTTTCGCCCTGTGTGGGCGGCTGCGGCATGTCGCCAGGGATAAAGCTGCCACCGTCAAAGCTGAAATCGCCGCCAAAGCTACCGGGGAAGCCCGCGTTGCCGCCTCTGTCGCCGCCCTTGCCATTGTTCATGCCGCCCATGGCGGTGATGCTCAATTCGCTTGCGTCAATCAGCGCATCGCTGCCCTGCTGAGCCGCGCTGGTGGCGGAAATGCTGCCATCCAGCTGCCCCTGCACGCTCTGCGCGCGCTTGAGGCAGAAGGTTTTCAGCGTATCGGCGGCAGTCTGGAACTCCTCATAGGAATAAAAGGCACGCGTTTCCTTTTCCACATAGGGCGCAATCATGGCGCTTACACGGTCAAACTCGCTTTCAAACCAGCCGCTGGTGAACACGGTATCGATGAACTGCTGATACTTTTCATGGTACAGCGCCAGGCTTTCCTCACTGGCAGTAATCCAGCCCGCCATGGGGCGATCGGAATCGTCGCCGCCCGACACCAGCGTATCGATGGCCGTATTGACCGTGCCCGTCGCGTCGCTGCCACCGGTAAACCCGCCGAAGGCCAGGTTATAATCCCAGGGGATCATGCTCATCACGCCGTCTTTTTCATACAGATAATAATTGTGCACCATGGAGCCGGTATAGCTGTCGCCATTGCACAGGAAATTATGCACAGCCATATACATGGCCACAGCGTCGGTATCCACGGCGCTGGTATCGCCCTCGCTGAGCTTTTTCAGCGCCGCAATCAAGCGCGCCTGATCCTTCTTTTTCACCTTGGTTTTGGCATTGTCAAAGATATTGGCGTAGCTATCGGGATCATCGTCGATGTATTGCAGCTTTACGTCGCTGCTGCCCATACCGCCCATGCCGCTGCCCTGTTTGAAATCGCCGCGATTAATGCGCGCCGCGCGCTGGATATCCTGCGGCATGGTGGGCGCGGCGTTATCGATAGCGGCATTCTCATCGGCCGCAGCCTGCTCCTCCGTATCATCGCCCTGCAGCTTTTTTTCAAAGTCCTGCATATCAAACGCCTGGCCGTTACCGCGGCCGCCGCCAAAGCTCAGGCTGTCGGGCTTATACAGCTCGCCATAATCCTCACCGTAGTTGCGCTCCAGGAAGGCTTCCTCCACGCCCTCAATGGCCAGGTACAGGCCCCAGTATTCGCCGTTTACGTAGATTTCGGTATAGCTGTACAGCGGCGAAGCCAGGCCCATCTGGTTCATGAAGGTATAGCTCCAGTAGTCCTTCATATAGGTTGCATCCTGGATGATATTGTTCAGGCTCAGCTTATCCAGGCCGCGATAGGTCTTTTTCTTTTGATAGTGGTCAAACTCGATCTTGAAGCTGTAGCGGTCGTTATCATACTGCGCCATGGAGCTGAGCGACGTATTGCCCTTGGCGCGGATGCCCACCGTGCCCTGGGCCTCTCCGTCGATTGTCACCGCACAGGCACGGTATTTTTCATCGGTGCAGTTATCGATAAAATCATCCCAACCGTCCATGGTGATTTCGATTTTATGCACCGTGCTTTGATCAAACAGATGCTTAGCGTAGGTCAGGCTGTTTTTGCGGCTGCTTTCCAGCACGCCCGCGCCCGCCAGGGCGGTAAAGCCCGCCGCCAGCAGCATGGTGCACGCGATCACCAGGCAGCAGATGCGGTCTATATTCTTGGATCGGAGCATGCCGCTCACCCCATATAATCGCCGTTATAGGATACCAGCACCGCGCTGTTTACGCCCTCAAGCTGGGAAAGCTCGGTGATAAAATCGGTATCGTCCGACAGCAGGCGGATTTCATAGTTCAGCTCGATATTGCCCTCCTGAGCCGTCTTGCTCTTGATATCGGCCTTTTTCACATGCTTATTGAGGTATTCCGCAGCGCGCTTTTCGGCCTCATAATCGCGGCAGGAAATCACAGCGATAAAGGGATTATCCTTGGATTTACGGTTCATGAACAGCAGCATAACCAGACCGATCACTACGCTGCCAAAGACCGCCAGCGGGATCATGCCGGCAGACAGCACGATGCCCGCGGCAATTGCCCAGAACAGGAACGCGATGTCCAGCGGCTCCTTGATGGCCGTGCGAAAGCGGACGATAGACAGCGCACCTACCATGCCCAGCGACAGCACCACGTTGCTGGTAACGGCAAGAATGACCATACTGGTGATCATCGTCAGCGCCACCAGCGTGCCGCCGAAGGAGGAAGAATACATCACGCCCGAGTACGTCTTTTTATATACGAAAAAGATGAACATGCCCACGCCAAAGGCAAGCAGCAGCGCAATGACCATATCCACCATGGATACGCTGGTGACGTTTTCGAGGAACGAAGACTTGAAGATGTCGGAGAAGCTGATCATGGTAGGGTACTTCCTTTCAAATATGTATGTTGTTAGGTTGTGTAACATAGGAAAGAACGAACGGAAGACCTCCGGCGGGCAGGGACGTCGTCCCTGCACCCAGTGCGCGAAGCAAAGGGAAAGCACGTCCGCTGCACCTTCCGCGAGATAAAAAGTCAAGGCGCGGTTCAAGGGCATGAACGGCAGATACCGGTTTTCGGAATGATTCGCACCTGGAAAAACTTGTTTTTCCGGTGACGATCATCCGAAAACCCACGGTCAGCTATAGCTGACCGTGCCCTGAGCGCAAGCGCTCAGGGGCTGCCGTTCCCATCTCCGTAACCCGGCTAGACTCGCAGCGCTGCTTGCATTTGCGTTGACGCTTCCATTGAAGGCTGGTATCCAGAGGTGAAACCTCTGGTCGGGGTTTGGGGCGGAGAGCCCCAACGTATCCCCCTGCCCGCCGGAGGCCCTTCGTATCGTTTCCCGGTCTCTTACCCGTAAATCCGGCAGCGCTCGTATTTGGAAAAAGCCCCGCATCGGCGGCCCTTCAGGTGCACAGCGCGGCGGATTACCGAAGGCAGGTATTCATCCCACTTGACCTCCAGGATCATCGCAGGATCCCCCGCCGGAATCGTGACGCAGTTGGGATTGAGAAAATCCACGCACTTGAGCCCCGTGCGGATGTTCTCGTCAATCGTCACCCGCACGTTGCCCGGTTTATATACAAAGGGCGTACGCGTGTAATCCACAATCACGCTGGGGCGTAAGCCCTGGGACTTCATCTTGCTGTATAGCTCAATGATCAGCCCGCGACCGCTGGTCGCCATCCATTGCGTGTCGCCGTCCACAATGCGCTGCGCCTCCTGCGCGGTCAGCCGGGCGGATACCTTGTAGCCCAGTCCTCCGCGCTTCACCTTCTTTTCCAGCTGGATAAAGGAGGTATCGCCGTTGTAGTAGCGAATGCGAAACTTCTCGCGCTCGTTCACGCCGTCGATTTTCTCACGCAGCGCCTTGTCGTATAGATTGTCAAAGTACAGGCTGCGGATCAGATAGCGGCCGTCCTTGCCCACATGCGGATCAAGGGACGCCACCGCGCGCAAATTGGCAATGATCGCCACCTTGTCGCCCGCGTTGATCTCGTGCTTGACCTCGTTGCGGTATATCATGCGCGGCACTCCTTTCGTTTGATGTCTGCTTAGGATAGCAGAAAGGATTGAACAAAATTTGCCCTAAATATGGACAGTTTGAAAACACGGACTATAAAAGCGGCGCAATCAGGCTTTCCAGCTGCTCGTAAGTAACCGAGCCCACCTTGTTGTATACAATCACGCCCTGCGCGTCCAGAATCACCGTCATGGGCAGCATGGTGGAGCCGCCAAGCGCGGCGATTACCCCGCCGTCCGCATCCTGCGCAAAGGGCAGCTGCCAGCCGCGCGCATCCAGAAACGCCTGCACGTCCTCCGTAACCAGATTGGAGTGAATGGCCACCACCGATACCCGGTCGCCATATTCGCGCTGCAGCCGCTCAAAGTGCGGCAGCTCGGCCACGCAGGGCGCGCACCAGGTCGCCCAGAAATTGATCACCGTCACCTGCCCGCGATGCGCAGAGAGCGCAAAGCTGCCGCCCTGCTCGCCATATAACGGCACGGTGAAATCCGGGCAGCGCATGCCTGCCTCCGCTCCCTCCGTAATGGGCTGCGCCGCAGGCCGATTGACCGCATAACCCAAGCCCACCAGCAGTATCACCGCCAGCAGCGCGGCAATCAGCGTGCGCGCAGGCTTCTTTTTGCCTGTTTCAGCGCCGAGAAGCGTAATTTTGCCGCACTTGAGGCTGATGGCCTGCGTGGGGCATTCCGCCGCGCACGCGCCGCAGTGAATGCACTCGTGATCGCCCACGCTGCGAATATCCATACCGCAGCGCGCCACGCAGCGCCCGCAGCCCGTGCATTTGCCAGCGTCCACGCGCACGCCAATCAGCGCCACCCGCGCAAACAGCCCATAAATGGCCCCCAGCGGGCACAGGAAGCGGCAGAACGCGCGATAGATAAACACGCACGCCGCCAGAATGACAATCAGGATCACAAGCTTGCGCGTAAACAGCACGCCCAGCATAGACAGCTTGTCCACATTGGCCGGATTAGCCAACAGCCCTACCGCGCCCTCCAGCGTGCCCGCCGGGCAGATATATTTACAAAAGGCGGGCAGCGGCACGCGCCGCGCAGCGTATATCAGCGGCAGCGCCAGCGCGAATACGATCAGAACGCCGTATTTCAGATAGGATAGTGCGCGCGTAATACGGCTCTTTTTCAGCTTTGGCGTGGGGATTTTATGCAGCAGCTCCTGAATCAGCCCCATCGGGCACAGCCAGCCGCAGATGGTGCGGCCCAGCGTCAGCCCAAAAAGCAGCAGAATGCCCAGCACATACCAGGGCGCGCGGCTGCCCGTGGCCGCCAGCGCGTTTTGAAGTGCGCCCAATGGGCACGCGCCGATAGCGCCGGGGCAGGAATAGCAGTTAAGCCCCGGCACGCACAGATTCTTGATGGGGCCGGTATATATATCCCCCTGAATAAAGCCCTTGGCGTGGGCATTGTACAGCAGCGCGGCGTATACCTGAATCAGCCGCCGCTTGGTGGGGCCGTACGCCGCCCACCAGGCGCTGAGCCGCTTACCCAAGGCCGATGCACTCCGTGCAGATATTGATGGCCTTGACCAGCACATCGTGCATGCCGCCGTTGAGCACGCCCAGGGCGATGAGCGCGATGGCCGCCGCCAGCAAAAGGCAGCGTGTCAGGCGGGGGCTGCGTGCATCCTTTGCCGCAAACGGTTCAGGCAGCCGTTTGGGCGCGGACTTCATGCCGGGCAGGGTGCGGACATCCTGCGGATGGCGCAGGCAGGCCAATGCCGCCGCGGCCAGCAGCGCCAGCCACAGCCAGAAAGCCCAGGCGATCTGCCGCGCATGGCGTGCAATCACCGCCGGGCTGTATATATCCATGATCCGCACGCCGGCCTCGGTCAGGTTCTCCGGGGCCACGCCCGCGCGGTATATCTGCACGCAATGCCCAATCAGCAGGCAGGCCAGCAGCAGCGTTGCGCCCGACAGCAGGCAGGACAGGATAAAAACTCTGTTCTTTCGCGTACTTTTGTTCACAGTCTGCTCCTTTTCAAGGGGTTTTCTGCAGCGCCTGATCGATGGCCTGCGCAGCCTTCTTGCCCGCGCCCATGGCCAATATCACCGTCGCCGCGCCCGTCACCGCATCGCCGCCCGCGTATACGCCGGGCCGCGAGGTTTCGCCGGTATCCTCATCGGCAATGATGCCGCCCCAGCGGTTGACCGCCAGACCTTCCGTGGTGTTCTTGATCAGGGGATTGGGCGAGGTGCCCAGCGCCATGATCACGCAGTCGGTTTCCCAGATGAATTCGCTGCCCGGCGCTTCCACAGGGCGGCGGCGGCCGCGCTCATCGGGCTCGCCCAGCTCCATGCGGATCACCTCCATCGCCCGAACGCTGCCGTTTTTCGGATCGCGCGGGTCGTCCGGATTCTCATAGCCCAGGATGCGCACAGGATTGCACAGCAGATGCAGCGTTACACCCTCCTCCACCGCGTGATCCAATTCCTCCCGGCGGGCGGGCAGTTCCTCCAGCGAGCGGCGATAAAACAAATCCACCTTACTGCCCAGCCGCAGCGCCGTGCGCGCCGCGTCCATGGCCACGTTGCCGCCGCCGATGACCGCCACGCGCCCGCCGCGCAGGATGGGCGTGGCCGCATCAGGACGATATGCCTTCATCAGGTTGGCGCGGGTCAGGAACTCGTTAGCGCAATACACGCCGCGCAGGCCCTCGCCTTCAATGCCCATAAAGCGCGGCAGCCCCGCGCCCGAGCCGATAAACACGGCCTCAAAACCGTCGGCAAACAGCTCGTCCACCGTCAGCGTCTTGCCGATGACCACGTTGGTTTCGATCTTCACGCCCAGCGCGCGCAGGTTTTCCACCTCGCGCGCCACGATAGCCTTGGGCAGGCGAAACTCCGGAATGCCGTAGCTGAGCACCCCACCCGGCGCGTGCAGCGCTTCAAACACCGTCACCTGATACCCGCGCCGCGCCAATTCGCCCGCGCAGGTAAGCCCCGAGGGGCCGGAGCCCACCACCGCCACGCGATGGCCGTTGGCCGCGGGGCGCTCCGGCTGCTCAGGATGATGCGCCAGATGCCAGTCCGCCGCAAAGCGCTCCAGCCTGCCGATGGCGACCGGCTCAAGCTTCACGCCCAGGCTGCACTTGCTTTCGCACTGCGATTCCTGCGGGCACACGCGGCCGCACACGGCGGGCAGGGCGGAATCCTGCGCGATCACCTGATACGCACCCTCATAATCGCCCGCCTTGATATGGGCAATGAAATCAGGAATCTGAATATTGACCGGGCAGCCCTGCACGCAGGGGCGGTTTTTGCAGTTCAGGCAGCGCGCGGCCTCCTGCTTGGCCAGCGCCACGGGATAAGCGCCACCTCGTCAAAGTTATGAACGCGCGCCCCAGCCTCCTGCGTGGGCATGGGATACTTTTTTGCTTCAATCGCCATTTTTACGCCTCCCCTGCCTGGGCCAGCAGGCTGCATACATGTTCGCGCGCCGCGCGCTCAAAGGGCGCGTACATGCGGCTGCGCGCCATAGCTTCGTCAAAATCCACCTCATAGCCGTCAAAGTCCGGCCCGTCCACGCAGGCAAAGCGCGCAACGCGCTGCCCATCCCGCACCAGCGTCAGGCGGCAGCCGCCGCACATGCCTGTACCGTCGATCATGATGGGGTTCATGGATACCGTCACCGGCACACCGTAGGGGCGCGCGGTTTCTACAACATACTTCATCATCACCAGCGGGCCGATGGCAAAAATGCGGTCAAACGTTTCGCCAGCCGCCAGCATTTCGCCCAGCGGCACAGTCACATTGCCGCGTCTGCCCAGGCTCCCGTCGTCGGTGGTCAATATCAGCTTGTCCGAGCAGGCAGCGAAGTCCTTTTGCAATATTGCCTGCTCCGCGCCACGAAAGCCGATGATGCTTGTAACGTTCGCGCCCTGGGCATGCAGCGCCTGCGCGATAGGCAGGGCGATGGCACAGCCCACGCCGCCGCCAACCACGCATACGCGCTGGAGACCCGCAAGCTCCGTTGCCGTGCCCAGCGGGCCGACAAAATCTGGAATGCTCTCCCCCGCCGCCTTTTGCCCCAGCAGCAGGGTGGTTGCGCCGACCATCTGAAAGATAATGCGCACCGTGCCTGCCTGTTCATCACAGCCCGCAATGGTCAGCGGAATGCGCTCGCCCTGCCCGTCCACTCGCAGGATGACAAACTGCCCTGGCCGGGCCTTGCGCGCCACCAGCGGCGCTTGGATATCCATTTGAATCACGCTGGCATTCAGCGCGGTTTTTTGCACAATGCGATACATAGGCTGGCTCCTTTATGGTTTTTCCGCAGAAGCGGCAGAAATTTCCTATTCTATTGTAAATCCCCTGCGGCAGGCTTTCAAGAACAAAAGAGAAAAAAAGCAGGACAAAGACGAGACTGAACACAAAGGACGCCCGGCAATCGTCGGACGTCCTTTGTATAAAAGCGTCAATCGTTAGTTTGCAGCGGGAGCCTGGGTCGCGTCAGCCTGGACAGCAGGCGCGTCAGTGGCGGCGGCGTCATCCTGAGCGGAGTCGGCTTCGGGCTGGGCCGTCGCCTGCGCGGCAGCTTCTTCCTCGGCAGCCTCAGCGTCGGCCTGAGCCTGCGCGGCGTCCAGCGCATCCTGATAGGTGACAATGTTCATATCGGCCTTCCAGGCTTCCAGGCCAGCATTATAAGCCTCATTCACCTTGTTGCTGACCAGATAATCAGAAATCTCCTGATGAATTTCGTCCGTCATCACCAGGCCGCCTTCCATATCGGCCAGATAGTAGAGCACATGCACGCCGTTCTGACCGATCACGGGATCGCTGTAATCGCCCACCTTGGCCATGCGCTCCTGGAACGCGCCCTGAGTGAAGGCCGAATCGTAGATGATGCTTTCCTTATGAACGGGATAGCCCTTTTCCAGGTTGGTCACATCCTCCATGCCGGGATCTTTGCCATACTCCACAATCAGGTTTTTGAAGTCCTCGCCCTTTTCCAGGCGGGCGTAGATATCATCCAGCTGGGGCTGCACATAGGCCAGCACCGCTTCGCGGGCGGCGTCCAGCGCGGTCTTGGCGGCGGCGACGGCTTCCTCGTCGGGCGTTTCAGCGCCTTCAGCCTCGTCGTAGGCATTCTCCGCATCGGTATAAGCGGTCAGCAGATCGTCGTCCACCTTCAGCAGGATGTGCAGAATAGCGCGGTAGCCCTCGGGCACATACCAGCTTTCATAGCCGTAACGCTGGGTATAGAACTCGTACATGGGCACGTTGCCCTCGTACTGCTGGCGATACTGCTCGCCATATTCATTAAACACGGCGTTAATTTCATCTTCGGTGGGCGTATAGCCGTTGGCAAGCTGCTCCTCCAGGCGGTTGTATTCCTCCTCAAGCATCAGGTTTTCCAGCAAGGTATCCTGGCTGTAGCCCTGGGCGGCATAGTAGTCAATGGCCTGCGCACGCAGGGTATCGCGCTGCTCCTGCGTATCCTCAGTCAGATAATATTCTACATAGTTATTCAGCGCTTCTTCCCACTGCGCGGCGGCCTCGTTGGCAAAGGCGGTCTTTTCCTCATCGGTAAACTGATCCAGGCCAGCCTGGGCAATGTGGTGCTTGATGATCTCCTGATTGAGCATATAGTTCAGCGCGTACTGATAATCGTTTTCCTTTTCGGTATAGCCATAATTATACAGCAAACCGGCGATTTCCTGCACATCGGAAAGCAGGATCTGGTTGTCGCCCACCTGCGCCAGCACCGGGTTATCCGCCGTCAGATCTGCGGCAGCGGGCGCGTCGGTCGTTTCAGGCACGGCCGTAGCGGGCGCTACGGTAGGCACTTCGGTGGGTTCCTGGGTGGGCTCTTCCGTGGGCGCTTCGGTGGGGCTTTCGGTCACAACCGGCTCGACCGTCGGCTGGGTAACGGCAGGCTTATCCGCCGCCCAGGGCTTCACAATCAGCAGCACGGCAGCGATCACGATCAGCACCGCGCAAATAGCAAGGATTTTGTTCTTGGATTTCATGGTTCAAATTCCCTTCTTCATTTCAGCCGTCAAGGGCCTTATCGTCTGATATTATGGCACATTCGCCCGGCCGGTGCAAGCGTTTTCCGGGTTTTGCAAAAATGTTACAAACCAGACACATTTTCATGCCCTGCGCGGTTTGCAAAACGCCGCGGCATCCGTTATAATGAAGGAGCGTTGTCCCCGCGCCGCCTTTCAAAGAAAGCGCGCAGCAGCCGGGCGCATTCATTCTCCAGCACCCCGCCTGCGCAGGGCACGCGGTGGAAAAAAGCCGGATCGTGCGGCAGATCGTACACGCTGCCGCAGCAGCCCTGCCGCGCATCGTATGCGCCGAACACGCAGCCGTCCAGCTGCGCCATCACCATCGCCCCGGCGCACATGGGGCAGGGCTCCAGCGTCACATACAGCGTGCAGCCACTCAGCCGCCGGGTATACAGGGCGCGGCAGGCGCGCTCCATGGCCAGCATCTCAGCGTGCGCCAACGGGCTATCCTGCGCCTCGCGCTCGTTATGGGCGCTGGCGATCACCTGCCCATCGCGCACAATTACCGCGCCCACCGGCACGTCGCTGCCGCTCTGCGCGGCCTGCGCAAGAGCCAAACGCATGAATTGCTCGTGCATTTTCTCACCATCCTACTATTGCATTTTAGCATGACCGCCCCCAAAGGGCAAGGAGGTTTTTATCATGACCAACGCCGTATTGGATACCATCGCTGCGCGCCGCAGCCACCGCGCCTATCAGGATACCCCCGTCACCCAGGCTCAGCTGGACGCGCTGCTGGCCGCCTGCCTGCAATCCCCCAGCGCTGTCAATAAGCAGCCCTGGCATATTTCCGTGGTGCGCGATAAGCAATTGCTTTCCGATATCAACGACGCCACCCGCGAGGGCATGATGCGCAAGGAAGCAGCGCAGCGCAGCCCGCGCTTTGAGGATAAGAAGTTTGATGTGTTCTACAACGCGCCGCTGGTGCTGTTTCTCTCAGCCGATCCTGCCTGGCGTTACAGCATGCTGGACTGCGGCATCGCGGTACAGAATATCGCCCTGGCCGCCGAAAGCATGGGCCTGGGCAGCGTAATCCTGGGTTTGCCGCGCGAGGCTTTCAAGGGAGAACGTGCCGATGAGTTCCGGCGCCGCCTGTGCTTTCTGCCGGGCGAGGACTTTGCCATTGCCATCGCCATCGGCGTGCCTGCGGATACCAAGGCGGCGCATCCCGTGCACGACGGCCACATCAGCTACATTGACTGAGGCATGCCCATGCGCCGAGCCTGCATTTTTCTCATGCTGCTGACCCTGCTGCCGCTGTGCGCTGGCTGCGCCGCGGCGGATGAAGGCGCAGGCACGCAGCTGATCGCGCTCAACATCGGCAAGGCCGACTGCCTGCTGCTGCAAACACAGGGTAAAGCCTACCTGATCGATACCGGCTGGGAGCGCACCAGCGCCGCCATGCTTGAGCTGCTGCGCCGCAATGGCGTTACACATCTGGACGGAGTATTCCTTTCCCACTGCGACCGAGACCATTACGGCGGCTTGCAGGCGCTGGCGCAAAGCGATATCCAGGTGGACGCCTGGTACGCCGCGGCCATCTATTATGATATTCCAAGCGCCGGCCATCCCATGATCGCCGCGGCCGCGCTGCGTGGGCAGGAGGTGTCCTGGCTGCGCGCGGGCGATGAAATCCGCATTTCAGATCAGGCGGCCTTTCGCGTAATCGGCCCGCTGACCCAGGACACGCAAAATGAAAACAACAACTCGCTCATTTTGCATGTGCAGACCGCCGACGGCAGCATCCTGCTGACCGGCGATATGAAGCTGGATGAGGAATACGCATTGCTGGAAGCAGGCGTTGTGCCTGCCTGCGATGTGCTGAAGATCCCATTCCATGGCGATAATAGTGCCACCAGCGACAGCTTTTTGCAGGCGGTATCCCCGAAGGCCGCCCTCATCTGCACCGCCACCCGCGAGGAGCCCGATACCCCCGCGCGTTCCCTGCTCAAATCCCTGGGACGGCTGGATATTCCGTATGCCGTCACGCAGGATTACACGCGCGGCGTATGCGTAACGCTCAGCGACGGGACGGTCGCATTCAGCGATATCGTATGGGATACGCCCGATTATTCCGCTTCCGTGCGCCTGAAGCTGAGCAACGACGATCATATCCTGACACTGCAGAACAGCAGCGCGCAGGATATTTCGCTCGATGGCTGGACGCTGTACGTCAGCCGCAGCAAAGCCTGCTACACCCTGCCCGAGGGTACGGTGCTGCCCGCCAACGGCGTATACAAAATCGGCGCGCGCGCCACGAAAAAGCCTGTATCGCTGCAATTGGATGTAAAGCGGCTGGGGCACAAATCGCGCTACGATCAGCTGATGCTCTACGATGCGACGGGCGCGCTGGTGGCCGTCACCGATAACGGCATGCCCGAATAGGATGCACAGGGAGGGCTTCGCCCCTCCACTCCCGCAAGGAGGTGTATCCATGAACTTTTCCGATTCCTGCCGCTGCGGCCGCCCCGCGCCGCCCTGCGCGCCTGCCTGCGGCTTTCTGATGCAGCAAATCGTGGGCAGCGGGCGCACCCAGCTGCGCTGCGAGCGCTTTTCCCTGCCGTTGTGCGGCGTGCCCGATTCCCTTTGCCCGCCCCTTCGCGTGCTGGATGCATGCGCATCCGGCCCCTGTGAGGAGGTTGGCCGCTCCTTCTGCGGCTGCGGCGGTGTGGAGCTGCGCGTGCGCATTCCCCTGTCGGTCACGCTGTGCGATCAGCGCGGCTGCCGGTTTGAGGGCTGCTCCAGCATCGAGGTGCCTGTCACCGTGCGTCTGGGCTGCGGTGCGGAGCGCGGCGCGCAGTACGTTGCCTGCGCCCATGTGCGCCTGGCTCGCGGGGGCGAAAGCGCACCCTGCGATTGCGTGCAGACGGCGCTGGATGTGTGCGTGCAGGCATGGGCCGTATGCTGCCGCGCTATGGCCGCGCCGGGGCAATGCGCGCCCGAATGCCCGCCGCCCCTGCCCCTGTATCCTCAACCCTGCCGTCCCCCGCGCGACCCCTGGCGGCCACGCTAATTCCAAAAGCTCACTTGTACGGAGGCTAATCTATGCGCAATACCCGCAAGTTTACTGTTCTGCTGCTATTTCTGCTGGCGCTGTGCCTGCCCGCGCTGTGCGCGCAGGCGGCGTCAGGGCAAATCAGCGGCTATGCCTGGCAGGCGCAAAGCGGCGATACCACCTATGATGCGAACGATCGCGGCCTAAGCGGTGTTGTCGTCACCCTGCACCGTGCGCAGGACGGCGCGGAGCTGTCTCAGCAAACGGTGGACAGAAACGGCGCTTTCGCCTTTACAGGCCTAAGCGCAGGCGAATATTACCTGTCGGCCAAGCTGCCTGCGGGCTATCAGTTTATCGAGCCTGCGGAGAGCGGCAGCGTGATGCTTCCCGCCGACGGCGGCAGCAGCACCTCCGCGAAGCCATCTTCACCGCCGTGTTCGATGGGGGAAAGCCTCGATCACGCGCACATCGGCGCGTCCAAGTCGGTCGGTCATCTGCGCGTATACGCCTTTGAGGATAAAAACGCCAACGGCGGCAGAAGCTCCTCGGAAGAAATGCTGCGCGGCGTGCAGACCGAACTGTACTATCAATATCAGGGCGAATGGGTCATGGTCGCCTCCGATATAACCGACCGCGAGGGCTGCGCCACCTACTGGAGCATGACCCCGGGCACGTACCGCATGCGCGTGGTGCTGCCCGATCCCTACATCATCGGCCCTCTGGGCGAAAAGATCAACGCCTGGTACAACTGCTTCCCCCCGTGCGACAGCAACGAGGGCTGGTCCGAGCCCTTCGTCGTGCCCAGGGGGAACAGCCTGAATCTGGGTCTGGGCGCGGTCAGCACGGGCAGCCTGAGCGGCAGCCTGTGGTATGACGCAAACATGGACAGCCTGCGCGGCGCGGATGAAGGCGGCTACGCCGGAGCGACCATCACGCTTGACAACGACGCGGCTGGCGTTCACCGCACGCTGACCAGCACGGAGAACGGCCAGTATCGCTTTGACCGCTTGCTGGCAGGCACATATACGCTCACCGTCACCTTGCCAGAAAACGCCATGTTCGCCCTGCCGGGCGGCGATTCGCAGTTCACGGGCGGCTACGCCTTCTCCCAGTCCATCAGCATCGGCGTATCCACGGGCGAAACCTCTGCCGTGCGGCCCATCGGTGTGATGGACGTAACAACGCTTGAAATTCGATTCTATCATGATCTCAACGCCGACGGCACGCTGGATGCAGGCGATCTGCCCTTTCCCGGCGCAACGGCGGAAATACTGGACGCGCAGGACAAGGTTCTCCTGACCGTAACGTCCGATAACGATGGCATTGCCCGCTTCCCCGTGCTGCGCGGCGGCGATAATCGCATCCGCTGCGCCCTGCCCGATGGTCAGGTATTCACCATCGCAGGCAGTGAAAACGACTTTGTATCCCTGGCCGCGCAAAACACCATCACCCTGGAACGCGCGCTGCCCCACGGCCAGGCCAGCACATTATATGCCGGCGTCACCCTGCCCGCGCAGATTGCCGGCACGCTGTTCCTGGATCAAAACGTATCGGGCGTGATGGACAATGGCGAACACGGCCAGGCCGGCTTCACAGTGCAGGCTGTCAACATGCGCGGCGAAGTTACAGCCGAAACCGTCACGGACGATCAGGGCCGTTATCAGTTTGACAGCCTGCTGCCCGCGGCGCACACGGTGCGTTTTCTGTTGCAAGAAGCCTATGTGTTTGTGGATCCTTCCGAAACGGGCGCGGCGGTGGAAAACCATGTGATCCTGCAAACGGCGGAATACGGCGAAACTGCCGCGATCACCCTGGCTCCCGGTCAGACGGCGGCGCATATCGACGGCGGCGTGTTCCGCAGCGCCACGGTATCGGGCCGCGTGCTGCTGGATTCCGGCCTGCCCTCCCTGCCGCTCAGCGGCGGCCTGGCGGGCGTGCGCGTATCGCTGCTAGATGAGTACGGCGCGCCGGTGTCGGACACCACCACCACCTATACCGATGAAAACGGCGACTATTACCTCAAGGGCGCGCTGCCCGGCGTCTATTCGCTGGAATATCAGCTGCCTGCGGGCACAGCCTTCACCGTACCGATGCTCGAAAGCGACGTGTGGTATTCCGAGCCCTTCACCGTGGCTGCGGCAGACGATCTGACCCAGCAGCCTCTCCACGCTGTACCCACCAGCAGCCTGTCGGGCATGCTGTATCAGGATAGCGACCTGAACGGCGAATATGCCGCGGGTGAACCCGTGCTGGTCGATGTGACCATTACCGCGCACAACACCGACCTGGATATTACCTATGAAACCCGTTCACTGGACAATGGTCAGTACATCTTCGATTCGCTGCGCCCTGGCGTATACATGTTCTCCATTACCCTCGAGGATTCCCGCTGCCTGGTAACGGATGATTCTTCGCCCTTCGCCGCCACGCCGGAAGCTACCGCCACGGCTGAAATGACCTTCGGCGCGGGCGATCATCAGGAGAACCGCAACATCGCCACCTCCTACACCGCCAGCCTGACAGGCAAGCTGTTTATGGATCAGGGCAACGACAACCACCTGGATGCGCAGGACGCGGGCGCGCCGCAGATTCCCGTCACGCTCAAGGCCGTGCGCAGCGCGCTGTCCTACACCTTGCTGACCGATGAAAACGGCGCGTTCTATACCGAGCTGCAGTCGATTGTCCCTGGGCGTGAAGAGGCGGAGTTCACCGTAACAATTGCCGAGCGGGGATTGCATCCCTGCCGACGGCAACACCGCCGTGCTGACGGATGGCTTCTGGACGTCTGACGTGCACATTGACAGCGGCAGCCAGCTTGATCTCACCTATGCGGTGCTGCGCTATGCCCGCGCCGCCGGCCATGTATGGAGCATGGACGGCTCGCTGACCGGCGTTTCCGGCCGCACGGTGACACTGTATCAGGACGACGAAATTCTGTCCACCGCCACCACGGATGAGAACGGCGCGTTTGAATTTCTGCAGCTCAAGCCCGGCCGCTACTCCTTCACCTGCGATCTGCCCGAGGGCAACTATCGCTTTGCCCGCAGCGTGGATACAGCCGAGCGCCCCAGCCTGATTACCGGCGATCAATCCGTCGTCAATGACAAGCTGGGTTATTCGGACGAAATTGAAATTCCCATGGGGCAGGATGTGAACACCTGCGACTTTGGCATCGGCGCGCTGGGCAAGCTGGGCGATACCGCCTGGCTGGATGAAAACGGCAACGGCATGCAGGATGAGGGCGAGCTGCCCGTGCCTGGCATTGAGATTGCGCTGTATCAGTATGGTGAATTGATCAATGAAGCGACAACCGATCAATATGGCCATTACCTCTTTACAGATTTGTATCCCGGCGTGTATACTGTGCGGGTGACCATGCACAAGGAGCTCAAGGCCACCGTGCATCAAACCGATTTCCCGCTGGTCGCCAGCGTTTTACCCGAATCGGATGAACTGACTGTGGAAGCGGAGGGGATCGTCGTGCCCAGCAACAGCCGCAACCTAAGCTGCGATTTCGGCTTTGTGCTGCGCAAGGCCGGCCAGTATCCCGAGGCCATGAGCACAACCCTGCCCACCAGCTGGGATGATAACTAAGGAGGCGCTTTTTATGCGAGAATACGGATTGCAGCTTTACAGCATCCGCAACGCCATTACGGAAAACTATCACGACGCGCTGCGCCAAGTAGCGGAAATGGGCTACAAAATGGCCGAGCTTTACGGCGGGATGGGTCCCGGCGCGCAAACCCTGCGCAGCTGGATGGATGAATTTGGTCTGCGTGTATCGGGCACGCACACCAAGGCGGCTGATCTTGCGCCGGACGTGCTGAGCCAGACCATCGCCGACCATCACACCCTGGGCTGCGATACGCTGATTATCCCCCACTATGATATCAGCACCGCCGAAAAGGTGGACGAGCTGGTTAACCTGATCAACACCGTGCAGCCCGTGCTGGAAAAGGAGGGCATCACGCTGGCCTTCCACAATCACTCCCGCGAATTCTGGCCCAACGAGGCTGGTCAGCTGACGCACTTTGAATTGCAAAAGCGCACCGATATCAAGTTTGAGCTGGACACCTTCTGGACCTTCAACGCCGGATATGACCCGTGCGAAATGATGGAAAAGCTGGCCGACCGCCTGATCGCCATCCACATCAAGGATGGCTTCAAGAGCGAGGCCGTGGGCGCGAAGGCGCATGGCATGCCCCTGGGCATGGGCGAAGCCCCCGTCCCCGCCGTATACGCCAAGGCCCTGGCCATGAAGCTGCCCATCATCGTGGAAAGCGAAACCCAAACGCCCGACGGCCCCACCGAAGCGCGCATCGGCATGGATTACCTGCGCTCGCTGGAAAAATAATCAATCGCCATAAACAAACCGCCGCCCGCAGACAAGCATCTGCGGGCGGTATTTTTTATTTGTGATTTCTATTTGTGAATATACATCCGAGATGGCTTCTCCTCGCCGTCTCTCTGCGCCATGCAGAAAAACTCCCAGCCATAGCGCTCACAAAAGCTCGTATGGTCAGTAAACAGATAAACAGGCGTGATTCCCCGTGCCTTCAAATCGGCCACCGCCTGATTCAGAAGGCTCCCCGCCACGCCCCGGCGGCGATATGCTGGCTCGGTATACACCGCGCAGATATTGGGCGCAAGATCCTTGCGAGCATGAAAGTCGTTTTCAATCACGCCCATGCCGCCGATGATGCGCGAACTCTCCAGCACCAGATACCACTGCGGCACAGGGCCTGCCTCACGCAGCGCATCGTCCATGCTATCCAGATACGCCTGCTCCGGAACGCCCCATTTCGCGTGGAACCACGCGGCAGCTTGTGCTTTCACTTCCAGCCTGTCCGTGAGCCGGATGAGCGAATATTCCATAGGCAGTCCTCCTTTTTCTGTATTGATTATAATACACGCAGCAAAAAGCCGCAAGCCCGGAAAGGGGCCTGCAGCTTTTTGCATAAGGGGGTTATTCGTATTCCACGCCGTCGTGCTTGTGCACGCCGGTGACGGAGAATTCTACCCACTCGGACAGGTTGACCGCGTGGTCGCCGATGCGCTCGAAATACTTGGCGATCATCAGCAGATCCAGCGCGACCTCGCCCTGACCGGGTTCGCGGGCGATGGCGGCGATCAGTGCCTGCTTGACGTTGAAAAAATCCTCATCGACCAGATCGTCCTGTTTTGCAATCGAGCGAGCCAAATCAACATCGCGCCGGACAAACGCGTCTACGCTCTGCGTGACCATGGAACTGGCCTGCTGTGCCATGCGGCAGACAAGCGTGCAGTCGAATGTATTATGGCTGAGGAAAAACGGGATGATTTCCGCGATATCCGCTGCCTGATCGCCAATGCGTTCCATATCCGTGATCATTTTGAGTGCTGCCGAAATCTGCCGCAGATCACGCGCGACCGGCTGCTGCTGCAGAAGCAGCTTCAGGCACAGGGCTTCAATGCTCCGTTCCTGCTCGTTTGTCTGTTCCTCCAGTTCGGCGCCCGGTGCGGCGGTTGATGCGTTCTGCTCCTCCAGCGCCTGTGCGGCAAGGCAGATGGCTTTCGCGCACGTTTCGCCCATCTGTGTCAACTCATCGTTGAGCAAGGCAAGCTGCTGGTCAAATTTACTTCTCATTATCCGAACCTCCCGGTGATGTAATCCTCGGTGCGCTTCTCCTTCGGCTGATAGAACAGCTTCTGGGTATCATC
>ENA-ORSL01001340-ORSL01001340.1-human-gut-metagenome-genome-assembly--contig:-NODE-1340-length-21069-cov-3.204007_pt1 | contig 21069 bp, 19 predicted proteins | sample MGYA00242190_ERZ509157 | MGnify/ENA primary metagenome ERZ509157 (study PRJEB26280, sample SAMEA2338664) | human gut metagenome | biome: human gut; feature: human-associated habitat; material: faeces...
CTGCCGCTGCAGCAATTCTAGCCCGGCTGTCCGCTGACGAAGCCGGCCATGCCCGTATGCTCCGGCGGGCACTAAGCAGATAGCAAATAAAAAGTTCTGCACGCGGCAGAGCACGACCAAAGTCGCCTCCTTTTTGCAAACTCGCTTTTGAAAATATGTCCGTTTCATACTGATTCCACGCCCAAGGCAAATCATCCCCGAAGTACTTAGCCCGCTTTCAGTGCGATTAAATGCAACAAAAAAAGCGCCCGGAGCAAAATGCTCCGGGCGCTGTCATCAAATAATATATACTCAAAACGGCGAACCGTTATTGATACCTGTGGGGTTTTATGTTAATTCTATATAATCCCATGGGGGAAAAATATTATTTGAGTCCGAGGTCAAGTCGCGTAATCAACTGCACGACTTTCACGTATCAGGTTGATCTTGATCTGACCGGGATACTTGACCTCCTGCTTGATCTTGTTAGCCATTTCTCTTGCTATGACCTTCATGCCATCGTCATTGACCTGTTCCGGTTTGACCATGACACGGATCTCACGTCCGGCCTGGATAGCATACGCTTTATCCACTCCGTCAAAGCTGACGGCAATTTCCTCCAGCTTTTCAAGGCGCTTGATGTAGTTCTCCAGATCCTCACGGCGAGCGCCGGGTCTGGCCGCGGATATCGCGTCCGCCGCCTGAACTATAACGGCGATAATGGTCTGAGGCTCAACATCGTTGTGATGTGCCTCGATTGCGTGAATAACATCACGGCTTTCCTTGAACTTCTTGGCTGCGTTCACGCCTATCTGTACATGTGAACCTTCGACATCATGCGGGAACGCCTTGCCTATGTCATGAAGCAGACCTGCACGCTTGGCGGTTGTGCTGTCAACGCCCAGCTCGTCTGCGATCATGCCGGCGATAAACGCCACCTCAACAGAGTGCTTGAGCACGTTCTGTCCGTAGCTTGTGCGGTAACGGAGACGGCCCAACAGTCTGACCATATCCGGATTTATACCGTGCACTCCGACCTCAAACACCGCACGCTCACCCGCCTGCTTGACAGCGGCATCGACTTCTTTTTTTGCCTTCTCCACCATCTCCTCAATACGTGCCGGGTGGATACGGCCGTCTGATATGAGCTTTTCGAGGGCGAGTCTTGCGACCTCACGCCGGACCGGATCAAAGCCCGACAGCGTGATGGCCTCGGGTGTGTCATCAATGATAAGCTCCACACCGGTAAGCGTTTCCAGCTTCTGGATATTACGTCCTTCACGTCCGATAATGCGGCCCTTCATTTCCTCGCTGGGCAGCGGTACGACAGATATGGCGGTTTCTGCCACCTGATCTGCCGCGTAACGCTGGATAGCCATGGTAATGATGTTTTTGGCTTTGACGTCGGCCTCCTCCTTGAACTGCTCCTCAAGCTCGATCATACGGGCACCAAGCTCGTCCTTGATCTCGGCTTCAACACGGCGCATAAGCTCTTCCTTAGCCTCATCGGCAGACAGGCCCGAGATTTCCTCAAGCATTTTCTGATGCTTGGCGAGCTCGGCCTCTATCTGTTCACGAAGTACATCATTTTCATGCAGCTTTTTGTCCAGTGTGTCATTTTTCCTTTCGAGTGCCTCTGTCTTTTTGTCAAGAGTTTCTTCTTTCTGTGTAAGACGGGTCTCCATGCGGGTAACTTCCTTGCGGCGTTCCTTTATTTCCCGTTCGGCCTCATTGCGCTGACGAAGAATTTCTTCCTTGGCTTCAAGCAAAGATTCTTTTTTGACGGTTTCGGCCTGCTTTTTGGCTTCAAGAACCAGCCGCTGGGCTTCTTCCTCGGCGGAGCCTATAGCAGCCTCGGCTATTTTTTTGCGGCGTGCAATACCGACGCGTATACCGATTATCACACCGATCACGACACCGACCGTCAAAGCACACACTCCGGCGACAATGCCGACCAATAAAACCTTGTCCATAATACACCTCCTTCATTTTTATTAAAATATCAATGATCATATGCACTTAAAGCGGATCGCATGCTCCGCCTTTATACACATAATAATATTTTACACAAATATCAGTCGTTTGTCAATAGGATAAAGAACATTTGTACTCAATTGACAACCATTTTTGTAAATTCCGTATTGCAAAAGTGATAAAAAATTACCTTGTGTGACAAAGCTACAATACTTATACACTGTTGAGCAGTGCAACACATACAACCTCATAGGTCCGGCATAACTCTGCCTCCAGCCGCTCCCATGGAGAGCCATCGGTCATACTGTTAACTGAGACTGCTGCAATATATCTGTCAAGCCCGCAGTCTCCACGACCACGCCCACGCAAAGCACTGCAGCACATACGTATAGCACTGCACAGCCCCGTACAGCCCGCCGATTTGCCCGTTTTGTCTCCGCAACCGGGTAAAATCATGATACATCGGTAAAGTGACAGCGCCGCCGCACCTGTGTCACCGCGTCCAAGTGGGGTTATAAAGTCGTGGAATACTCCGTGCATAAGTGACTTTGTCACTTTGTCCGCATCGCTTTGTATCTGTGCCAACCGATCACGGCGTCCAGACAACGCCGCCTCAATCCCCTGCTCCAGCAGCGCCGCCAGTCGGCACAGCCCACCGATGCTGTCCTGCCCTCCGGATACCTTCATGACAGCTCCTCCTTTTATGACATTAGTTTTTTATTTTTATACAGCTACACCTAACCGGCCAGCTTCATAAACAGCAACGCAAATCCATACCCCAACGCGCCGCAGGCGGGAAAGGTAAGTCCCCATGCGGCAAATAACCCACGCACAGCGCCACGGTTGCGTACGTCCGGCTTCCCAGCACCGAGAACCGCACATGTCCTGGCATGTGTGGTGCTGACCGGCAGTCCGGCCAGTGTACATCCGCCAAGGCAAACCGCAGAAGCAATATCGGCCGCAACGCCGCGCGGAGGATCAAGACTGACCATATCCAGTGCTACACGTTTGATTATACGGCGCCCCCCGAGGGCCGTCCCAGCTGCCATAAGCAGCGCACAGTATATCACCACGCCAAGTGGCAGCCGGAAACCCGGGCCGGCCGTTTCGCCACGGCCTGCGGCCAGCGTAAGTGCGATGATTCCCATAAATTTCTGACCGTCCTGCAAGCCGTGCAGCATAGCTCCCGTGGCCGCGCCCAGCCGCTGCGCACGGACAAAGGCCGGCATGACACGCGGGCGGTCCGCACTACGGAACACCCGGAATATCAGGCCTGCACCGGCTCTGCCTAACAGAAATGCGGGCAGTGTCGACAGCACAAGACCTATGCAAACTCCGCCCCAGCCCCGGCTGTCAAGCGCCCCGATACCGCCGCGTGCCAGCGCGGCGCCGGATAAGCCCGCAAGCAGAGCATGGCTTTCGCTGGTGGGTATACCGAACCACCAGGCGGCCACTGCCCATACAACAACGGCACACATGCCGGCACACATGGCCGGCAAGCCTTCCCCGTCGCGTCCGAAGTCGGCAATATAGTAAACATTCTGCGCCACTCCTGCGCCGAGCGGAAGCGCAAGCAGTGCTCCTATAAGATCAAAAAATGCGGCCATGATAACCGCCCGCCCAGCTGTCATCGACCGCGAACCGACGCAAGCCGCCACGGCGTTGGGAGCGTCCGTCCAGCCGTTAACAAATATAACGGCGCTCACCGCCGCCAGGGCAAAATAAAGCATATCTGCGCCTCACTTGATTGTTGTATGCTCAATAATATGCATACTGTCAGGCAAAAATGCTGTTATACGCCGCTCCGTACGCCGCATTATGATAACTCCGAAATTAAATTTTCAGAAAAATTAAAATTTTTGTTGACAATGGATAGGAAATGTGGTATTATATATGAGTCCGCGAACACGACCCATTAGCTCAGGCGGTAGAGCACTTGACTTTTAATCAAGGTGTCCGGGGTTCGATTCCCCGATGGGTCACCAAACGTAACAAATCCGAACTATTTCGTCAATCGAAATTGGTTCGGATTTGTTTTTTACTATTAACTACACAATCTGACGCTGTTTAGGAGCGAGGTCATACGACCTCGCTCTTTTCCTTTTTCTCGGCTTCCTGCCCCGCTTTCCATTCGGCAAACTCTCTCTGCCCCTGCTCCGATTCAAAGTAAGCCACAATATCCGGCAGAAGACAACGGGCAATTTCCTTGCGGATGTGTTCCGGTATCTGTGGAATGTGGCTCTCTCCACGTGTGCTGCGGAAAGCAAATTCGAGGCGCAAAAGGAAGCGTTTGAACCAACCTGCATTGATATATTCCTCACGCAGAAACCATGTGGCGAGGATCTCTTGCTCCTTTTTCCTCTGTTCGGCCTCTATCTCACGCTGCTTACGCTGAACTTCTTCCCAATCCTCAACGTCCTCGCCTTCGCGAAGAACGGTGCGGTTATCGTGAAGCAGAGCGTTGACTCGCTTCCAAAACTTTTTCCAAGTCATATTTTCACCCTCTCTTACATCGTAATATCAAATCCTTCGTCCTCGTCATCCTCAATATCTTCGGCAGGCGTCGACTGCTGCTGTGTCAAATCAATCACAGCACCTACGGCGAGACCCGCGATAACTCCGTGCGCAGAGCCTGCGTTTCTCGCTTCTCTCTGCCGTTTTTCTTCCTCGGATTCCTCACCGTTCTCAAACAGATCGGTCAGATTCGCAATCCCACGTATACCCATAAGAGCAGTACCAACAGCATTGGAACTGCCGTGAGAGTGAGACGAATCCACCATATTGCTTCGTACCGAATGATTCTTCTGTCGATAACTTCTGAAGCTTTCTCGCTCGCTTTCGGGAGTGACTCGGATCGTAATGGTTTCCGTTTGTGATCTTCCCAAGTAAATCTCCTTTCTAACAATGATATTTTTTGTTTTCGTTTCTTTTGGTCGATTGCGTAGCAATCTCTTTTCATTTCCGCAAAGAAAAGGTAAGTGGGTTCGGGCTTCTGCCCGATGTTGTCCCAGCGTGAGCGCAGGGACGGTGCGTGGCGGGCGCCGCCAGTTGGCGGTGTGACGTCATAGGACGCTACTGCCGTTGGCAGTGAACGTCCTGGCGCTATGCTTGCCCCAGACGCGAGCGTCGGGGAAGAAGAAATCCAAGGATTGATTGGATTTCAAACAACGAATTGATAATTGTTTTTTCACAAATATGTGCTATAATATAATCACACCGGTGATAAAACTTTTGGAGGTGCTTTTATGCAACTTGATTTAGGACAAAAAATACGTGAGCTGCGTCGCCGTGACGGACGCACCCAAGAAGCACTTGCTGAGGCTATCGGAGTGACATCGCAGGCTGTTTCTCGGTGGGAGGCAAATGGCGGTTATCCGGATATGGAAATGATTCCGTCTATTGCAAATTATTTTGGAGTTACCATTGATGAATTGTTTGGATACCATAATGACAGAGAAAGTAAAATCGATATGATTATTAACAAAATCAATTCATTTGGTATTCAATCCCGAGGGGATGATGAATGGGTAGACGAATGCCTTGCCATACTACGAGAAGGTCTTGCGGAGTTTCCGCAGAGCGAACGTCTACTCATCACTCTTGCGGATGCGCTTTCCGAAGCAGGGTGGAGACGTCATAAGGAATGGCTATATTACGATGATGAAGGGTTTATTCAGCATAATTATGATGTTCACAAGTCAAATGAATATTGGGCAGAATCGATTAAGCTTTGTGAGTATCTTGTTAACAATGCCGCTGATAACTCAACGGTTACAAAAGCAATTCACATTCTCGTTTTGCTTTACCGAAATATAGGAGAGAATGACAAAGCAATTGCGTATGCTCAGAAAATGCCCGAACTAAAAAACTGCAGAGAAATATTGCTTTCTGCCGCTTCCGATGGCAAAGAAGAAGCAAAATACATTGGAGATTTTCTTTTGAAAACAGCAAGTCAGTTTGCTCAACAGCTTGTATATGGTTTGATTACCAACAAGCATCATTTCGAAAGCGATATGCCGATTGAAAAAATTAAAGGAGCTATTTCACTCTTTTATTTGATTTGCGATGATGGTAACATGGGAAGATACCATGGCGATCTTATCGAACTATATCTCTATCTTTCAAGAGTTCAATGGGAACGTGGATATCACGATGATGCTTTTGTATCGCTTGACAGTGCTTTGCATCATGCAAAAGCTTTGGAGGGAGTGTGTGACGGAAAAACTCACTGCTTTACTGCGCCGCTTGTTTCTCATGTTAAATATGAAATAAAGCCTTGTAACTCTATTGCAAAATCCCTCCCCGATGACTGGCCGTGGTGGTATAATCCCGATTATTCTAAGGTAAAAGAGGAAATCACCGCAGATCCTCGCTGGGATGAATGGGTAGCCAAAACACAAGAATAATCCTCGCCCCGCCTCGCGCGGGGCTTTTCTTTGTTTTCTCCGGTGCAGATTTTGAATGGTGTGACAGCGTGACAGGGACAATTGATCATCGGTTCAAAAGAATATCGGTAGCGGCTACCGAAATTCCAAAATCATATGGTTATATAACGATTACTACAATTTCCTTTGGTATTTGTTATTATAACACAAGTATATTGTATTGTCAATAGAGTTATATAAAATTATTGGATTTTCCGTTGACAAATACAATTTCTTGTGGTAAAATAAATAAGCAATCCAATTCGGAGGTATACCAATATGAGCTTTATTGGCGAGCAGATCAAGAAGTACCGCAATATAAAAGGCATGACACAGCAGGACATTGCTGACGCTCTCGGCGAGAGCTCGGGCAGAGTGATATATAACTGGGAGAAAGGGATCGGGCGTCCCGATTGCGACAAGCTCGCACGTCTTTGTGACCTTCTTGAAGTTTCTGCCGATGAGCTGATCGGATGTAAGTCTATGGCTGACCGTCCGACGGCTACCGAATGGAACACCATACAAAAATACCGAGCCCTTGACGAGCACGGTAAAGAAGTCGTTGATTATCTGATCGACAGCGAATATAAACGTGTGGCAACGCCGACGAGAAAACCCAAACCCCGTATGCTGAAGATGGATTACTATACGCGCCCTGCGTCTGCCGGTACGGGAAACTTCCTTGACAGCGATCTTGCCGAAGAACTTCTCGTTCCCGAGAGTGCAGAAGCAGAACAGGCTGATTTTGTTATCTCGGTCAGCGGTGATAGTATGGAGCCAACCTATCACGACGGTGACAAGGTCTTCGTTGAAAAATGCAACTCGGTTGATATCGGTGAGGTCGGTATCTTCGTCGTCAATGGAGACGTTTATATCAAGGAGCTTGGTAACAAGTGTCTGAAATCTCATAATGAAAAATACAAGCCGATTCCTTTGACCGAGAACGATAACGTTTACTGTTGTGGCAGAGTTATTGGAATAGTATAAAAAATGGCGAACGCACCACTAATAATGCGTTCGTCATTTTTGTTAGTAGCATAAGTACGTTATGGTCTTAAAAGATGCCATAAACATTGTGGCAATCAAGCGGGGCAAACCCTTTTGAGAAAAGAGTCGACCCTGCTTATTTTCAATCCTCTGCTTCGTTATTCTTTTCTGCCCATTTCTTTTGTGCTTCCCGGAAGCTCTGTGCCGCCTGCGCGTTTGCCGCCTCTTCCGCCTTTTCCTGCGCCTCCCGCAATTCTTCAAGCGCGACCTCGTCTTTGTCTGCAAATGTCGCCTTATCCTTTGCGGCAGTGTTGGCAATGACCTTCGCAGCGCCTCCCGCCATATCTTTTGTGATCTTCTCTCCGAGGATGGAGCCAACCGCCTTGCCGCCGCTCAGACCGATCGTTTCGGTAACTTTATCGCCCACGCTGTCAAAGGCAATGTCAACACCCGCGTTGATTCCGCCTTGCAAAGCAGCGGATTTACCCGCATTCCGGATATCTTTTGAACTTCCACCCCTCATATAGGTATCGGACATAGCTTTCGCACTGTCTCCGATAATGTTGGTATACAGCTTTTGAGCGGTACCTTCCGCGTGATTTTTGGCAAGCTCTACGCCGGTGTCCACCACCGTTTGCGCAATCGCGCCGCCGACGGTCTTGTTGCCCGCCATCACGTCACCCATGTTGGAAGCAGCGGCAGTGGCGGCCGTATAGGCGTCCTTCGCGGCTTTACCGGTATCACCGCCGACTTCGGCATAAATGTCAAAGGCAACGTCTGCACCCTTCTTGACTCTTTCCAAGTGCTCCTGGCCCTCTTTCCATGCTTCCTCTTCTCCCATGTACTCATAGCCCCTGATCTCTTCTTGTCCCTTCTCCTCGGCGATTTTCCTATACAGCTCCTCTTCGTCACCGGAGTAGACGCCGTGTTCTTCGGCAAGTTTTGCTTTGTATCTGAGGTCCGGCGGGAGCGACTCTTTCCAATCCCTTTCGAAGCCTTTTTCCTGTGCTTCACGGAAGCTCTGTGCTGCCTGGGCGTTTGCTTCCGCTTCCGCCTGTTCTTGAGCCTCCCGCAGTTTTGCAAGCTTCGCTTCGTCCTCGTCTTCAAATAGACGCCGTATTTAGCCGCCATCTTCCGCTTGAATGCTTGCTGCTCCGCTTCGGCGGCTTCTCTGGCGCGCTCTGCAGCATTTTCGGCTTCTGCCTGTTTGGCGATCCACGATTTCTCCTGGTTTGCCGCTCTTTGTTCCTCGATCGCCGCCTTGGCAAAGGCATCGTCCTGACGGATCAGATGCGCATTTTCCGCGCGGCTATCCAGAGAGCTCTTCAGTTCATCGGGCGTATACGTTGCGCCGGTCAAGGGGTTCGTGTATGTTCCGTTACCATTTGCCACGTAGACCCGTTTTTCGCCTGTGACAGGGTCATTTACCTCAAGGTCGCCGTCGGGATCACGACGGATGTACGGGCCGAGGTCTTCTTTCTGTTCGGGCCCGCTTATTCCGTCGGAAAGGCCGCTGAATGCACCTTCGGCAGCGGAACCGGCCGCCTGTGCCATAAATCCGAGCAAACTGCCAAGCGGTCCGCCCAATGCACCGCCCACTGCGCCTCCTGCGGCACCAAGAAAAGCTGTAATTACGGCAAGAGCTACGGCTGCCCCTTTACCTGCAGGCAAGTCAAGCCAATCAGGGTTGTGGGAAAGCTCTTTTTGGATCATGACGTCAAGCCAATTGATTTCTCCGTCATCGTTGAAATCCATCAGATCGGGGAATGGCTGACCGTGCTTATTCTTTTCGCCGTTTGTGTATGTAAGATAACCGCGGTAGGGCTTATAATCCGGATCATCATGGGTTATGGCAGTACTGCTTCCGCCGGTAGTCGTTTTGTTTTTCGGAAGCACGCCGTCAATGCGGAAATAAAGCGAAGCACCCGTTCTGGGTGAGGATGGCGAATTCACATAAAACGAGATGTGCACGATATCATTTTCAGCGTCAAAATTGTACTTTCCTTCCACGTGCGTGCCTGCAAGGTCGTACGTTTTCGGTTTACTGAAGACATCGTTGTATCCGCCGTTTGCGTTGAGCTGTCCGTTGATGTCTGCATATACTTTGTAGTCTTCAAAAGTAATATTGGACATGGTCAGCGTAATATCTGAACGGTAAATCACGTTATCGCCCGCTTTATGTCCACTACCGGGTTCTCCCGGGTATGTATGTTTCCAATCGTACGTTCCGCTTACGGTAAAACCGGTGGCGTTTTCTGTGCGCGTGACTGTGAACGCAGGCTTATCGCTGATCGTTTGACTTGCGGATTGGTATTCACTGACAACAGGATCGACACCGTAAACCGCGTCGTCACCGCTATGTCCGGTCATGTCGCTTGCCATATGACTGAACGCGAGGTAAAAACCGTCCACTTTTGAGTAGTGACCCGGCTGAGAACCGTCGCCGTCTTCCAGACGGAACACCTTATCCATAGTGACATAGCCTTTGGGAAGCGATGTAGCGGCGACCAAAACATTGGGGAAAAATACCGGCAGCATCATTGCGCTCGTGAGGATGAATATGGCAGCTGTTGCCGCCATCTTCTTCGCGCCCTTTTTTCCGAGGATCGAAAAAACAATACCCAGTGTGAGAATGAGCGCTCCGGCAAGGAAAAGAAGCCATCCGAACCGTACAAAAGTGAGGGGAAGACCAAGTGCAAATCCGGCAGAAAATCCGGTGATCGTGCGGTTGACTATTACCTGCGACGGGAACTTGCCTTTTGTCAGTTTGCCCGCTACTGTATAAACAAGAGAAGTAATTATTCCGTTCTTTTTGCCGAGTGCAGAAAATGCACCGACAGCACCCACAACCGCGACACCGCAGTTAACAGGGCTGGAGGTGATATTGAAAAACCAATACAGGACAAGTCCAATCCCTGCTCCGACAAGGAACGGAGAGATTGCGGACAGTCCGCTGAAAGCGGCTTTGCCGAATATTCCTTTGAGTGATTTTGCGGCGTTTGCAAAGGGGTTTTTCTTGGCAACGAGTGCGAGAATAATGGTATTAACAACCGTTGCAAATACCGCTTTTCCGAAAATACCGCCGACGGCACCGAAAAATCCGCCGAACATACCGCCGTTGGCATAGGTCAGCGTATAGAGGAATCTTAAGATCGGGATATTGGCACCGAAAGCGGACAGCATGGGAAACACCATCCAAAAAATCGACAGAACAATCGTTGGGAGCAATTTTTTGGGGTGCCGTATCAGATCTTTTACTTCATTGATCAGCGTGGCAATAAATCCGCCCTCTTTTTGCTTCACATTGCCTTTTTTCTCGTTTCCGTTTGCACTCTCTTTTTCCGGCTTTTTGGGACTGCTTTGTTTTGCATTTTCTTTTGCCGGCTCAATTTTACGGCTTGGAGCTTGATTTTCTCTTACCGGCTCTTTTTGACTTTCTGTGGCAATATTCTGTTTTTCGTTTCTCGCATTTACCGGTTGGCCGCAGTTACCGCAAAACTTTGCCCCGTCGGGCAAAGGATGTCCGCAGTTCCCACAATACTTACTCATTAGATTTCCTCCGTTAGGTTTTTTCAAGATATTCAAGCTTTATAGAAAACAGCACCAAATCAAAATCTGAATAAAAAGATTATTTTAAAAGCGGAACGCCGCATTTGCGGCAACGGTCGCCGGACAGGTCGTTCTTTGTCATGCAGCAGGCACAGTAGACAAAACCATCCTTCGACTTATCATATTTTTCATAAGGATACGCGAGCTGCGGATGGTAACGGAATCGGTCGCCGACACTAAGGTATTCATAGGCGGATCTCGGCATATGGCTCGTTTCCTGAATGACTTTTTTCTCACCGTCTGTGGTGCGGACGATTGTTTTGTACACGTGGTTGTATGTGTCGTGTTCGGTTCTTGTGTATTCGTATTTCTTGTCGATAACCACAGCCTCATAGGCGTTCTTTGCGCTGTGGCTCATTCCGGTCAAAAAATTGATCAAAAGAATGATTCCCGAAACTACAGCGCCGCCAATAATCGCCTTTCCGAGCTCCATTTCCTTTGTCACGAGTGCGTATATGGAAGCTACGACCACCGGAATCGGTATTGAAATGAGCAGGAATACTCTGCTGATACTTCGGGTTCTTCTCAAAGCCGCCTTGATCTCCGGGTCATGGATTCTGGTTGAGAAAAACAGAAGATGTTTTGAAGGAGATCGGCTGTTCCACTTGTTTTTCCGCAGAGCAAATCAAAAGCGATATCATGCGCTGGCTTTATGACGGAGAAGAGCCGATAAAAGCGCACAAAGAAGCACCCACGGTTTTACATACCCACAATAAATTTGGACAGCGTTTTTCCGCGATACTTGATTTGGCGGAATTTTCCAATGTTCGTTTTGGAAAGCTCCTTAACATTGACCCATCCTATATCAGCCGTTTCCGCAACGGACTGCGCACGCCCGTATCAAACTTCAAGCTCGCGGAGGAGATGTGCCGCGTTCTTTACAGTCGGCTCAAAGACCAAAAGCGCCTTTCGAATCTGGCAAGATTGATGAACATATCGCCCGAGAATCTCCATAGCGATACGGATTGGGAAAAGGAGATACACTCTTGGCTGTTCCTTTCGGAAGACAACACGGTTTCATCCTTTGTTGTCGGCATGGTAGACCAGATCGGCTCGTTTTCTGCCGATATCATAAGATCTCCCCTGACCTTTGAAATGGCGGCAGACAAAACGGCTTTAAGTGATGATCAAACGCTCTATCATGGGATGGTCGGTTTGCAAACTGCCGTTCTCCGCTTTCTCGGAAATGTCATAGAAAGAAAAGAAAAGGATCTGTATCTATACTCCGACCAGAATATCGATTGGATCACCGCCGATAAAGCCTTTCAAGCCAAATGGATTTCGCTGATGATCCGGTGTGTAACAAGCGGCGTGAAAATACACATCATTCATAATATCGAACGAGATCTTTCTGAAATCGGCGAAGCAATTCGCAGTTGGCTTCCTCTTTATCCGTCGGGACAGATTGAATCATTTTACCTCGACGGACAGAAAAACACGAATTTTTCAACAACGATGTTCTTATGCCCCGGCTATGCTTGTATTTACGGCAACAATGTTGTCGGCACGGAAAACGAAAGCGGAAATTATCTGTACGAAACCGAACCTGAAAAGATAAATCTGTACCGTCAGTTCTTTGATACACTTCTCGGCAAAGCTCACCGTCTTATCAGAGTGTGCAAAACCGCTGATTTTTTCCTGTTTGAAACGAATTCATCCGATATTACGGTTTTAAGCGGCTGCCCAACCGTATTCTCAATGCCGGAGAATCTGTTTTCGGAATGCTTCGACCACTCTGAATTAAGAGCCGAGGCAAGGGACGCCAATGATATTTACAAACAAAGGAACTGTTTTTTTGAGAATGCGTTGTTGTCGGGACACTTTCATGAGTGCGCGCCTTTGCCGAGCGACGAGGACTTGTTTAACGGAAAAATATATCCGGAATTCCTATCGACGCCTTATTCACCTTTGGAATTTGCAGAACACGCAAAAAACATAATACATCTTTTGGACAACGTAAAATACAGATTTTATCCTTTGCCCGAACCGAGTTTTTTGGATGTGCAGCTCATTATTTCCGAAAAAAGCGTTGCCGTCAGCCGGTTAAAAGCACCGTTCTTCACGATTTTTTTAGAGCATCCGCTCTTGTGCCGTGCTTTTGCCGAGTATGCAGATTCGGTAAAAAATCAGTACACTATGGATAAAGTAACGCTGAAAAGAAAATTGGAGGGGTATTGCTGATATACAGGCAATTTCAAAAGCTTTTTACAAATTCGTTTCTGATAAAATGAATCAGTTTGCCTTGCTGAGGCACACAACTTTGTTTATTAAGCAACATGCCACCGAAGAGAGATTTATTATTAGGTGCAAAGGCAGTGTCAAATACTCTGAAATTACATTTGACACATCCTGCCATTATTCTATATTGGTAAGCGATTCAATGGCAATCTGCACACCGAGCTGTAAGGCATACTCAAATACCGCCTCATCGGAAAGGATTGCATATTCGCTCCAACAATCGTGCAACTTTTCGAAGATCTCCTTCTTCTCGTCGGTGAAGGTCTTTTTCAAGTCCTCGTGATGCCTTGCCATGTATCCGAGTAGCTGCTTCATCTCCTTTGAGTTGTTTCTGCTGTCCTCTTGCGGAATGATGCTTCCGTGCCATAGCTCTTTTATCGTACTTTTCATTTGTAGTACCACCTGTTAGCACACAACAATACCACAGAAGGTTGCAGAAGTTCAGACCTTTTTCGAAAATAAATCCAATTTTTATCTGATCCTTTTCTTTAGTCTACAGCGGTGCAAGTCTTGGTATTTAATACAAGGAAATTGTGTTGTTCGAAAGGTCTATATAATCTTTTTGGGTTTTTCCTTGACAAATCCAGATTTCTATGGTATAATACACGCATAAAAGCCTTGCAGGCAAGTCTTTGGGCTTCGCCCTTTGTGCGCGGTCGCGCATATGCGTTATTGACGGTTTCGCTAAAATGCCCTTGCAAGCAAGCATTTTGGCTTCATGGTATAATAGGCACACGTAAGGCACAAAGGAGTTGAATCGATGAGAGGCGTAATCTACGCACGCTATTCCTCGGACAATCAGCGTGAGGAGTCAATTGAAGGACAAATTCGAGAAAACATGACGTTTGCAAAAAAGAACGGCATTGACATTGTCGGTACATACATTGACCGAGCACTTTCTGCCAAAACGGATAACCGTCCCGAATTTCAGAGGATGATCAAGGACAGTGCGAAGAAGAATTTCGATGTTGTTATCGTGTGGAAGCTTGACCGATTCTCCCGCAACCGATACGACTCTGCCAAGTACAAAGCCATGCTGAAAAAGAACGACGTGAAAGTCGTTTCCGCAACAGAGGCTATCTCCGAGGGGGCTGAAGGTATTATTCTTGAATCGGTGCTTGAAGGCATGGCGGAGTATTATTCTGCCGACCTTGCGGAAAAGGTAACAAGAGGCATGACCGAAAACGCACTCAAATGCAAATATAACGGCAGTGCCGTTCCTTACGGTTATATGATAGATGAGGACAAGCATTATCAGATAGATCCCGCAACCGCGCCTGTCGCTCTTGAGATTTTTACTCGGTACGCCGGTGGCGAGACCGCTGCAAGCATTATAAACGATCTAAACAGCCGTGGATTGAAAAACAATAAGGGCAAGGAATTCAATAAGAACAGTTTTCATAACATGGTCAAGAACCGCACATATATCGGCGAGTACCACTACAGCGATGTTATCATTCCGGGCGGTGTTCCTGCCATCATTCCCGAAGATATTTTCGAACGTGCGGTTGCACGAATGGAGAGTAACAAGCGAACGGCTGCCAAAAACAAGGCAAAGGAGAGATACATCCTCACGACCAAGCTGTTCTGCGGAAATTGCAAGACCATGATGGTGGGGGACAGCGGTCAAAAGAAAAACGGAAATATCTACCGCTATTACAAATGTGCCGTCGCTAAACGCCATGAATATAACAAAAAGACCATACGAAAGGATTTGATTGAGGACTTTGTTATTGCCCATACGATGTATTCCATTACCGACGAAGATTCCATGCAAAGGATCATCAAGCAGATCCTTGTGTTGAAGGATGAAGAAAACACCGTCATTCCTGCACTTGAGGCACAGCTGAAGGATGTGAAACATGGCATCGACAATCTTGTCAAGGCAATTGAGGCAGGCGTGTTCACTCGTTCGACAAAGGCTCGCCTTGAAGAGCTTGAAGCAGAGGAAGAACGCTTGCAGGCATCCATCAGAGACGAGCAAGTCAGCCATCCGAAGATAACGGAAAATCATATCCGTTGTATGTTTGATAAATATCGGGATATGGATATGAGTATCCCGGCTAACCGGGAACGCTTGATCGACCGCCTTGTCGGAAGTATTTTGCTTTACGATGACGGAAAGATCGTGATCACCTTTTATTACAAAGACGAACCGTTTGTCGGTATGCTTGAAGAGATCGCTTCGGCTTCCGATAAGGTCGGCTCGGATACCAACATCTTGGGGTCACCAAAAAACCGGCACCGGTACAGAGTACCGGTGCCGGTTTTTTGGTATCCTAAGAAGCATCGGGCCGGTCCGTTTGCATGCAAACGGCTGTTTTTGTGTTTCCCGACATAAATATGCTTTACACAAACATGACCTTCGATTTTAATATGTTTACTATTTCTTGCTCCTGCTTTTTACCGTATGAGAAAAAGGTTTCTGTGAAAGACGACCCATTATTCAGAACAAATTTATACATATTGGTATCCTTTGAAATAATACCATCGCCTTTACGAAAAATGATCTCTACACACTTTATATCGGAAAAATTCAGCTGATTTCGCTTAAAACTCAATCGGGGTACTCTCGTAACGGGAAGTATGATACTTTCATTGCCTATCATTATGCAGGTGTAGGCGCAGGCGAGCCAAATACAGACAAACAAAGTGCCGAAAGGAATTCCAATTCCCCAAAAAAAGAGAATCAAATTGAGTTGCTCGGGAGCCATAAAAAATGTGACAGCTCCGGCAACAATCATAACAATGCAGATAAGAGTAAGTGACAAAAAGATATTTGTCGCCGGTTGAGTATATTTTTTCATTATTTTTCCTCCTTTGCAGCGTTGATCAAGGTGCTCCATCGCATAATAATATATTCGAGAATAGACCCACATTTTTATGCACGATGCGCGAGGAAAGATTTATTCCTTGGGATAAAGGCGGGTAAAACGAGCTTATGTGTTTTTTGTTTGAGCTTTTACCTGCGTTTTTGCAATGATATTGCCCAACCTTTTTCCTATATTGGCTAAAATGACGATTTCTTCAATTTGCTCAATGCACGATATTTCAAAAGACCAGATTGGAATAAGATACTTTGCAGTCTGTAACGGTATTGGTTATGACTAATCCGCAAATCAATTTTCCAAGGCTCTTTTTCTCGGTCATATTGTAGCATACCTCCTTGATATTGTCAAGTGAGGATCCGAGTTCTTATATCTGCAGCCTGAGCTTTATCACTGCCTGCGAAATCAAAGGATATTTGTCAGAATGAGAGGAAATTTGTATTTTTCCTGTTGACAACCGGATCAAACTATGATAGAATAGGCTCAATTGATGCAATATCAAATATAGAGGCGCGGTTTTCATCAGTAACTGAAGGTAATAGGTCTTCGCAAGGCTCGTCCGACAGCGAAAGGGGCAACCGCCGAAAGAAAAACTGTTGCGGCGTTTTTCTTGGGTATACGGAGAAAATCCGTATAACTGTCGCTTGTGCGGAGAGCTATATGAATTGCAGAAAAGACCGAAAGGATCATCCGGGGCGGACAGGCACTTTTATACGACCGTTTCCTTTCTCTCTTGTTTTTGTATTTCCTTTGCAACCGCACGGCGTTGTCCCGTTCGGTTGCTTTTTTGTGCCGTCGGGTTCCACACAAAAAACAAAAGGAGAGTTTTATGAAAAAAAGTTCTGTTTTCCGCGGTGTAGCTACCGCATTGATCACCCCTATGCAGGCAGGAGGAGAGATCGATTACGCTGCGTTCGGCCGCCTGATCGACTGGCAGATCACGAGCGGAGTCAAAGCGCTTGTCATTGCCGGAACCACCGGAGAAGGCTCCACGCTGTCCGATGAGGAGCACCGCAGAGTACTGGAATACGCGGTGGAACGTATACAGCACCGGGTGCCTGTGATTGCCGCAACCGGCTCCAACGACACTGATTACGCCCTCGACCTTTCACGCTTTGCCTGTGACATCGGTGCTGATGCACTTCTTTGCGTTACCCCCTATTACAACAAGGCGACGCAAAACGGTCTGATACGTATGTATGCGGTCATTGCCGATTCCGTTACAAAGCCGATAATTCTTTACAATGTGCCCTCACGGACAGGGATAAATATTGAACCACAGACATATGCCGCTCTTGCCGATCACCCGAATATCGTGGGCATCAAAGAAGCAAACGGCAACATTTCCAAAATTGTTGAAACCATGGCGCTGGTCGGAGACAAGCTCGACCTCTATTCGGGCAACGACGATCAGATCGTTCCTATCCTGTCGATGGGCGGTAGCGGTGTGATCTCGGTGCTTTCAAATGTCCTGCCTGCAGAAACCGAGCAGATATGCGATCGCTTCTTTGCGGGAGACATACAGGGCAGTGCCGCGCTCCAGATGAAGTATCTGCCGCTTATCCAGGCGCTGTTCTCCGAGGTGAATCCGATCCCGGCCAAAGCCGCGATGGCGGCAATGGGGTACGGTGCCGATGTATGCCGGCTGCCGTTGACCTCTATTGAACAGGCGCACAAGCAGGTTTTGCTTGAGAGGATGCGGGAAGCCGGAATTGCGGTAGAGGTGTAATATGAATATCATTGTTTCGGGCTTTTCAGGCCACATGGGGCAGATCTTGGCTTCTGCCGTCGAAAAAAAAGAGGGTATGTCTGTTGCCGCCGGCATCTGTATTGATGCCGATAACCGGAAAACGGACCGGTGTCCGGTCTTTTCAACTCCAGAGGAATGTTGGGTGGATGCCGATCTTTTGATCGATTTTTCAAACCATGTGCTGACCTTTCCGCTTCTTGCGTACTGCATAGGACGCAAGCTCCCGGCTGTCATCTGTACTACCGGACAGACCGAGGAGGAAAAAGAGGCTATCCGATCTGCCGCAAAGCACATTCCGATCTTCTTCTCGGCCAATATGTCGGTCGGGATCGCGGTTCTGATACGGATGGCTAAAGACGCTGCTAAGGCGTTTCCGGATGCCGATATCGAAATTGTGGAAATGCACCACAACCGCAAGCTTGACGTTCCGAGCGGCACTGCGCTGATGATCGCGAATGAGCTGAAGCAGGTGCGCCGGGACGCGGAGCTTTGTGTCGGAAGACATGAGGCCGGGAAACGCAAGCCGAATGAGATCGGTATTCATTCCATCCGTGCCGGCAACGAGATCGGCACACATGAAGTAATCATTGCCACAGAAAGTCAGGTTCTCACGCTGAAGCATGAAGCCCGGGATCGTGCGCTCTTTGCAGAGGGCGCCATTGCTGCGGCCGAATTCCTGTTCGGTAAGGAGCCGGGGCTTTATCAGATGGAAGACTTGCTTCGGGCCTGACAGAATATCAGAAAATGAACGGAGATACAAAATGAACGCTGATGAAATTATTCGCTATATATCGGAAGCACCGAAGAAAACACCGGTAAAGCTGTATGTGAAAGAGAAGGAGCCGATCGACTTCGGAGACGCCAAGGTATTCGGCTGCGGGGATAAGATCGTTTTCGGGGACTATAATGATCTTGCTCCGATCCTTGAGGCAAACCGGGATAAGATAGCAGATATTGTTGTGGAAAATGATGCGCGCAACAGTGCTGTACCGCTGCTTGACAAAAAGAATATTGCCGCCCGCATTGAACCGGGCGCGATCATACGCGACATGGTTGAGATAGGAAATAATGCGGTCATTATGATGGGCGCGATTCTGAATATCGGTGCGGTAGTCGGAGAGGGAACCATGATAGACATGGGTGCCGTTCTCGGCGGACGTGCAACTGTCGGGAAAAAATGCCATATCGGTGCGGGCGCGGTGCTCGCGGGAGTGGTAGAGCCTGCTTCCGCGACGCCGGTGGTGATCGAAGACAATGTTCTGGTCGGTGCGAACGCCGTGGTGATCGAAGGAGTTCACGTCGGAGAAGGCGCGGTGGTTGCGGCAGGCGCGGTGGTCATTTCGGACGTGCCGGCAAATGCCGTTGTCGCGGGCTGCCCTGCAAAGATCGTCAAGTACCGGGACGAAAAGACGGCGCAGAAGACCGCTATTCAGGATGCGCTGCGAACACTCTGAAATGAAAAGGAAGGAACCCGGCAGTCAGATGAAAAAAGACGTTCCCTTTACAAGAGATGAGGCCGCCCTCTGGCGGCAAAGCTACCCGACTCCTTTTTATGTATATGACGAGGAGACTATCCGGAATACCGCGCTTTCCCTTCGGGAGGCATTCGGCTGGGCGCCGGGTTACCGCGAATATTTTGCCGTCAAAGCCCTGCCGAACCCAGAGATCCTCCGGATTTTGCACGACTGCGGTTGCGGCGCCGACTGCGCTTCAATTTCGGAAGTGACCCTCTGTCGGAAAGTCGGGATGATGGGGGAGGAAATGATATTTACCTCCAACGAAACGACGGCGGAAGAATATCGCACCGCCAAAGAGGCGGGTGCGATCCTGAACCTCGACGACATCACGCATATTGACTTTGTGGAGGAGGTCTGCGGTCTGCCGGATACTGTCTGCCTCCGATATAATCCGGGACAGTTTCAAATAGCCAACGGCATCATGGGAAAGCAGTCAGATTCGAAATTCGGTATGACGCCCGGTCAGGTGCTGGAGGCCTGCCGCGTCCTGAAAGACAAGGGTGTGCGCCACTTTGGGCTACACGCCATGCTTGCGAGCTGTTCGCTGGAGGAGTCCTACTACCCGAGTCTTGCGCAAGAGCTTTTCTCCTTTGCCGTGAACGTCCGGGAGCAGACCGGCGTGTCGTTCGAGCTGATCGATCTTGCCGGAGGTATCGGAATTCCATACCGTCCGGAGGAAAAAAAGGTGGACATCCTGGCCGTCGGGGAGGCGGTGCGCGAGGTTTATGAAAAAATTCTTACCCCGGCCGGGCTTGCTCCGAAGCTGGCAACCGAGCTCGGGCGCTTTGTAACCGGTCCGAGCGGCTATCTGGTCACGTCGGTGCTTCATCATAAGCACACATACAAGGAATGCGTCGGCGTGGATGCGACGGCGTGCAATCTGATGCGCCCCGCGATCTACGGTGCATACCACCACATTACGGTGCTCGGAAAAGAGAATATGCCGAATGATACGGTCGTGGATGTGGTCGGCTCGCTTTGCGAGAACAACGATAAGTTTGCCGTTGACCGTCCCCTTCCCGCGGTGGAACGAGGGGATATTCTGGTGATACACGATGCGGGCGCGCACGGGTATTCCATGGGATACAATTACAACGGAAAGCTCCGGTGCGCGGAGTTTCTGCTCCGCCGGGGGCATACGCTTAAGATGATACGCCGTGCGGAGACGCTGAACGATTATTTCGCCACGCTGGACATCGACCCCGCGTTCCGGGACTGACGCCCGAAAGGAGTTGTCCAAATGAATACAGAGAAACCGGAAAGCATGATGCGCAGCCGGATGAATACCGCGCTTTACGGCGCGCGCCGGAGCGCAATACGGGAATTTTCAAAGCTGGCGCGACAGACACCCGGATGTATTGCCTTGACGCTCGGCGAACCTGACCGGGAAACCGAAGCTACGGTGTCGGAACAGATACAAATATCGCTTGCCGCCAAGGAAACCCATTACATTGAAAACAACGGAACGCTTGCACTCCGCACGGCAATTGCCGATTTTGAAGCCGACAAAAACGGTATGGATTATAGCCCGGACGAGGTGATAGTGACCGCCGGAGCTACCGAGGCGCTGTTTACGGCGCTTTTCGGTATTCTCAACCCCGGTGATGAGGTGATCGTGCCGACGCCGGCGTTTGTCCTGTATGAAGAGATCATCAGGCTCTGCCGGGGGGTTTTTGTCCCGCTCGAAACGGCGGAAGATGGGTTTCAGATCTCTTTTGAAAAACTGCAGTCTCTTGTTACGCCCCATACAAAGGCGATAATTC
>ENA-ORSL01001342-ORSL01001342.1-human-gut-metagenome-genome-assembly--contig:-NODE-1342-length-21039-cov-11.201296_pt1 | contig 21039 bp, 16 predicted proteins | sample MGYA00242190_ERZ509157 | MGnify/ENA primary metagenome ERZ509157 (study PRJEB26280, sample SAMEA2338664) | human gut metagenome | biome: human gut; feature: human-associated habitat; material: faeces...
GCCACCCTGTCCCTGTCCTATGAGGAGGAGCAGAAAACGCTGAAAGCCTCCGTCCCGGAGATGCAGACCTATCTGGAAACCGAAACGGATAAGACCGAGAGCTTGCAGCGGTTCATTCAGAAAGTCAAACAGGTCACGGAGCTGAAAGCGCTGACGCCGGAGCTGATCCACGAGTTCGTGGATAAAATCGTGGTGTATGCGCCCAGATACCTTGACGGCAAGCGAGTACAGCTTCTGGACATCTATTACAGCGGCGTGGGCATTCTCCACGAGCTGAACCCGGAGGAGATGGAAGAAGCCTTCCAGCACCACCTTACCGAGCGTAACAAAGAGAAAACGGCATAGCCACAAGGGTTACACCGTTTCCGAAAACTTATTAACCTGAGATACAAGAGCCGCCTCGGGGCACCTTCCTTACGGAGGGTGCCTCGTCGGGAGTTCCTTTTATTTAAATATTTAATTTCAGCTTACTTTTCCAAAAATCCCTTCAGCGCCGCATAGTCCACATTTTCCGGCTTCACTTCGTCAAAGAACTTGAGCAGCTTTTCGGCCAGCACGCGTACGCCGCCGACGGAATTGCTTTCGATATTCAGCGGTAGAATGGGGTCGTGTACGCTCATGCGCAGCAGGAACCAGCCGTCGCCGTCGTTTTCCGGGAACGAAATGCGGATGCCTTCGCGGTTGTCCGGCGCAATGTTCCAGTTGTGCGCTTTCGCGTAGCTTTCAAGCGCCGCAATGGTGCTCTCACCATAGGGGCGGAAATCCTCCGCGGTAATGGGGAAGCGCAACTCTTTTTCTTCCTTGGCTTCCTTCAGATCGGCGATGAGACTATCGAGCGATTTGCCCTCGCGGCGCAGCTGTGCCGCCTTAATGATAATCTTCGTCACCAGATAGGCACCGTCGTCAAGGAAGTAGTTCTCGCGCAGCGCCGCATGGCCGCTCGTCTCAATCGCCAGCGGGCAGTTCACGCCCTCGTTATTCAGGCGCACCGCTTCGTTGATGACATTCTTGTAACCGCGCTTAAAGCGGTGATGCTTACCGCCGAGCGTCTGCTCAATGTAGGTCTTGAGTCCGTCGGACGTAATGGAGTCCGTCACAATGGTGCCGCCCGGGTTGCCCTCCAGCGCAATGGCGGAAGCAATCGCCACAAGACGGTTGCGGTTAATCTCTTCGCCGCGGCTGTCCACAGCGCCGCCGCGGTCTACGTCCGTGTCAAAAATTACGCCAAGGTCCGCACCGGCCTTCACGGTCGCCGCGCAAACGCTCGCCATGGCCTCCTCGTTCTCCGGGTTTGGAATGTGGTTCGGGAAGCGGCCGTCCGGCTCCAAAAACTGGCTGCCTGTAATGTCCGCACCAAGCGGCTTCAGCACGTCGTTCGCGTAAAAACCACCCGCGCCGTTGCCGGCATCCACAACAATCTTAAAGCCCGCAAGCGGGTGCGCATAATCTTCCGCGTTCACGCCCTTGCGGATCATCTCGCGCAGATTATCTGCATATTTCGACATATAGTCCACCGGCACCAGCGTGCCGTTGTCGGTCTCCTTCGGCGCAGCGCCGTTCTGTGCATATTCCAAAATCTCGGAAATATCCGGGCTGTCAAGGCCGCCCGCAGGCGTGAAGAACTTCAGTCCGTTGCGGAAGAACGGGTGGTGGCTCGCCGTAATCTGCACCGAGCAGTCGCACGGCAGCTCCAAAACCGCCATGAACATCGACGGGGTAGAGGCAAGGCCGCAGTCGTAAACCGAAGCACCGTATGTCGTAAACGCGCGGAACAGCGCCGCCGCAATACGGTCTGCGGAAATGCGGGAGTCATGGCCGACGGCAATTTTCAGCCCCTCGGCGCACTTATCCAGGTGCTTTTCGCACCAAACGAGAAAACCGGCCGCAATGCGCTCCACGACCTCATCGGTCAGGTTAATCGGCGCGCCGCCGCCTTCACTTGCAACACCGCGAATGTCAGTGCCGCTTTTCAAAGTTTTATAGGCAAACATGGAAAAGACCTCCTGTTTCGTTTTGCATTTTATCCAAGCTTATTATAATACAACTCCCGTAAAATGAAAAGAGCTTTTTGATTTTTGACAAATACGTTTTAGTGTGGCTAAAACCGCTTACAAACTGCAAGTTATAAACTGGAAAATTGCAAATTTCATGTAAAATCAAAAATTTTTTCAAAAAAGTGTTGACAAAATGAAATTTTGATGGTATAAACTTAGCATAATAATTCAAGGGCACAGATGAAGAGAAGTACCCGGCAGACCGCTTTGCACAGTGAGCGGGGGAGAGTGTGAACCCCGCGTAAGCACACCGGCGAATAACACTTCGGAGCCTCAAGCCGAAAAGATGAGCATATCTCAGTAGGTGCGACGTGTGGCGGCGCGTTAAGCCGTGCCTGTCTTGTTAGAGACAGTAAAGGTGATCTTCTTTATAAGATAATTTAGGTGGCACCGCGGATACAACAGCTATTCGTCCTAAGAAATTGGGACAAACGGCTGTTTTTTTATTTGCGTTTGGACTGAAATTATTTTATTTGGAGGGAACCGATATGTGTTCGATTATGGGTTACACAGCAAAAGACATTCGTTTGGAAGATTTACGAAAGGGCTTTGATAAAACCGTTTCCCGCGGGCCGGATATGTCCCGCACACTGGAAACGCCCGCAGGTTGGCTCTTTTTCCACCGTCTCGCCATCATGGGCCTCACAGAAGAAGGCATGCAGCCGTTTGAGCTGGATGGTTCCGCCGTCGTCTGCAACGGCGAGCTCTATGGCTTCCGTTCCGTTAAAGAGGCGCTCCGGAGAAAAGGCTACACCTTCAAAAGTGATTCTGACTGCGAAATTTTACTCCCCCTCTACAAAGAAGAGGGCACCGAGATGTTCAAAAAGCTCGACGCCGAGTTCGCCCTGATTATTTACGATGCCGAGACCGATAGCTTCATCGCTGCGCGTGACCCCATCGGCATCCGCCCGCTCTACTACGGGTACAGCGAAAGCGGCCACATTATGTTCGCCAGCGAGCCGAAAAACCTCGTCGGCCTGTGCCATCGCGTTATGCCGTTCCCGCCGGGCCACTACTACAAAGACGGCAAATTCACCTGCTACTGCGACATCGCCGAAGTCGAAGAAGTTTGCCACGATGACCTCGGGATTGTCTGTAAAAACATCCATGATAAGCTCGTTGCCGGCATCGAAAAGCGACTCGATGCCGATGCCCCGCTCGGCTTTCTTCTCAGTGGTGGGCTTGATAGTTCCCTCGTCTGCTCCGTCGCGGCAAAGCTTTTAAAGAAGCCCATTCGCACGTTCTCCATCGGCATGAGTGAAGATGCCATCGATTTAAAATACGCCCGCGAAGTTGCCGATTACATTCACAGCGACCACACCGAGGTCATCATCACAAAGGACGATGTTATCGAAAATCTCGAAACCGTCATTGCGCTGCTTGGCACGTATGACATCACCACCATCCGCGCCAGCATGGGCATGTACCTCGTCTGCAAAGCCATTCACGAGCAGACCGATGTCCGCGTGCTGCTCACCGGTGAAATTTCCGATGAGCTCTTCGGCTACAAATATACAGATTTCGCCCCCAGCGCCGCTGCGTTCCAAACGGAAGCCCAAAAGCGCGTGCGGGAGCTTCATATGTACGATGTGCTCCGCGCCGACCGCTGCATCTCCGCCAACTCGCTCGAAGCCCGCGTTCCGTTCGGCGACCTCGATTTCGTCAAATACGTCATGTCCGTCGATCCCGAGATGAAGCTCAACAAGTACAAAAAAGGCAAATACCTCCTGCGCCACGCGTTCGAGGGCGATTACCTCCCGCTGCCGATTTTATACCGCGAAAAAGCCGCGTTCTCCGATGCCGTCGGTCACTCTATGGTCGATTACCTCAAGGCCTACGCCGAAACAAAGTATACCGATGACGAAATGAAGCTCCGCGCCGCAAAATATCCGTTCGCAACGCCGTTTACGAAAGAATCCCTTCTCTACCGTGAAATTTTTGAAAAATACTATCCCGGTCAGGCGGAAATGATCAAGGACTTCTGGATGCCGAACAAAGCGTGGGAGGGCTGCGACGTCAACGATCCCAGCGCCCGCGTGCTCGCGAACTACGGTGCCTCCGGCGAATGATTGGAAAGATTCATAAACTTTCTCAATGTTTAACAAATTCACTGAAAATTTAACCTGAATGCAACACACCTTTTTTCCGTTTAGCCCTTGTGTATTCTCTGCTGTTGTGATAGAATAAAGCCATCATAGGATATTATGGTTTTCCACATAGAACCCTATCGGCAAACCATAATGAGACTAAATCTCATATTGAAGGAGAGATGACTGATGTCCAAGATGATCGAACTTCACGACATCGATGTTCCGGGCTTCCTGTCTGTACTGGATAGCTGCGAGGGCAATGTGTATCTGATGACGCGCGACGGTGATAAGCTGAACCTGAAAAGCAAGCTGTGTCAGCTCATCGGTCTTACGTCTCTGATTGAAGGCGGAAAGATCGCAGAAGCCTTTGTGGTCTGCGATAATGAAGCGGATGAATCCAAGCTGTTCCGCTTTAACCTTTACAAGGACGAAACGCAAGGTAAGTAAAGAGTAGGATTTGCAAAGTAAGCTGCTGCAAGTAAAAACTGCGGCAGCTTTTTTGTATCACGTAAAACAAATTATGTAAACAAAAAGGAGAGACTCATGCCACAAAAAAGAACCGGCGCAGTCCGTCGCCGCCAGCCCCGGAACAAAAAAACGCTTTCCGCCGTCATCAGCGCCGTCCTTGTGCTCGCGGCGGTGCTTGTCTATTATTTCCCGGAGCTTGAAACGTACCTCACCGGTGCACCGAACACAGACTCAAGCACCCCCGCACAGCCCACCCAAAGCACCGACGCCGCCGACTGCGCCGTCTACTTTTTAGATGTCGGGCAGGGGGATAGCATTTTAATTCAAATCGGCACCGATTACAATATGCTCATTGATGCCGGCACCCGCGAAGCGGGAGAGACCATCGAAAGCGACCTCCAGGCGCTCGGCGTCACATCGCTCGATGCCGTTGTCGCCACGCACCCGCACGCAGACCACATCGGCTCCATGAAGCAGGTTATCGAGGATTACACCATCGGCACGTTCTACATGCCCCTTTTGCCCGACGACCAAACGCCCACCACCGCTACATACGAAAATATGCTCGATGCCCTGCTCGACAAAAACGTCCAAACCGAGCAGATCTCCACCGATACAAAAATCTACGCGCCCGAAAACGCCAATTTTACCGTCCTATCCCCGGAAAAGGACGAGATATTCGATAACCTCAACAACTATTCCGCTGTTCTGCGCTTCACCTACAGCAATATCTCCTTTATGCTCACCGGCGACGCCGAAACCGAGGTTGAAGAGAATATCTTAGCACGCGAAACGGACATCACTTCAAACGTTTTAAAGTGCGGTCACCACGGCTCGTCCACATCGTCTTCCATGGATTTTCTCCGCGCCGTGAACCCCGCTGTTGCCGTCATTTCCTGCGGGCAGGATAATAAATACGGTCACCCGCACCACGAAACGCTCGAAAGCCTTTCTGAACGCAACTGCAAGATCCTGCGCACCGATACAGACGGCACCGTCGCCGTTACAACGGACGGCAATACGTATTCCGTCTATACGTGGTCGGCGGAAAACGGCCTTTCTCCGGCAGCGTAAGTTCGCGTAAAAAATTTTGACGAAAACACAAATCTATGCTATACTGATAAAAATAAATTCCGACCCATGACGGAAATAAAGGATGGTTTTTATGCTGACAGAAAGCAAAAAGGCGTTTATCGAGTTCATGATGTCCGCAGACGTGCTGCGTTTCGGCTCCTTCGTCACGAAGAGCGGCCGCAATACGCCGTACTTCGTCAATACCGGCAACTATAAGACCGGCGAGCAGATCGCAAAGCTCGGCAAGTTCTACGCATCGCTCATCAAGGAGACCGTCGGCGAAGATTTCTCCGCCATGTTCGGCCCGGCGTACAAGGGTATTCCGCTTGCCACAGCCGCCGCCGCGTCCCTCTATAACGAGTATGGCATCTCGAAGCCCTACTTCTTCAACCGCAAGGAAGAGAAAGACCACGGCGAAGGCGGCAGCCTCGTCGGCTACAAGCCGAAGGACGGCGATAAAATTATTATCATCGAAGACGTCATCACCGCCGGCACCGCCGTGCGCGAGACCATGCCGATCCTCTACGGCTGCGGCAATGTGAAAGTCAACGATATGTTCATCTCCGTCAACCGCTGCGAGGTAGGCAAGGTACCCGGAAAAACCGCCATCATGGAGGTCAACGAGGAGTTCGGCATCAAGGTCCACGCTATCGTCACCGTCGAGGACATCCACGAGTACTTAAAGCAGTCCGAAAAATACAACAATATCCTCCCCGCCATGGAAGACTACATGGCAAAATACTGCATCCTGTAAACATTTGCCTTTTAAACTGAATTTTATAAAAGCAGCCGTTAATGAAAACACAAATGTCTCATTTGCGGCTGCTTTTCTATACCATATTATCAAATTTGTGTATGGGCTATGTCTCTTACAAAAAATGAAATTATTTTGGTAATTAAAAGGGTTGAAAAGAGTTTTGTAGTATGGTAAAATTATTTAACGATAAAAGTCGAATCTGGGGAGATATGTAAACTTTGAAAGGGGAACAAACCCACATGAAGGTTGTAATTTTAGCAGGCGGATTTGGCACACGCATCAGCGAGGAGAGTCAATATAAGCCGAAGCCGATGATTGAAATAGGTGAAAAACCGATTTTGTGGCATATCATGAAAGAATATTCTTTCTACGGATTTAATGAATTTATTATTTGTGCGGGGTATAAGCAGCACATTATTAAAGAATGGTTTGCTGACTATTTCCTGCATAACAGCGACATTACATTTGATTTTACAACTGGAACAAATGAAATGGCCGTACATAATCAGCACTGTGAGCCATGGAAGGTTACGGTCGTGGATACGGGCTTAAACACTATGACAGGCGGACGCATCAAACGTGTGCAAAAATATATCGGAAACGAAACGTTTATGATGACGTACGGTGATGGCGTATGTGACGTGAATATAGCCGATCTCGTAAAATTCCATAAGGAACATGGGAAAATCGCTACGCTGACGGCAGTCACATTGGAGCAAGCCAAAGGGGTATTGGATATTGCCGAAGATAGCACAGTGAAGTCTTTCAGAGAAAAAAGTGCTTTGGATGGCGCACCAATCAACGCGGGGTATATGGTTTTGGAGCCGGAAATTTTTAATTACATTTCCGGTGATGATACCGTGTTCGAACGAGAGCCGTTAGAAGCTGTGGCGGCGCAGGGTGAATTAATGAGTTACATGCACAAAGGCTATTGGCAGTGTATGGATACGCAGCGTGAAAAAGAACTCTTGGAACGCCTTTGGAGTAAAGGCGTAGCACCATGGAAAAAATGGACGGATTGATATTTGGAGGAATTCATGAATCTTACGTTTTTTAACGGTAAGCGTGTTTTTATAACCGGACACACTGGATTCAAGGGCTCGTGGCTATGTAGAATGCTGGTGCGCGCAGGAGCTGTTGTGACCGGGTATAGTTTAGAGCCGCCTACACAGCCAAATCTGTTTTCTTTGGCTGATGTAGAGGATAAAATGACCAGCATTATTGGCGATATTCGCGATTATGAGTCTTTAAAAGCAGCGTTCGATCATGCCCAGCCGGAGATTGTACTTCACTTAGCTGCACAGCCGATTGTGCGAGACAGCTATAAAAATCCGCGCTATACATATGAAACGAATGTTATGGGTACTGTGAATTTGTTAGAATGCATCCGAACCTCGGCTTGTGTACGCAGCGTTTTAAATGTAACAACGGACAAGGTGTATCACAATAATGAGTGGTGCTGGGGCTATCGTGAAGATGAGCCTCTCGATGGTTTTGACCCGTATTCAAACAGTAAGAGCTGTTCGGAACTTGTAACGCATAGCTATATCAACAGTTTTTTTGCGAATAACGGCGTTTGCGTTTCAACCGCTCGTGCCGGTAATGTTATCGGCGGCGGTGATTTCGCAAACGATCGTATCATTCCGGACTGTGTACGCTCTGTTTCAGCCGGTAATGCCATAGGTGTGCGCAACCCCTATTCAACACGCCCGTATCAGCATGTGTTGGAGCCTTTATCGGTTTACCTCAAAATAGTAGAAGAACAATATAAAGACGCCGCATATGCAGGTTTCTATAATGTAGGGCCAGATGAATGTGATTGTGTCACGACCGGCGAGCTTGTAAATTTGTTCTGCGAAAAATGGGGAGAAGGCGCACATTGGGTCAATCAGGCAGAGAAAAATGCACCACATGAGGCGAATTTCTTAAAACTCGACTGTTCTAAAATTAAAAAGACCTTTGGATGGAAGCCGAGATGGCATATCGATGAAGCCATCCACGAAACGGTAGCTTGGACAAAAGTGTATTTAGCCGGTGGGGATATCCCGGTAGAAATGGATCGTCAAATCGATTCGTTCTGATTTTATCGAGTTGACTCAATTAAAGCCACAGGTGTTTAAATAAATAGGTTACGGAGGAGCTATAATGTCAAACTGGAAAAATGAGCAGGAAGCACGAAACGAAATCAAGGAATTGGTAACGGAATATTATCACGCCTTTAAAGAGAAAAAAGAGCCCTATCAAGAAGGCCAGCGTATCAGCTATGCCGGTCGTGTTTTTGACGAAAAGGAAATGTGTGCATTAACAGATGCAACGCTCGATTTCTGGCTGACAACAGGCAGATTCTCCGAGCAGTTCGAAAAAGAGTTTGCACAGTGGCTTGGCGTAAAGCATGCTCATCTTGTAAATAGCGGTTCTTCTGCAAATTTGATTGCTTTTTCTGTTCTTACAGCGCCGGAACTCGGTAATCGCCAGATCAAAAGAGGAGATGAGGTCATCACCGTTGCATGTGGTTTCCCGACTACAATCACCCCGATTCTGCAGTATGGCGCTGTGCCGGTGTTTGTAGACGTAACGGTTCCGCAGTATAATATCGATGTAACCAAACTGGAAGCGGCACTGTCTGAAAAAACGAAGGCGGTCATGATTGCTCATACATTGGGAAATCCTTTTGATTTGGCAAGTGTTAAGGCGTTCTGTCAGAAGCACAACCTCTGGTTGGTAGAGGATAACTGCGATGCCTTGGGTACAACCTATACCATCGATGGAGAGACCCGTTATACCGGCGCTTGGGGCGATATCGGCACCAGCAGCTTCTATCCGCCGCACCACATGACCATGGGCGAGGGTGGTTGCGTGTATACAAACGATTCTCTGCTCAACCGTTTGATTCTTTCTTATCGCGATTGGGGCCGCGACTGCATTTGCCCGTCCGGTCATGATAACTTCTGCGGTCATCGTTTTGACGGTCAGTTTGGTCAGCTTCCTAAGGGCTATGACCACAAATATGTGTACAGCCACTTTGGATATAACCTGAAGGTGACGGATATGCAGGCTGCTATCGGCTGCGAGCAGCTCAAAAAGTTCCCCTCCTTTATCGAAGCACGTAGACATAACTGGGAACGTCTCCATGCGGCATTGGAACCTTATCAGGATAAGTTGATCCTGCCCGAGCCGGCTGCAAACAGCAAGCCCTCCTGGTTCGGCTTCTTGATCAGCGTTAAGCCGGAAAGCGGCTTGAATCGAAATGATGTGACGCGTTATATCGAAGATCATCAGGTTCAGACCCGTCTCCTGTTCAGCGGCAATATCATTAAACACCCGTGTTTCGATCAGCTCCGCGATACAGACGCCTACCGCGTCGCCGGCAGTTTGGAAGCAACAGAGTTTATCCTGAATAATACCTTCTGGGTCGGCGTCTACCCAGGCATGACAGACGAAATGATCGATTATATGGCAAAAACGATTATCGAGGCGATTGCGCAGTAATATGGGAAAACGTACCGGAGCATCTGTTTCTAAGAACATTGCTTACAATTTACTGTATCAGCTCTCATTATACATTACTCCGTTAATTACAACTCCATACCTTTCCCGTGTTCTCGGCGGAGAAATGATCGGCAGATATTCCTTTGCTCAGTCGATAGTTTCCTATTTTGTATTGGTTGCGACTATGGGAACTTCGTATTATGGACAAAGAAGAATTGCTGCAGCAACTGGGGATAATGAAACTCAGACAAGAGATTTTTGGGAGATCGTATGTTTGCGCGGGGCTACCACTATAGTTGCTATTGCATTATATTGTGGGTTTGTGGTACCAAGAAGTATAGATCCGATTCTTTATGTGGTTGCTGGATTGGAAATTTTGCAGGTCAGTATGGACATCTCTTGGTATTTTCAAGGAAAAGAATCCTTTCAGGTCATTGCCTTGTGTAGTGGAACAGCCCGCATCATGGCGGTTGTATTGATTTTGTTGTTTGTAAAGAAGCCGGAGGATCTTTCTGTTTATGTTTTTCTGTATTGCGGCACCTTGCTGTTGGGCTTTTTGAGTCAGTGGTTATATCTCCCGCGCTATTTAAATAAAGGAGTGCATTTGCACCGAGAAAAAAGAATTATGTCTTTTCATCTGATCAGCTCGGTGAAATTGTTTGTTGCGCAGGCGGCAATTCAGGTTTACACGGTTCTGGATAAAACCATGATAGGTATGATTACCAATTCTGAATTGCAAAACGGTTATTATGAACAAGCGCAAAAACTAGTGAGAATACTTGTAGCGGTTAGCACATCAATTAGTGCGGTGATGGCAAGCCGCATTGCCGTTTTGAGTAGCAAGAAAGATTCTAAAGCCATCGAAGAAACAGTCGAGTTTTCGTTTCGCTTTGTAAGTTGTATCAGTATTCCGATTATTTTTGGAATTGTTTTGGTTGCTCAAGATTTTGTGCCTTTCTTCTATGGACAAGGGTATGATGGAGTTATCGAATTGTTGGTAATCCTGAGCGCGTTGCCTCTGGTGATTGGATGCAGCAACATCATTGGTATACAGTATCTGGTACCTACTGGTCAGGAAAAATTCCTTACAATCTCAGTATTGACGGGTTCAGCAGTAAATGTAATACTTAATTTCTTTTTAATACGCGCGTATGCAGCAGCAGGTGCCGCTACTGCATCGGTAATTGCGGAAATCTGTGTTACACTTGTGCAGTTTATTGCGGTACGCAAACAAATTTCTGCGGGTCGTGTACTAAAAATCATACTGCGGTATATTTTACTGAGTATTCCCATGTTTGTAGTTGGAGTGGTGATTCGCGGAGTTGTGCAGGCCGGAGTGCTGAGATTAGCTTTGGTAATTTGTGGCTGTGTAATCATGTATGGCGTGGAGCTTGTTTTAACAAGAGATCCGTTTATGAAAGCTTTTGGTAAAGAATAAGGTAGTAGAAAGGTTGGGCGAACTACTATGGATATTTGTGCAGTAATTGTAACATTCAATCGATTAGAATGCTTGAAAAAAGCACTTAAAAAATATGAAGAGCAGACCAAGAGACCTAAATATCTTTTAGTCGTTAATAATAATAGTTCCGATGGAACGATGGAGTATCTAAAAATATGGGAACAGGAACAGTCCGAAATTCAAAAAGTAGTGGTCAATCTTCCATGTAATACAGGTGGTGCTGGTGGCTTTCACGCGGGGATGGAGAAAGCATTGGAATTAGATTGTGACTGGATATGGGTCTCGGACGATGATGCATACCCAGAGCCAGATGCACTAAAATCAATGGAAGTATTTTATGATTCGCATCCGTCACTACAAGAGAGAATTGCTGCGATGTGTGGAACAATTATGGATTATGATAAAGAAAAGATTCTTTTAGGTCATCATTGCCGAAGCAAAAAAGTAATGGGTGTGGCGGTAATGAAAGAGGTTCCGGAAGAAGAATATAATAAAGAATTTTTCGATCTTGATTTAGTATCATATGTGGGAACAGTTTTCAAAGTTGAAGCAATAAAAAAGGCAGGAACTACAAGAGAAGATTTCTTTATTTATTCGGATGATTGGGAGCATTCAATGCGTGTTCGTAAATATGGAAGGATCATTTGTGTTCCGAAATCACTTGTACTTCATGTAGGAGAAAGTACGACTGTATCGAAGAAAAAAGAGGCAGTCTGGCATGATTACTATTCAACAAGAAATATTATCATTGCATTGAAAGAACACTTTGGCTTAGGTGCAGCGGGTGTCCGATCGATTTGTCGAATGCTGACTGCAGTTTCTACAATGAATCCTCGAAAGATAAAGATTTTTTCTACGGCAATTAGAGATGCGTATCGTGAAAATACAGGAATACATCCAATTTATAAACCAGGCTGGAAAGAGGATAAATAACGTATGTTTGAGTTAAGCTATAGCAAGCTGAAAAAATACTGTTACGCATATATTAGTCTTCCAGTTTTGACATTTGCAATAGGCTACTTACGTTGGTATTGGATGCTTATTGCAGTAGCAGCAATTGCAATAACGTTTTTCTTTTCGCAAAAGGAAGCCAATGTAGATAGATGCAGAACAAATACTGTGTGCATAAATAAAAAAACAATGGCATTCGTTTTTTTAATCGCACTTATCTATACGCACCTGTGTGGATTGAATGGATTTTGGTACCAAACTGGTGATTGGGTTGCTCGAAATCCTATATATCACGATATAATTACATATAAGTGGCCCATTTACTATGCGGATAAAAACTCCGCATTAGCATATTATATAGGGTTTTGGTTGGTTCCGGCCGTGCCGGCTAAAATTGTTACTGCAATATTTGGAGCAAATATAGGTTGGATTGCTGGAAAAATATTTCTGTGGCTTTGGGGAAGTATCGGCATATATCTGATATTTTTGATGCTTTTTGTGTTTTGTAAGTGTGAATCGGCAAAAAGGAAGATACTGGCAGTAGTTGTGTTTATTTTCTTTTCAGGCTTAGATGTTGTTGGAGTCTGGTATACGCAAACCAGAGGATATCTTTTACAACCGGATGTATTGCACCTTGAATGGTGGCACACTTATTATCAGTATAGTTCGTTGACGACATGTGTGTGTTGGGTGTTTAATCAGTCGATTATTCCATGGGTTTGTACTTTTTTGGTTTTATTTGAAAAAGATTGCAAAAACTATTTGCTGATTGGTGTTTCGTGCTTATTGTGTGGCCCGATTCCATTTGTTGGGCTTGTGATAATAATGTTTGCGCGAGAAATAGACGCAATTATTCTTGCAAAGAAGGAAGAAGTAAAATGGAAGAAAATATTTAGTTCTATATTTTCACTTCCCAATATGATTATTATTTGTACCGTACTTCCGATTATAGGTTGTTATATGCTTACTAATAATGCTACCGGTGGAGGAATGTACGGAGATACAGCAGATTCACCGGCTATCACTGCTACATCTTTTTATATGTTGCATCAAATGTCATCCTTTTTACGTACCTATATCCAACATGGAATTTTTGGATTTTATATGCTTGAAGTGGGAATTTATCTTCTCTTGATATGGTCGTTTCACAAAAAGGAGGTTATATTCTACGCTGTAGCGATTTCGCTGTTTTTCATTCCGGCGATTCATATAGGAGTGTCAAATGATTTTTGTATGCGGGCATCTATACCGGGAGTTTTTGTAACTATGGTATGGTGTAATGAGCAAATATCAAAGTTGGTAAAAACCAGATTGAAAAAAGGGTTAAATTTAAGAATGACGGCACTTTTACTTGCTTTGATGATAGGTGCCTTTACACCGAGCGTAGAACTGTTTCGAGGTTTTTATCATGTCGTCAAGGAAAAAACGATATTCCTTGAAAACATGCCAAATGAAACGTTAGATGTAGTTGATGGAGTTTCTTATAATTTTGAAACAAGCAATGCATCGGAACAACTATTCTTTAAGTATTTTGCTAAAAAGTTGAAGTGAGATGTGAATTTATGCAACTAAATGTACTTTATGGCTGCGACGATAACTATGCTCCCTACACAGGGATATCGCTCTTGTCACTCTTTGAGAACAACAAAGATATCGAGGAGATTACTATTTACTTAGCGGCCATGAATTTTTCGGAAGTAAACTTGAGCAAGTTTCGAAGACTTGCGGAGCAATATGGAAGAAAACTGGTTATACTGGATACTGAACGTGCTCAGGAGTATATGAAGACCTACCAGTGCAAAGGGTGGAACGGATCATTGGCTACTTGGCTTCGCTTCTTTGTATTGGAGCAGATTCCGGAAGATGTAAATCGCCTCCTTTGGATTGACTCTGATACCATTGTAAACGGCAGTTTAAGAGATTTGATAGAAATTCCACTGGAAGGATATCCGGTAGCGGCAGTTTGTGACAGCGTTTGTTACTGGGAGCGATTTCGGTTGGGAATTGCGAAGTCTGAGCCATATTTTAACGCTGGCGTTATTCTTTTCAATCTTCCTGTCTGGAAAGGTAACGACGTACTTGGCAAAATGATGGAGCATCTGGAAAAATATGTACAGTATTATAAAGCAAATGATCAGGATCTGCTGAATGATTTCTTCAAGGGGCAAATTTTGAAGCTCCCCATGCGGTATAATTTACAGGGCTTCCAGTTGGGCTATCCGATCCGTACTTATTTTAGTGTATATCACTGGGATGAGTCCGCTTATTATACGCAGGATGAGGCACAGTCGGCGGTTGCGCAGCCCTGTATCATTCATTTCTTCCGCTTCCTTGGAGATTATCCGTGGCAGCAGGGAAAAAACTATCATCCTGTTCGAGAGAGATATCTCCGGTGGCAGGCTCGATCTCCTTGGAAAGAGCACCCCGGAGCACCCAAGCGAACGGATGCTGTATTCAAGGTAGAGAAATTCCTATACCGCCTATTGCCTAAAAAGTGCTTCCTTCATCTTTTTGCTTGGTTTACAAATCGAAAGGTACCCAAGGTGCCAGTCGATATTCGAGCGAGAGAGAATATAAAATAGAGGTCTGTGCGGCCTTGGACCATAGTGCAGAAGCATACCACAAATAATGGAAACGAAAAGGGATCTTGTTTCACTGCCTATGATAAACCAGATATAGTGCTTTACACCTGCTATTTTAATTACCGTTTCATCGGCGTGCCATTCATCGGAATTGAGGTCTAATAAGGGAACAAGCTGAATCCGCATATCGTCAAACATCGGTGCAAACTTAACGCACCAATTGCTGACAGTGGTATGAGAGACCTTAATATTAAAGGCAGTTTTAAGTATGAGACTGATATTTCGAAAAGAATTCTTGCCGAGATAAAACCTTGACAAAGCCGTGATGATCATTTGAACGGGATAACGCATACGCTTAAAATCGTGTTTTCGAAAAGATTTGACATAGACAGAGCTGTAACGGCAGCGGATTTCCATACAAAAAAGGAATGGTTGCACTTTTTGTCAGTGCAGCGGTAGTTGGAGTAATGCTCACAATCGTGATGCAGAAAGGAAGCCTTTCCGCACACAGGGCAAGGCGGATGTTTCCGCCGACAATTTGCCCCCTCCGACCTCGGTCGATCGGGTGCAAATTGATGATGGCAATTACGGCAGAGATACTTTTGGTAACCATCTGAATCTTTGCCGTAACGATAAAATGAATGATTGTTGTTGCATTTCGGGCACCTAATGTGATATGATTTCATCAGAGAACCTTTCCTTTCTTTTGGGAGTAAATGCGTTTTACGGTGAAACCATTATGTCAAAAGGGACAAGAGGTTCTCAACTTTCATTTAAGTTTACAATACGTGTAAATAGATAGGGAGTATATCAATGAAACAAAGACTTGCAGATTATGTTGCAGATTTTCTTTCTACGCATGGCGTAACAGACGTTTTTTCCGTAGTTGGTGGTGGCGCTATGCATCTCAATGATGCTCTTGGTCATCATGAGGGACTGCACGTTACCTATAACCATCATGAACAGGCCTGCGCTATTGCGGCAGAAGCTTATGCTCGATTAGAAAATAGAATTGCTGCTGTGTGCGTAACAACAGGCCCTGGTGGTACAAACGCATTGACAGGTGTAGTTGGTGGTTGGCTGGATTCTATCCCGATGTTCATTATCAGCGGTCAGGTCCGTTATGATACTACGGCTCGTTATGCTCTTTCTTATACCGAAACGCCCTTGCGAGCTATGGGCGATCAGGAATATGATATCGTAAAATCCGTTACACCAATGACTAAGTATGCCACAATGATTGAAGATCCCAAACAGATCCGTTATGCGTTGGAAAAAGCATGGCATCTGGCAACTACCGGCAGACCCGGCCCGGTATGGATCGATATTCCGGTGAACTATCAGGGAGGATATATTGAAACGGAGGAACTGGTGGGCTATGATCCCTCGGAAGATGATGCATTGCTGCCTTCACCGGTAGATGATGAGACCATTCAGCTTGTCCTTGAAAAAATTAAGCAGGCAAAGCGTCCTGTTTTTCACGCGGGCTATGGTATCCGTTTGTCAGGCAGCTATGAAAAATTCCGTTCTGTGGCAGAAAAGCTGAACATTCCTATTGTGACGTATTGGAACGCGGTAGATTTAATTGAAGATGATAATCCTCTTTATTGTGGCCGTGCAGGCAATATGGGAGATCGTCCCGGCAATTGGGCCATTCAAAATGCGGATCTGATTCTTGCTGTTGGTACACGTATTTCTATCCGTCAGGTAGGATATAACTGGAAAACTTGGGCTCGTGCGGCTGAAATAATCATGGTAGACATAGACAAAGCTGAACTAAAAAAGCCCACGCTTCATGTTGAAATGCCTATTTGGGCAGATGCGAAAGATTTTCTCACAAAACTAGACGAGGCAGCACAGACTCCTGTGTTTGTGGGTGGTGAATGGAATGCCACGTGTCAGCGTTGGAAAAAAGAGTATCCGGTTGTTCGTGAGGAACAGTGGAAGGAAAATGGATATACAGCAAATGTATATGCGTTTGTTCGCTATCTTAGTAGTCAGCTGCCTGAAAACAGTTTAACAGCTGTATCGAACGGAGCATGCTGTGTAGTGGGCAATCAGGCATATGTCATTCAGAAGGGAAGCCGTATGGCCAATAATAGCGCTATTGCCAGTATGGGATATGGTCTTCCGGCGGCTATCGGTACTTGCATTGGTGGAAAACGCAGAACAACGATTTGCCTTGAAGGTGATGGTTCTATTATGATGAACCTTCAAGAGCTGCAGACTATTTTGACAAATAAATTACCAATCAAAGTATTCTTGATCAATAACAACGGTTATCATTCCATTCGTATCACGCAAACAAACTTATTCCACAAGAATTTCACAGGAATCGGTCCGGAGAGTCAGGATCTTTCTTTTCCAGATTTTAGTAAGATTGCAGTTGCATTCGGGTATCCGTACTTTAGCGCACATTCTAACGCAGAGATGAAAGAAGTAGTTGATACTGTATTGGCTATGGATGGACCTGTATTCTGCGAAATCTTCACAGACACTGTACAGGTATGGGAGCCTAAAAGCTCAACGAAAAGACTACCGGATGGAACACTGGTAAGCCCTCCGCTGGAAGATTTAGCTCCTTTCCTTCCGAGAGAAGAGTTGGAGAAGCAAATGTTTATCCCACTTATAGAGAAATAACCGAAAATACAACAATTTATATTTTATTAGATTTTCTACGGAAAGGCGTTTATGAGTAAAGTAGTAACTTTTGGCGAAATTATGCTTAGATTGGCTCCAAATGGGTATTATCGATTGCTTCAAAATGATCAATTGCAGGCTACGTTTGGAGGAGGAGAAGCAAATGTTGCAGTTTCATTGGCTAATCTTGGCGTTGATGCAACATTTGTAACAAAGCTTCCGAATAATGCAATTGCTCAGGCGGCCGTGAGCTGTTTAAGAAGTTTTAATGTGGATACATCTCATATCGTATACGGCGGTCAAAGAATGGGAATTTACTTCCTTGAAAAAGGTGCAAGCCAGCGAGGAAGTGTATGTATTTACGACAGAAGCCATTCATCTATTCAAGAAGCAACAGCTGATGATTTTGATTGGGAAAATGTTTTTTCTGATGCAGAGTGGTTTCATTTTACAGGAATTACGCCTGCTTTGGGAAATAATCTGGTCGATATTTGCGAGCAAGCTTGCCTTGAGGCTAAAAAAAGAGGAGTTCGAATATCTTGCGATTTGAATTATCGCGAAAAACTGTGGTCCAAAGAGCAGGCTCAAAAGGCAATGACAAAGCTATGTAAATATGTGGATGTTTGCATAGCTAATGAAGAAGATGCTAAAAACGTGTTTGGCATTGCTGCCGATGGAACGGATGTATACAGTGGAAGAATTGATAAATCTGCATATGCGGAAGTAGCGTCTCAATTAAAGAAAAAATTTGACTTTCAAAAAGTTGCAATCACATTAAGAACTTCTTTTTCAGCGAGTGATAACAAATGGGCAGGCTTATTATACGATGGCAATCATTTTACGTATTCAAAAGAGTATCATTTGCATATTGTTGATCGTGTTGGCGGTGGCGATAGCTTTGCTGCAGGTTTGATTTATGCACTGATGAATGGTAAAAATGATCAAGATGCAGTTGAATTTGCAGTAGCAGCGTCAGCCCTAAAACATACGATTGAAGGCGACTTTAATCGCGTTTCCGTAAAGGAAGTTGAAAGACTTGTTAATGGTGATGGATCGGGAAGAGTCCAACGTTAAAATATAGTCGTAAAATAGGATATGAGTTAGATTATATGAAAAAAGTTATCATTACAGGCCCAACAGGAGCTGTGGGTGTTTCTCTGATAGAAGAATTAATTGCACATGATATTTACGTAACAGCGGTTTGCCGAGAGAATTCACAAAATATAACAGCAATTCCCCAAAGTCCGTTTGTTAAAGTATTAGAATGTAATTTGGATCAGTTACAGTCTCTTGAAAGAAAATTATCTGCTGATTATGATGTGTTCTATCACTTTGGTTGGGATGGATCCTTTGGTGCTGCCCGAATGGATCTTTCAACGCAAACAAAAAATATTCAATATAGTCTTGATGCAGTTGAACTAGCTAAGAAACTTGAGTGTAAGGTGTTTATTGGTGCCGGAAGTCAAAGTGAATTCGGACATGTAAATGGGGTTTTGCATCCCGATACACCCTGTAACCCGGATAACGGTTACGGAGTTGCAAAATTGGCAGCGGGTCAAATGACAAGGCTCAAATGCAAAGAATATGGGATTCGCCATAATTGGGTTCGGATTCTCTCCATGTATGGTCCACATGATAAGGCACACACCATGGTTATGAGCACGATTCTCAAAATGCTGAATGGTCAGCGTGTACAGTTTACCAAAGGCGATCAGATTTGGGACTATATTTATAATAAAGATGCTGCCCGTGCTTTTCGGATGATTGCGGAGCAGGGGAAGGACGGCGCGGTTTACTGCTTTGGCAGCGGAAAGACCAGGCGCCTGCGGGAGTACATCGAGGCAATCCGCGATGCGGTGGATCCGCAGATTGAATTGGGCATTGGAGAATTGCCCTATTATCCCAATCAGGTGATGCATCTGGAAGCGGATATTTCAAGCTTAACGGCGGATACTGGATTCGTTCCAGAATACTCCTTTGAAGATGGAATACAAGAGACTGTGGTATGGGCGCAGAAAAACTTCAGGAAAGCAAACGATGCAAAATCAAATTAAATGGAGATAGAGTCATCATGAAAAAAATTTCTGTCATGATTCCTTGCTATAACGAGGAAGAAAACGCCAGACCAATTTATGAGGCTGTTCGTGATGAGCTGCTTCGTAGCTGCCCAAACTATGACTATGAGATCCTCTTTATTGACAACAAGAGTCAAGACAGAACGCGGGAGATTATCCGGGAAATCTGCAAAGAGGATCCCCGCGTCAAGGCCATTTTTAATGCAAAGAACTTTGGACAGTTCAACAGCCCCTATTATGGAATCCTGCAAACATCGGGAGATTGTACAATCACAATGTGTGCCGATTTTCAGGATCCTGTTGATCTGATTCCGAGATTTGTTGAAGAGTGGGAAAAGGGCTATAAGATCGTAATAGGGCGTAAAACCGAAAGCAAAGAAAATCCATTTGTGTATTTTTTGCGAGGTTGCTATTATAAACTTATCAAAAAGATGAGCAGCTGTGAACAAATAGAGCAGTTCACGGGCTTTGGACTTTATGATTCCAGCTTTGTGCAAACAATGCGGGATTTGAAGGATCCTACTCCGTTTATTCGAGGAATTGTGGCGGAGCTTGGCCCTGAACGAAAAGAAATTGAATATACACAGCCGCAACGTCGTGCCGGCAAAACGCATAATAACTGGTATAGTCTTTATGACGCTGCTATGCTAAGCTTTACGAGCTATACAAAAGTTGGGCTGCGTTTAGCAACATTTATCGGATTTATTTCGGCAGGAATTAGCTTCCTTATTGGGCTAATATATTTGATAGCTAAAATTTGTTTTTGGAATAGTTTTACAATGGGTTATGCACCTATGATGATAGCTATTTTCTTTATGGGTGGAATTCAGTTGGGATTCCTTGGCTTCATGGGAGAGTACATTATGGCAATGAATACACGCATTATGAATCGACCGCTTGTAGTGGAAGAAGAACGTCTTAATTTTGATGAAACATAATAACTATTTTATTCGGGACATTCCCCGTCATGGAAGACTATATGGCTAAGTATTGCATCCTGTAAAATTAGCAGATAATGTACAATAACTTGCGCAAATTGAAAATGATATGTACCCCAAATACTGGACTGAAGTGACCCCAAAAAGTTAGACAATATTCTGAAGTGAAAATTGTTCAAGCAGCCGAAAGGGCTTGCTGCCTGTGAATTGCAGGCGGCAAGCCCTTTAGCTTTGCCTTGATCCTGCGGTTGTTGTAGTAATCTAGATATTCGATCAGTTCCAGTTTGAAGTGTTCCATGGAGCGGAACTCCTGCAAATACAGCAGCTCACTTTTGAGCAGCCCGAAGAAATTTTCTATCACAGCATTGTCCAGACAGTTTCCCTTGCGGCTCATGCTCTGGCGAACACCTTTCTCCCGGAGCATCTGTTGGTATTGTTTGTGTTGGTACTGCCAGCCCTGGT
>ENA-ORSL01001347-ORSL01001347.1-human-gut-metagenome-genome-assembly--contig:-NODE-1347-length-20994-cov-2.989398_pt1 | contig 20994 bp, 16 predicted proteins | sample MGYA00242190_ERZ509157 | MGnify/ENA primary metagenome ERZ509157 (study PRJEB26280, sample SAMEA2338664) | human gut metagenome | biome: human gut; feature: human-associated habitat; material: faeces...
GAACTCAATGGAGGACGGGTCGCCGCCGTGCTCACCGCAGATACCGCAGTGAATGTCGTGGCGTACCTCGTGACCAAGCTCAACAGCCATTTTGATCAGCTTGCCTACGCCTACCTGATCAAGACGTGCGAAGGGATCGGATTCGTAAATCTTGTTCTGATAGTAAGCAGGCAGGAACTTGCCGGCGTCGTCACGGCTGAAGCCGAAGGTCATCTGAGTCAGGTCGTTGGTTCCGAAGCAGAAGAACTCAGCTTCCTTAGCGATCTCGTCAGCGGTCAGAGCAGCTCTCGGGATCTCGATCATGGTACCGACCTCATACTTGAGATCGCTGCCTGCGGCCTTGATGAGCTTGTCAGCGGTTTCAACCACGATGTCCTTGACAAACTTGAATTCCTTGACCTCGCCGGTCAGAGGAATCATGATTTCGGGAACGATGTTCCAGTCGGCATGACGGGCCTTTACAGCAAGGGCAGCCTTGATGACGGCATTGGTCTGCATCACGGCGATCTCGGGGTAGGTGACGGTCAGACGGCATCCGCGGTGACCCATCATGGGGTTGAACTCGTGAAGGTCGGAGATGACCTGCTTGATATATTCAACGGTCTTGCCCTGAGAATCGGCAAGTAATTTAATATCGGCTTCCTCGGTGGGAACGAACTCATGCAGAGGCGGATCGAGGAAACGGATGCAGACGGGCTGTCCGCCGAGAGCCTCAAACAGACCCTCGAAGTCTGCCTGCTGCATGGGCTCGATCTTGGCCAGAGCTGCCTCGCGCTCCTTGACGTCTTCTGCACAGATCATTTCTCTGAATGCACCGATTCTGTCGGGATCGAAGAACATATGCTCGGTACGGCACAGACCGATACCCTGTGCACCGAAGGCGGCAGCCTGCTTGGCGTCCTTGGGAGTGTCGGCATTGGTGCGGACCTTGAGTGCCTTATACTTATCGGCCAGCTCCATGATACGGCCGAAGTAGCCGCTGTTGGGGTCGGCGGGAACGGTGGGAATAAGCTCACCGTAAATGTTACCTGTGGAACCGTCAAGCGACAGCTCGTCGTTCTCGTGGTATACCTTGCCGGCGAGAGTGAAGCGCTTGTTTTCCTCGTCCATCTTTATATCGCCGCAACCGGAAACACAGCAGGTACCCATACCGCGGGCAACAACGGCTGCATGTGAGGTCTGACCGCCGCGGACGGTAAGAATACCCTGTGCATACTTCATACCCTCGATATCCTCGGGAGAGGTTTCAAGACGGACCAGCACGACCTTTTCACCGGCCTTGCCGCGCTCTGCAGCATCCTCTGCGGTGAATACTATCTTACCTGCGGCAGCACCGGGAGAAGCGGCGATACCCTTGCCGATAGCCTTGGCCTTCTTGAGAGCCGCAGCGTCGAATGTGGGATGCAGCAGCATGTCGAGCGACTTGGCGTCGATCTGCATGAGGGCTTCCTTTTCGGTGATCATGCCTTCGTCGATAAGGTCGCAGGCTATCTTGATGGCGGCAGCGGCGGTACGCTTGCCGTTACGGGTCTGGAGCATGTACAGCTGATCGTGCTCGATGGTGAACTCCATATCCTGCATATCTCTGTAGTGATTCTCGAGAATATTGCAGACCTCCTGGAACTTGGCAAAGGCAGCCGGGAACTTGTCCTTCATCTGGTCGATAGGCATAGGAGTACGGACACCTGCAACGACGTCCTCGCCCTGTGCATTGGTCAGGAACTCGCCCATGAGGCCCTTTTCACCGGTAGCGGGGTTACGGGTAAACGCAACGCCGGTGCCGCAGTCGTCGCCCATGTTGCCGAACGCCATCATCTGGACGTTAACAGCGGTACCCCAGGAGTAGGGGATATCGTGGTCCATACGGTAGATATTTGCGCGGGGGTTGTCCCAGGAACGGAACACGGCCTTGATAGCCTCGAACAGCTGCTCCTTGGGATCGTCGGGGAAGTCCTTGCCGAGCTGGTTCTTATACTCGGCCTTGAACTGATTAGCCAGCTTCTTAAGGTCGTTGGCATCCAGCTCGACGTCAAATGTGACGCCCTTTTCTTCCTTCATCTTGTCGATGAGCTTCTCGAAATACTTCTTGCCGACTTCCATAACGACGTCGGAGAACATCTGTATGAATCTGCGGTAGCAGTCCCAAGCCCAGCGGGGGTTGTTGGACTTCTTTGCGATAACGTTTACCACGTCTTCATTAAGACCGAGGTTGAGAATGGTGTCCATCATGCCGGGCATGGAAGCGCGTGCACCGGAACGTACAGAAACGAGCAGGGGGTTGTCCAGGTCACCGAACTTCTTGCCGGTGATCTTCTCCATTTTTTCGATGTACTCCATGATTTCGGCCATGATATCGGGGTTGATCTGACGGCCGTCCTCATAGTATTTGGTGCAGGCCTCGGTGGAAATGGTAAAGCCCTGAGGAACAGGAAGACCTATATTGGTCATTTCGGCGAGGTTGGCGCCCTTGCCGCCGAGGATCTCGCGCATTTTTGCGTTACCTTCGGTAAAAAGGTAGCAGTATTTTTTGGACATCTGGTAAATACCTCCGTATATAATATAATTGTTGACAATTTTATGAGCCGCCGGAGCCGTCCGTGCTTCCGTGTAAGACTCAAAGTTTATTATAGCATACTTTTTTCCAAATTACCATAGTTTTTTTAATATTTGTACAACTTTTTCGGATTTTTTTCGCGTTGAGTATTCCGGCGGGCGTTATGTCAGGCAAAAACGCGTCCGGTGTTATGCCGAAGCTGTCCCGGGCGCATGAATTCCGAAGCAAATACAACGATACAAGTGGCAAATTATGATTGACAACCGCCGCAAAATCAGGTATAATATATATACAAAAGAACAATAAAACGCCGCGGGCACATGCCGGCGGCTTAGGGGTTTTATGTCAAGTATTTTTGATCTGTTCCGCTCGATACAAAGCAAAGAACCGGCCGGCGCACCCGAATATCTTGTTGTCGGGCTGGGCAATCCCGGGATGGAATACGTTTATACCCGGCACAACGCCGGGTTTCTGGCGCTGGACTACATTTCACAGAAGTGCGGCGTCACGCTCGACCGCGCCAAATATCACGCACTGTTCAACTATACCGTGCTCGGCGGTCGCCGCATCATTCTGCTCAAGCCGCAGACGTTTATGAACGCCTCGGGGCAGGCAGTGCGCGAGTGTTCAACCTATTTCAATATTCCGACAGAGCATATTATCGTCATATCCGACGACATAAACCTGCCGGTAGGCCGCCTGCGTCTGCGCATGTCGGGCAGTGACGGTGGGCAGAAGGGACTTCGCAGTACCATAGAACAGCTGGGGAGTGATGCCTTCCCGCGAATCAGGATCGGTGTAGGCGCGCCGCCTACGCGCGAATACGAACTGGCCGATTGGGTGCTCGGCAAGATACCCGAGTGTGACCGTGAAACGCTGTTCCGTATGTTCGGTGTGGTGTATGAAACGCTTGAGATGCTGCTTCGCGGCGAGCAGGATGCCGCGGTTCGCCACTGTAACAGCGGAGGCGTGTCATGAGAAAAACAATTACAGATCACAGCTGCGGAGGCGTGTCATGAACACGATACTGACCGATTGTATCCGAGAGGACAGAGAATATCCCCAGCTGCTCGATATGCTTGCCCGCCAGCAGCGTACTGCGCGACCGCTCCCGACGCTTGTCACCGGGCTGTGCGACGGCGCGACCGATGCCATGACGGTGTCACTGCTGAGCGATGTAAGCGGTAGCTTCGGATGTGTCCTTATTGTATGCCCCGAGGAAAAGGAGTGTGTCCGCACGGTAGGCCTGCTCGGCTCCGCGGGACTGCGCGCAGTGCATTTCCCCATGCGCGATCTGACACTTTACAATATAACCGCATCACACGAATTTGAATACGAGCGGCTGCGTGTTCTGTCCGGCATACTGGGGCACGCATATGACGCTGTCGTCACCACTCCCGATGCCACGTTGGGTTACACTATACCGCCCGCCCGGCTGTCCGGCGCCATGATAGATATTTTTGCCGGAGATACCGTTGATCCCGATACGCTGTGCTCAAGGCTGACCGCAGCGGGCTTTTGCCATGTCGAAATGGCAGAGGGAGCAGGTCAGTATGCACGCCGCGGCGGAATTATCGATATATTTCCTCCTTATGCCGTTTATGACTGCGGTGACCACACCCAAAGCGGCTCTTATCCGGTACGCATTGAACTGTTCGGAGACGAAATCGATCGCATGGGAATATTTGATCCCGAAACACAGCGTTTCACCGAGGGCATTGCCGGTGTCAACATGACGCCCGCCCGTGAGGTGCTGGCCGATGCCGACAGCCGGGAGCTTGTCCGACGAGCCATATCGGCGCTCCGCCGCCGCACGACCGACGACCGCGTGTCCGACGAGCTTACAGGCGAGCTTAACACGCTGGAAAACAGCGCCGACGTCGGATTCCTTGATAAATACATCACGCTGATATACCCCGAGAAGGCAACGCTGGCTGACTATTTTCCCGAACGCAGTCTGATGTTCATACGTTCTACTGCTGCCGTTGAGGAACGGCTACGGTCGTACGAATGGCTGTCAAATCAGACGGTGGTCGAGCTGGTTGAAAGCGGGACGGTGTCGGCTAAATACGCAGAATATACAAAGCCGATTTCCGAGTTTCAGAGCCTGCGCGACAAATGCGTAACACTGCACATGGACTCGCTTGCAGGCGGACTTGGCGGACACAAGCTGGCAGGTATGTTCAATTTCCGCACCAAGCACACGGTAAGCTATGCGGGTAATTATCAGCTGCTGTGCGACGATCTGACAAACTACGTCGCCGCCTCCTACCGGATACTGCTTGCGGCAGAGAATGACACGGCTGCCGAGAATCTTCAGGGTATGCTGAGCGAGTCGGGCTTCCGTGCGTATCTCGGCACCGACACGGGCGATTTTACGCCTGCTAATCTTCCTGCCGGAACAATACTTGTCCGCCCCGATACGGGACTGCGTGGCTATGAGCTGGTGGTTCCACGCATTGCGGTGCTGACGACGCGACCTGAAACACGCAAGGCCACTGCGGGTGCCGCCAAAATCAAAAAAAGCTCAAAGCGGCGTTCGGGAACGCAGGCGATCATGTCTTACAACGAGCTGGAGGAGGGCGACCTTGTCGTTCATGAGACGTACGGTATAGGCCGCTATATGGGTATTGAAAACCTGACCGTCCAGGGCGTGAGCCGTGATTACATCAAAATACAGTACGCCGGCAGTGACAGGCTGTTTCTTCCGGTCGAGAAAATGGACATGGTGTCGCGCTATATCGGCGCCGGAGCCGACGATGCCAATATCAAGCTGTCGCATTTCGGCGGCACCGAGTGGGGCCGTGCCAAGGCACGGGCGCGCGCGGCGGTTGCCGATATTGCCAAGGACCTTATACAGCTTTACGCGCAGCGCATGAAGCGGCCGGGCTATGCCTTTCCCGAGGATGATGATTTTCAGCAGGATTTTGAAGCGGCTTTTGAATACACAGAAACCGAGGGTCAGCTGAATGCCGCTGAAGATATAAAGGCGGACATGATGCGTCCTGTGCCCATGGACCGTCTGCTTTGCGGCGACGTCGGCTACGGCAAGACCGAGGTGGCGTTTCGGGCGGCGTACAAGGCGGTGCTGGGCGGGCGGCAGGTGGCAATACTTGTGCCGACCACCATTCTTGCACTTCAGCATTATCAGACGGCAACCAGTCGCATGCGCGGCTTCCCCGTAAAAATCGACATGGTGTCGCGCTTCCGCACGGCCAAGCAGCAGGCGGCAACATTGCGGGCGGTGGCACGCGGCGATGTTGATATCATCATCGGAACACACCGGCTGCTGTCCAAGGATGTGCAGTTTGCCAAGCTGGGACTGCTGATAATTGACGAGGAACAGCGCTTCGGCGTGGCTCAGAAGGAAAAAATCAAACAGCTGTGCGGCAACATCGATGTGCTGTCGCTTTCGGCAACGCCCATTCCGCGTACGCTCAACATGGCCATGGGCGGTATACGTGACATATCGGTGCTTGATGAGGCGCCGGGTGACCGTCTGCCGGTCCAGACCTATGTGCTCGAGCATGATGACATTATAATCACAGAGGCGATACGGCGTGAGCTGCGCCGCGGCGGCCAGGTGTTTTATCTGCACAACGAGGTGGACAATATCGATCTTGTGGCGGGGCATCTGCGTGATGCGTTACCCGACGCGCGCATTGTCACGGCGCACGGCAAAATGGAGCATGACCAGCTTGAGGACATATGGGAAAAAATGCTGCTCGGCGAGATAGACATACTGGTGTGCACCACAATTATTGAAACGGGTGTCGACGTGCCCAACGCCAACACGCTGATAGTCGATAACGCCCACAGACTTGGGCTGTCACAGTTGCATCAGATACGCGGCCGTGTCGGGCGTTCGTCGCGCCGGGCATACGCATATTTCACCTATCCGCCCAACCGTGCACTCACCGAAATAGCCGAAAAGCGGTTGGAGGCAGTGCGCGAATACGCCGAATTCGGCGCCGGTTTCCGCATAGCGCTCCGCGACCTTGAGCTTAGGGGCGCCGGCAATCTGCTGGGTGCTCAGCAGCACGGCCACCTTGACGCGGTAGGATACGATCTGTATATCAAAATGCTCAACGAGGCGGTGCTCGAGCAAAAGGGCGAGAAGCCGGTCAAGGTGCCCGAGTGCACTATGAGCCTTGATGTCAGCGCGTTTGTTCCGGGCAGCTATGTATCAAGCGCGGCACAGCGTATGGCGCTGTACAAGCGTATTGCGCAGATACGCAACGAGCCCGACCGGCAGGATATCACCGACGAGCTTATCGACCGCTACGGTGAGCCGCCGGCTCCCGTCACTAATCTGCTTCGCATAGCACTTATACGCGCCATGGGGCGGGAGTGCGGTATGGATAAGATAGTTCAGGACGGCAATACGCTCCGGCTGTATTCCGAACAGCTTGAGCCGCTGATATGGCAGGCGCTGTCAAGGGCGAATCCTTCTTGGGTAGCCAAGATGTCAGGTACACCGTCCGAGAACATTTCGCTCAGAAAACCGGCCGGTACCGACGTGCTGGACTTCGCTCAGGACGTGCTTGAAAAATATATTGCACGGAAAAATGCGTAAAGCTATAGACAAACGGACGAAAATGGTGTAAAATATCAGAGAGATGAGGCTTCATCTGCATGATGAAAGGATTTGGTGCATGAAAAAAACAGTTTTGCGGGTAGTTTGCTGTCTTTTGACGCTGGTAACGCTTTGCGCGTCGCTTACAGCCTGCTCATCGGACAAGCTGATGACACTTTCCCGCCAGAGTATTTCGTTGAATCTCTATGAGCTTTATCTTTCAAGACAGAAGGGTACGCTTTGTACCACATATTATTACGGCTCCAAGGCAAAGTACAGTGAGTTCTGGCAGACGACCATTTCAACCGACGGTACGACATACAACGATTACTGGACGGCATATATACTCCAGTGTGTAAAGACCTACCTTGCCGCGCTTTATCTGTTTGAGGAGGAATATAAGCTGACGCTTCCGCAGTCGGCTATTGACGAGGTCGATGAAAAAATGGAGGAGCTGGTCATCGGTGACGGCGACGGCTCAAAGGCGGCGCTGAATAAGATACTGTCGGATTACGGCGTCAACTATAAAATGCTGCGCGAGTCTTACATCATCGAGGCCAAGGTGGACTATCTGCACGACTATCTGTACGGTGCTGATCTGTCACGTGTCTCGGACGAGCTGAAGGATCAGTATTACCGCAACAATTATGTGCGGTTCAAACAGGTGTTTTTCGCAAATTACTATTATATTTATGAAACCGACGCCGACGGCACTGTAATATATTTTGATTCCGAGACAAAGAATCCGATTTACGATAAAATAAACGGACAGCGTCATTTTGATGAATCCGGCAAAGCGCTTACCGACGAGAACGGTTCGATAATCTACTACAACGAGGACGGCACCATAGCCTATGACAGCGAAAACGGTGTTCCCGCTTATACCACCGACCCGGATACCGGCAACTACCGCACTGCGTCGTATACCGATGAGGAGCTTGAAAAGATAAGCACGCAGGCCAACGACATCGCCGAGTTTACCAAGCCGGGAGATACTGCAACGTTTGAGAGCTATATTACCAAATACAGCGATGACTCCGAAAGCCAGACTGCCAATCCGGACGGTTATTACTTCCCGGTCAATGCTCAGTACAGCTACAAGTACATTGTGGATATCATTGAGCAGCTTGGCAAAATGGAGGTCGGGGAGATACGCGTGGTCGAGTCGGATTACGGCTACCACGTTATAATGAAGTACGAGCTGGATGACGGCGCGTATGAGGATTCGGACAAAAGTGTGTGGTTTGAGAACGAGTCCAACAGCTTTTCGGACGATGTTCAGCAGTGGTTGTTCGCCAGCCGCTGTGAGGAATATCTTGACGACATCAAGGTCGACGAAAAACTGCTCGGTCAGATCGACATTTCCATGGTAAATCCCAACTACTATTATTAAAACCGAATAAAAGGGGTGCTGTGAAAACGGCTGAGATGGGACACTGTCCCGAACCCTATGAACCTGATACGGGTAATACCGGCGGAGGGAGTTTTTCAAGGATAGTTTCTATCCTTGTTTAACGCGCGCCGTGTACTCTGTACGCGGCGCGATTTATATTTTATTTATCTTTTTGGAGGAAACCCATGAAAAAAAAGCAGAATCAGACAATCCTTGCCCTCGTTGAGGGCGCAGCAATGGCAGCGCTTGCTGTCGTTCTTCAACTTGTTATGAGTTTTATACCGGGACAGCCTCAGGGCGGCTCGATCTCAATCGCGATCATCCCGATAATCTACTATGCGTATCGCCGCGGCACCGGCTGGGGACTTCTTGCCGGTATCGTTTGGTCGGTGACCGAGCTTCTCATCGGCGGCTTCTACGCTCCCCCGGCCGGAACCTTCTTCTCAGTGGTCCTTTGCCTGTTGCTTGACTACATAATCGCGTTCGGCGTGGCAGGTATTGCACCCCTGTTTGCAAAGCCCTTCGGCGAGCGCCGCATACTCGGTTACACAGTCGGTGCGGTGGCTGTCAGCGTTATCCGCTATATCAGCAGCTTCCTTTCCGGCGTACTGCTCTGGGGTTCTTACGCTCCGGAGGACATGAACGTCTGGCTCTACTCGCTGACCTACAACGGCGCATATATGATCCCAAACATCATTCTTGCAGGCGTTCTCATCATCCCGCTCTGCCTCGCGGTCGATCCTAAGACGCTGAAGCCCTACAAGCGTACAAAGTAATACGGGATATACGCGAAAGTATCAATAAAAAATCACTTTACCGCTTTTAAAACGGTAAAGTGATTTTTTGTATATGTCGGAGCAGTCAACTGCGAATTGGCAACCTGTGGGGAATTATTTGGCGGTCATTTTGAGATATGCGTTGATAAAGCCGTCAATTTCGCCGTCCATTACGGCGGTGATATTTCCGTCCTCATAGCCGGTACGGGTATCCTTGACCAGCGTATAGGGCATGAAAACGTACGACCGTATCTGATTGCCCCATTCGATATTTGTTTTGACACCGCGCACCTCGTCGATGGTGTCAAGCCGTTCCCGTATCTTGATCTCCATGAGCTTGGATTTGAGCATGCGCATGGCAGTTTCTTTGTTTTGCAGCTGTGAGCGCTCGGTCTGACAGGTGACGACAATGCCGGTCGGCTTGTGCAGTATGCGAACTGCCGAGCTGACCTTGTTTACGTTCTGTCCGCCGGCTCCGCTGGAGTGGTAGGGCATGAAGTCGTAATCCTCGTCGCGTATGACTATGTCGTCCAGCTTGTCGAACTCGGGCATGACCTCAATGGAGGCAAATGAAGTGTGCCGGCGTCCCGATGCATCAAACGGTGAAACGCGCACCAGTCGGTGTACGCCGTGCTCGCTTTTGAGATATCCGTATGCGTTGATACCCTCTACCATGATAGTCGCGCTTTTGAGCCCGGCTTCCTCGCCGTCCAGCCAATCTGTCAGCTTGACGTTGTATTTGTGGCGCTCTGCCCAGCGTGTAATCATGCGGTACAGCATTTGTGCCCAGTCCTGTGCCTCGGTGCCGCCCGCTCCCGGGTGGAACGATATTATCGCGTTGTTTCTGTCATATTCGCCGGACAGCAGGATTTCTATGCGGCGTTCCTCTTTTTCACGGTTAATTGCTTCAAGCTCGGCCTGGACCTCGGGCACGGAGGACTCGTCATTTTCCTCAATGGCCATTTCCGCCAGTGCGATCGCGTCCTCAAGGCGGTTGTGCAAGGCATCATAGCCCTCGATCTTATCCTTTGTCTGCTTGATCGTCTGGAGCACGCGGGAGGAATTCTCCTGATTATTCCAGAAGTCGGCGTCCAGCGTTTGCTTTTCCAGCTCGGCGACGTTATTACGCAGCTCGTCTATCCGGAGCGCCGAACCAAGCTCTTTTATGTCGTCCCGCAGCGCCAGCAGTTTATATTTTGCATCTTCCAGTGCTATTATCAAATCTGACCTCCCCGCCGTTCTCCCGGCGTATTTCGTTTATACAATTACGTATCATTATAACATATATTACCCGCTCTTGGCAATAGTATTTACGATTTTTTTGACTTATAAACCGCAAACACCGCCGTGCGGGGGTGTCCGCGACATAATGAGTGACGCGGATATTGCCCCGGCGCGGCGGTGTACGGTCGGCGGTGTGCCGGCGGATCAGAGTCCCAGCTCGTCGAGCAAGCTCTGCTTTTCGCGGTAGCCCACCGATTTTGCAACGGGATGTCCGTTCTGCATGAGAATAACGGTGGGTATGCTGACGATGCCGAACGAGCTTGCAAGCTCGCCCTCGTTGTCGACGTTGACCTTGCCGACTACGATATCGTCGCGTTCGTCCGCAATTTCATGCAGTACGGGCGCCAGCATGCGGCAGGGACCGCACCATTCCGCCCAAAAATCAAGCAGGACGGGCTTGTCCGAATTAGTGACCTCGGCGGTGAAATTTGAGCTTGTAATTTCCTTGATCATGATTATTACCTTCTTGTTTTTTATTTTTGTTTTTCTTTGTAGTACAGCATGCAGTGGCAGTAGCCCTCGAAATCGGGGTCGGCCATCTGTTCGCGGAACTCACGGCAGATACATTTTGTATCCTCGGTCTGCTCGCGGCGGCAGGGGCAGTAGCCGCCTGTGCGCTTGAGCCCTTCGCGCACTATGCGCACGACCTCGGCGTTCTCGTTGAGCCGGACACGCCCGGCTGCCTTTTTATTATTGCTGATATCGGACACAGTCAATTCCTCCTTGATTCATTTTGCTGACATCATACCGGCCTCACGGCGTGAAATTTCGTGAACGGGCGGTATGCCGCGGTCGATGAAATCCGCACTTTCGCCCAACAGATCTCTTGTGATGACCTGCCTGCGGTCAACGGTCGGACCTGCCATGTGCGGCATCATCATGACATTCGGAAGTGTATAGAGCGGGCTGTCGGGGGCGGGCGGTTCTTTTTCATAGACGTCCAGCACGGCGCTGAAGCGCCCAGTCGCCAGCTGACGGCACAGCGCTGCTTCGTCTATCAGCGCTCCGCGCGCCGTGTTGACCAACAGCGCTCCGTTGCTTATCATCGAAAGCAGGCGGTCGTCCACCATGTGGCGTGTTTCGGGCGTGCCGGCGGTATGGAGCGTGATTATGTCACAGCTACTGAATATGTCTTCAAGAGTCGTCTGTACCATGCCGTAGTGCTCGAGGTCGTCTCCGGGCACCGGGACAATGTCATAAACCTTGAGATGAACGCCGAACGGATACAGCAATTTTACCAGCCGCCGTGCGATAGTGCCGTAGCTTACCACACCGACTGTGCGGTCACGTAGCCCACGGTTGTTGAAGCTCGCGGCGCTTTTCCACTGCTTATTCTGCTTGAGCTCCTGCGCATGAGTGGGAATGTCGCGCAGCGCGGCCAGCATGTAGGCCACGGCGCCCTCGGCAACCGAATCGGCAAAATAGCTGTTGCCCGAAATGACACGTATTCCGCGCTCCCACATTTGCGGCGTGACAAAAGGCACCACGGTCCCGCACAAATGTGTCAGCAGACGCAGGCGTGGGGCGGCGTCGAGCACGGTGGGCGTCAGCGCAGGCGACCCCCAGCCGCTGATGCAGACGTCACAGTTTCCTATACGTTCGGCAAGCTCAGCTTCGGACAGCCGGTGCCCCGTGTCGTTCCAGACTATTTCTCCAAGCTGCTCGGCCAGTGCGATGTTGTCGGGTGTGAAAAACGTGTCGAACACAGCGCCGCGCGGCAGTGAAACAAATGCTTTCATGAACCTATTCCTCAGAAAATGTTTTGATCAAATACGTAAATATAGACAAGCGAGCCGGAGTAGCCACGCAGGTTGTAGGGGGCGGACTCAATGGTGAATTCCTCAATGATCTTGCCCTGTGTGCGCTGCATGTTGAGCCATGCAGTCATGGTCGGCACCTCGTCCTCGGTGAGTAGCAGGAAGTAGCGGTCAGCGTCTTCGCGGTCGTCGTAGCTTCCGGCCGGCTGTTGGTAGTTATATTCAACCGGCGCTTTGGAGCCGGGATACAGGTTGGCAACCACCACGTCGCCGCCCGAGATCATGGTTATCGCCTCGGCCCACCAGAAGTTGGCGTAACCGTATTTGAGTCCGCGCGCGGCCAACTGCTCGGACGCAACGTGCCACGAGTTGTCGTCACCGTAGTCGGCGGGCATACGCGAAATCTCAAGTGCCGAGACACAGCCCATGAGTATAAGAAATGCCAGCAGCAGCGCACCGATACGTCCTGCGACTTTCTTTCTCCCGATAAGCTCGATTGCCGTCATGAACGAGGCCAGCACCGATGTTCCGAGCATAGGGACCAGCCGCCAGTTGGCACCGCCCAGTTTGCCGAACGTCACGGCAAACAATATGAATGCCGACACGGCAAAGTGTCCAATAAGCACGGTGCGCACGGCGCTGTTACGGATCTTATTGAAGCCTGCAGCCAGCACCAGCGGTGCGACCAGCAGGATTATGCCGCCGAAAATGCGTATCATGTTGACTATTGAATCAAGGCTTACCAGCGGGTCGCCCGCCGTGACCGATACGCCGAGCAGTGACAGCCAGTTGACGAAAAAGCCGAGAAAATTATCTGTCCAGCTTGACATGGCACTGTAGGCCGAGTAGGCGTCGGCATAGCCGGCTGTCACGCCGTGCGACAGCGGCCCTATGAGCAGAAATCCCAGCGCCGAGCACAGAACGACAAGAGCCAGCAATATTGCGGTGTTTACGTTGCGGCGGCAGAGCAGCCTGTCCTCGTGCAGAAAGCGGTTGGCGAACACGCCGCATATCATCGGAAGCGTGAAGCACACCAGTGTCTGCAAGCCGTCCGTTGCGGCAATAAGCGAGAATACCAGCAGGACTGCCACCCTTACCCAGTCGTGCGGACGCGCCGCGCCGGGATTGTCCGCCGGACCGTCCTGCCGCAGTATGCGAAGTGCCAGCCCCAAGCCAAAGCAAAAGAACAGCAGGCCGAGATTGTAGTAAAACACATGCTCCCACATGATCTCACGCAGCTTGGCACTTGACGACATGATCATCAGCATGACGCCGACCATACAGGCAGAAACGGTATGTGAATATCCAAGCCCGCGTGCCAGATAATACAGCGCGGCGATAAACAGCAGAGCAAACAGCGTAAGTCCGCACAGCTGTGCCGTCATTGAGTAGCCGAATATGGCCACGAACGGCAGAAACAGCAGATTTCCTCCAAACGGAAGAATTGCGGCGTAGTAAAAGTTATCGGAGATCAGCTGCCCTGACTCATATGTCGCCTGCGCCCAGCGCAGAGAGTCGGTGCAGTCGGAGGTCATGTATCCCTCTGCCGGGCCGAGAATGTAGTACAGCGTTACTCCGGCACCGAGGCACATTATCAGCAGGGGAAGAATTATACGTACGATCCCCTCCAGACGGTCGTTATTTTTCAGCTTCAGCATGTTCCGCCTTCTCCTCATGGTATTCCTTTTCGGTGTTGACGCCCCATACAGCGGTTTTGTCGGTTGAGCCGGCGGCGATTGCACGGACGGCCTCAATGGCGGTCAGCATGGAATGATCCATGTTGTTGTAGCGGTGCTGGCCGTTGCGGCCGAGGCACCACAGGTTGGGTATGCCGGACAGCCAGTCCTTGACGGTGTCAAACTCCTTGTAGGTGTCAAAGTAGGCCGGGTAGGCCTTTTTGACCTTTATACGTGTGGCGTCCTTAACATCTTCTTTATCTATGACGTCGATGGATGCCAGCTCGTCAATGGCAAATTTAATGAATTCGTCATCTGACATGCTCCACAGCTCGTCGCCTTCGTTGCAGAAATACTCAAGTCCCAGCCACATGGTGTGTTCGGGGTCCTTGACCATGTAGGGTGACCAGTTGTTGAACAGCTGCAGTCGTCCCAGCTTGACCTCACGCTCCTGAATGTATATCCAGCAGTCGGGGACGTTGCCGGTGAGCGTTTTGACCTTGGTCTTGTTTTGCAACTTGAGCTTGTCCACCAGCAGGCCTACCGTGATATAATCGCGGTAGGGAAGGCCGGCTGCTACGCGGCGCACGTCGGCGGGCGGCACGTCGCCCATACCGGCAACAAGGTCACGAACCGGCATTGTTGACATGAATATATCCGCCGCAAAACGGCGCCCGTCCTCGGATGTGACGGACACGACCCGGCCGTCGGCCACCTCTATGTCCTTGACACGGGTATTCATGATGATCTCTCCGCCCATGGAGCGTATATCATCGGCGAGATATTCCCACAGCTGTCCCGGTCCCTTTTTGGGATAGAAATATTGCTCAATAAGCGAGGTCTCGACCTTGTCTTTGGAACGGAACGGCTTGGATATAACATTCCACACCGCTTTGCTGAGGCTCAGCCCCTTGACGCGCTGTGCGCCCCAGTCGGCCGAGATCTCGGAGGGGTGCCGTCCCCACAGATTTTCGGTGTAATATTCAAAAAACATTTCGTACAGCGGGCGGCCGAAGCGGTTGATATAAAAGTTTTCGAGCGAATCCTCCGGCAGCTTGTGCAGGCAGCTGCCGATATACCCGAAATCGGATTTGACTTTTCTGAAAAAGCCCATGTTTTTGAAGGTTTCAGGCTTGAGTGATACGGGGTAATCAAAGAATTTGCGCAAAAAGAATATGCGCGAGATACGGTTGCGCAGCAGCATGACGCGGTCGACCTGCTCGGGATCGGGTCCGTCTGTCGGCAGCTCCTTGATGATGCCGAGAATTTTGTCGTCATAGGACGGCTTTCCCTGAAGCGGCATCAGCTCCTGCCACAGCTCGTTTACCTCTTTGTTTTTGGAGAAAAAACGGTGTCCGCCGAGGTCCATGCGGTTGCCGTTATGCACGGCAGTGCGCGAAATTCCGCCGATATATTCGGATTCCTCGAGTATCACGGGCTTTATATCCGTATTTTTGAGCAGCTCGTAGGCGGCGGTAAGTCCCGCAGGGCCTGCGCCGATGATAATTGCTGTTTTTTTGTCCATGTCACTGACCGTGCCTTTCTTTTATTTTCCTTTATATACAAGTATTTTACGTCCTACGTAGTTCCATATCAGAACCACACCCTTGACCGCGCAGGTCATGAGCAGATACCATATTCCGCTCTCGCCGATAAGCAGTGTGCCGAGCAGCGTCAGCCCCACTGTCAGGCCGTAGCCCACCACTCCGACCGCAAGATAGATCATGAAGGCGCCGACTGTACGCCCTTTCTTTTTCTGCTCGTCGGTCCTGAAAACGAAAATGTTGGACAGAATGTAGTTTACTGCTATGCCGACGATAAAGCCCGCAGTTACCGACAGCGCGACGTACAGCCGGTCGTCCTTGGTGCCGCCAAGAATGTAGTACAGCATGACGTAATTCACGCCCATGTCGACCAGCGCCGATATGCCGCCTACTATGACGTAGCGCGCAAACTCAAACAGAGTTTTTTTGTCAAGTCCTTTGCTTTTCACTTCTGCCTCCGATAAACAAACAAATCTTTTATTAAGTATACCACATTGCCGCAAAATCCGCAAGTGCAAAACTCATTATTGCCTTCAAATTAAGACATTTTGCCGCTGTCGGGCACATTATTGCACGGTAGTTGGCATAATTTGTCTGTATAGACGCACGGCAGAGAAAAAAGTTCGGCGTGTTGACTTGAAAAATCCGGTTTCAGGCGAGCTGTTCACCGTCAGCCGAGTACTTTTTTAATTTGGTACAGCGAATTCAGGACCAGATACAGCTGTGGGTTTTTGCGCATGATGTTCCAGATCCCGGTACCGGCGAGATCGTAGCTGTCGATAAGGCGCAGCGACGCGTCGGCACTGCGTGCGTCCTCAAACCACACCTCGTGCTGTACCGGTCCGGCATCGGTACGGTCGTAGTAGTTGAAGTAGGGCGACTGCGCCACCTCGTCGTACTCAATTGCCGCGCGCTTTTCGGCTGCCAGCTCGACTGCCTCCACGTTTGACAGCGACTCCGCCCGCGATTCGCCCTGCACATACGGCAGCGTCCAGTTGTAGGCGTAATTCGGTTCTCCGAGCAGCAGCTTGAGAGACGGTATGCGTGTTACGGCATAGTCCAGCACCCCGCTTACCGGACCTATCGGAGATACCGCCATAGGCGGGCCGTAGGTGTAGCCGTATTCATATGTCATCAGCAGTGCCAGATCGGCCGCCTCGCCCAATGCGGCATAGTCGTGCCCCTCGTACAGCAGTCCCGGCTTGTCGTCACTTTCCTTGGGCGCAAGATCGACAAACACGTAATACCCTTCGGGCGACAGCCGCTCGCGCGTTGCACGGACAAGCTCAGCATAATCGGCGGCGTTCTGAGCCGGAACGTACTCAAAATCAAACTCGACGCCGGAATATCCCTTGCTCCGGACGGTGTTGTATATATTGTCCACTACCGCATTCCGCAGTGCGGGGTCGGACAGTATGTCGGAGGCCAGCTGATTTGAGAACAGCCCCTGATTGTTCAGTGAGGCTATCATCATAATTGGTGCCACGCCGTAGCTGCGGGCAAGCGAAATAAGCTCGTCATCGTCCTGCGGAATAAGACTGCCGTCCGGGTTGAGTCCGTATGTGAACACGGACAGATATGTAAGGTAGGGAAGGGCAGTGGTCAGTGTGGAGCGGTCGACAAAGGGATAGACGTAGCCCGTAACCGATACCTCACGGTCAAATTCGGGCGGTTCAAGTGATATAAACAGCTGCTGACCCGGCGTCAGCACGTCGCTACCGGCCAGTGACGGATTGTTGCGCCACAGCTGATTTACACTGACTCCGTACTGCCCGGCAATGGAATACAGCGTGTCCCCGGGCCGCACGGTGTAGGTAGTCTCGGGCTGAAGTATCACCAGCGACTGTCCTACCGATAACACTGAAGGTGAGGCCAGTGCGTTATCGGCGGCGAGACGGTCAACAGTGGTGTTATAGCGACGGGCGATGCTGTACAGCGAGTCGCCGGGGCGGACGGTATAGATTATCATTACTATATGCCTCCTGTGTGAAAATCATTGTCAGTATATGTTCGGCGGTGCGGCACGGTGCATATTTGACGGTCCGGAGGAAATAATAAGGGCATACAACATAAAAAAGGAAGGTATAAAATCATGAACAAGCCACAGATAGTCAAATGCTCCGCCCGTGAAATACTGGATTCCCGGGGCAATCCCACCGTGGAGGCAACGGTTTTCCTCAGCGACGGCACCGTGGGTGTCGCCGGAGTACCGTCGGGCGCGTCGACAGGTATTTTTGAGGCGCACGAGCTGCGCGACAACGATAGCGAACGCTACGGCGGGCGCGGCGTGCTGGAGGCGGTAAAGGGTGTTATAAAGCGCATATCGCCTGCCATTGCCGGCGCCTACGCCTCAGAACAGGCCGAAATAGATAAAATTCTGTGCGAGCTGGACGGAACGCCCAACAAGTCGCGGCTCGGAGCCAACGCCACACTGGCAGTGTCACTTGCCTGTGCACGCGCGGCCGCCAACTGGTACGGGATCCCGCTCTACCGTTATCTCGGCGGCATGGGTGCCTGCCGTATGCCGGTGCCCATGATGAACATTCTCAATGGCGGAGCACATGCATCAAACAACGTTGAAATTCAGGAGTTTATGGTAGTTCCGCTGGGAGTGGACAGCTTTGGCGAGGCACTGCGCTGCGGCAGTGAGATATTTCATGCATTGGGCCGGATACTGCGCCGCGACGGGTATGCCTCAACGGTAGGCGACGAGGGCGGTTACGCGCCCGACCTTGCTGACGACGAGCAGGCTATCGCGCTTATCTGCCGCGCTATCGAGGAGGCCGGATATGACACCGACCGGGTCAAGATCGCGCTTGATGCGGCGGCGGGTGAATGGTATTCCGAGGCAGACGGCGGGTATGTCATGCGCAAGCATGGCGGGCGCTACAGCCGGGACGATCTTATGCAATACTGGCAGGGACTGTGTGACAAATACCCTGTCATCTCGATCGAGGACGGTCTTGACCAGCGTGACTTTGACGGCTGGAGCCGCCTGACCGAGCTTCTCGGTGACCGGATAATGCTGGTCGGAGACGATTTATTCGTGACCAACACACGGCGGCTGGCGCGCGGCATTGCAGAAGGGGCGGCCAACTCAATTCTGATAAAGCCCAACCAGATAGGAACGCTCAGTGAGACCATGCGCGTCATACAGCTGGCGCGCGAGTCGGGGTACAGGTTTATACTGTCGCACCGTTCGGGCGAAACAGAGGATACAACGCTGGCTGACATTGCTGTAGCTGTCAATTCGCCGTTTATCAAGACGGGCGCACCTTGCCGCGGCGAGCGCGTGGCCAAATACAACAGGCTGCTGCGTATAGAGTCGTCGCTCAACTCGGGGGCGGTATACGGCTGGAGAAGCGAGCTTTCCTCACGCCCCGAGAACGAGCCTGTTGGAGTGTAAGCGTACACTTCCCCGGCAGGGGCTTGCCTGAGTGTTGCCGGAAGCTGCGCCGTGCTTTGACAAAATCCGACCTTTCCGCATATCATTTTATTGAGTCATATGACTCGGTAATCTGATATGTGCGGGGAGCGGCAGATTTGTCGCTTCTCCGCGCCCTGTCCGCGTGCATAGAGCAGCGCGGACAGTCGAAAGGTATGGTGAACAATATGAAATTCAATTCAAACGACGCGAGGACACCTGCCGAGCGTATCGGCGATGACCTGCTTCGTCGTGTTATAGAGCAGAACTGTTCCGGCGAAAACCGTCGCGGATTGCGCCGCAACGGGCTTGGAATAACCGGACAAAGTGAAAATTCCGTGCCGTGGCCGCCTGCCGGAGGAGCACGCGGAGGTAATTCAAGCAACTGCGGTTGCCGCTCGGGCAATGGCGGCTGCAGAGAACGTACCGACAACGGCGGCTGTAGGGAACGCACCGATAGCTGCGGCTGCAGAGAACGCACCGATAACGGCGGCTGTAGGGAACGCACCGATAGCTGCGGTTGCAGAGAACGCACCGACAACGGCGGCGGTAGGGAACGCACCGATAGCTGCGGCTGCAGAGAACGCACCGATAACAACTGTGGCTGTGGTTGCCGCCACGGCGGTGATGCCGGCAAAAACACCGGCTGGGGACTGTACGGCTACCCACTGGCCATGGTATATTCACCGATTCAGTGCTTTGGCGAGCTGTATGAACCTGATGACGGACTGTCGCACGGCACGATATTCAGTCAGCTTGATTTACCGTTTGAGGGAAAAGGAGGTTGCCGCAAATGACAGATATGAGAAATTCATGCGGACGTGGCTGCAGGGAGCTTGCTCGTCGTGTCAAAGAACTTGACTTTGCAATAAATGAGGTGGCGCTGTATCTCAACGCCTACCCCGACAGTGCACCTGCGCTGGAATATTACAACTGTATGCGCGCACGTCGTCAGGCTATTGTAGAGGAGTATGAAGCTGCCTGCGGTCCCCTGACAATGTTCGGTAACTGCGGTGACAGCTGGCAGTGGGTGCGCGGCCCGTGGCCGTGGCAATACGGCGGAGAGGACAGGTGACAGATATGTGGATATATGAGAAAAAGCTGCAATACCCGGTGAAAATCAAAAACACCAACGCAAAGCTGGCACAGGCTATAATCAGTCAGCTTGGTGGGCCGGACGGAGAACTTGCCGCCTCCATGCGGTATCTGAACCAGAGGTACAGCATGCCTTATGACGAGGTGATAGGCATACTGACCGATGTGGGTAGTGAGGAGTTGGCGCACCTTGAGATGGTTGCCGCCATACTGCACCAGCTGACGCGCGACCTTACCGAAGACCAGATACGTGACAGTCCGTTTGCCAATTACTTTGTTGACCACACGCTGGGCGCTTATCCGCAGGCTGCCTCCGGAGTTCCGTTTGACGCAAAATATTTTGCAGTCAAGGGCGATATACTTGCCGACCTGCATGACGATCTGGCGGCAGAGCAAAAGGCGCGTTCTACGTATGACAACATCCTGCGCCTGTGCGATGACCCGGACGTGCGTGACCCGATAAAATTTTTGCGTGCGCGTGAGATAGTGCACTATCAACGCTTCTGTGACGCAATGCGCATAACGCAGGACAGGCTGAATTCCAAAAATTTCTATGCCTGCAATCCCTGCTTTGACCGCGGTTGCGGAAAAAAATGACCCTGGTGTACTGATACAGTCAAGGTCAGGTCAGGATTTTGTGCGAGAACCACGCTTTACGCGCCCCGCTTGCCGGGGCGCGTTCTTTTCGACCATTTTTCTGCCGCGTGGTAAGAAGTTTCTACAGAAGTATTGAAGTATTGAAGTATTGTCTGTCAAGGACGATGAGAAGATTACAGGAATATCGTATTACAAGGACGATGAGAAGATTACAGAAATATCGTCTTTCAGGACGATAAGAATGGCGCTTTTCTGTCCCGCGACAGAAAAGTGCCCAAAAGAACGCGCCAATGGGGGAACCCATGGTTCCCCCTTGGA
>ENA-ORSL01001349-ORSL01001349.1-human-gut-metagenome-genome-assembly--contig:-NODE-1349-length-20967-cov-4.916364_pt1 | contig 20967 bp, 14 predicted proteins | sample MGYA00242190_ERZ509157 | MGnify/ENA primary metagenome ERZ509157 (study PRJEB26280, sample SAMEA2338664) | human gut metagenome | biome: human gut; feature: human-associated habitat; material: faeces...
AATATTTTAATTATTATTTTGATAAATTATTATCTAAGTGTCCAATGCTTGAGTGTATTGACAGAGATAAAATTAAATATGACGATAATGTTATAGATATAAGTGTGCTTAATAATATTGAAAAGAATAAGATAGAATCTCTAAAAGAAAAAATTGAGATATTTATGAGTGATATGGGATTTGACTTAGTAGAAGTAAAAGCAACTATTGATGAAGAAGAAAGAAAGAAATTCAAAGAAGAATTAAATAGTACAGTTGAAGTAGTACAAAATAAAAAAACAAGACAAACTATTAAAGGTAATCCTATTAGTGGAGATGTAAGTCAAATAAAGAATTTGATGTCTAATGAAGATAAAGTAGTATTGATTGCTAAAGTATTTGGATTAGATTCTAGAAGTACTCAGAGTGGATGGTACATTATAACACTTAAATTAACTGATTATACAGACAGTATAATGGCAAATATATTTACTAAAAAAGAAGAGGAGTATAACTATTTATTAAGTCAAATTAAAAAAGATAAATGGTATAAACTAAAAGGTAATGTAAAATATAATACAAGAAGTAATGATTATGAATTTGGTATTAATGATATAGAGACATATGAAAGAAAAGAAAATAATGTGATGGTTGATGATGCACCTGTTAAGAGAGTAGAATTGCATGCTCATACTATGATGAGTCAAATGGACGGTGTAGTTAAACTTGATTTATCTGCTCATACATGTGAACTTATATCAAGGACAATAGATATGGGTTATAAAGCAGTGGCAATAACTGATCATAATGGTTGTCAAGCATTTCCTATTTGCTATAATTTAATAAAAAGTTACAATAAAAAACAAGAAGATCCAAGTAAAAAATTCAAAGGTCTTTATGGTACTGAACTTACTTTAGTAGAAGATATGGTAAATATAGTAGTAAGGCCTACAGACGAACCTTTACTTGAAAATACATATGTAGTATTTGATACAGAAACAACTGGATTTAATGCAGGTGCTGGAGATCAAATGATTGAAATAGGTGCAGTTAAGATAAAAGAAGGAGTTATAATAGATAGATTTGATGAATTTATAAATCCAAATAGACCTATTCCTAAAAAGATAACTGAACTTACTCAAATAACTGATGAAATGGTAAAAGATGCTGATAATGAAGAAAACGTTACTAAGAGATTTTTAGAGTGGACAGGGGATTTACCTATGGTTGCTCATAATGCCAAGTTTGATATTTCATTTATAGAAATGTCTATGAAAAAATATGATTTAGGTGAATTTACAAATACTGTAATAGATACATTAGAACTATCAAGAGCCTTAGATCAGGGATATTCTAGACATAGTCTTTCTGCATTAGTAAAAAGATATAATGTTGATTTTGATGAAAATGCTCACCATAGAGCGGACTATGATGCTGAAGGTACTGCATTAGTTTTTAATAAAATGATTAAAAAACTATCTGGTCAAAATTATGAAACAATTAGGCAACTTGAAAAATTAATACCTAAAGAAGATATTTATAAGTTTGGTAGAACATATCACTTTAACGCTATTGCTTTAAATAGAACTGGTCTTAAGAATTTATTTAAAATAATTTCTCTTGCTAATACAACTTATCTATATAAAACTCCAAGAATATTAAGAAGTAAATTAAATGAATTAAGAGAAGGTTTAATCATAGGTAGCGGTTGTTATGAAAGTGAAGTATTTAATGAAGCAAAAAGTAAAGATGGTGAAGAACTTACAAATATAATTAATTTCTATGATTATGTAGAAGTACAACCACCTGAAGTGTATGATCATTTATTACAAAGTGGTGACTTTTCTAACATATATGAACTTAAGAGTCATATTAAGAAAATAGTTGATGCTACTAAGGCAGCAGGTAAGATAATTGTTGCTACTGGAGACGTTCATCATTTTACTAGAGAAGATAAAATATATAGAGAAATAATAGTGCATCAAAAAGTACCAGGTGGTGGAAGACATCCTTTAGCAAAAAATAATATAACAGAAATACCTTCACAACACTTTAGAACAACTAATGAGATGTTAGATGATTTTAGTTTCTTAGGTGAAGAACTAGCATATGAAATAGTTGTTACTAATACAAATAAAGTTGCTGATATGGTTGAAGAAATAGAAGTAATTATTGATACAAAAGGAATACCTTTCTCACCAAGAGTTAAAGCAGATGATGGTAAAACATATTTAGACTGTAAAAAAGTTGTTACGGAACTTGTATATACTAAGGCAAAAGAATGGTATGGAGATCCTCTTCCTAGAAATATAGAGGAAAGAATTGCAAAAGAACTTTATGGTGATATAGTTTATAACTATTGGTATAGTAAACTAAAAGAAGAAAATGAAGGAATTAGTGAAGAAGAATTATTAAATAAGACATTTGATAATCTACATAAAACAATTGTTGAAGGATATGATAAAGTAAATGAAATAGTAACTGAATATGTACTTAAAAACTGGAGCGAAGAAGATGGAGAACAAGATGAAAAAACAATTGCTAAAAAGGTCAAAAAGACACTTGGTGGTATTATCGGTGGTGGATTCGATCCAATATATTTAATTGCTCAAAGACTTGTTAAACACTCTAATGATGATGGATATTTAGTAGGTTCAAGAGGTAGTGTAGGTAGTAGTTTTGTTGCAACACTTATGGGTATTACAGAAGTAAATCCTCTTCCTGCTCATTATAGATGTTTGAATTGTCAAACAAGTTTATTTGATGATGAAAATGGTAATGCACTTGGTGCTACTTACTCAAGTGGATTTGATCTTCCTGATAAGATGTGTCCTAAATGCAATAAGCCTATGAAGAAAGATGGACAAGATATGCCATTTGCGACTTTCTTAGGATTTAATGCTGATAAAGTACCAGATATTGATCTTAACTTTTCAGATTTAAATCAAGCATCTGCTCATGAATATACTAAAGTCTTATTCGGAGTAGATAATGTTTATAGAGCAGGGACTATTGGTACTGTCGCAGAAAAAACTGCTTATGGATTTGTTCGTGGTTATTATGAAGACAAAGGTATAATTGATAAAAGAAGTTGTGAAATAGAAAGACTAGCGATGGGATGTACTGGGGTTAAAAGAACAACAGGTCAACATCCAGGTGGTATAGTAGTTGTACCAGATTACATGGAAGTGTCTGACTTTACACCATTTCAATTCCCAGCAGATGATCCAACCTCAGCATGGAGAACTACTCACTTTGATTACCATTCAATTGAAGAAGACTTACTTAAACTTGATATTTTAGGGCATTCTGATCCAACACAACTTAGACTTATTCAAGATTTAAGTCATACAAATGTACTTGATGTACCACTTGATGATAAAGAAACAATGAGTATATTCTCTAAAATAGATGCTTTAGGTGTCACTAATGATCAAATTATGTGTCCAACAGGTACTCTTGGAATACCAGAATTTGGAACTCCATTCACTATAGGTATGGTTGCTGAAACTAAACCAACAACATTTGCTGAACTTGTTAAAATATCAGGACTTTCACATGGCACTGATGTATGGTTAGGAAATGCACGTGATTTATGTACACCTGATGCAAGTGGTAATATTAAAGTTCCATTTAAAGAGGTAATTGGGTGTCGTGATGATATAATGGTATATTTAATGTATAAAGGTATGCAACCAATAAAAGCATTTAAGATAATGGAATTTGTAAGAAAAGGTAAGGCGTCAAAGGATCCAGCTACTTGGGCAGAACATAGAAAGACTATGGAAGAAGCAGGTATTGAAGAATGGTTTATAGATTCATGTCAAAAGATAAAATACATGTTCCCTAAAGCACATGCCGCTGCTTATGTTACAAGTGCCTTTAGAATTGCATGGTACAAAGTACATATGCCGGTATATTTCTATGCATCATGGTTCTCAACTAAAGCAACTGATTTTGATATAGATGCTATGATTAAAGGATATGATGCTATTAAAGATAGAATAGTTGAAATTAAAAATAAAGGATATGATGCAACTAATAAAGAAGCAGGTATATCCGAGTCTCTACATGTAGCACTTGAGATGGCAGCAAGAAAAATAAAAGTAGAAAAATTTGACTTATATAAATCAAAAGCAATGACATTTGGAGTAGAAGATAATAATACATTGATCCCACCATTTATTACAATTGATGGTCTTGGTGAAGTAGTTGCTAAAAATATAGAAAAAGAAGCACAATTAAAACCATTTATCAGCATAGAAGACTTCCAAAATAGATGTAAGGTTTCACAAACTTTAATTGATAAAATGAGAGGAATGGGTATATTTAATGGTATGCCAGAAAGCTCTCAATTAAGTTTATTTGATTTTTAAGAAGCATTTGCTTCTTTTTTTCTTTGAAAAAGAAGAGTTTTTATATTTATGACTGATTATATAATTAGAATGTATCATGAATATTAAAAATGATATAGATAATGAAGAGTACATCAAAAAAATTAGTTTGCAAAATAAAAAAGATATTTTGATAGTAAGACGAGAAATGCCATACGAAGATATTACAAATGAGTTAATAGAAAAAGCCATGTCAAACAATAATGAAATAAATGTCTAAATAGTAAAAGATATGGTTGGATAGAAAATGTAATTCTAGTAGGTAAAAATTATTATATAAAAGAAATAATAGTTGAAAAGGGTAAAAATGTTAAATTACCAGTGCCACCAAAGAAAGATGATTATGTTTTTGCAGGATGGTTATTGCCAAACAACGAGGTGGTAACTAAAGACACTATTATTGATGGAAATATCACTTTGAAATCTAAATGAAAGTTACCGTATGTGTGTCCAGAAAATTGTATTTCAAGTGAAGATGGAAGCACATGTACTAGAGAAGTTACAGTATCATTAAGCAAAACAACGGCATGCCCAAATGGATATACAAAAGAAAATGATATATGTAAAAAAACTGAAACAGTAAATTGTACATTAAATAAATAATTGTGTTATAATTAAACACGGTGGTTTTAAATGAAAGTAGTTGTTTTAAGTAGCAGTAGTAGTGGTAACTCTACATATATAGAACTAAATAATATAAAGTTTTTAATAGATGCTGGTCTTCCATATGGTGTTATGAAAGAAAGACTATATGATATAGGTGTAGAACCAGAAAGTATTGATTTTATAATCGTAACACATGCTCATATAGATCACGTAAGAAGTGTTCATACATTTAATAGAGTTTATAATACTAAAATATATATATCAAGTGAAACATTACTTGAGTATGATAAAAGGGATAAATTAAAGGATGTAGTATTATTTGATGAACTTGATAATATTATGGGTATTAAGTTTGATAAGGTACCAATTTCTCATGATAAAAAAGGATATGGTTTTGTATTTGAATATGATGGCATTAGTATAGCATATATGGCTGATACTGGTATGATACATTCTAAATATCATAACAAATTAAAAAATAAAACTGTGTATTTACTTGAAAGTAATCATGATGTAGAAATGGAAATGAATGGTACGAAAGATCAAATGACTAAACTAAGGAATATTGGAGATATGGGACACTTATCTAATGAAGATTGTGCTAAGTATTTAAATTATTTTATAGGAAATAATACTAAATATATATACTTAATACATATAAGTGATCATGATAATACACATGAAAAAGCATATCAAGTAAATAGAGATTCAATAGATAAAAATATCAAAATATTTTTGACATATAAAGATAAAATTAGTGAAAAACTAGAGGTATAACGTAAAAATATACCTCTTTTCTTTTAAAATAAATATAATTATGTTAAAATTAATATGGTGAAATGTATGTATAGAAAAACATTTATGGAAGTAAATATTGATAATATAACTTCCAATGTAAAAAACATAATAAAAAAATATAATGATTATAAATACTATATAGCAATGGTTAAATCAAATGCATATAATCATGGTATGTATATAGTAAATGATTTAATAAAGAGTGGTATTAATTATTTTGCAACATCTTCCTTAGAAGAGGCAATGAATATAAGAAAATATAACAAAGATATAGGAATCCTTTGTGTTGAAAAAATTGAACTTGATTCAATTGATGTAGCAATAGATAATAATATAACTCTTACTATTCATGAAGTTGATTATTTAAAAGAAATAGTAAAAATTACAAATAAAAATATAAAAGTTCATATTAAAATAGATACTGGAATGAATAGATTGGGCGTTAGTAGTAAAAATGAATTAAATGAAATAGTCCGTATTATTAATTCAAATAAAAATATATATCTAGAAGGGTTATTTACTCATTTCGCAACGCCTGGTACTCATGATAAATTCTATGATATTCAAGTTTCTAATTTTAAAAATATTACTAGTGATTTAGATTTATCTAAGATACCAATAATACATTTGAGTAGTAGTTTTATAGTTCTTTCTCATCCTAAGTTAGAATTTGCTAATGCTATTAGAATTGGAACTATTATATATGGATTTGATATCGCACCAAAAAAATTATCAAATAGTCCTAAAAATATATTAAGAAAGATTAGAAACAATTATTTAATTAAAAAATATAACATAAGTAAAACATATGATAATGTGAATATTGAACTTAAAACTGCATTAAAACTTAAAACTAATATTATACAAATCAAACATATTAAACCAGGTGATAAAGTAGGTTATGGAATTCTCTATGAAGCAAAAAAAGATGAAATAATCGCAACAATACCAATTGGTTATGATGATGGGATTGGTACTAATCATATAAATAGATATGTTGTTATTAATAATAAAAAGTACCCTGTTATTGGTGAAATTTCTATGTGTATGATGAGCATACTAATAGATGAAAGTGTTAGTATAAATGATGAAGTAACTATTTTAGGAGACGGTATAACTATTGGTCAGATAGCAAGATTAAATAATACAAGTATGCATAATACACTTGTAAATATAGGTAAAAACTTACCAAGAGTATATATCAAAAATAATAAAAAAGTTTATGAAGAGAAGTATGTAATGGAGGGTAAAAATGAGTCTTAAAACAATGATGTTTAAAAAAGTAAAAGCAATAAACTTTGAAAAACTTGATAAATTAAGTAATGATATTGCTAAACGTAATAATAAAAGTAAAGGCTATGTTAAAAGAGATATGATTAAAAACTTTATAAAGTATGGTATAGGATATACTGATTACTTAAAAGGAGATTATATTAATTTAACAGAAGATGAAAAGAAGACTTATGTGACAACTAAATCTTTTTATAAAATGCTTAAATATTTAAATGATGATAGATATATAGCTGTTATGAGAGATAAGTTATTATTTAATAAAGTATTTAGAAATTTTATTAAAAGAGATTTTCTTGATTTAAGAGTTTCTACTGTTGATGATTTTAAATCATTTATTAAAGGTAAAAAGAATGTATTTGCTAAACCTCCAACTGACTTTGGTGGACACGGTATAGAAAAAATATGTGTTAAAGATATAAAAGATGTTAATAAACTATTTGAAGAATTAAAAAGTAAAAAATTAAATTTAATAGAAGAAGAAATTATACAACATAAAGAACTTGATAAGTTAAATCCTTATGCAGTTAATTCTTTTAGAATTGTGACTCTTGTTAAAGATGGTAAGAGTTATATACTTGCTAATGCTCTTAGAATTAATATTGATGATGCAGTTGCAATAGGATGCTCTGATGCTTATATGAGACTTGATGAAAATGGAAAAATTTGTAGTAGAGTAGTAGATGATGTTGCTAATACTTATGAGTATCATCCAATGGCAAAGATTAAATTCAGTACCGTTAAAGTACCATACGTAAAAGAAGCATTTGATATGGCATTAAAAGCAGCACTTTTAGTACCTGAAGTAAGATATGTAGGATGGGACATTGCTTTTACACCAGATGGACCTGTTATCATGGAAGGTAATGAGTATCCTAGTTATGGACTTGTTCAATACTATTTATTTAATGATGAACATGTAGGTCATTTAGCTAAGATATCAGAGATACTTGGTGAAGAAGAAATGAAGAAGATGAATTTATGAAAAAATTAAAGAAAAATACATTTATACAAGGAACAATAGTTACATCTGTAATACTAATTATAATTAAATTATTAGGTGCTTTATATGTTATACCTTTTTATAAAATAATTGGTACGAATGGTGGAACTCTTTATAGTTATGCATATAATATTTATAATTTGTTTTTAAATATTAGTACTGCCGGTATACCAATCGCAATATCTATGATTATAAGTGAGTATCTTGCTCTTAATATGTATGATGCTAAAGAGCGAGCATATAAAATAGGTAAAAAAATAATTGCATTCTTAGCAATCTTTTCATTCTTGATAGTATTCTTTGGTTCTGAATATATTGCTAGATTCATAATAAGTGATGTTACTGGTGGTAATAGTATTGAAGATATATCATATGTAATTAAATCAGTATCATTCTGTTTGATAATAATACCATTCTTAAGTGTATTAAGAGGATATATGCAGGGACATAAGTTTATTACACCAACCTCATATTCTCAATTAATAGAACAAATAGTAAGAATAATAGTTGTATTATTAGGTTCATTTACAGTAATTAAAGTACTAAAAAAATCAGTTACAAGTGGAGTAGGTGTTGCGCTTTTAGGAGCATTTATAGGTGGGCTTGCTGCATACATTTACTTAAGAATAAAAGTTAAAAACAACAAAAAAGAATTTCCAGTTGCTGATAAAAAAGACCAAGTACCAAATAAAACTATTGCTAAAAAAATATTATCATATTGTATACCACTTGTAATAATATCTATAGTTGATAATTTATATACTATAGTAGATGTAAAACTTATTATAAAAGGTCTTCATATGGTAGGATATTCTGCGATAGAAAGTGAAACAGTATCAGGAATAGTATCAACTTGGGCACCTAAGATATGTACTGTTATAATAGCTATTGCTATATCACTTACTACTAATATAATTCCTCATGTAACAACAAGTTATATAAAAAAAGACTATGATGAAGTAAATAGAAGATTCAATCAGGCAATATCAACTATGTTAATAATAACTGTCCCTATGGCATTATTATTATTAATGTTATCAAATGAAAGTTATTATATTTTCTATGGTAGTAGTAAATATGGTTCACTTGCACTTAAAGTTTCTGCTATAAGCCACATATTCTTTGGAGTATGGACTGTTATAAATACTTGTCTTCAAAGTATGAGAAAATTTAAAATAGTTTATATTAATTCAGTCACAGGACTATTTGCTAATGCATTACTTGATATACCACTTATTTTGTTATTTAATAAAGTAGGTCTTCCTGAATATATTGCAACTATAGTATCAACATGTATTGGATATTCAATTTCAATATCAATCGCATTAATTTATTTAAGAAAAGAAATGCATTTTAGTTATAGAAAAACAATTGACTTAATGAAAAAATTAATAGTGCCATCTATTGCTATAATAGTTCCAATATTATTATCTAAAACATTTATTAAGTTTGATTATACATTTATAAGTAGTGCTATCTCATTAATGATACATGGAATATTAGGTGTAATTATATACTTAACAATAGTTTATAAAAATACTGCAATTAATGAAACGTTAGGCAATGAATTTATAGATAAAATATTAGTTAAACTAAGACTTAAAAAGGTATAGAAATATACCTTTTATTATGGTAAAATTGTATGGAAGAGGGATTAATATGTTTATAGATGAAGTCAATTTAAAATTAATAGCTGGTAAAGGTGGAGATGGATGTACATCTTTCTTAAGAGAAAAATATGTTCCGCTAGGTGGACCAGATGGTGGTAATGGTGGAAGAGGTGGAAACATTATCTTCAAAGCAGATAAAGGACTTAGAACACTAATAGATTTAAGATATAAAAAAGTATTAAAAGGTGAAAATGGAACTAATGGTAGAGGTAGAAACCAAACAGGTAGTACAGCAGAAGATACTGTTATAGTAGTGCCAGTTGGAACAACTATTAAAGATACAGATACTAATCTTATAGTGTGTGACTTAGTGCGTGATGGTCAAGAAGCAATTGTTGCTAAAGGTGGAAGAGGTGGAAAAGGTAATGCTGCCTTTATGACAAATAAAAATAAAGCACCTTATACTAGTGAACTTGGAGAACCAGGACAAGAAAGAAATGTTATATGTGAACTAAAACTACTAGCGGACGTTGGTCTTATAGGTTTCCCATCAGTAGGCAAAAGTTCTTTAATATCAGTTATCTCAGCAGCTAAACCAAAAATCGCAGATTATCACTTCACAACACTAGTACCAAATCTAGGAGTTGTTAAGTCAGGCGACTATAGTTATGTTGTTGCTGATTTACCAGGTATGATTGAAGGAGCATCTGAAGGAATAGGTCTTGGAGATAAGTTCTTAAAACATGTATCAAGATGTAAAATAGTATGTCATGTTTTAGATATGGCACAAGTAGACAATAGAGATGTTATTGAAGACTATAAAATTATTAGAAAAGAATTAAAAAATTATAGTGAAACTCTTTATAATAAAAGAGAAATAGTTGTTGCTAATAAAATGGATCTTGAAACTGCAAAAGAAAATCTAGAAAGATTTAAAAAAGAATATAAAGATTTAGAAATAATTGAAGTATCAGCCGCAACACTAGAAGGAACTAAAGAGTTAATATTCAAATTAAAAGAAATATTAGAGTCTATTCCAGATGAAGAAACATATGATAAAAATGAATTTGAAGATTATGTACTTTATGAATTTAAACATGAAAAACCATATCAAATTAAAAGAGAAGGTCAAAATAGATGGGTTGTTACTGGTAAAGATTTAGAAAAACTATTAAAAATGACTAGATTTAATTCAGATGAATCAGCACTTAGATTTGCAAGAAAATTAAAAAATCTAGGAGTAGATGATGAATTAAAAAGTCTTGGTGCTAAAGAAGGAGACATTGTTTCAATATTAGACCAAGAGTTTGAATACGAAGAAAAACTATATTAAAAAACACTTAAAATACTTAAGTGTTTTTAGTTTGCCAAAATTCAATTTTTTTGAAAGGAGGCGGTATTATGAGTAAGAAAGATCTTATAATATCTTTTTTATTGATTATTATATTGCTTCTTGTTATTCTGCTTTATGTTATTTTAATATAATATTAAAATAAAAAAATCACCTAACTCAGTAATGATTTAGGTGAAACCAACAATTATTGGCAACACCCAACATTCTACGGTCAAGTGTTCCATTTTTATTTTATTCAAGTTTTCTTGATGTATTCATAATAACACATTATTCTTTATTTGTCAAAATAGTTAAATTATAGTAAAATAATTAATAGGTGGATATGATGAAAAAAAGAGCAATATTAGTAGATGGAAATAATTTGTTATTTAGAAGTTATTATGCTACCGCATATAATGGAAACTTAATGAGAAATTCTAAAGGTCTTCCAACTAATGCATTATATGGATTTATAAATATGATAAATAAAATTATTAATGAAGAAAATCCAGAATATATGATGATAGCATTCGATAAAGGACATAATTTTAGACAAGATATGTATGATAACTATAAAGATGGAAGAATTGAAACACCAGAAGATTTAAAAATTCAATTTCCAATAGCTAAAGAAATATGTACTCTTATGGGTATTAAATATATTGAATGTGATAATTATGAAGCAGATGATATCATCGGAACATTTGCGAGAATGGCAGATGAAGATAAAAATTATAATGCAACTATTATAAGTAGTGATAAAGATTTATTACAATTAATAAGTAATGAAGTTAATGTTAAATTATTAAAACAAAAAGATTATATACTCATGGATGAAAAAACATTCTTTGATACTTATCATGTAGAACCAATTAAAATGATAGATTTAAAAGCATTGATGGGAGACTCATCAGATAATATACCAGGAGTTAAAGGTATTGGTGAAAAAACAGCAATTAGTTTAATACAAAAATATGGTTCATTAGATGGTGTATATAACAATATAGATAATATTACTGGTAAACTTAAAGAGAAGTTGTTAAATGATAAAGATAATGCATATTTTTCATATAAACTAGCAACAATATATAAAACAATAGATTTTGAATATACGTTTGAAAGTATTAAATATAATGGTCCTGATATCAATAGATTAATTGATAAATATAAAGAATTAGAATTTAATTCATTCTTAAAAAGCCTTTCTAAAATACCATCAAAACAAGAAGAAAATAAAATAGAAATAGTTAAAGGTAAGATAGAAATAAGTGGCAAATATAGTTTCTATTTAGAACTAGATAATACTAATTATCATGTTTCAAATATAATAGGTGCTTCTATATATGATGGTAAAACTTTATATTACTTAGATTTACCAAGTATATTATTAAATAAAGATTTGTTAAAGAATGTTAGTGTAACATTTGATCTTAAAAAGAATATAGTAGCATTAAATAAATATAATATTGAAATTTCATCATCATTTGATACATTAATCGCATCTTATTTACTTGAAATTAATGTTAAAGATGATGTATCATACTTAGCAACTACTTATGGAATAGACATTCCTTATTATGAAAAAATAATTAATAAAAAAACACCACTTAGTGATGAAGAGATAATACATGCTATTACTAGTAAAGCAAAGTTTTTATATGATACGTATGATGAATATAATAGTAAATTAAAAGAAGAAGAAATGAATGATTTATACTATAATATAGAACATCCATTAATTTATGTACTTGCTAATATGGAAATAAATGGTATAACAGTTAAAACAAATATAATAGATGACTTAAAGAAAGATATTAAAAATAAAATAGATATTTTAACTCACAGGATATATGATGAAGCAGGAGTAGAGTTTAATATATCATCTCCAAAACAATTAGCAGACGTACTTTATAATAAAGTTATGATACCAAGAGGCAAAGGTAAACAAGCAATGTCTACTGCTCATGATGTACTTGTTAAATATGAAACTCATTATCCAATAATTAAAGATATTTTAGAATATAGAAATCTATCTAAATTATATTCTACATACTTAGATACATTTAATAATTATGTTAGAAGTGATGGTAAGATACATACTATATATAAACAAACTGGTACTAGAACAGGAAGATTATCATCAGTAGAACCTAATTTGCAAAATATACCTGTTAGAAATGAAGAAGGTAAAAAGATTAGAAAAGCTTTCGTAGCAAATGAAAATTGTGTTTTATTATCAAGTGATTACTCTCAAATAGAACTTAGAATACTAGCACATATAACTGACTGTGAAAGCTTAAAAAAAGCATTTAATAATAATGAAGATATACATACTCATGTTGCGAGTGATATATTTAACGTTGATGAAAAAGAAGTTACTAAAGATATGAGAAGAACTGCTAAAGCAGTAATATTTGGTATTGTTTATGGTATTAGTGGATTTGGTCTTGGAGAGAACTTAGATATAACAGCAAAAGAAGCAAAAACATATATAGATAAATATTTAGAATTATATCCAGAAGTTAATAAATATATGAAAGATATAGTTGAAAAAACAAGAAAACTAGGATATGTTAGAACACTATTTAATAGAAAAAGAATAATAGAAGAAATAAAAAATACTAACTATTTAATAAGATCTATGGGTGATAGGATGGCACTTAATACACCAATACAGGGAACTAGTGCTGATATATTAAAAATGGCAATGATAAAGATTGATAGTGAACTTAAAAAAAATAATTATAAAACAAAAATGTTATTACAAGTTCACGATGAATTAATATTTGAAGTTCCAAATGATGAACTTGAAAGCATCAAAGAGTTAGTAAGAAATAATATGGAAGGTATTTATAAATTATCAGTACCATTAAAAGTAGAAATAGAATATGGTAAAGATTGGTATGATGCTAAATAGAGAGAAATCTCTATTTTTTATTTGTAAAAAAAATTCAAAAAAAGAAGTGTTTTTAATTTTTATGGCTAATTATTATAATAGAGGGTTAACCTCTAGAAGGGAGAGAAAAAATATGAATGAATTAAAAGAATATACAGAAAGATTATTTGAAGATATAAAACATATAGATGAAAATGAAAATGAGTTTTGGTATGCTCGTGAATTACAAATGACTTCAGGATATAAAAGATGGGATAAGTTTTGTAATGTAATTGAAGAGGCAAAAAATGCTTGTAAACAAAGCAATAATTTACTATTAGATCATTTTTTCCAAGTTGGAAAAATGATAAAACTAGGAAAAGGAGGAAATAGAAATGTCATAGATTACAAGTTATCACGCTATGCTTGCTATTTAATCGCACAAAATACTAATTTTAGAAAGAAAGTAATTGTACTTATTCAAATTTATTTTTTCAAAAATTTATACTTGATTGAGTGTCAAACACATGTAAATTGACTAGAGTGGGGGTGACTGTGATACAATTAATACATACTAAGTAAAGTGATATTAAAGGAGTAAGGTATGAATAAAAAAGGATTTACATTAGTTGAATTACTTGCGGTAATAGCAATATTAGCAATACTAGTAATAATAGCATTACCAAATGTACTAAAGATGTATAATACATCAAAGAAAAATATATTTTTAGTAGAAGCAAAAGAAATATATGGAGAGGTATCTAAAAAATATATTTCAGAAAGTTTAAAAGGAAATAAATTATCATATGTTAACTCAGAAGATAATACTAAATTAGAAATGACAGGTAATGAATTAAAATATTGTATTCAAGTAGATAATAAGGGCAAAATAACTGCCATGAAAATAGGCGATAATAATTATTATTTATTTTATGATGGAAGTAAAGACATATCAAAATTAGATCTAAATGATGTGTATGATGGAAAATATGTACAAAATAAATGCGATGCGAATACAACAATTACAAAAGATGGAACCGATTCAAAACCAGTAGGTAAAGCATGTACATATGATGGTGATATAAATGCTGGTGCTGCAATCCAAATAGGAAAATATACATATCATTATAAGCAAGATTACAATGAAAATGGTGATTTAATAGATGTATCAACTGATACATTTAATGTAGAATTAACAGATAAAGAATCAAGCGATGCTGTAACAGAAGCACCATGTAGTAGTATAAATGGTAAATTAGTAACTTCTATGGCAGCAATGTTTTTGGGTAGTAAAGCATCTTCAATAGATTTGAGTAATTTCGATACATCAAATGTTACTAATATGTTAATGATGTTTGGCGGTATTAAAACTGATAAATTAAGTTTGAGTAATTTTGATACATCAAAAACAACTAATATGATGGGAATGTTTGCGAGTTCTCGTATAGATGTGTTAGATTTAGGTAACTTTGATACATCAAATGTTGAAGATATGAGTTATATGTTTATTGAGAGTTCTGCGAAGGAAATTAAATTTTCAAATAAATTTAATACTTTAAAAGTAAAAAATATGCAGTGTATGTTCTATGATAGTTCATCGGCTACATTAGATTTAAGTAGTTTTAATACGTCAAACGTAACTAATATGGCTGGAATGTTTGCTAGTAGTCAAGCAACTGAAATAAAAGGTTTGAATAAATTCAATACATCAAACGTAACTGATATGCGAAGTATGTTTTATAAAAGTCAAGCAACAGCATTAGATTTAAATAGTTTTGATACTTCTAATGTCACTAATATGCATTCGATGTTTTATAAAAGTCAAGCAACAACTTTAGACTTAAGCAGTTTTGATACTTCGAATGTAACTGATATGGGTGATATGTTTTTTGAAAGTAAAGCAACAACTTTAGATTTAAGTAGTTTTGATACCTCAAAAGTAACCAATATAACTGGGATGTTTTTTGAAAGTCAAGCAACAACTGGATATGCTAGAACACAAGCTGATGCTGATAAGCTTAATAGTAGTAGTAGTAATAAACCATTTGGTCTTACATTTATAGTTAAATAGAGAGAAATCTCTATTTTTAATTAGTAAAGTTACTGTAAAAAGTAATAATTGAACTAAAAATAATTTAATAATTTAAAATTACTTATTGATAGGTGAGTGTTTCTGTGTTAAAATTAATATAGATGACTATAAGGAGGGATTGTTAATGGCTTTAAAAGGATTAAGTGATATATTTAAACCTGAGGATAGTGATATTGAAGAATATGAAGAAAAAGAAACTTCAAAGGGAAGTAAAGGATATAAAAATAAAACAATTTTAGTTGAACCAAGAGCATTTTCTGAGGCACAACAAATTGCTGATTATTTAAAGGAACAAAATCAAGTTGTTGTAAATTTTAAGAGGGTTACATCAGATGTATCTAAAAGAATCATGGATTTCTTAAATGGAATAATTTATGCAATCGAGGGAAGTATGCAAAAACTTGGCCCAGGTATAGTTATTTGTGCACCTAAGGGATTTGAAATTGAAGGAACAATAACAGAAGATGAAAGAAAAAAGAGCACTAAAAAAGATGATTTAGGAGAATGGTAGAATAAAATATATTTAGAGGTGGAGCATGAAAAAGTTCGATGTGGTTTTTCGTGGTTATGATAAAGATCAAGTACATAAATGCTTAGATGATGTTATTAAAAATTACGAACTCTTACTTAAAAAGAGCCAAAAAACTGAAGAAAATAATAAAAAATTAACTGAACAGATTCTTCATTATCAAAGAATTGAAGAAACTATGAATAGAGCGATATATACTGCTGAAAGTGCAGGAGATCAAATTAAAAGTTCTGCTCGTAAAGAAGCAGAGTCTCTTATTAATGAAGCTAGACGTAACGCTAGTAGAATTATAAATGATGCTTTATTAAAAGCAGAAAAAGCTCAAAATCGTGCTGACATGCTTAAGAGAAATACCAATGTCCTAAAAAGAAGATTAAGACAAATTATTGAAAATCAACTTGAAGTTATTGAAGAAATGGATAGAGTTGACTTTGATAGATATGATGATAAGTATTAAAATATGAGTTTAATAAAACTATTGATTAAAAAGTCAGTAGTTTTTTATTACTGAGAAACTCGTTCTAAATTTAACTACTATTATATTAAGTGGCCTTTCCTACTTTTTCTTTTTAACTAAATATTGTATAATAAAACTGAGGTATTTATGAAGTATATTCCACTTAATGTAAAAACTGAATATGATCTTATGAATAGTCTAATTAAAATAGATGAACTCATTTTATATGCCAAAAAGTTTAATATTAATAGTATAGGTATAACTGATGAGAATATGTTTGGTACGATGGAGTTTATAAATAAATGCAAAGATACTCAAATTAAACCAATTATAGGAATAGAAGTAATTATAGATTATATTAAGTTTATTTTATATGCTAAAAACTATAATGGATATATTTCATTATGTGAAATAGTTACTATTAAGAATATAGAGAGTTTAAGTTTTGATAGAATTAAAAACTATAATGATATTATATGTGTATGTAATTACAAAGATTATCTAAAATTAAAAGAATATTTTAATGAAATATATATTGGGTATAAAGATAAGAATGAAAAAAATGAATCAATTAAATTAAGTGAATCTATATTATATATTCCATGTATTAGATATTTTAATGTTGAAGACAAAGAATATTTTAAATACATTAGATTAATAGATGAGGGTAAAACAATTAATGATGAGATTAATGTTAATGATGATTATATTAAAGAAGATTATGATGAGTTTGATATTAAAACTACAATTGATTTTTCAAAATTAATTGATATTGAGTTACCTAAACGAGAAGTACATATACCTAAGTATAAAGAAAATTCAACTAAATTTTTAAGAGCATTATCTAAAAAGGGACTAGATAAAAGACTTAATGGAAACGTCCCGCTTGCATATAAAAATAGATTAATGTATGAGTTATCTGTTATTGAGAAAATGAACTTTGTTGATTATTTTCTTATTGTATATGACTTTGTATTATTTGCTAAGAAAAGCGGTATAAGAGTTGGACCAGGTAGAGGTAGTGGTGCGGCTTCTCTTGTTAATTATTCTCTTGGTATTATTAATATTGATCCATTAAAATATGATTTAATATTTGAAAGATTCTTAAATCCAGATAGAGTTACTATGCCTGATATAGATATTGATTTTGATAATATGAGAAGAGAAGAAGTAATAGATTATGTATCTAATAAATATGGAAAATATAATACAGCAAGAATAATATCATTTAATACTATGCTTCCTAAACAAATTATTAGAGATACGGCAAGAGTTATGAATATTGATATAAGAGCAGTAGATAACATTTGTAAAACTATTAAGGATGAAAAAACATTTGATGAGTTAAAAAACAATAAAGAATTTATTAATGTTATTAATAGAAGTACTATTGTAAAAAGGTTAATAAATATATGTAATAGACTTTGTGGACTTAAGAAAAATACTGCGATGCATGCAGCTGGTGTTGTTATAAGTGATGAAAAACTTACTAATATTATGCCTTTATATAAGAGTAATGATGTTATGCTTACGTGTTATAGTATGGAATATATTGAAAGTCTGGGACTACTTAAAATGGACTTTTTATCAATTAAAAATTTAAATACTATATCAAATATACTTAATGATATAGGTGGTAATATTGATATAGATAATATACCACTTGATGATCCAAAAACATTAAATTTATTTAAGAACGCTTACACATCAGGTATATTTCAATTTGAAAGTAATGGTATGAGAAGCTTTTTAAAGTCATTAGAAGTGGATAGCTTTAATACCTTAGTAGATGCGATAGCCTTATATAGACCTGGTCCTCGTGATAATATAGATGAGTATATTAAAAGAAAAAAAGGTATTAAAAAAGTAGATTATTTAGTTAAAGAGTTAGAACCTATATTGAAAAGTACTTATGGAATAATTATATATCAAGAACAAGTATTAGAAATATTAAGAACTATAGGTGGATTTAGTTATTCACAGGCTGATAATATAAGAAGAGCAATGTCTAAAAAGAAATATGATTTAATACTAAAAGAAAAAGATAAGATAATTAATGGTGTTATAACTAAAGGATATGATGAGAGTGTTGCTACTAAACTATATGATTTAATAGTTAAATTTTCTTCATATGGATTTAATAAATCACACTCAGTAGTTTATTCTAAAGTAGCATATCAAATGGCATATTTAAAAAGTCACTATACTAAGTATTTTATGAAAAACTTACTTAATATGAATAAAGGTTCAGAGAAACTAAAAGAATATATGGATGAAGCTAAAATACTTGGACTTTCATTTAGTAAAGTGGATATAAATAAATCAGGGAAAGAATTTATAATAGAAGATAATAATCTTGTAATACCATTTTCTATTATTAATAGTATTGCTTTTTCAGTAAGCGATGAGATAATTAATGAAAGAAATAAAGGATTATTTAAATCGTTCTATGACTTTATGATACGATGTTATGGTAAAAGTATTAATAAAAGAGTAGTTATCTCTTTAATAGAATGTGGTGCTTTTGATAAATTTAATATAAATAAAAAGAATTATATTGATAATATAGATGAAGTATTAAATTATGTGAGCTTATGTAAAGATTTAAATATGGTACTTGATAGTGAACCAGTATTTGAGAGTACTAGTGATTACAGTGATAAAGAGTTAATAGAACTTGAAATAAAGAATTATGGATTTTATTTATCTCATCATCCAATTACTAAATATGATAGAACTTCATTTATAACACTTGAGAACTATAAGAAATACTTTAATAGAGTTATTACTTGTCTATTGTATGTAGAAAGTATTAAAGATATAAAAACTAAAAATAATGAAAAGATGTCATTTATTAAGTTTAGTGATGAATATGGTTCAGTAGAAGGAGTACTATTTCCAAGTACTTATTCTAAAATAGGTGATGTTAGTAGAAATAATATTTATAAAGTAAATGCTAAAGTAGAAAGAAGGGAGAATACTTATCAATTAATAATTTATAATATGATAAGAATAGATTAATATGAAAAAGAAGTATGATAGTGATATTAAAAATAATGTTAATAAACTATTAGATAGAATTATAATTGTTTTAATAGTATTGATTGTTATAAGTGGTATATTCTTACTTATTAGAAAAGAAGAGTATAATAAAACAGTTATTGAAGTAAATGATAGTAAATTAAGTGTAGGTGCTGTAGAAAAAGAAATTAGTGTTAAAGAAGAAATAGACTCTCTAAAGAAAAAATATAAAAATGATGAAGTAATAGGTATACTTAGTATAGATGATGAAATAAATACACCAATTGTTCAAACAAAAGATAATCAATTTTATTTAAAAAAATCTTTATCATTACAAAGAAGTGTATTAGGCGCAGTATTTATGGATTATAGAATCAATAAAGATTCAAAACAAATAAATATATATGGACATAATAGTACTAAATATAAACCTCCTTTTAATGCATTAGAAGGATATTTAAAAGAAGAATACTATAATGAACATAAAAGTATTTCTTTAAAAATAGATAATGAAGTAAAGAAATATGAAATATTTAGTATAGTTCTTGCTGATAAAAAAAGTACTGAAGAACATATGAATCTAAATTATAAAAAAGATTCTGATTGGTTAAAACACTTTAATAGACTAAAGAAAAGAAGTATTTATAAAACAAATATTGAATTAAATGAAAATGATAAAGTACTTGTACTTCAAACTTGTTTATTTGGTAAATATAAAGGTAAACTAATGGTAGTAGTTGCTAGATTAGTAGAAGAATAACTTGCATATGCAGGTTTTTCTTTAATGTAAAACACTTGTAAATTGACTAGAAAAACATGATAATGTTATAATTCAAGTATATTAAGCATAATAGAAGTAAAGGAGAGAATATTTATGAAAAAGAAAGGTTTCACATTAGTAGAGTTACTAGCGGTAATAGCAATCTTAGCAATACTAGTAATAATAGCATTACCAAACGTACTAAAGATGTTTAATGATG